>Ga0068858_100004477_pt1 | contig 13699 bp, 12 predicted proteins | sample KBSSwiS12_FD_66589 | JGI IMG/M metagenome (GOLD analysis project Ga0068858, IMG submission 66589) | Switchgrass rhizosphere microbial communities from Kellogg Biological Station, Michigan, USA - KBS Switchgrass S1-2 | ecosystem: Host-associated > Plants > Roots > Rhizosphere > Soil ... | reverse complement strand
ACGTTGGGCTTCTTCAGCAGCACGCAGGCGTCGTTAATCAGATACCGCGTGGGGAAGTTGTCGGTGCCGTCGACCACCATGTCATAATCTTTGATGATGTCGAGCGCGTTCTCGCTGGTGATGGCGGTGTCGAATTTATCGACGGTCATGTACGGATTGATGTCGAGCATCGAATCGGCGGCCGAATCCAGCTTCTTGCGGCCGACGTCTTTGGTGCCGTGGATCACTTGCCGCTGCAGGTTGGTGTAATCGACCACGTCGAAGTCGACAATGCCGACGCGGCCGACGCCGGACGCGGCCAAGTACAAGCCCAGCGGCGCGCCGAGACCGCCCGCGCCCACCATGAGGACCTTGGCGTTCTTCAGCTTGAGCTGCCCTTCCATGCCTACTTCGGGCAGGATCAAGTGGCGCGAGTAGCGGAGAATTTCGTCTTTATTAAGAGTGACCGGGGGAGCTGCAACAGCCATCACACACCTCCAGCAATGCTCGGGACGATCGACAGCGTGTCGCCTGCGGCGACCGGAGTCGCGTCCTTTTGCAGATAACGGATGTCATCGTCGTTCAGGTAAACATTGACGAAGCTGCGCATCTTGCCCTCGTCGTTAAAGAGCTGCTTGCGCAGATCGGGAAACTTCTGGGTCAGCGACGCCAGCACTTCGGCGACGGTTGCGCCGGCCAAGTCCACCGAATCGTTCTTGTCGGCGAACTGGCGGAGGGGCGTCGGGATCAGGACTTTGGCCATATCAATTCTTCTTTCTCAGCAGCGGTCTGTTCGGCGTTGGGCAGGAAGCTGTTGGCGTGGTCGAACTTGCCGCCCTTCACCGAGAGTACGACGAATGAATACCAGGGACACGAGTTCTCGAGATCGGTCTTCGAGAAGTACGCATCGCAATCCGGGTGCGAGTGGAAGATGCCGATCAAGTCGAGACCCGCCGCACGCGCTTTCTTGTCGGCTTCGAGCAGGTCTTCCGGACGCAATTCGTAACGCGCGCCCTGAGCCCCGGTGTAGGCGTTTTCGAGCGACTGGGCCAGCGTGACGTCTTTCACATCGCCGCTGATGGAGCCAATCATGGCGCCGCAGCACTCGTTGGGAAATTTCGCTTCGGCGTGGGCGACCATGGCGTCCCAGGCCGTTTGATTGATCTTAATCATTGCTCACCCGCGCACAACGCATTTGCTGTGCGCTAATCATTCCAGAATGACTCGCTCAAATACTTCGTCGCTCCGTCAGCCAGCATCGTGACCACTACGCCACTCTCGCCGGCGGCGGCCAGCTTCTTGCCGACGGTGAGCGCCGCGTGGACGTTCGCGCCGGACGACATTCCCACCAGCAGTCCTTCGTTGCGTCCCAGCCAGCGCGTCATTGCGTAGGCATCTTCGGTTTCAATCCAAAGGTTGTCATCGGCCAGCGTGGGGTCATAAATCGCCGGCACGATGGCGGTGGGCATGTGCTTCAAACCCTCCAGGCCGTGGAATCCGGATGACGGCTGCGCCGAAATGCACTTCACGCCCGGCACGTCTCGCTTCAAGCGCCGCGAGGTGCCGGTGAAGGTTCCGCTGGTCCCCATGCTGGTGACGAAGTGCGTCACGCGGCCGTCGGTCTGGCGGATGATTTCGGCGCCAGTGCCGTCAAAATGCGCGCGCCAGTTGGCGGGGTTGCCGTACTGGTCGGGATAAAAGTATTTCTCCGCGCCCTCCGCGAAAATTTTCTGGCAGAGGCGAATCGCCCCGTCGGATCCTTCGCCCGGATCGGAAAACACCATCTCCGCGCCGTAGGCCTTCAGGATCTGCTTGCGCTCGTGCGAGGCGTTGGCCGGCAGAACCAATTTCGCGCGATAGCCCTTGATAGCGCAGATCATCGCATACGCGATGCCGGTATTACCGCTAGTGGCGTCGAGCAGGACGTGGTCCTTGGTTAACGTGCCGGAGCGCTCGCCTTCCTGGATCATGCTCAAGCCGGCGCGGTCCTTGACGGAGCCGCCGGGATTGAAAAACTCGGCTTTGGCGTAGATTTCGACGCCCGGCAAGTCCTCGTCGACTTTCGCCAGGCGGATGAGCGGGGTGTTGCCGATCTGGCCCAGCAGCGCGTGCGCGGACTGGACGGCTGTTTTGGGTGCTACGGGGACCATGTGTGGGTACCTTTTGATTGTAGAGATCCCCTGCAAAGTCTGTCAACGCAAAGGGATAGCGTTTCCATGTGTATTAGAAGCAGATGGCGGGGGAAAGATGCAGAAAACTGGGAAGGCGGTCCTCCAATGTCCCGCCCTCCCAGGCGCCATCAGAACGTGATCTTCGCCGCGAGCTGCAGGATGCGGGGATCGAAGGTCGACGTCGGCGTGAGGAAACTCGCGTTCGGAGTGAACACTTTGGTGGTGGCGTTGAAACCGTACTGGGATGTAGTGATGCTGCTGAAATTCGCCCGGTTGAACAGGTTGAAGGCCTCGAAAATCAGGCGCAGGGTAACCCGTTCCTTGTAGAGCGCGATATTACGGGTGACCCGAATATCCTGCTGAACGAAGCCGGGTCCCTCGAAAGTACTGCGGCCCACGAACGGCGCGCGGTCGGTGGAGGTGTTGGTATCGTTGTTGGGGTCGCTGCCGACGGTGGCCGTCAGCGGTTTACCGCTTTGGATGGTCGAGATCATCGACAGTTCGTAGCCGCGCAGGATCGTGCGCAGAACAGGATTTTGCAGGGAGGCGCCGTAGTTGATGTACCAGATTCCGGAGAATACGAAACGGTGGGTGATGTCGGCGTTACCGCGGCCGCGCTCGGCATTCGGGTTCAGCGTGTCGCGGGCGTTCTTCGAATCATCCGTACCAACCACTACGGAGGTGAAATCCGGTTTGCTGTCGATGACTTTGGAGAAGGTATACGACGTCTGCAGCTGGAAGCTCTGCGAGAGGCGCTTGGATAGCTGGATGAAGCCGCCGTGGTAGATGGAATCCGCCCCGCTGTCAATCAGGCTGATGCGCCCAAAAGCAGAATTGGCGCGCCCCGGGTGACGGAAATAAGTGACCGGCGTTCCGTTGGAGAAACTGCCCAACACCGGAACTTCAGGCAGAAAATTGATATCCCGCGTGCGGCTGAGGTGCTCTCCACGAACGCCCAGATATCCCAGGGTTACAGCGTAGTCCTTGCCAAGCTGGCGTTCCAGGTTGAGGCTCCACTGGTGACTGACCGGCTGCACATAATCCTTGGCGAACACCAGAATGTCAGGTGTGCGGTTCAAGGTCGGGGGAGCCGAAAGGATGGCTGGATAAGCCGGGATGTTGCTGGTGAGCGTATAGGTCTGGACCTGAATGCCATTCTGAGTGAAGTCCGTTCCGGTCATAATCGTGGGGGTGCGTCCATAGAAATTGCCGTAGCCGCCGCGGATTACCAGATTGCCGCTGTTGCTCAGTTTGTAGGCGAAGCCGAAGCGGGCCGCGAGATTATTGTTATCGCGATTGATCCGGCTGGTGTCGAGACCGGCGGCGGCCAAACCAGGGTCCGGATTCTTCACAATCGGATTGGCGTAAGCAAAAAGGTCGTAACGGAAGCCATAATTCAGGGTCAGGCGATCGGAGACGCGCCAGGCATCCTGGGCATAGAACGCGTACTCGCTTACGTTCGGCTGGGCGAGGGGGCCGGGCGTGCCCGAACCCGCAAAGGCCTGCGTAAAGCTGAACGGCTTGTTGGAAGCGAAGTCGGCGTAGCTATTGAAAGTGTAAGATCCGCTGAAGAAGCCGGGGAAGAAATTGTCGATCTTCTGCCAAATGATGTCGGCACCCATTTTGTAGCTGTGGCGTCCGCGCACGTGCGACAAGCTTTCGGCCCACTGGTAGGTCTTGGCATTGGTATAGCGCGGGCTGAAGTTATTTCGCCCGAAACTCAACGCCGTGGTGCCGTTCTGCTTCAGAACCACCTCCGGAGCGGGTGAATTAGCTTCCCCCGGCTCGTTGTCGCGCGTAAAGGAAAAGCGGGATTCGAGCACGGTGGTGGGCGATACGACCCAGGTATGGGTGCCGGCGATGTTGTCGGTGGCCACCGAAGCGTTCCCGGTGTGTCCCACCGCACTCGTCTGTCCGGAATTTTCGTAGTTCACTCCGGTGAAGCGGTTGGCGTTATAGCGCACGCTCAGCCGTTGGGTGCTGGTGAGGTTCAAGTCTACTTTGCCCAAATAGACATTGTTGTTCAAACTCCGCCCGTAGGGCGTCAGATATTGCTTGATGGACTGGAATGCCTGTTGCGAGAGGGGGTCACCCGGAGCCGCCGCAGCCGGAATCACGGTGATGGGCTCATTGTTACGCTGGCCATCGTAATCGAAGAAGAAAAAGATTTTGTCCTTCTTAACCGGGCCGCCGATGTTACCGCCGAACTGATTGTAGTGATAGTTGCGTTTGGGAGCCCCGATCCGGTTATTTTCCCAACTGTTGGCATTGAGGCCTTTATCGCGGAAGAACTCGAACCCGGTTCCATGAAACTGATTTGTGCCGCTCTTGGTGATCACGTTAATCACGCCGCCCCCGGCCCGGCCGATTTCGGCGGCGTAGGCATTCGACGATACCTGGAACTCCTGCACCGCGTCCTGGCTGAAACTGTATGGGTTGCGGCCCGTTCCTGCACGCCCCGTGGCTTGGCCAAAGAATGTATTATTCGAATCCGATCCGTCCACCTGCAGACTGTTGGCGGTCCCGCGCTGACCGCCGAACGACAGGTCGCCGCCGCGCGTAGGATCGCGAACCACGCCCGGCGTAGATAGAGCAATATCCAGAAAATTCCGGCCATTAATCGGAAGCTCGGCTACCGCTGCGCTATCCACCACCGTGGAGGTCTGGGAACGGGTGGTTTCAACCACCGGAACATCCGCGTTGACACTGACGGTATCGGCGAGGGCCCCCACTTCGAGCTGGACGTCCAGTGTAGCCACGGAGCCTACCGCCAGCGACGCGGAAGTGAGTTTCGCGGTTTTGAATCCCTGCTTTTCGACCTGCACATCATATTTGCCGGGCGGGATGGAAGTGAAATTGTAGATGCCGCCGCTGCTGGTTTCCACCGTGCGGGTGAGCCCCGTGGCGCTCTCCGTGACCGTAACCCTCGCGGCGGCCACCACCGCCCCTGATGGATCGGAAACTGTACCGTTCAGGATGGCCCCGGCTATCTGAGATTGTCCGTAGGAGATGCTGGTAAGCAGTCCTAGTCCAATTACAAGAGAAGTGATTTTTAGAAGCATATTCCTGTATTGTAACGAGCCGGGGTTGCAAAACAATGACTGGGAACGGTCTGGAATCGCTGTGATACGCTATGAGCCATGAAAACAAAGGACCTCAGCCGGCGGAACATGCTTTCACTGGGAGCCAGCGTGGCGGCTTTGAGCGCCTGCAACAGCGCTAAACAGGAAACTCCTTCCATGATTGGCGCTCCGCTGTCGAAGCTCGGCAACCGCTCGCCGCACGAGAAATCGGCGCGGGCCACGCCACCGCCGGATAACAAGACTCCCGCGACGGGTTCGTCGCGCACGCCGCTGCAGGATAGCTATGGAATCATTACTCCCTCTGGATTGCACTTCGAGCGGCATCATTCGGGGGTGCCGGATATCGACCCGGCCAACCACGAGTTGCTGATCCATGGACTGGTGGAGCAGCCGCTGGTCTACAAACTGGAAGACCTGAAGCGGTTCCCGTCGGTATCGCGCATTCATTTCGTCGAGTGCTCGGGCAACGGCCGCAGCGAATATTCGGGCAATCTGGGCGCCGATCCGGCAACCAGCCATGGTCTGGCGAGCTGCAGTGAGTGGACTGGGGTCCCGGTGAAATTGCTGCTCGCGGAAGCCAAGGTGAAGCCCGAAGCCAAGTGGGTGATCGCGGAGGGCGGCGATGCGTGCCGGCTCACGCGCAGTATCCCGATCGCAAAGCTGCTCGACGACGCGTTGATCGTTTACGGGCAGAATGGCGAACCCATCCGGCCCGAGCAAGGCTATCCGATGCGTCTGTTGCTGCCTGGCTGGGAGGGCAACACCAATACGAAATGGCTGCGGCGTCTGAACGTGGCGGACGGACCGGCCATGACCGCGCACGAGACGGCTTACTACACCGACCTGCTGCCGGATGGCAAGGCTCGCCAGTTCAGCTTTGAGCTGGAGGCGAAATCGGTGATCACGCGTCCGGCGGGCGGTCAGAAGATGCCGGGCGGAGCGGGCGCGTATGAGATCACGGGACTGGCGTGGTCGGGCCGCGGCAAGATCCAGCGCGTCGAGATTTCCGTCGACGACGGCAAGAATTGGAAGGACGCGGAATTGCAGCAAGCCGGTTTCACCAAAGCCTTCACGCGCTTCCGCATGCCGTGGACCTGGGATGGCGGGACAGTGTCGCTGCAATCGCGCGCTACCGATGAGACAGGTTACATGCAGCCCACCGGCGACCAGATGCTGGCGGCGCGCGGCCGAAATTACAGCTATCACAACAATCAGATCAAGGTCTGGTATGTGCGTGCCGATGGGAGCGTGTCGCATGTTGCGCAAGGCGTTTAGTATAGGGGTGCTGTTCAGCGTCGCCGCCTTCGGCCAGCAGGCGCGGATTGGCAAGCCCGCCGGCGAAGACAAGATCAAGGCCATGGACATCACGGTGTTCCCCGACGGCCGCGGCCTTCCGGCGGGCAGCGGCACGGCCGCCAAGGGGAAAGACATCTTCAAAGAGAAATGTGCGGTGTGTCACAACGACCAGGCGCAGGGACGCGAGGGTCAATATCCTGCTCTGGTGGGTGGCAAGGGTACGATTAATACGCCCAAGCCGGTGAAGACGGTGGGCAGCTACTGGCCCTACGCGACCACGGTGTTCGACTACATCCGCCGGGCCATGCCGTACGATCAGCCGGGCACGCTGCAAGCCGACGAGATTTATTCGCTGGTGGGCTTCATTCTGAACCTGAACGGCATCGTGGGGGAAAGCGACGTCCTCGACAAAGACACCCTGCCCAAGGTCAAGATGCCGAACCACGAGGGGTTTATCCCCGACGCGCGGCCGGATGTGAAAGCGAAACGGTAGCTGCCTTACTTGCCTGGCATGTGGGCCAGGTCGCTTTCGCCCTCACCGCAGAACAACTCAATAAGGTCGGTATCGGGAAGCAGACGATGGCTGACCTTGATGGTGACCGGCTTGGTGTAGGTCTTGGGATCGTCCACGGTGATTTCAACATCCATATGCCCAAAATCCCTCCGCCGCAAGCGTTCGGTCAAGTGCATGCTCTCGCTATGGAAGTGGCCCATGGCGTCCAGGACGCCTTTATCGTTGAATCCCACGGTGTCGATGACAAACCAGTCGCCGTCCCACTTGCCGGTGGAATAACCCAGCCAGCTGGGTTGCGGATCGCTGGGATGTTTTCTGCCATCGGTGTAAATCTGGCGGAAACGGTAGTCGCTCTCGTACAGCATCATGACGAGTCCGGGCGTGGAGACGATCTTGAAGGGCCCGGGCACGATATCTTCGAGCGGCAGACTAGGGGGCGGACAAAGGGTGGGAGGCTTACGGCCGCTCTGCATCCGCTCCCGGAATAACGCTGCGGCCGTGGGCTGAAACGGCTCCTTTCCAAAGGGGAAATCGGAGAAAAAATTGATGAAGTACTTGGATGCGTCAGATTCACCCAAACCGTTCTCACCACCCGGAAGCAAGTAGGGCTCCAACTCCTTGCGGGGCGAGCTTTCCACTTGCCAGACTCCAGAAAGATCGGGTTTACCGCCGCGCCGAGGCGCCGGGGCGGACAGAATAGGCTTGCCGTCCTTGGTTCGGGGAGCTCCAGGCGTGGGGTAATTCAACCACTGGGCTGGGGCGCACACCGACGCACCTATTAGTGTCATGACGATCCAAACGTTACGAACCTGCATAGGTTACTCTCTTGTCCTAGTTGATGCGCCGCCATTCATAGGGCTGGCGTCGTCGGCTTGAGACCCATTTTACCGTTTTTGGAGAAGCGAACGCCCGGACTGGGGGCTTTGCGGACCACGGTTTGGTGTTCTCGGCGATTTAGCTGAGAGTTCGCGCCCGGCACCTACTTAGAGCCGCCCTAAGTCCACTAGATTCGTCTAGGTCATCAGTACCTATCCATATTGAACCTCTGGTTTCATTACTGCTACTCCGCTGGAGGCTAGTCTGTATCCAATGCGGATGTTCTCCATCCCGATAAACACCGGAAACGATCCGGGAGCGAGTCTGCCGGCGGGCATGGAGAGAGTCACGATTTTAGTCCAACCAATTGAATTTGAGCCGAACGAATGCGCCAACTTACGGTGCAGGTGCGGCGAAGAATTCTCGAAGGAATTGGTATGAACATTGCACGCTTACTTAGCCCACCCAAGAAACCCCTAGCGGCCCAGTACCCCACCGACTGGGAAGTTCGCCGGGTCTCGATGGACGACGATTTGAAATACCGCGCCGAGGAGGCGCCGGACGAGGACAAGAATGTACGCCTGTGGGCCATCGTGTACGGCGTGGTCGGTGTGCTGGCCTGTATCCTCATTTTGGCGTGCGGGGATTACGGCCAGCCGGGCCGGTTCTTGATCTATATGGCCTGCGCCAACGTGGCCGCGTTCGGCCTTCGGCTCACGTCCAACCAGAGTGTGCTGCCCGCAGGTTTTCTGTTCCTGCTGCTGGGCATCGGAGATCTGAATTTGTCGGAGCTGCTGTTCATCGCGCTCAGCATCACACTTCAGCGGGAAGCGCGGGCTATGCGCAACGCGCAGGACATCCGGCGGATCCTGTATGCGATCGCCAGCGTCACGATCGGGCTGACCGCGGCGGAGCCTACTTACAAGACGATTCTGCAACTGACGGATAACGCAATCTTCCCCGCGCCTATTATCGCGAGTGCGTTCGTGCTGATGATCAACTGCGGCCTTTCCGTGATGCTGCTGACCAAGCCCAAGGAACCGATCATCGATACTTACCGCACGGAATGCCGGCCATTGTTGCCGTGGTTCATCGCCACCGCCTATTTCGCGTACTTGGTGCAGTGCGCGGGTATTCGCACGGGTTACCATCCGGCTTTCATCGCGCTTCCGCTGCTGTTTACGCTCGACCGCGGGTACCGGACCTGGACTGCCTCCATAGCGGAGCGCAAAGAGGAATTCGCGCAGTTGCACCGCAACACGCTGGACACGCTGGCGCTGGCCATCGATGCCCGGGATCAGACCACTCACATGCACCTGCGGCGGGTGCAGATTTCCGCGCTGGCGGTGGGCCGTGAGCTGAAGTTGAGCGAGCCGGAGCTGGAGGCGCTGAACATCTCGGCGATGCTCCACGACATAGGCAAGCTGGGAATACCAGACCATATTCTGCTGAAGCCGGGCTCGCTGACGGCGCCCGAATGGGAAAAGATGAAGACCCATGCGTTAATCGGCGCGGACATGCTTAAGCGCATGCACTTTCCAAAGCTGGTATCGGAGATCGTCAAAGCGCATCACGAAAAGTGGGACGGCACTGGCTATCCGCTGGGCATCAAGGAAACCGAGATTCCCATAGGCGCGCGCATACTTTCCGCGGTCGACTGTCTGGACGCCCTCGCATCCGACCGGCCGTATCGAGCCGCGCTCCCGCTGGATGAAGCCATGGATATGGTTCGCCGCCAGTCGGGTAAGAGCTACGATCCGGCAATCGTCGCGATCCTGGAGCAAAAATACGTAGAATTGGACCGTCTAGCTCGCGGCACGGTCGGAGACACTCCGCTGCAGCTGAGTGTTGCCCCGGCGGCATCTCCCGCGGAGGGCATAGCGAATCTCGCCACCCGCTTGCAGAAGGAAGCGAAAACCGCGCCTAAGGTCGATATTCTCGAGCCGATTATTTCCGCGCGGCAGGAGACGCAGTGGTTGCGGGCCTTGGCCTCCGACCTGGCGCAATCCACGCACCTGGATGAAGTCGCCTCGGTGATTTACAAGTGTTTGGGCCAGAAAATCAGCTTCGACACTTTGGGCCTGTATGTCCGCCGTGAGGAACATCTCGAACCGATTTATTTCCTGGGGGCGCATCTCTCGCTATTTAACAAGAAGGCCTTTCCCATTACCGAGGGGCTTTCCGGCTGGGTGGCGCAGCACGTGCGCCCGATCATAAACGGAAACGTGTCGATCGAATGCTGCTATGCCAACGACTCTCTGGTCCTGAACAACCTGCAAACCGCGCTGGCAGTGCCCTTTGAAGGCAAAGGCGGAACCCTTGGAGTGATTACGCTGTATCACCTGGATCGAGAGGCTTTCAGCCAGGAAGATTTGCGTATTCTGGAATCCGCCAGTCTGCAGATCGGGCCGGCGATCGAAGCTGCGCTGCGGTTCCAGGATGCGCGGGAATCGGCGGCTACGGATCATCTGACTGGCGTTCCGAATGCGCGCGCGCTGGCGCTTCACTTGACCCAGGAATTGCAGCGGGCGAACCGCGATCAGTCCAAAGTGGGCGTGCTGGTTTGCGACCTGGACGGCTTCAAGCAGGTGAACGATCGCTTCGGGCACCTGAAGGGGAATGAAGTCCTGCAATGCGTGGCCAAGGGGTTGCGGGAGACCTGCCGCGAATATGATTATGTGGCGCGGATGGGCGGCGACGAGTTCGTGATTGTAGTTCCGGATTTCCCGGAGGACTATTCGCCGCAACTCGAAAGACTGCGGGCGGCGGCGGTGGCCGCAGGCGATATTGTAAGTGACGAACCCTGCCTTTCGATGAGTGTGGGCGTCGCGATTTACCCGGCGGACGGGCGGGATGTGGAAACGCTGCTGGCCAAGGCCGACAAGCGGATGTACCAGTTGAAGCGAAAGAGTAAGTCCGAAGGCGCGCAAAAGAAGGCTGCGGGCGAGAGCTCCGCCAGCGGGCACGAGAGCGATCTGCGTAAGCTGGCGCTGGCGGGTAAGCAAGAATTGGCGTTGGTAAAGGTTGAGAGCGGCGGGTAACTGAAGGGTTTTAGTGCACCTGGACGGGTTCGAACCGTTGGTCTTGTTTGTTACGCAACCAAGTGGCCCATCGCTTACTAACTCTTGGGATCAGACCGGACCGGATGCCGTGTTGCCAACAACTCGTTGCGCGACTCTAGTTCTTGAAGAAATCAAGGACCAACTCGTTGACGCAATCCACCGTGTGTTGTAGCCTGTCGCAAGTGAGCAGGGGCAATCGGCTGACGGTCTGGCAACGCTGGGTTCGGCAGCCACAGAAGATCTGGTTGCGAAGAGCGTTTTATCAGGTGCACTTGTGGAGCGGCATCGCCCTCGGGCTCTACATCCTCATAATAAGCGTGACCGGCAGCGTGCTGGTCTATAGCAACGAGCTTTACAGGGCCGCGACGCCCGAACCGATCATCTCCCAAGGTCTAGGACCACGATTGACCGACGACCAGCTCACGCAGGCCGCCGCGCACTTGTATCGAGACTACCGGGTGGTGCAAATCGCGCGGGCGCGGAATCTCGATCAGGCGGTGGATGTCTCGCTACGCCGCGGCGATGAGATCAAGCGCCGGAAGTTCGATCCTCGGAGCGGCAGAGATCTGGGCGACTCGATCCCCATCGGTATCCGGCTGGTGTCAAAACTGCTTGATCTCCACGACAACCTGTTCGCTGGGCCAACTGGGCGGAAGATGAACGGGATTGGCGCACTCGCCCTGCTCGTGGTTGCTATGACGGGCCTAACGATCTGGTGGCCCGGCATCAAGACATGGCGTCGCAGCTTGACGTTGCATCGCGGTGTGGGATGGAAGCGCTTCGTCTGGCACTCCCACAGCATGATCGGCTTCTGGAGCCTCGGATTCACTATGGTGTTCGGCGTCAGCGGGGTCTATCTCGGTTTTCCCGGGCTGTTTCAGGACCTCGCAGACTGGCTAGAGCCTCCCACGGCCGCGAATAGCGGGTTACGCATCGGCGATCAGGTCATTTATTGGATCGCCTTCCTGCATTTCGGCCGCATTCAAGGAATAGGGATTCCTTGTAGCGGCCCCGGGCTCTGCGACCAGACGACGAAGGCGATCTGGGCTCTATTCGGACTGGCCCCTGCGGCCCTGTTTGTGACCGGCGCGATCATGTGGTGGAATCGCGTGCTGCGCCCTCGCCTGGCGCGCGGACCAATCGACGGCGAGCCACCGAAAGGCACCGGCTCGTGGTAGACTTCGGCCAGGGATGACTCGACAATTCAAAATTATCGTGGAGAAACATTCCGATGGCTATGTGGCCTATCCACTCGGGATGAAGGGAGTTGTGGTGGGTGAAGGCGACACCTCAGAAGAAGCCCTTGCGGACGTCAAATCCGCCATCCGGTTCCACATCGAAACCTTCGGTGACGAAGTCCTGCCGAATGATTCACCCTTGATCGAAGCTTTCATTGCAGAGGCAACTATCTCCGCCTGATGGCCAAATTCCCGGTCGATGCTCCCAAGGCCAAAGTGATTGCGGCGTTTCGGGCAATCGGATTCGAGTTGGTGTGGTGCTATACAGGCGATCAGTTTGCTTTCAGGGATTGAAATGTTTTGGTGGACCTGGACGGGTTCGAACCGTCGACCTCTTCCATGCCATGGAAGCGCGCTCCCAACTGCGCCACAGGCCCACGAGACAAGGTGTATTGCCAATATAACACGCGGAGCGTTTCTCCAATAATTTAGAGCGAAATAAACGCGCCGCTCGGCGGTTACCTCTGGCGCGAAGCGGCGGCGGTTCCGAGATCCCGCAGCTGGGCTTGGGCGTTGCGCGCCAGACTATGGGTGGGGAAGCGCACCAGGAAATCCTTGAACTCGGCGGCGGCTTCGGCCTTGTGGCCGCCATGCGCCAGAGCGTCGGCTTTGCCGTAGAGGGCATCGGGCGTTTTGGGGTTGTCGGGGTAGCGCTCGAGCACGGCATCGAAGGCCTGCACGGCATCGTCAAACATCTTCGCGCGATTGTAGAGCTGCCCGACGTAATACTGCGCCGACGCGGCGTTCTCGGCGCTCGGGAAGTACTTCAGATAATCATTGAACTCCATCATGGCGAGTTCGTCTTTGCCGCTGGAATAATCGCGGAAGGCGTTCAGCCACAGACTCTCGGCAGAAGTGCCGGCGGGAGGAATGGGAGCGGCTCCGGCAGCAGGCGGCCCTCCGATGGAAGGCGGAGGAGGTACGGCAGGAGGCTGGCTCAGCGTCCGCACGGCACTCGAAATATCGGACAACTTGTTATCCAGATTCGCGACACGATTCGACAACGCGGCAAGGTTCTCGCGAACGGCGCGCACATCGTCGGCGGATTGGTCTACTTTCGTTCCCAAGACGGCGATCGGAGCGGCGACTTTCGACTGCTGTTCGTTAAGCCGGTCGGTGAGGGTGCGCTGCAGGGCGGTCATGGATCCGGAAGCCTGATTGGATTGCTCGAGCGCCTGCTTGATCAGACTCTCCAGCGCCGCCAGCTTTTGATCCTGCGAGGTTTGCAGCTGCTTGATCTGATCCTGCAACTGCGCCACATCGCGCTGTATGGAAAGAATGTCCTCGCGCCTCTGCGCGAGCAGGCTGGGCACCGGCAAGCATCCTAATAAAACCAGCTGGAGGGCAGCCAGTCGGTAAAGCTTCATGCTTGAACTCCTTCTTACAAGAGGGGACGGCGAGTGGCCGTCCCCCGTTTCGCTTCTACTGTGCCGGCGCTACTGCCCCGGCGCCAGATGCGCACGGCGATTGCGCTGGTAGCAGGCTTCGCTGGCATCCGTGCACACCGGGCGGTCCTTGCCGTAGCTGATGCTGCGGATCT
>Ga0068858_100004476_pt1 | contig 13703 bp, 10 predicted proteins | sample KBSSwiS12_FD_66589 | JGI IMG/M metagenome (GOLD analysis project Ga0068858, IMG submission 66589) | Switchgrass rhizosphere microbial communities from Kellogg Biological Station, Michigan, USA - KBS Switchgrass S1-2 | ecosystem: Host-associated > Plants > Roots > Rhizosphere > Soil ... | reverse complement strand
CTGCTTACCCGCGACAGCGATTTCGCTGCCGCGGCGCAGCGTCTCGGGCCGCCGCCCTCACCTTGCTCATGCCGATGGACGAGCCCTCGTTGGCCGACCTGGAAGAGGCCTGGACGCTGGCGGCCAACTACGACCCCATCGTCATCGCCGAGCAGTTCATCGAGGGCACGGAGCTGACCGCCGCGATCCTGGGCCGCACGCCGCTGCCCGTCATCCGCCTGGAGACCCCGCGCGACTTCTACGACTACGAGGCCAAGTACGCGGCAAACGACACGCGCTACATCGTGCCCTGCGGCCTGCCGCCCGAAGCGGAGCAGATCATACAGGCCGAGGCGCTGCGCGCCTTCGACGCCCTGGGTTGCCGCGGCTGGGGCCGCGCCGACGTGATGCTGGACGCGGCCGGCAAGCCCTATTTCCTCGAGATCAACACCTCGCCCGGCATGACCGACCACTCGCTGGTGCCTATGGCGGCGCGCGCCGCGGGCATTTCCTACGAGGATTTGTGCCTGCAGGTGCTGGCCTCGGCGTCGCTGGGTGAAGCCGGCGCCGATCCAGGAGCCGCGGCGCCATGAACATGTGGAACGACGTCAAGCTCATGAACGGCGTGGCCAACGCGCTGTTCGCGCTCGCCCTGCTCATCGTGCTGGCGGCGGGCGTGCGCCTGGTGCTGGAGTCGCCGGCCTTCCCGCTGCGCTCCATCCGCATCGAGGGCGACCTGCGTCACGTGGGCCGGCGCGAAGTCATTCACGCGCTGGATGGCCGCCTGGCGGGCAACTTCTTCAACATGGACCTGGACGGCGTGCGCGCCTTGTTCGAGTCCATTCCCTGGGTGCGGCACGCCGAGGTGCGGCGGCTGTGGCCCGACCGCATCGAAGTGCGCCTGGAAGAGCAGGTGGCGCTGGCGCGCTGGGGCCAGCCCGAGGACGGGCGCCTGGTGAACGTGCACGGCGAGGTGTTCAACGGCACCACCGAGGCCACCCTGCCGCTGTTCGCGGGCCCCAGCGGCTCGGCGCTGGAAGTGGCTCAGCACTACGACGTTTTCCGCAGCGCGCTGGCGCCGCTCGAGCTTGCGCCCGTGGCCGTGGTGCTGTCGCCGCGCTTCAGCTGGCAGGTGCGCCTGTCCAACGGCCTCACCCTGCAGCTCGGCCGCGATGCCGACCGCGGCGGCAGCGGCATGAGCGAGCGCCTGGCGCGCTTCGTGGGCATTTATCCCGGCACGGTGGCGCCCATGGCGCGGCGCGTGGACTACGCCGACCTGCGCTACGGCAACGGCTTCGCGCTGCACGTGCCCGGCGTGGACAAGAGCAGCGGCGCGGGCAAGGCGGCGGCGCCCAAAGCCGCGCCGAAGTTGACGCCCAAAGCGGGCCACCGCGGCGCGACAACAAAGACTGCGCAGGGCGCGGGCAAGGCGAAAACCAGGGTCGAGACGCCAGCGGCCAAGGCGGAGGCGCCTGCGGCTAAGTGGGGCGCGGGTGCAGCAACGGGTAGAGCAGTGGACAGCGGAACAAGGGGCGGAACAAGCGCATGAAGGACAACAAGAATCTCATCGTCGGGCTGGACATCGGCACCTCCAAGGTGGTGGCCGTGGTGGCCGAACTCGCGCCCGACGGACGGATCGAAATCACGGGCATGGGCAGCCACGAGTCGCGCGGCCTGAAAAAGGGCGTGGTGGTGAACATCGAAGCCACGGTGAACGCCATCCAGCGCGCGCTGGAAGAGGCCGAGCTCATGGCCGACTGCAAGATACTCACCGTGTTCACCGGCATCGCCGGCAGCCACATCCGCAGCTTCAACTCCACCGGCATGGTGGCGGTGAAGGACAAGGAAGTGACCCCGCTCGACGTGGACCGCGCCATCGAGACCGCGCGCGCCATGCCCATCCCCACCGACCAGCAGGTGCTGCACATCCTCACCCAGGAATTCATCGTCGACGGCCAGGACGGGGTGAAGGAGCCCATCGGCATGTCCGGCATACGCCTGGAAGTGAAGGTGCACATCGTCACCGGCGCGGTGTCGGCGGCGCAGAACATCGTCAAGTGCGTGCGCCGCTGCGGCCTGGAAGTGAACGACCTCATCCTGCAGCCGTTAGCGTCGTCCTTGGCCGTGCTCACCGACGACGAGAAGGAATTGGGCGTGTGCCTGGTGGACATCGGCGGCGGCACCACCGACATCGCCGTGTTCCGCGAGGGCGCCATCCGCCACACCGCCGTGGTGCCCATCGCCGGCGACCAGATCACCAACGACATCGCCATGGCGCTGCGCACCCCCACGGGGGAGGCCGAGGAACTCAAGCTGCGCCACGGCTGCGCCCTGCGCCAGCTCGCCGACCCGGCGCAGATGATCGAAGTGCCGGGCGTTGGCGATCGAGCACCGCGTTTGTTGTCCCGCCAGACCCTGGCCGAAGTCATCGAGCCGCGCGTGGAAGAGCTGTACTCCATGGTGCAGAAAGTGCTGAAGGACTCGGGCTACGAAGAATTGCTGTCCTCCGGAATTGTTCTGACCGGCGGATCGTCGGTCATGCAGGGCATGGTCGATCTCGGCGAAGAGATTTTTCACATGCCGGTGCGCCTGGGCGTGCCGAGATACGCAGGCGGACTATCGGATGTGGTCAGGAACCCGCGCTATGCGACGGTCGTGGGCCTCCTGCTCGAAGGCATGGCACAGACGCAAAGAGGAATGATCGCCAGACAGGGATGGTCGTTCAAACAGGTCATGTCGAGGATGCGCGAATGGCTGCAGCGCAATTTCTAGGCGCAAGCGGTAAGGGCGCCGGATTTTTCACCCCTTCCCCACCGGGGAAGGGGCAGGGGATGGGGTGTACGTGAAAGCAGCAGCATCAACAAGCTCTTTATCAGTAGTACTTGGTCGGTCGGCGGTCGGTCGGTTTTTATTTAAATAATTATTTTGCAGGAGGCACAGCATGTTTGAACTCGTTGAACCCAGCGGCAATGGAACGGTGATCAAGGTCATCGGCGTGGGCGGCGCCGGCGGCAACGCCGTCGATCACATGATCAAGAACGGGGTGCAGGGCGTGGAATTCGTTATCGCCAACACCGATGCCCAGGCGCTGGCGCGCAGCGAATCGCGCAGCCAGATCCAACTCGGCGCATCGGGCCTGGGCGCGGGCGCCAAGCCCGAAGCCGGGCGCGCGGCGGCGATGGAAGCGCGCGACCAGATCGCCGAGGCGTTACGCGGCGCGCACATGGCCTTCATCACCGCCGGCATGGGCGGCGGCACGGGCACGGGCGCGGCGCCCGTGGTGGCCGAGGTGGCCAAGGACATGGGCATTCTCACGGTGGCGGTGGTGACCAAGCCTTTCTCCTTCGAGGGCGCCAAGCGCCTGCAGTCGGCCGAGACCGGCATTGCCGAGCTGGCCGAGCACGTCGACTCGGTCATCGTCATCCTCAACGAGAAGCTCGAGGAAGTGCTGGGCGACGACGTGTCCATGGAAGAGGCCTTCGCCTCGGCCGACAACGTGCTGAAGAACGCCGTGGCCGGCATTTCCGAAATCATCAACGTGCCCGGCCTGATCAACGTCGACTTCCAGGACGTGCGCACGGTGATGAGCGAGCAGGGCATGGCCATGATGGGCTCGGCCTCCGCGAGCGGCATCGACCGCGCGCGCATCGCCGCCGAGGAGGCGGTGGCCAGCCCGCTGCTGGAAGGCGTCAACCTGTCGGGCGCGCGCGGCGTGGTGGTGAACATCACCGCCAACAAGTCCAGCCTCAAGCTGCGCGAAACCAAGGAAGTGATGAACACCATCCGCTCCTTCGCGGCGGATGACGCCACCATCATTTTCGGCGCGGTCTACGACGAGGACATGGGCGACGAGCTGCGTGTCACCGTGGTGGCCACGGGCCTGGGCCAGCCGGCGGTGGCGCAGGTCGCCAAGCCGCAACTGGTCATGACGCCGCAGTTGATGGCCACCCAGAGGACCGGCACCGACAACCTGCCCATCATGGGCGGGGACTTCGGCGCGCAGGAAGCCATGCCGGCGGTGATGCGCACCAACCGCCGCTCGGCCATCGAGGCGCTGCAGGCCAGCGGGGTGGACAAGTACGACATACCGGCGTTCCTGCGCAAGCAGGCCGACTAACCACTGTAACGATGCTATGACAATCGGCCCTGACCAATCCGATAGACAGCGGCATTAAATGCCTCCAATGCCGCTGTCATGTCATGGTCATCAATGTTAGAATTGTGCATTGCAATGTCGTACTTTTCATTCGTGCGAGACGTTGCGCCGTGCTGGCTCCGTGGGTCTCACGGTGCGCTGCGACCAAGTTCAAACACGATATTTTGTCTATAGAAAATTAACCGTTGCTTCGCCAACGCACACTTAAATCCGTGATCCGCGCCACCGGCGTGGGCCTGCACACGGGCGAAAAGGTCGCCATGGCCTTGCGTCCCGCGCAGCCCGGCACCGGCATTGTGTTTCGCCGCACCGACCTGCCCGAGCCCGTGGATGTTCCGGCGCAGGCAATGGCGGTGACCGAGACGCGGCTGTGCAGCGGGCTGGAGAAGAACGGCGTCAAGGTGGCCACGGTGGAGCACCTCATGTCGGCTTTTGCCGGCCTGGGCGTGGACAACGCTTACATCGACCTGAACGGGCCCGAAGTGCCCATCATGGACGGCAGCGCCGGCCCCTTCGTGTTCCTCATCCAGTCGGCCGGGCTCGAGGAGCAGAACGCGCCCAAGCGCTATTTCCGCATACGCAAGAGCGTGGAAGTGCGCGACGGCGACAAGTGGGCGCGCTTCGATCCCCACGACGGCCTGCGCATTTCCTTTTCCATCGTGTTCGACCACCCGGTGTTCGACAAGTCGGCGCAGTCGTCGACCATCGATTTCGCCGACACCTCCTACGTGAAGGAAGTGGCGCGCGCGCGCACCTTCGGCTTCATGCAGGACGTGGAGGCGCTGCGCGCCAGCGGCCTCGCCTTGGGCGGCAGCCTGGATAACGCCATTGTCATGGACGAGTTCCGGGTGCTGAACGCCGAGGGTCTGCGCTACAGCGACGAGTTCGTGAAGCACAAGATGCTGGACGCCATCGGCGACCTGTACCTGGTGGGCTCGCCCCTGATCGGCGCCTACTCGGCGCACAAATCCGGCCACGCGCTCAACAACCAACTGCTGCGCAAGACCCTGCAGGAAGCCGGCGCCGCCGACTATGTGACCTTCGAGCGCGAAGAAGAAGCGCCGGCGGCGCTCCTGCGCCTGCTCAGCCAGGCTGCCTGAACCGCTGCCGTGGTGGAACCGCTACGCCTGTAGCGGGATAAGTTCACGAAACCCTGCAGGGAAATCTCAACAGTCTCGAGAAGTCAGCGCTTGCCCACATGACGTCGGGATAGTGCGGTCACGGCATTTTTAAGTTCTGAATCAGGTAGTTGCGAGGCCAACTCGGCCAGTTTTTCCCCCGCCCGAGGGCTCAAATCGCGTCGTCGAGGTGTGTAGCCGAAGCTCGACTTTGGTTGCACCCTCACTTCCATTGCGGTAATCTGCCCCAGCCGTTTTGCCACTGTTGCCTCCAGGGTGGGCAACAACAGCCGAAGCTTGGCAGCCACCGCGCTGTTTTCGGCGAAGATAACGACTTTTCCCTGCGAAATATTGGCGATGCTGCATGATCGCCGCAGATTGTCCGGCAAAAGCGGCTCAAAGGCGGACCGAAATGCAATCACGCGCTGGGCGTGCGGCATCAGGGAGTTGAGTCCCGCTTCCCGAAGAAACGCGTCCAGTTTTTTGGCTTGCATGGTGCGACCGTTGCAGGAGATGGCATGCATATTATCCTGGTCTCCAACCGCCTTTCCACCGCCCGGACGGTCACGGTATCCCTTCGTCATGTGTTCGCGGCGGGGGGCGCCATGGCGATGCTGGTGGTCGCGCTGGCCTGCGCGATGTTCTACATCGCCATCAGCAATTCGGTGAGTTTCAAGCTGCCGGTCGTGCAGTCCCTGGTCATGGCGGCCCAGGAGCAGCAGGCCCAGAAAAGCGAAACCTTCCTGCGCCAGAACCTGAACGCCATGGCGGTGAAGCTGGGCGAGATGCAGGCGCAGCTCATGCGGCTGGACGCGCTGGGCGAGCGCCTGGTGTCCATGTCCGGCATGAAGCTGCCCGAATTCCGCTTCAAGGAAGTGCCCGGCCGCGGCGGCGCGCTGCCCTCGGGCATTGAATCCAAGCCCCTGTCCATGGACGAGTTGAACAGCCAGCTCGACCGGCTGTCGCAGCGCATGGAAAGCCGCAACGACACCCTGAGCGTGCTGGAATCGCAGCTCTTCGACGCCAAGGTGAAGAGCAAGCTCATGCCCACCATCACGCCGGTGGAAGCGGCCTGGAACGCCTCCAGCTTCGGCTGGCGCATCGACCCCATCACCGGCATGCAGGCCATGCACGAAGGCGTGGACTTCATCGCCGACGTCGGCACCCCCATCTTCGCCGCCGCCAGCGGCATCGTCACCTTCGCCGGCTGGCACCACCAGTACGGCAACCTGGTCGAAATCGACCACGGCAACGCCTTCACCACCCGCTACGCGCATACCTCGAAGATGATGGTCAAGGTTGGGGATATCGTGCAGCGTGGGGGGAAGATCGCGGAGGTGGGGAATACCGGAAGGACTACCGGGCCGCATCTGCACTTCGAAGTGCGCTACAAGGGCATAGCGCAGAATCCCACGCGGTTCCTGCAAGCTGCGCGCTAGCGCTTCCCTACCGGCGGGCTTTCCTGCCCTAGGATGCTCGTTGTTGGTATTGTGTGTCCTCAAAGCATTGTGACGCGGGACCAACACGGGATCACCGCACAGGGAAAGCCGGATGCATCAAATCACCATTTATCACAACCCGGCCTGCGGGACTTCGCGCAACGTCCTGGGTCTCATCCGAAACAGCGGCGTCGAACCCAACGTCGTCGAATACCTCAAGACGCCACCGGACCGCACTGCGTCCATCGCTCGGCCTTAGACGGACCCAGCCGGCGGCTCCTGTGCGGCGATGGAAAGAGATTGCCGCATTGGGGACGGCCCAAACCATTGCATGGGCGTCCTCTTATTACCTTCCCGCCATCCTGGCGCTGCCGGTCTCCCGTGAACTGGCGCTTCCGTCGTTCGGCCTGTTTGCAGCGTTCTCGCTGGCGCTCCTTGTCTCCGCGGCAGTAGGGCCGGTTTCCGGGCGGCTTATAGACCGCTTCGGCGGACGTCCGGTTCTTCTTGGCAGCAATGTGATATTCGCTGCCGGGCTGGTCTTGCTGTCGCGCGCCGATGACGGCATCGGCCTGGCCGCCGCCTGGGTGGTGATGGGAACCGCAATGGGCAGCGGACTGTACGACGCGGCCTTTGCAACCCTGGTGCGGCTGCACGGCGCCCAGGCGCGCGCCGCCATTACCGGGATCACGCTGATCGCGGGGTTCGCCAGCACTGTGGGCTGGCCTTTGAGCACTTATCTGGAACTGAACTTGGGTTGGCGGTCTACCTGCCTGGTTTGGGCTGCGTTGAACCTGGCAGTGGCCATGCCGCTGAACACACTGATCGGACGGGCTAGACCGCGGACTGCGGGAACCGCTCCCGGCAAACACGCGGATACGGAGGGCAAACCTCATTGGGCTTCGGTACACAAGCGAAACGCCCTGCTGCTCGCTTACGTGTTCGCGGCCGGGTGGTTCATCAGCACCGCCATGGCCGCCCACATGCCGGTGTTGTTGACGCTTGCCGGAGTGCCGCTTGTGACCAGTGTCATTCTGGCCGGCTTGGTTGGGCCGTCGCAGGTCGTCGCGCGGATTCTGGAGTTTTCTTTCCTGAGACGGTTTCATCCCCTGATGTCGGCGCGACTGGCGACGATGGCCCATCCGCTGGGCGTATTGATCCTGCTGCTTGGAGGGAGCGGAGTTGCCGCCGGCTTTACGGTGCTCCATGGCCTGGGCAATGGGATCATGACCATCGCGACGGGAACGCTTCCGCTGGTCTTGTTTGGCGAACGGGGTTACGGATATCGGCAGGGCTTGCTGGTGGTGCCGTCGCGGCTGCTACAAGCCGGCGCTCCATTCATTTTTGGACTCTTGGTGACCTGGATCGGCACGGCGTCGTTATGGATTTCCGCTGCTCTTGGCCTTTCGGCGACGCTCGCGCTCCGGTGCATCCGGCTCGATTCCAAACAATGATGAAGGTATTTATTCGCGGGACTCCCAGGCTGAAACAGGCTTGATCGCCGGTCCGCGAGATAGGCCTTGGCAGCAAAATTATTAACCTTTTGTTTTCGAAAGAGACTTTCATTTCATCGCGAATTAGATGGGCGTTGCCGTTGAATGCGGCCGGGGAGGGCCCACATGCATCCTGTCCAACCGATGCGGAACCGCAACCCGGTCGCCGCGTCACACCATGGTCCGCTCGCCCGGGGGCCTGTCACGGCTTCCAAGGCGCTGCGTGGTAAACTCGTCCTCTTTCCTTTTTCTCTGCACATTCAATGATTTCCCGCGCACTTAAAGCCGTTTTCGGCAGCCGGAACGACCGGCTGCTCAAGCAGTATTCGCGCACCGTGCGGGACATCAACGCCCTCGAACCCGCCATCAAGGCCCTGTCCGACGAGCAACTGGCCGCCAAGACGGCGGAATTCCGCGCCCGCATCGCCAAGCGCCTGGAAGGAGTGCCCGAGGAAGCCGTGCTGGACACGGAAAAGGCGATGCTGGACGAACTGCTGCCCGAAGCCTTCGCGGTGGTGCGCGAGGCCGGGCGCCGGGTGCTGCGCATGCGCCACTTCGACGTGCAGCTCATCGGCGGCATGGTGCTGCACTACGGCAAGATCGCCGAAATGCGCACCGGCGAGGGCAAGACCCTCATGGCCACGCTGCCCACCTACCTGAACGCGCTGCCGGGGCGCGGCGTGCACATCGTCACCGTCAACGATTACCTGGCCGCGCGCGACGCCGAATGGATGGGCAAGCTGTACCGCTTCCTCGGCCTCACCGTGGGCACCATCCTGTCGCAGGCGCCGCACGAGTCCAAGCGCGCCAACTACGCCTGCGACATCACCTACGGCACCAACAACGAGTACGGCTTCGACTACCTGCGCGACAACATGGCCATGAGCGCGGCCGACCGGCACCAGCGCGGCCTGTACTACGCCGTGGTGGACGAGGTGGACTCCATCCTCATTGACGAGGCGCGCACGCCGCTCATCATTTCCGGCCAGGCCGAGGACCGCACCGAGCTGTACTACCGGCTGAACGAAGTGGCGCCGCTGTTGAAGCGCCAGGACAAGGAAGACGGCCCCGGCGACTTCTGGGTGGACGAGAAGGGCCACACCGTGCTGCTCTCGGAAGAGGGCCACGAGAACGCCGAGCAGGTGCTCACGCGCGTGGGCCTGCTGCCCGAGGGCCGCAGCCTGTACGAGCCCACCTACATCAACCTCATGCACCACCTCAACGCGGCGCTGCGCGCCCACAACCTGTTCTTCCGCGACAAGCAGTACGTGGTGCAGCAGGGCGAGGTGATCATCGTGGACGAGTTCACCGGCCGCCTCATGCCCGGCCGGCGCTGGTCCGACGGCCTGCACCAGGCCATCGAGGCCAAGGAGAACGTGTCCATCCAAAACGAGAACCAGACGCTGGCCTCGATCACGTTCCAGAACTACTTCCGCATGTACAAGAAGCTGGCCGGCATGACCGGCACGGCCGACACCGAGGCCTACGAGTTCCAGGAAATCTACGGCCTGGAGACCGTGGTCATCCCCACCCACAACCCCATGATCCGCAGCGACCGCCTGGACCAGGTGTACCGCACCGGGGCGGAGAAGACCAAGGCCATCGTGGACGACATCCGCGACTGCTACGAGCGCAGGCAGCCGGTGCTGGTGGGCACCACCTCCATCGAGGCCTCCGAGGCGCTGGCGGCCATCCTCACGCGCGAGAAGCTGCCGCACCAGGTGCTGAACGCCAAGCAGCACGAGCGCGAGGCAGGCATCATCGCCGAGGCCGGCCGCCCCGGGCAGATCACCATCGCCACCAACATGGCCGGCCGCGGCACCGACATCGTGCTGGGCGGCAACGTGGAAAAGCAGGTCGAGGCGGTGCAGGCCCAGGAAGACATCGACGACGCCGAAAAGGCGCGCCGCGTCGAAAAGCTGCAGGGCGGCTGGCAGGCGCTGCACGACGAAGTGATCAAGGCCGGCGGCCTGCACATCGTGGGCACCGAGCGCCACGAGTCGCGGCGCATCGACAACCAGTTGCGCGGCCGCTCGGGCCGCCAGGGCGACCCCGGCTCGTCGCGCTTCTACCTGTCGCTGGAAGATCCGCTGCTGCGCATTTTCGCCGGCGAGCGCGTCAACGCCATCATGACGCGGCTGAAAATGCCCGAGGGCGAGGCCATCGAGCATCCGCTGGTGACGCGCTCCATCGAGAGCGCGCAGCGCAAGGTGGAGGCGCACAACTTCGACATCCGCAAGCAATTGCTGGAATACGACAATGTCTCCAACGACCAGCGCCGCAACATCTACGAACTGCGCAACCACGTGCTCGACGGCGACGACATCGCCGGCCAGACCGCGGCGCTGCGCGACGGCGCCGTCACCGACCTGTTCCGCGCCCACGTGCCCGAGGAAAGCGTGGAGGAGCAGTGGGACATCCCGGCGCTGGAGAAGGCGCTGCAGGCCGAGTTCAATCTCACCGTGCCGGTGGGCCAGTGGCTGGAAGCCGACCCCAACCTCGACGACCAGGACCTGCTGGAGAAGCTGCTGGCCGAGTCCGCCAAGGCCTACACCGACAAGGTGCAACTGGTGCAGGAAACCGACCTGCGCGGCTTCGAGCGCCACGTGCTGCTCACCACCCTGGACAACCACTGGCGCGAGCACCTCGCCGCGCTCGACCACCTGCGACAGGGCATCCACCTGCGCGGCTATGCGCAGAAGAACCCCAAGCAGGAATACAAGCGCGAGGCCTTCGAGATGTTCGGCGCCATGCTGGACAGCGTGAAGCTGGAAGTGGCGCGCACGCTCATGACCTTTCGCGTTGCCAAGCCCGAAGAAGTGCAAGCGCCCGAGCCCGCGCCCGCGGTGGAGAACGTGCAGTACCAGCACGCCGGCTACGAAGAGGCCCTGGTGGGGGCGGACGACGACCAGGCGCCACCGCCCAAGCAGCAGCCCATGCAGCGCCACATGAGCAAGATCGGCCGCAATGACCCGTGTCCCTGCGGATCGGGCAAGAAGTACAAGCACTGCCACGGCCGGCTGAGCTAGGCCGCAAAGGGGAGGGACCATGGCCGTCAACCTTTTGCCGCCCGAGCCCAAGGCGCTGCTGCGCGTCGCAGGCATTGAACTGGGCTACACCTACGCCGGCATCCGCAAGGCCAACCGCAACGACGTGACGCTGCTGCGCCTTGAGCCCGGCAGCCGCGTGGCGGGCGTGTTCACGCAGAACAGCTTTGCCGCCGCGCCGGTGCAGGTGTGCCGCGAAGTGCTGTCGGGTTCGGGTGAACAGTCAACGCAAATTCGCGCCCTGGTGGTGAACGCCGGCAACGCCAACTGCGGCACCGGCGAGGCCGGCTTGGCCGCCGCGCGACGCTCCTGCGAGGCGGTGGCCAAGCTGGTGGGCTGCGCGCCCGGCGAGGTGCTGCCTTTTTCCACCGGCGTCATCCTCGAGCCCCTGCCCGTGGACAAGCTGGTGGCGGCGCTGCCGCACGCCGTGGAAAGCCTGGCCGGGTCGCCCGCGCACTGGGCGGGCGCGGCCGAAGCCATCATGACCACCGACACCATCGCCAAGGCGGCCTCGAGCACGGTGCAGGCCGCGGGCAAGCGCATCAGCGTCACCGGCATGGCCAAGGGCGTGGGCATGCTGGAGCCCAACATGGCAACTATGCTTGCTTTCGTGGCCACCGATGCCAAAGTGGCCGCGCCGATGCTCAGGCGACTGGTCAAAGAAGTCGCGGATGAGTCGTTCAATTGCGTGTCGGTGGATGGGGATACGTCCACCAACGACTCGTTCGTGCTCATCGCCACCGGCGCAGCCGGGAATGAAGAGATCACCGGCACCGGCCACCAGGGCTATGCGCCGCTGCGCCAGGCGCTGCTCGACGTGGCGCAGCGCCTCGCCCAGGCCATCGCCCGCGACGGCGAGGGTGCCACCAAGTTCATGACTATCGAAGTGGCGGGCGCGGCCGACCGTGCTGAGGCCGCGCGCGTGGCCAAGCGCATCGCCAATTCGCCGCTGGTGAAAACAGCGTTTTTCGCCTCTGACGCAAACCTGGGCCGGCTATTGATGGCCATCGGCAATGCGGGCGTGGGCGGCCTGGATGTGTCGCGAGTCGACATGTATCTGGGCGATGTACAAGTTGTTGAACGAGGCGGCCGCGCAGCTTCATACCGCGAAGAGGATGGTGCGCGCGTCATGAAGGCGGCGGAAATCACCGTGCGCGTGGAACTCGGGCGGGGTGATGCCAGCGCCCGCGTCTGGACCTGCGATTTCTCCTACGACTACGTAAAAATAAACGCTGAATACCGGACTTAGGTTTGTAGGCCCTTCACGTTACCCTCTCCCCAACCCCTCTCCCGGTGGGAGAGGGGCTAGTGCCAGGCGATCAAAGTACCCAGAATGGCGGATATCGAGAAATTCCTGAAGCGAGCAGAACACGTCTTGGCTCGTTTCGAGGCCCTGCTGCCCGAGGCATCCCCTCCCGTGGACTGGAAGGCCACGGCTTACCGCTGGCGGAAGAAGAACGGGCGTGGCTTTCTGCAGTCTGTGTTGCATCCCCACCGCATGCGCCTCGCCGACTTGCGCGACATCGACGAGCAGAAAGCATTGGTCGAGGCCAACACGCGCCAGTTCGTGGAGGGGCGGCCGGCCAACAACGTGCTGCTCACGGGCGCGCGCGGCACGGGCAAGAGCTCGCTCATCAAGGCCTGCCTGGACCGCTTCGCGTCGCAGGGCCTGCGCCTGATCGAAGTGGACAAGCAGGACCTCGTCGACCTGCCCGACATCGTCGATGCCGTGGCCGGGCGCGACGAGCGCTTCATTGTGTACTGCGACGACCTGTCGTTCGAGGCCGCCGAGACCGGCTACAAGGCGCTCAAGGCCATTCTCGACGGCTCCATCGCCGCCCCGCCCGAGAACCTGCTCATCTACGCCACCTCCAACCGCCGCCACCTCATGCCCGAGTTCATGAGCGAGAACCTCGAGACCAAGTACGTGGACGAGGAGGTGCATCCGGGCGAGACCTCGGAGGAAAAGATTTCCCTGTCCGAGCGCTTCGGCCTGTGGGTGTCGTTCTATCCCTTCGACCAGGACGCCTACCTCGACATCGCGCGCCACTGGCTGGGCGCCTATGGCTGCGCCGTTTCGAACCATGATGCGGATCACGGGCCGTGGCGCGAGGAAGCGCTGCAATGGGCGCTGCTGCGCGGCTCGCGCTCGGGCCGCGTGGCCTGGCAGTTCGCGCGCGACTACGCCGGGCGGACCAAGGGTAACGGCGCGGGTAAATTTTCGCGCCGCCGCAAGTAAGCCTTTCCCATGACTCCGCCCGTCGACGTCGCCGTCGCCGTTCTCGTTCGTCCCGACCGGCGGGTGCTGCTGGCGCAGCGGCCGGTGGGCAAGGTGTACTCGGGCTACTGGGAATTTCCCGGCGGCAAGGTGGAGCCGGGCGAGAGCGTGCGCGACGCGCTGGTGCGTGAGATTGTCGAGGAACTGGGCGCCGAGATCACCTACGCCGATCCGTGGATCACCCAGGTGTTCACCT
>Ga0068858_100004469_pt1 | contig 13713 bp, 15 predicted proteins | sample KBSSwiS12_FD_66589 | JGI IMG/M metagenome (GOLD analysis project Ga0068858, IMG submission 66589) | Switchgrass rhizosphere microbial communities from Kellogg Biological Station, Michigan, USA - KBS Switchgrass S1-2 | ecosystem: Host-associated > Plants > Roots > Rhizosphere > Soil ... | reverse complement strand
GTTCAACTTCGAGGGCGGCTGCTACGCCAAGATGATCCGCCTCTCGGCCGAGGCCGAGCCGGAGATCTACGCGACCACCAAGCGCTTCGGCACCGTGCTCGAGAACGTGGTGATCGATCCGGTCACCCGCGAGATCGACCTCGACGACGCCACGCTCGCCGAGAACAGCCGCGGCTCCTACCCGATCGACTTCATTCCGAACTGCTCGGAAGAGAACCTCGGCCCGGTCCCGCAGAACATCATCTTCCTGACCGCCGATGCCTATGGCGTGCTGCCTCCGATCGCGCGGCTCACCCCCGAGCAGGCGATGTACCACTTCCTCTCGGGCTACACCGCACGCGTGGCCGGCACCGAGATCGGCGTGACCGAGCCGGAAGCCACTTTCAGCACCTGCTTCGGCGCGCCGTTCATGCCGCGCCACCCCTCGATCTACGGCAACCTGCTCAAGGAGCGGATCGCCAAGGGCGGCGTGAAGTGCTGGCTGGTCAACACCGGCTGGTCGGGCGGCAAGGCCACGATGGACGGCATCAAGCGCATGCCGATCAAGGCCACCCGCGCCCTGCTCAACGCCGCGCTCGACGGTAGCCTCAACAATGCCGAGTTCCGCAAGGATCCGAACTTCGGCTTCGAGGTTCCGGTGGCGGTGCCGGGCGTGGACAGCAAGCTGCTCGATCCGCGCGGCGCTTGGGCCAACCCGGCCGACTACGACAAGACTGCCGAGGACCTCGTCAACAAGTTCGTGGAGAACTTCGCCCAGTTCGAAGCCCACGTCGATGAAGGCGTCCGCGCCGCGGCCCCGGCCTTCGTCGCCGCCTGAGGTCAGGGTGATCGGCCAGGCCGCGGACCAGGCCCGGCCGGATCGTCCCGTGAAGCGCCGCCCCTCGTGGGCGGCGCTTTTCGTTTGGTGCGGGGGCGCAGGCGCGCAATAAGGCCGCAGGGGTCGCCGATTCAGGAGTTTCACCGATGAGCGCTCTCGACAGCATCCTCAGCCAGATTCCCGGCAACGTGGACATTGCCAATCTCGCCGCCAAGGTCGGTCTGGACCCCGTCATGGCGGAAAAGGCGGTCGCCGCCCTCGGCCAGGCCCACGCCGCGCCGGGCGACACCGTTGATACCGCCGCCGCCCGGACCGGGCTCGATACCGGCGTGCTGCAGCAGATCGTCGGCCAGCTGGGTGGCGAAGGCTCGCTCGGCCAGGTCTCGCGCATGCTGCAGGATCATCCCCAGGCGCAAAGCATCCTCGGCATGCTCGACCGAGACGGTGACGGCAATCCCCTCAACGATCTTGCCGGCATGGCCAAGGGCCTGTTCGGCAACTGATCTTCCCGTGAATGCAGCGGCGCGCTAGGGCGGTGTCCATGCAGGAAACCGCCCTCTCGCTCGCCGTGCTCATGGTAATCGCGCTGCCCGTCGGTGCCTTGGTGCTGTGGCGCAAGGGAGGCTCGCGTAAGCAGGTGCTGCTCATGCTGGTGCTGGCGGTGATCCTCGCCGCCAACGTGGCGATCTGGCTGATCCCGACGCGCTCGGGCCAGACCCTCTCAGCGTCGGCGCCGCGCTGAACGCGCGCCTGATCGCACGCCAACCAAGGCAAGCTCCCACCATGTCGCTCAGTGAACTGCTCGTCCCGACCTACTGCCAGCTGCTCGAACGCCTCGCCGACTGGCTCGCCAAGGCCGAAGCCGCTCGGACCGATCACGACGCGGAGGGCCTGATATCCGCCCGCCTCGCGCCCGACATGTTCCCGCTGGCAACGCAGGTCCGCTTCGCCTGCGTGCAGGCGTGGGAAGGCGTAGCGCGGCTGCAGGGCGCAGAATTCCCGCCCGAGGTCGCAATCCTCCTCGAAGAAGGCCGCGCCGCCGAGACCAGCCCCGGGACGATCGCCGAGGCGCGTGCCCGGATCGCGCAAACCGTCGCGATGCTTGCCAGCCTCGCCCCTGATGCTCTTGATGGCGACCCGCAGCGGCCCATTGCCCACGCGCTGCCGATGGGCATCGTGTTCGATTTCACCGCCGAGCAATATGCCCGCGACTGGGCGCTGCCGCAGTTCTACTTCCATGTGATGACCGCCTACGCGATCCTGCGGCACGCTGGCGTCAACCTCGGCAAGGCCGACTACGTCGCCCACCTCTTCGCTCAAGTCCGCCCGGGCACCATGCCCCGCGGGTCCGGCTGAGACGACCACACCAGCCACCTCAGCAGTCGCAGAGCGACTCAACGCCGCGAAGCGGAGCGGAGCCCGACGACAGTAAGGTCAAGGTGCCTGACGCACAGTTCGGTGGCTCGGCTTTCCTACACCGTACCTGCCTGTCATGGTCCGCACCGCTCTTTGACATCGTTGGCGCAGGCGAAAACCGGACAGAAGTGCAACCTGTCACCTTCGGGCGGCAAGCGATGGGAAAAGGTAGAAAAAGTGCCCGGACACGGGGTGACACCGTGTCACCCTGTGTCACCCATGCACTGGTCCGCCGGCCCGCAAAAAACCCCCGCGGCGCCCGGCCACGGGGGTCTGGAATTCGGTCAGGATGCGGCCGTTCAGCGGATCGGGCAATCCGGGCTGAGGCGGAAGTCGAGATACTTGTCGACCGAGAGCATCATGTCGTCGAGCTCGCTCTCGAAGAAGTGGTTCGCCCGCGGGATCTCGTCGTGGTGGATGGTGATGTGCTTCTGGGTGCGCAGCTTGTCGACCAGCTTCTGCACCGAATTGGGCGTCACCACAGTGTCCGCTGCGCCCTGCACGATGATGCCCGAGGCGGGGCAGGGGGCGAGGAAGCTGAAGTCGTACATGTTCGCCGGCGGGGCGACCGAGATGAAGCCGCGGATTTCCGGGCGGCGCATCAGGAGCTGCATGCCGATGAGCGCGCCGAACGAATAGCCGGCGATCCACGTCGTGCTCGCCTCGGGGTGGATCGACTGCACCCAGTCAAGCGCGGCGGCCGCGTCCGACAGCTCGCCGATGCCGTTGTCGAAGCTGCCTTGGCTGCGGCCGACGCCGCGGAAGTTGAAGCGCAGCGTGGCGAAACCGCGGTTCACGAACGTCTTGTAGAGGTTCATGGTGATGCGGTCGTTCATCGTGCCGCCGGCCTGTGGGTGCGGGTGCAGGATCATGGCGACAGGCGCGCGCGGGCGCGAAGCGGGCTGGAAGCGCCCCTCAAGGCGGCCTTCCGGCCCGGGGAAAATGACGGATGGCATGGCTGGATTGCCTCGCGAGGTTGAAGCCGTCCCGCGGCGCCGCGAGGACGCCAGACCGGTCGGGGCTGTGAATGAGAAGAGACCGCTATATAGAAACCGCCATCCCGAAAGCAACGCTTGCGCACATGTCCATGAATTCGCCTCGTTCAACGCCGCTCTACCTCGACCATGCGGCGACCACGCCGCTGCTGGCCGAGGCGCGCGCCGCGCTGCTCGATGGCTTCGCGCATTGGGCCAATCCGTCGAGCCCGCACGCCGCCGGCCGCACCGCCCGCGCTCTGCTCGAAGAAGCGCGCGGCCGGATCAAGGCGGCGCTGGAGTGGGACGGCGAAGTGATCCTGACCTCGGGCGCGAGCGAGGCGCTGGCGCTGGCGATCGGCGCCTGCGTCCAGCCCCTGGCGGCGGTCTCAGCGGTCGAGCACGAGGCGGTCCTGCGCCATGCCGGCGCGGCGCGGCGGCTCGGGGTAGACCGGAGCGGGCAGGTGAACCCGGGCGAGTGCGGGTTTGCCGGACTGGTCGCGGTCCAGCAGGCCAACAACGAGACCGGCGTGCTCCAGCCGCTCTACGCCGTGGCCGAGGCGGTCCGCGAGGCCGGCGGCCTGCTCCTGGCCGACTGCGCGCAAGGCGCGGGCAAGCTCACCCTCCCCGATGCCGACCTCATCGCGCTCTCGGCACACAAGTTCGGCGGCCCCATCGGGGTGGGCGCGCTGCTGGTTCGCGACTGGGCGCTGCTCCGACCGACGGGTGGGCAGGAACGCGGCTATCGCGGCGGGACCGAGAACCTTCCGGGCGCCCTCGCCATGGCCGCCGCGCTCGAGGCGGGGCAGGGCTGGCTGGACGAAGCCGTGGCCCTGCGCAGCCGGCTCGATGCCGGGATCACCGCAGCGGGCGGCGAGGTCATCGCCGGGGATACCGCGCGCGTCCCCACCATCGGCGCCTATCGCATGCCCGGACGCTCCGCCCGCGCCCAGCTGATCGGGTTCGACGCACAGGGCATAGCCGTCTCGGCGGGCAGCGCTTGCTCCTCCGGGAGCCTTAAGCCCAGCCACGTCCTCGGAGCGATGGACATTGCCGCCGAGGCCGCAGGCGAAGTCATCCGCGTCAGCCTCGGCCGCGAGACCACCGCGGCCGACATCGACCGTTTCCTCGCGGCGTGGACCGGAATGAAGGCGCGCCCATGATCTACCTCGACTACCAGGCCACGACCCCGCTCGCGCCTGAAGCGCGCGAGGCAATGCTGCCGTGGCTGGTGGGACCTGAGGCGATGGGCTTCGCCAATCCGCACAGCCCCCACCGCCCCGGCCGCATGGCTGCAGCCGCGATCGAGATCGCCCGCGAGCAGGTCGCGGCGCTGTTCCCGCCGGGGGGCCGGGTGGTGTTCACCAGCGGGGCGACCGAAGCGCTCAACCTCGCTATCCTCGGCTCGGGCCGCCGCCACCTCGCGGTCAGTGCAATCGAACATGCGGCCGTGCTGGAGACGGCCCGCTTCGCCGATCCGGACGTTGCGGTGCTTCCGGTTGACGCCACCGGGCTGGTTAATCCGGAAGCCGAGCTGCCCTCCGAGGTCGAGCTGGTCGCGGTCATGCAGATCAACAACGAGATCGGCACGATCCAGCCGGTTGAGCGCCTGGCCCAGCGGGCGCGGGCGGCGGGAGCGCTGGTCGTGTGCGACGCGGTACAGGGCGCTGGCAAGCTGGCCGCGCCGGCCGGGGCCGATCTGGTCGCCATCTCGGCCCACAAGCTGCACGGCCCCAAGGGAATTGGCGCCCTGTGGATCCGCGACGGCGTCGAGCTCTCTCCGCAAGTCCACGGGGGCGGGCAGGAAGGAGGCCTGCGCTCCGGCACGCTCAGTCCGGCGCTCTGCGCGGGCTTCGGCGCGGCGGCGCAGCTGGCAGCGGCGCGGTGCGAGGCGGACGCGGCGCATGTGGCCGCGCTGTGGGAGGCCGCCCGAGCCGCGCTGCCCGGCTTCGTCCTCAACGGCAGCGAAACTGAGCGCTGGCACGGCAATCTCAATCTTCGCCGAGAAGGTCTTGATGTTGCCCGATTAATGTCGGGACTCCGCAATATTGCCTTTTCCGCGGGATCGGCCTGTGCCAGTGGGTCGGGCAAGCCCAGCCACGTACTGCGGGCAATCGGGCTCAGCGATAAGGAAGCCCGGAGTTCGATCAGGCTCGGGTTCGGGCGCTACACGGGGATGTCGGAGGTCGCGGAGGCTTGCGCGCAGATTGCCGCAGCCGCCGATGCGCAGTAGCATGCCGCCGGGGAGCGCTCATAACATGGTTTCGGTCTGTTTCATCACTGCAGGCGGCGAGAAGATCCACCGCGAGGCCGCGCCCGGCGACCGTCTGCTCGAAGTCGGTCAGGCCGCGGGGATGCCGCTTGAAGGCACTTGCGAAGGGCAGATGGCCTGCTCGACGTGCCATGTGGTCATTGGCGCCGAATGGTTCGACAGGCTCGCCCCTGCGGTCGAGGATGAGGAGGACATGCTCGATCTTGCCGCCGGAGTCACGCGGACCAGCCGGCTATCCTGCCAGATCGTTCTGACCGAAGATCTCGACGGTATCGAGGTCCACATTCCCGGGGAGGCCCGGGATATGCAACGGCGGTAAGCGGCGGAACGGACGGCTAAAGCTGTCCGGTCAGTCGGCTTTCAGCACATCGATCAGCGCACGCGAGAAGGCGGCGATATCCGCCGGATCGCGGCCGGTGATGAGATTGCCGTCGATCAGCACTTCCTCGTCGAACACCTGCGCGCCGGCATTCTCGAGATCGGTCATGATCGCCGGCCACGCAGTAACCCCGCGCCCTTCGACGATATCGGCTTCGGCCAACAACGCCGGCGCTTGGCACAGCGCCGCGATCGGCTTGTCCAGCTCGTCGAAATCCTCGATCAGGCAGATCACTTCGTCCTGCATGCGCAGCGCGTCTGGGATCATCGGGCCGCCGGGCAGGAGGAGCGCATCGAAATCCTCTGCCTCGACCTCGCCCAGAACGGCATCGACCATGACGCTTTCACCCCAGTCGGAGTGATGCCAGCCCTTGATCAGGCCGGCCCTGGGGCCGGCCACGATGGTTTCGATGCCGGCCGCTTCAAGGGCCTTCTTCGGCTCCATCAGTTCGCACTGTTCGAACCCATCGGTTGCCAGGATCAGGACACGCTTGCGCACACAGGTCTCCGCAAAGGTTTGTTCCAAACCACATAAATGACCGGGGGATGTCATGGTTCCCGGCATTTCCACGCCGGACCGGCCCTGCTAGGGGTTCGAGACCATGCCGAGCACCACGATCGATGAGCCCGATCCCTTCGACGCTATCGTCGACGCGCCCTTCGACAGCGCCCTGTCCGAGCGCTATCTCGTTTATGCTTTGTCAACGATTACAGCACGTTCGCTGCCAGACCTGCGCGACGGGCTGAAGCCGGTCCATCGTCGCCTGCTGTGGGCCATGCGCCAGCTCAAACTGGACCCCACCGGGGCCTTCAAAAAATCTGCACGTGTCGTCGGAGATGTGATCGGCAAGTACCATCCGCACGGCGATTCCAGCGTCTACGATGCCATGGTCCGCCTTGCCCAGGATTTCTCGCTGCGTTACCCGCTGGTCGAGGGGCAGGGCAACTTCGGCAACATCGACGGCGATAACGCCGCTGCCTACCGCTACACCGAAGCCCGGCTGACGAAGACCGCGATCCGCCTGATGGCCGGGCTCGACGAAGGCACGGTGAACTTCGTGCCGACCTACAACGGCGAGGACGAGGAGCCCGAGCTGTTCCCTGGGCTCTTCCCTAATCTCCTCGCCAACGGCTCCAGCGGCATCGCGGTGGGCATGGCGACCAACATCCCCAGCCACAATGTCGCCGAGATCGTCGATGCGACGCTGCTGCTGATCGACAACCCGCAAGTCGAGCATGCCCAGCTGATGGAGGTATTCCACGGGCCCGATTTGCCGACCGGCGGTGTAGTGGTCGACAGTCCGGCTGCGATCAGCGCCGCCTACGCGAGCGGCAAGGGTGCGATCCGTGTGCGCGGGCGGTTTTCGACCGGGCGCGGCGACGATGGCGCGTGGGAGGAAACCGGGATCGAGAAGCTCGGGAGCGGCCAGTGGCAGCTGGTGCTCTCCGAGGTCCCCTACATGGTCCAGAAGGGCAAGCTGATCGAGCAGATCGCCCAACTCATCGCCGACCGCAAGCTGCCGATCCTCGAGGACGTTCGCGACGAGAGCGACGAGCAGATCCGCATCGTTTTCGTCCCCAAAAGCCGCAACGTCGATCCCGAGCTGCTCAAGGAAAGCCTTTACCGACTGACCGACCTCGAGGTGCGTTTCGGTCTCAACCTCAACGTGCTCGATGCGCATCGCACCCCCGGCGTGCTCGGCCTCAAGCTGCTGCTGCAGGAATGGGTGATCTCGCAGATCGACATCCTGATCCGCCGCAGCCGCCACCGCCTGGAGAAGATCGCCGCGCGGCTGGAGCTGCTCGAAGGCTACATCATTGCCTACCTCAACCTCGACCGGATCATCGAAATCATCCGCACCGAGGATGAGCCCAAACCCGTGATGATGGCCGAATTCGAGCTGAATGATCGCCAGGCCGAGGCGATCCTCAACATGCGCCTGCGGAGCCTGCGCAAGCTCGAGGAAATGGAGCTGAGGAAGGAGCGCGACGGCTTGCTCGCCGAGCAGGACGAGCTCCAGAAGCTGCTCGACAGCCCGGCCCGCCAGCGCACCCGGCTGAAGCGTGATCTCGCCGCCCTGCGCAAGGACTATGGACCCGAGACCGAGCTTGGCCGCCGCCGTACGACCATCGCCGAAGCCGCGCCGGCGCGCGAGTTCTCGCTGGACGCGATGATCGAAAAGGCGCCCGTCACGGTCATCCTCTCGGCGAGGGGCTGGATCCGCGGGGCAAGCGGGCATGAGCCTGCGGGTCGCGAATACAAGTTCAAGGAGGGCGACGGCCCGGCGTTCACGCTCCACGCGCAGACCACCGACAAACTGCTGATCGCCTGCGACAACGGCCGGTTCTACACGCTCGGATGCGACAAGCTGCCGTCCGCCCGCGGGTTCGGGGAGCCGATCCGCACGATGCTCGATATCGACGCGGAGGCGCAGATCGTCGCCGTGGTGGTCCACCGTGCGGGCGCGCAACTGCTGCTCGCCAGCAACATCGGTCGCGGGTTCGTTGCCGAATCGGCCGAGTTGCTGGCCGAAACGCGCAAAGGCCGGGGGGTGATGACCACGAAGCCCGGCGTGCGCCTGGCGCTGGTGCGCGAGATCCCGGAAAGCCACGATCATGTGGCGGTGGTCGGTGACAACCGCAAGCTCGTGGTGTTCAGCCTCGCGGAGATGCCGCTCCTCGCCAAGGGCCAGGGCGTGGCCCTTCAGCGCTACCGCGATGGCGGCATGGCCGACGCGGTCACCTTCAAGCTCGACGAGGGCCTGTCGTGGAAGATGGGCGGAGAGAGCGGCCGCGTGCGCACGGAGAGCGACATGCGGCTGTGGAAGGTGGCGCGCGGGGCCGCTGGGCGCATGCCGCCCAACGGCTTCCCGCGCGACAACAAGTTCTAGGCTAGCGTCGGGATCACGGCTGTGCCGGCGGCGTGCTGGCCGAGGCCTGCGACTGCTTGGCGATCGCCGCGTTGAGCTGGGCCGCCGTCATGCGAAGCGCAAGGCCGTCGGCATTGGTCGTGAACTGGTCCTTCTGCAGCCCGATCGAGGGAGCGCCCTCGCGTTCGATGGTTACTACGCCCTCGGGACTCACCGCACTGACCTTGCCGAACGGTTGACCGTCGGATGTCTTGAGCGGGGCGCCGGCCACCAGTGCACTGGCGAGGTTGCCCGTAGCCTTGGCGTCGGCCGCCTCGACTGCCGCGTCGATCTGGTCGCGGTTCATCGAGATGGTGAGGCCCTTCGCGCTCTTGCCGATGGCGCTCACCGGGACGCCGGCCGTATGCTTGCCGGTGTTGACGATGGCATTGCCGCCCTCGATCTTGTCGATCTTGCCGGCTTCGGTGCCGTCCGGACCATAGACCGTGGCGCCGGCGGCAACTTGCGTGGCCGTGCCGGCTGCAGCGGCCGGGGCGGCCTGCGCAAACGCCGGGGAAATCGCCAGCGGAACCGCCGCGACAGCCCCGATAATTCCGAAAATATGCTTGAATGTCATAGGATTGCTCCAGGCGGTGGATCCGCCGAACCCTCCAACAACCGCCCCGCGGATTAAGCCCAGATGAAGCAGCCGGTCAGCCGTGTTCAGGTTTCGGCGGACGGTTCTCCGGCCTGCGGGTGATGTGGCACGAGGATCAGCGTGCGCCCTTCCACCCGCCAGCTGGCGAGCCGCGAGAGGAAGTTCATGCCGAGGACGCTGGTTCCCTCCATGCCCGGCGCGACCACCGCATCGAGATCTCGCGCGACCACATTGCCCAGCGTCAGCTCTCCGATCGTGACGAGTTGGGCGGGGACGGTGCCGTTCGCCGTGCGCAGCAGGACCGGCTGGCGCAGCGGCTGCGGCTCGAGCTTGGCGGCTTCCGCGATGTCCGGGCTGATAGCGGTCAGCGTTGCGCCGGTATCGACGAGGAAGCGGTGTGGCACGCCGTTCACCGCAGCGCGGATCCAGAAGTGCCCGTCGCGCGCGAGCGGGACTCGCGTCTCGCTGCCGCTGACCTGCTGCTCGGGCATGCCCAGCTGCGGCAGCGAGAGATCGGAGCCCTGGCTCACCCGCACAACCTGCATGATCGTCAGCATCAGGGCGCCGAACAGCCCGAGATGGCCGAGGCCGCGCACCAGCCCGCCGAGGCGCGGCATCAGGTGGCGCAGCAGGCTCCCGAGCAGGACTACCGCCATCGAAGCCAACGCCAGCGCCAGCAGCGGCTGCGTCAGGAGGGATCGGACGAGGGGGGCAAGGTCCATTCGCGGCTCTTCTAGCGGGTCGGAGCTTTCCGCAAGCTGACCGGTCAGTCAGCGAGCGCCTCGGTCAGAAGTTCCTGAACCCGTGCGGCATTGGGAAAGCCTTCGGCCACCCAGCGCACCTCGACCGCGCGCAGGATCCGCGCCACCTCGGGCCCGGCGCCCACGCCCCGGGCGACCACGTCGCCGCCCTTGAGCGGCAGGCGCGGGATATCCCACCCGGCGAGCGGGGCGATGCTTCCGCCCGTGAGCAGCAGCCGATCGATCGCTTCTTCGCGCCCGAGGCGATAGGCAAGCGACCGCGCGTCGCCCGGTCCGTCGGTGCGCGCCGCAGCCGAGACGAGCCGCTTGCGCTGCGCGGTCGAGAGCCGCAACCGCGCGCCGACCTGTTCTGCTACCGCCGGGTCCGCCGGCAGCAGCGCGGCGAGCCGGCGCAGCGGATCGGGCGCAGCCCCGGCATTGGCTTCGGCGGCGACCAGCCGGGGCAGGGCAGTGGCATCGGCTTCGGGCAGGATCACGGGAAGGACGCCCAGTTCGGCCATCCGCGTCACTGTGGGCGCGGGATCGGGCAGGGCGAGCAGATTGAGCAGCTCCATCGCGATCCGTTCGCGGGAGAGGCCTTTGAGCGTTGCGGCAAGCTCGGCGCAGGCGCTCTCCGCCTCCGCATCCGCCGGCTCCGAGCCGAACCGGGCCTGGAAGCGGAAGTAGCGCAGGATGCGCAAGTGATCCTCGCGGATCCGCTGGCGCGCATCGCCGATGAAGCGCACCCGCCGCCCATCGAGGTCGGCCAGGCCGCCGAAGAAATCGAACAGCTCGCGGCTGAGCGGATCGGCATAGAGCGCATTGATCGTGAAATCACGCCGCGCCGCATCGTCTTGCCAATCCTGCGCATAGGCAATCGTGGCGCGGCGGCCATCGGTGGAAACGTCATGGCGCAGCGTGGTGATCTCCACCGGGCCGTCGGGCAGGATCGCCGTCACCGTGCCGTGGTCGATCCCGGTCGGGACGGTGCGAATGCCGGCGGCGGCGAGCCGCTCCATCACCACTTCGGGCGCGAGCGGCGTCGCCATGTCGACATCCTTGACTGCTAATCCAAGCAGCGTATCGCGCACCGCGCCACCGACATAGCGCGCGTTGCCCGCGCCCAGCGCCGCGACCAGTCGAGCGAGGTCAGCGCGCTGCGTCCACGCGGCTTCGAGCAGGAGCCGCGTCATGCCAGGGCGCCTGCGGTCCAGCCCAGCCGCCGCCCGAGATTGATGAGGATAACCGCCGTCGCCCCCCAGATACGGTGACCGTTCCAGTGAATGGTCCAGATGCGATACGTGCCGCCGCCGATCTCATAGGGATCCTGCACGTGGTTTGCCGGGTCGAACAGGTGGGCCAGCGGGGCCTCGAACCACTGGGCCACTTCCGCCGGATTGGGCGTGATCGCAACATCCTTCGGGACCACGGCGATCACCGGGTTCATCTCGTACATCGTGCCCGTCCGCAGAATGTCGCCGCGGCCGACGACGCGGACGGCCGAGGGATCGATCCCCAGTTCCTCATGGGCCTCGCGCACGGCGGCCTGCTCGAGCGTTTCGCCCGGATCGACCTTGCCGCCCGGCATCGCGATGTGCCCCGCATGCAGGCGCATCGTGTCCGGCCGGTAGAGCAGCAGGATGCCGGGCTCGGGCCGGTCGGTAATGGCTGCCAGCACCGCAGAAGCGCGATAGTCCCCGTCGGCAAGGTCCCAGGGGCTGAAGATGATGTCGAGGTCGCGGCGGGCGTGCCCGGCGGCATGCATCCGGGCGAGGCGCTCGTACAAATCAGCCATGCCAGCCAAGGCGCAGCGAGAGGTTGACCACCAGCGCCCCTGTCACGCCCCAGATGCGGTGTTCGCGCCAGAGGATTTCCCAGAAGCTGACCGTGCCGTGCGGGTACTCGGCCGTGGCCCGCTGCTGGTTTGCGGGGTTGAAGATGTAGTCGATCGGCGCCTCGAACCACTGCGCGACTTCGGTGGGATTGGGCGAGAGCTCGAGATCGGGCGGGATCATGCCGATCACCGGGGTGATCGCATAACCGGTCCGAGTGAAGAACAGGTCGCTCTCGCCGATCACCCGCACGTCCTGCGGACGAATGCCCAGTTCCTCGTGGGCCTCGCGCAGCGCAGCCTCGACCGGGGTTTCGCCCGGATCGAGCTTGCCGCCGGGAAACGCCACCTGGCCAGGGTGGGCGCGCATGTTCGACGGGCGATGGATCAGCAGCGCGCCCGGCTCCTCGCGTTCGGTGATCGCCACCAGCACCGCCGCCTCGCGCAGCGGTCCGTCGAACCCGAACCCATGATCCTTCGACAGCTCGAGGTCGGTGCGGGCATGCCCGACCTCATGCAGTTCCGACAGGCGGGTAAACAGCGCGCTCACGCGGGCACCAGCGAGTAGCGCTCGCCTTGGCTCGTTACCGTCCAGTCATCGCCCTCGGCCAGCGCCAGTTCGGCCAGCTGAGCGTAAGTGCTGCGGTTGAGTCGGGCCTCGCAGCCATTGCGCGCCGCAAGATAGAGCGCGGGGACATCGGCATCGCCGGCCGCACGCAGCGGGTGATCGGGCCCGGCCACCACGATGTCGTCGGTGTTGAGCCGGAAGGCGAGCGCGTGTTCCCGGCGCACCACGTCGGTCGCCACGAAAGCCGCATCCTCGACCGCGATCGCCAGTCGCTGGTGCGGGGTCATCAACCAGTGCCGCCCATCCGCATCGCGCATCAGCAGGGTCGAGAAGGCGCGGACCATGGCCGGGCGCGTGATCTCGCCGCCCTCGTGATACCAGCGTCCGTCGCCCCGGATTTCCATGTGGCTCTCGCCGGTCTCCGCCGGGGTCCACTGCGCCAGCGGCGGCAGGCGCCGCGCAGCCACCGCTTGGGCGATCTCGGCCAGCGAGAGCGTGGCAAGTTCGGGCGGCGGTTCATAGGGCATGGCCGGTGCGATGCCATCGCCGCGCCCGGGGTGCAAGGGTAGGGGCGGTCCGGTGCAGAGGAAGCGGGTGGAGAAGCGCCTTCAGCGCAGCCAGGGGCCGAGCGTGCCTTCGCGCGGGAGCACCGCCGGATTGTCGCAGCGCACCAGCAGGCGGTGCTTCTCGTAGGGCCCGGGCAGCGACCAGCCCGCCGTTCCTGCATTGGTGAAGCCCCAGCGCCCGTAATACTCGGGATCGCCGATCATCACCTGCGGCAGCGGCGCGCGCGGATCGAGCGCGGTCATGCTCGCGGTCATCAGCGCCTTCCCATAGCCCTGGCTCTGGTGCTCGGGCAGGACCGCCACCGGCCCGACCATGATCATCGGATGCGCCCGCCCATCAGGAGTGGTCAGCGCGACGGGCCAGCACTGGATCGTGCCGACCAGCATCTCACCCTCGTCGAGCGCGGCGAACGAGAGGCCCTGCAGCCAATCCATCCCCTCGCGCACCTTGTAGGCGGTGCGCGTGTGGCGCTCGGGTTCGAATGCGCGGTCGAGCAGGGCTTCGACCAGCGCGGGATCGACCGCGTCGAGCGGAATGAGTTGGGCCTCGGGCATAGGCGCGGGCGGATAGGGCCTAACCCGGCGGGGCGCAACGCTTCTCTCTGGTGCGATCGGCCGCGGGCTTATCCACGGCGCGCCGCGGA
>Ga0068858_100004468_pt1 | contig 13714 bp, 6 predicted proteins | sample KBSSwiS12_FD_66589 | JGI IMG/M metagenome (GOLD analysis project Ga0068858, IMG submission 66589) | Switchgrass rhizosphere microbial communities from Kellogg Biological Station, Michigan, USA - KBS Switchgrass S1-2 | ecosystem: Host-associated > Plants > Roots > Rhizosphere > Soil ... | reverse complement strand
CGACCCGCGCCTCGCGATGCAGAACTACATGAGCTGCGCGAGCTGCCACAACGACGGCGGCCAGGACGGCCGGGTCTGGGACCTGACCGCCCAGGGCGAGGGCCTGCGCAACACGATTGCGCTGCGCGGCCGCGCCGGCATGGGCCAGGGCTTCCTGCACTGGAGCAACAACTTCGACGAAGTGCAGGACTTCGAAGGCCAGATCCGCTCGCTCGCCGGCGGCAGCGGGCTGATGAGCGATGCGGATTTTGCCGCCGGCACGCGCAGCGCTCCGCTCGGCACGTCGAAGGCGGGCCTCTCGGCCGACCTCGACGCGCTGGCAGCATACGTCGCCTCGCTGAACGCCTTCGCGTCGGCGCCGGCGCGCCCGAGCGCATCGTCGCTGTCTGCCAACGCGGCGGCAGGCAAGGCGGTGTTCACGACGATGAACTGCGCCGCCTGCCATAGCGGTGCGGCGTTCACCGGCAGCGGGCTCAATACGCCGGTCAATGTCGGCACGATCAAGCCTTCGAGCGGCTCGCGCTTGTTCGGGTCGTTGAGCGGCATCGACATCCCGACGCTGCGTGACGTCTGGGCCACCGCCCCCTACCTGCACGACGGCTCGGCGCCGACGCTCGAGGACGCGGTCCGCGCGCACAGCAATGTGTCCATCGTCGATGCCGACCTGGCCAAGATCGTCGCCTACCTGAAGGAGATCGGCGTTGACGAGCCGTCCGCTCCCGCGTCGGCCGGTGCCGGCACCGGGCTGACCGGCAGGTACTTCAATAACACCACGCTCTCCGGCACGCCGGTGCTGACGCGGGTCGAGGCGGTCGATTTCAGCTGGGGCGGCGGGTCGCCGGGAACCGGCGTGGCGAGGAAGAACTTCTCGACGCGCTGGACCGGCCGCCTCGTGGCCCCGGCCAACGGTACCTACCGCGTCCAGACCTTTGCCGACGAGGGCGTGCGCGTGTGGGTCAACGGCACGCTGCTGATCGACCACTGGCAAGCGCATTCGGCCGGAACGCCGGACACGAGCGCCCCCTTCAATCTGGGCGCGGGCGAGCAGGCGTCGATTGTCGTGGAGTACTGGGAAGGGAACGGCACGTCGACGATGCGGCTGCAGTGGATCACCCCGGGCAACACAAGCGCGGTAGCAATACCCGCGGGCAACCTGCTTTCGAACTGATTAAGATCCTGCGAGGCCTCGCGACTCAACCTGGCTGCTCGCGCGCGCGGATGAGGTCATCCAGTAGATTGCTGGCGACCGAAGATCGGCTCCTGCGCGCGCAAGCGGAGCACATGCTCGCCAGCATCGTGAACGCACGCCTTCTGGCCGGGTCCTGATATAGGCGACCGTCGGCTACTGAGTCTGCCGCCTCGAATGGCAGGCTTCAGACGCGACGGAGGACCTGCCGCCGACCCATTTCGGACCTTCGTGTACCGAAGTGAACGCCGCAGAGCCTACGTACGAAGGGTCAACCAGTCGGAGAGGGTTTTTGGTGAAGGAGCGCATTTCAGGGATGGAAGGCCTCGCCAACCGCCGCGCAGCGCCAGGCCTCCCTGCCTCTAGGCGATAGGCGCCCCGTCGCGTGCCGGGGCGAGGTCGGCCGCTGGCAGTGTGATCGTGACGCGCGTTCCCGGAGTCATCGGCTCGATCTCCAGAATGGCGCCGACCGCGCGCGCACGCGCCTGCATCGACCGAAGGCGCTGCCGCGCGGTGATGTCCATGCCGAGCCCGTCATCGGTCAGCGTCACCACGATGCAACCGCTTCCAGCCGAAGCCGACAGGCCGAGCGTCGATGCGCAGGCATGCTGCAGCACGTTGGAGACGACCTCGAGCAGCAGGAACTGGACATGGTGCATCGCCTCGTCGCGCCCGCCCGGCCACAGCGGAAGCGCATCGACGTTCCACTCGACCTTGATGCCGGCGCTCTCCAGACGGGGCTGCAAACGGTAGCGCAGGCTGCCAAGCAGCGCGTTCACGTCGCCCGCAGGAAGCGTCATGGCGTCGATGCTCAGCTTGAGATGATCCATCGAGTCGCGCAAGGTCTCGACGACCTCTTCCGCCCGCGCGCGCCCGCCTTCGAGTTGCCGCATCGCGGTGGCAAGGTGCGAGCCGACGCCATCGTGCATGTCGCGCAGGATTCGCTCGCGCTCGGCCAGCACCGCGCGGGAGCGTTCGAGGCTGGACAGACGCTCGAAAGAGGCGCGCAGTTCGCGCTCCTTGTGCTCGACCTGCCTCGAGAGCGACGCACTCAGCAGGAGCGCCTCGGAGCGCGCCTTCAGGAAGCGCTGGCTGACGATCCACATCAGCGCCATGCCGACGAGCGACGCGAGGTATTTGGCCCACGCCGATTCGTCGTAGAGGCCGGTCTGCAGACGTGCAGCGACGACGTCGCGCAGGCTGGCCAGGACGACCGCGATCACCGCCACGATGACAATCACGCGCTCGGAACTCGCGTGCCGAAGCGTCTGCACGAACAGGCGCGCGATGACCCAGCCCCAGGCGAGGAAATTCGCCGCGTACCAGGCCATGAGCGGACGCGTCGAGCCGGTGGCGACCATTAGCACCACGCACAGCGGCGCGGACGCCTGCACGCTGAACATCGCCCAGTGCTCGCCGCGCGGTCTTCGCCCGAACACCGACTCGGCGATGGCATACAGCGACCATGCCCACGCCGCGCGCACGAGCAAGAGCGACAGCCCCCAGGTGGGCCACGGTAGCGGAGCGTGCTCGATCACCGCATCGGCGACCGTCACCGCCCACAGTGCTTCGCCGCACGCCGCCCAGGCATAGAGCACATCGCGTTGCTGCCACCACAGCAGCCCGCAGAAGCACGCGACGAGGAAGCTAAAGACGGCCGTCGCCTGCGGCAGCGTGACGCGCAACTGCTCGGCCCGTTGCGACGCCGGAGCGACCAGCCGAGCCGGGCCGACGACCACCGGCGACAGACCCGCGCGATAGCCGCCGTCGGCGCGCAGGCGGATACGCAGCGCGTTGTGAGCCTCTAGCAGCCTCGACGGGAAGGTCAGCCAGACCGGATGCTTCGCGGACCAGCGGTCGCGCGAGTCCTCAAGCGAGCCAGCGGCGAGCAACAGAACGCCGTTGAGCTCGATCTCGTAGGCATTGCCTAGCCGGGCGATGAAGAGCGCGTGCGGCTCGCGTGCGGCCTCGGCACCGTGCGGCAGGTCGAAGGCAAGGGTCAACTCGGCGCGTCCCGAGCGGCCCTCGTAAAGCACGTCCCAGTGCAATGGCAGATTGATGCTTCGCTCCGGCTGCGCCCGGCCGCCGACGCTGGCCATGAGCTGCGCTTCGTGAAGCGTGAGCACCTCATCCTGATCCGCGGCGCCACTGCCGCCGAGCCCGGCCGCCAGGCCGAGCGCGATCGCGTAGAGCCGAAGGCGGCGGCTCACCGCGTCGGCTTCAGGCTGTCGAGCAAGCCCATTCGGCTCGCTTCGAACACCGCCTCGCTGCGCGAATGGACCGCCAGCTTGGCATAGAGGTTCTTGATATGGGTCTGCACCGTGTGCATCGAGACGGAGTGGAGACGGGCAATTTCGGCGTAGGCGTAGCCCCGCGCGACCAGCTCGAGCACCTCGGATTCGCGCGGCGTGAGCGTGACCCCGGCTCCCATCGCAGCGGTCGACGACATCGGCGGCGGATCGATGCCGCGGCGCAAGCGCTCCAGCAACTTGCGCGCGATCATCGGCGAGATCGGCGAAGCGCCGTTCTTGACGTCGAGGATCACCTGCGCGACGTCGCCGGGCCGCGAGTCCTTGTGGATGTATCCCACCGCGCCGGCCTCGACGCAGGCAAGCACGCTGTCCTCGTCGCCGAACACGGAGACGACCAGGATCTCGCAAGCCGGGTGGCGAGAGGCGACGGCCTCGATGAGCGCGAGGCCGTGGCCATCGGGCAAGGAGAGATCGGTCAGCAGGACGTCCGCGCTTTCACGGCTGAACCAGGCGAGCGCCGCCCCGAGCGTGGCGAACGAGCCGGCCAGTCGCAGCGAAGGATGCTGCGCTACGCATGCTTCGAAGAAGCCGCGCGTTTGGTCGTCGTCCTCGAGCAGGACGACACGCCAGGGGGCGATCGTCATGTCGCGTCAGCCCTCGATGCCAGTCGATATGCGAGCTTAGCGTCGAACTGTCGCGTCCCGAACGCCGTCTGGCCGGACTCACATGTTCATGGGAGGCGCCGTGCCGCCGCGCCCACTAGGCTCTATTCACACTCCCGGGAGAAGATCGTGGCGGCACCGGTTCGTAGTCGTGCGAGTGGATTCCCGACGTCGGCTGTTGCCGGGCTGCTCCGGCGAATGAGGGGCGAGTTCGGGCTTGCCGTCCTGACCTGGATGCTTTCGTCGATGCTGGCCGCGTGCGGCGGCGGTGGCGATGGCGCATCCGGTCCTTCCGCGACGATCGTCTTGGCGGGCGACTCCACCCAGAAGGCGTCGCTTGCCATCATCGATACCGTGGCTGCCAGGGTCGACCCTGCCGACATTGTCAACGGTCACCTGCTCACGCGTCTTCTCGTTGCGTTCAAGGCGGATGCCACGGTGGGCGATGTCAACAACGCGGCGCAGGTTGCCGGCGCCACGTCGATCGCTTCCTCGATGGCCGGCCTGCCGATGTTCACGCTGCAGGTGCCAAGGCAAGCCAGTATTGCGGACATGCATGCGCTCGCCCGCAAGGTGTCGGCGCAGCCGGGAGTCTTCATCGCCTGGCCTGAGCGACAGTTCAAGACTTCGAAGCTGCCGGACGCCGGCGGCGGGCAGTCGGTCTCGCCGCTCGATCTGAGTCATCTCCTGGCCGCACGCTTTCCGGCCGCATGGAACGCCCGTGGCGCCGCACCCGCGGACTGCCTCCCCGAGTCGGTCACGGTGTACGTGTGGGACGAGTTCGGCGATGTCGGCTCGCGGCCAAGCTTCTTCAGCCAGATCGACCGGAACAGCTTCGAGTTCGACATTGGGCCAGTTCTGCAGAACTTCGGAAGTCCCGGCAATTCTGGACATGGCTATGACGTCGTATCGACCCTGGGCGCCGCGTTCGACGCGCAGAAGCCGACCGGGGCCAATCCGTTTCGCGACTGCCTGCTCATCCATCAGATCGACATGTTCGGACTCGGCATGTTTGATACGACGGCGCAGGCAATCGGTCAATTGCAAAGCGAACCGGATGCCCGCTTCATCCTCAATGTCGCCATGAACTATCCGGACGATTTGTGCGGCCCGGATCTGGATCTGGTGTGCGATGCCACCACGCTCGCCGCCACGCCTGCCGACAGGCTGCGGTTCCAGATTTCGCTTCGCTTCATCCTCGTCTCCGCATGGGCGCACGCGTCGGGCATCGAACAACGCATGCTGGTCTCGCAGGCAGCGGGCAACGCCGACCCGGCATCCGCGGGTCTCCTGGCAAGGACCTACGCTGGGTACCGTGACGCCCGCGTCTCGTCGATCGTCGCGCTGGCCACTCATGTCACTCAAATCTCCACATTGCTGGTCGATCCGACCCTGTGGCGCAGTTCGTCTAATCCGGCTTTGCCAGACCTCACCTTCCCGGCAACTGAGGTCGCCTCGCTCGCGGCTCAATTGACCTCGTTGGGAGTCACAAAGGACGTCGGGGCAAGCACGACGCTCATCGTCGACAGCGGCACTGCTGCCGAGACGCTCGGGGACGTCGAGGGGTCGCTGTTCAACATGCTCGGCGCCGATGTCCGCGCGGTCGGCGAGAACGTCAGGCTGTTCGACGTTCCGCTGGTCAACGGCACGAGCTTTGCGACCGCGCAGGTGGCCGGCCTCGCGTCGTACCTCTGGGTGCTGTCGAACGATCTTCGGAATCAGGACGTCAAGGTGACCGTCCAACAGATCAGGCAGGCAAGCCGGACAACGGCCAGGAGTCCGGTCGTGCCCGTGGTCGATGCGTATCGCGCGGTTCTCGACCTCGACTCGGTTCAGTTCGTGCTCGGCGTCGGTTCGGGAGCCGTGCGCCCGGCGTTGCTCGACGTCAACGGTGATGGCGTTTTCGACCACCTCGATCTGCTGCAGTTCCAGACCGCCTATGGCCTGACCGATCCCAATAGGCCCAGCATTCCAGCTGCGAAGGACTACAGCCGTTTCGATCTCAACGGCGACGGGTTCACGGGCGGGATCACCACGGACGCATTCAACCTTGATGTGGACGGCAGCGGTGCCACCGACAGCTTGACGCTGGACATCGAGGGCTACCCGGTCACCATGAACGAGGCAGCGCTGTCGGACCTCCAGATCCTCTGCTACTACGCCTACTCCAGCTTATATGCGGCCCAGGGCGTCAACCGGAACGAGGCGCTGCTCGAACGAACGCGAATCCTGGGGCCGGACGTCTGCGTCGGCGCCCGAATAGGAGCGCAGATGCCGTCCCAGATCGCCGGCTCGGCGCCCCTCACGGCCGTTGTCGAGCGGCCGATCGGCAACGGCCAATTTGCTCCCGGCGCGAACCTTCTCGTGGAACTTGCGCCGACCTGCGGCACGGTCTCGCCGACCAGCGCGCGCACCGATGCAGGCGGCGCCGTTGCGGCCACGGTGACGCCCGGCGCAGGATGCACATCCGTATCCGTGGACCTGGTGGTGCGTGGCGACCCCGGCACCACCCAACTGGCGCACGGCACGGTGAGCGCCAACGTGGGCAGCGGCGGCTTTGTCATCAAGGGCAGCCTGGTCGACGTCCCGTTCGGACAGGGCATCGTCGCGGCGATTGCTCGTCCCATCCAGGTCCAGGTGTTCAAGGCCGGGTTCGACGCGCTCGGCAGATTCATTTCCCTCTCGGGCTGCGGCGATGGCTCCGAAGCCTGCCATGCGAACTGGTCGGCCACCGGTGGCACGATCGTCGACCTCATCCCTGACATCACTGCGACCTTCACCTCGGGCACGGCGATCGGAAAGTTCGAGATCGTCGCCTCGAGTCCGACCGCCGAGTATCCGGAAATCAGGCGTCCCTTGTTCATCGGGCCCGTGGGTGCCTACAGCGTGAGGTCCTGCATCTTCACGACGAGCGAAGTCAACGCGCAGTGCGTCCAGAGCCAGACCAGCGGCGCGAGCATCGGCTTCTTCGATTCATTGGGGAACGGGCGCTACGAACTTCTCGACAACAGTTTCCTGAGCGGCCTGGCCCCAGTGGTGTTCACTGTCAGCGCGGGAACATTGGCCACGTTCCAGGCAGTCATTCACTGCAACGTCAGCTCGCCTGCCGGATGCGTCACGACAGTTGTTCCGCTGGCCAACACCGCCGTCGATGAGGTGGTTGTCGCGCCGGACAGCACGGTGACCTTCCTCGTGACCCTGTTCAACTCGAATGGCACGCTGCGGGAACGCAGACGTGTGACATTGACACGCCTGCCATGAGCAGCTTTGCGCTGCGTGAGCTGCCACGCACGTGCCCTGCGAGTCGTCAGCCCTGCATCTGCAAGCGGTTGGTGCGCTCGAGGCCCGCGTAGCGATGGACGAGCGCCTCGCGATACCCTGCGTTGGCCATCATTGCAAGGGAGTGCCGGCGGCTCGGGTAGCGGACCAGCAGGCACCTGCGGCTCTCGAGCCTACGTTGTCGGCGCAGTCCGCCAGCCGCGCAGCGCGTCCTCACAAGGACGCGAACACGCCGAAGCGAGCAGAAGTCGACTCAGGGCCTCGACGTCGTACAGTGAACCGCGAATGGTCGTAGACGGCCCCGAGCCGCCGCTGGTGTCTGCCGACCGAGTTCCCGTCGACACATGCTGCAGAGGCATCCCTTCGGTCGGCACCGGTTGACGATTACGCAGGCGACGCATGGTGCTGCGGAAGGTGTTGGGGTTGACGTCGAGCCCCATCGCACGGAGCTCCTCGAGAATCGTGGCTTGCGAGACCCCGGCCTCAAGGGCCTCCTCGATCTCACCGAAGACATCTCGCAGTTGTGCCGTCTTCGAGCGCTTGCCGCTGTCCGAAGCGAGACTGCGTAACCGCTCCGCTGCTTTGTCTCTGTCCATACGCGTACCTGCATGCATTACAGGAACCAATCTACGCGTCGGTATCGGACGCCGCGGCGTTTTGCAAGTTTGCTTACGATTCTTGCCATCTGCGTTCCAAATCCATTTGACAGTTACAGGCGACGCCACTAAATGTCGACGCAGTGCGTCTACGGACTGTCACTTTGCGTCGTTCCTGATAGCTCGCTTACCCTGGACCCCTGAGCGACTGACGCGCTTTCGGAGAGTCGAAGCACACCTAAGGTACTGCGGCTCGTGGGCACCAGGTCAGCTGATCAATTGACCTGACGCTGCGGGAACCCGGTCGGGATTTCAGGCTGAAGCTGGCCGATGCCTTACTACACGCGTGAATGCTGATCCGACGAAGAGACCGGTGTGCCGGTACCCGCCATTCACTCTCGGTCCGAGCGACTGGCCGCTGTACTTCGGAACCTGCCGATCACTCAGGATCAGCCGCCAGTGATCTCGCCAATGCAAGCGACGTCAGTGGCAGCTTCCTCGGGGCGCGAACGGGAACTCCCGACCCTGAGTGGTCCCTGGCAGCGCTGGCTGAACCGCCGCGGAGCGGTCGCTCAGGATGGCAATGAGCAAGCCCTCGCAGCGCTTGGCATGCTCGGCTCAAGCCAAGCCGCGCGTTCCACTGCGTGGCTGTAGTATTCCGTTCCAACGCATCGCCGCGCGACGCTGCGCGGGAGAACGATGTGTCCGTACTGGTCAAGACTGTCCTGGGGCTCATGTTGATCGCCAGCGTCGGAGCGGCATCGGCCCAATCCACGCCGGGTCCTGCCAGGGACTTGGCGGCTCGGACTGAAATCCATTCGATAGCCAGCTTGACGCTCAGTGACGAGCAGTTCCTGGCCGGAGACTCATCAGGTCGGCCAGTGACGGTCGCAGGCGTCTTGCGTATCGCCCAGGGCAGCGGCAGGTTGCCGCTGGTCGTCATGATGCATGGCTCAGGGGGGATCAGCTCGAATGTGGATGGCTGGTCCCGTGAGTTGCTGAGTTCCGGAATCTCGACGTTCGCTATCGATGGCTTCACAGGACGAAGCCTTGTCCAGACCAATACAAACCAAGCGAGCCTGGGACGGCTGAACTTCATCGTAGACATCTACCGTTCGCTTGAAATCTTGGCCAACCACCCGCGTGTAGATCCGTCGAGGATCGTCTTGATGGGGTTCTCGCGCGGCGGCCAGGCGGTGCTGTATGCGAGCCTCAAGCGCTTCCACAAACTGTGGAACCGCTCCGGCGTCGACTTCGCGAGCTACCTGCCTTTTTATCCCGATTGCACGACCAAGTTTGCCGGCGACACAGATCTCGTGGACCGACCCATTCACATCTTCCAAGGCACGCCAGACGACTACAACCCGATTGCCGCCTGCAAGAGCTATATCAAGCGATTGTTGGCGGCCGGGCGGAGCGTTGAGCTTACCGAGTACCCGAACGCTCCGCATGCCTTCGACATCCCGCTCCTGCCTCGACAAGCAGTCATCCTCAAGGATGCTCAGACGGTGCGCCGATGTCGTATCGAAGAGGATCCGCAAGGTCACCTGCAAAATCTCGACACGAGTCGCCCATTTAGCTATGCCGACGCCTGCGTCGAGCGGGACCCCCACGTCGGCTACGACGCCGAGGCCACGGCCGCTGCCTATGCCGAGGTGAAGGCAATCATCGACAAGCTGAATCGCTGAGCTTCATCATCTTCCCAGCCAACGAGCGAACAGCTTCAAATGGACGCCCGGGCTAGTAGAGCAGGGGTCTTCTTTCTTCGAATCATGCGCTGTTGCCGAGTGCATTCTCACGCTGCGCGGGTGAGAACACGCTCATGATCTACTCAATGACCTCGTCGTTGGGGTTGCCCACCTCGATCCTGAGCCGCCGCGGTCGAGAGCCGTCGGCGCCTATCGCCATCTCCGCCAGCGCCACGCGCGCGGCGCCGCGGCGATAGGGGTTGGCTTCCTCCGTGAACTCCAGCGCCGCGCCGTCGAGCTGCATGGCGACGACGCCGCAGCCCGCACCACGCACGCGGTAGCTGATCTCGAACGGCTGCCCGAGCAGCACGGCCTCGACACACAGCCCATCGAGCGCCGGCGGCAGCACGGGGTCGATCAGCAGCGCCTCGGCTTCGAGCCGCAGACCGAGCAGTTGTCGCACAACCAAGCTGTACAGGATGCCGGCCCCGCTCGAGTAGACGCGCCAGCCGCCGTCGAGATCGATCGTCCCGCGGCGCACGCGCTCGTATTCGTCGCTCGCCTGGTAGCGGTCGGCGAACTTCGCGTCCGAGCTCGAGTAGTAGCAGTTCGACTGGCGCAGCGTCGCAGTCGGCACGATCTCGCGCAAGCCGATCGGGTTGGCTTGGCAGAGCGCGTGCAAGAAGCGCTCGGCTTGGCCGATGTGCGCGAGTGCCTGCGCGTAGCGCAGGTGCGCGTGCATGTACATGAGGCCGATCTCGCGCCCGAAGAAGCTCGCGCTCTCGGCGCGCTGGAAGTTGCGTTGCGGCCCGCCGTGATAGGCGAGCGGCCGGTCGAACAGTCGCACCCCGTCGGTGCCCGTCAGGTGCTCGTCGATCAGGCGCAGGTGGTGCTGCAGCTGGGCGCGGTCGAACAGGCCTTCAAGGATCGCGTGGATCATCGCCAGGACGCTATAGCGCACGCCGGTCGTCTCGTCGCGCGGGTGTAGCAGGTAGCGGATGCGCGGGACTCGACCGTGACCGTCGCGGGCCGTGTCGCCGGCCTCACGAGCGCGTGGCTCCGGTTCGAACAGCGCGTAGCCCGCGAGCACGTCGTCGACCAGTAGCAGGCGCAGGAAATCGCGCCGGACCGCCTCGGCCTGCCGTTCGAGCCGCTGCGCGGCCGGCTGGCGGCCGACCTGCCGCAGCGCGCGCGCCAGCGTCGTCAGGGTCTGGTGGTGCAACGTCACCGTCCAGGCGCTGCACATGTTCTCCCGCATCGCCGGATCGGCCGGCTGCAGCGCGTCGTTCCAGTCGCCGTGGCCGTAGGCGGCAAGCGCGGTGCCGGAGATCCGGCGGCGACGCGTTAGCGCGAGCGCGCGCAGCACATGCTCCCACACCGGGTGGCGCCGGCCGGGACGCGCGGCATGCTTCGGCACGAACGCGATCGGCTCGTCGAGGATTGAGGCGTCGCCGCTCGCGATCAGGTACTGGGCTAGTGCGAGCAGCGGCCAGAACACGATGTCGCCGTGCGAGTCGCCGGCACGGATGGCGGCGTCGCGCTCGAAGAACATGAACCACTGCGGCCAGTCGCCGTCAGTCTGCTGCGCTTTCATCACCCGCAACAGCAGGTCGCGCATCGGTGTGCCGTGGCCGTGCGCGAGCAGCAGCTCCATGGGGCCCTGGCAGACGTCGCGCGTGCCCCAGCCACCGCCCGAGAACTGCTCGAGTCCGCGCGGGGCGAGGTAGTGGACGAGGGCGTTCTGGCGCAACCAGGGCAGCAGCTCTACGAGACGCCGCAGCCCGGTCGCTGCGGCGTTGTCGTCACGCTGAGTGACCGTCAGCCTGGGGGCCAGCCGGCCGGTGACGAGGTCGGGGCGGTCGAACGCTGGTACGTCGGGACCTTGCTCGATCAATCGTCCGACGATCGTGAAGCGTGCGGTGCGCACCGCCGCGGTGGCGAGCACCAGGTACGGCAGCTCGCGCGTCGCCCCGTCGGCGAACAGCAGCTCGTCGCCACCGAGCCGTTCGAACGCGGTGTCGTTGCTCGACGGCTCGATGCGCCAGTGGCCCTTCGGGAAGCGCTTCGCGAGATCGCTCCCAGGGGTCGGCGCGAACACCACGGCCCGTCCGTCGCGCCACGCGTTCACGCGCCCTGGTGCACTACCGTCGTCGCCGTCGAGCGCGACATGTAGGCAGATAAGGCAGCGCATCGGCGTCCCGTCGACGACATCGATGTCGAGGCCGAGAGCGTGCGGCTCGCTGCGCGCCTCGCTGCGTACCTCGATCAGGCCGCCGGCATGGCGGTACAGCCAGCGGCAGCCGTCGGGCGACATCTCGAACGCCGAAGGCTGGTCGAGCAGGCGCCAGGCCCCGCCCACCTCGACGAAGACGCGCAGGCCCTGCGTGCGGAACAGGCCGAGATAGCTGCGCACCGTCGACAGGCAGCGGTTGAGGCTGACGTGGCCCTGCGTCAGCATCGAATGGAACACGCCGCCCATCCAGGTGGTCGAGGTGAGGGCGCTTTCGTCGGGGACGAGCCGCCGGCCCGTGCGCAACAGGTGGCCGTGTGGGCGCAGCACCGCGAGCTCTTTCGTGCGAAGGACGACGTGGCGGTCGTTGCCATGGAAGAAGGCGAGCAGGCGGCCTTGCGCGTCGCGCTCGACATGGCGTCGCGTGTCGCCCAGACGCGCGTCAAGGTCCGCATTCTCGAGGTCGAAGGCCGCCAGCGGCGCTGCCGTCGTGAAGAGGTTCGGGACAGGCTTCCCGGTCGGTGATTCGGTCCGCCACGCCGGCGGCTGCGCTTCGTTCAGCGCGAGCGTCGCATCGACGGCCGCCAGATCGGCGATCGACGTGGCCTGCGGGTGGTCGGCTTGCACGCGGCCGAACCATCCGAGGTCGCGTGCGGCGCCGGGAGCGAGGTCGCATTCACCGTCCTGCAATGCGGCCATTGCGTGCTCGTGTTGCAGACGCAGGGAAGGCAGCTCGTCGGCGAAGACGGGTGGCAGGGCGCCGGCGCGAGAGGCGAGGCCATGCACCTGAAGCGCGTCGGTTGCATAACCGACGGCGTGGTTCAGCGATCCGACGATGCACCACGGGTTTCGCGTGCCGACGGGCTGGTTCTGTCGCGAGGCGATCACGATGCCGCACCCGGCGTGCTCGAGCGGGGTGTGATCGAGGTACTGACTCACGTAGTACTCGTTCGTCCGCAGGGCGCCGTACGGCGCCAGCCCGAGGTCCTGCAGCAGCAAAAGATCGACCCGGACCCGCTCGGTGCCGAAGTTCTCGACGCGCAGGTGCCAGAACCAAGCCGGGGCCTGAGCGGCCAGTCGAAGCATCATCCGATAGCGCAGCCCTTGCCAGACACCTGCGCCTTCGAGCCGGTCCGGCCCAGCGTCGCGATGCCAGCGCGTCGGGCTGCGCGGTCCGAGCAGCGGGGTGCTCTCGATGCCCTTTGCGTGGCGACGCAACACGAGATTCGTCGGGCCGCCCTCGAGAGTGCTGCCGACGAATAGGTTGACGACGATGTCGCCGAAGGCAAGGGTGTGCAGCGTGCCGCTGTCGTCGAGCGCGGCGCGCAGGCCCGAGGGGCTGGTCAGTTCCGTCATGTTCTCGATGATCGTGCAGCAGGCGCTCGCGCACGCCGCCGGATCCGTCGCGTCGGTTCCCACCGTTCACCGGCAGGGCCGGCTCAGGCAGGACATCACGAAGGCGTGCGGTGGGTTCGTGCCGTAGAGAGGTGTACTAGTTTGCACGCGCGGCTCCCGAGCTTGTGAGCTCGGACGGTCTCAGGCTCGTCAACGCGCCGCAATCGCCCTCTCGCTCCTTGCTTCGTCGCTGCCTGCGCATCTGTGTGCCAACTTCCGGCGACAGCCTTCTCGTCACCACGGGCGTCGGGAACGAGTCGTTGACATGCCGGAAAGCCGCCCGTGGCCAACGACAGGAAGTGGCCGGTACTGTGAACTCGCAGGTGCGCCTGGAAGCTGACTTTGAACGCGGACCCTACTCGGCCAACGGCGGCTGTTGGATACGGCCCGGAATTTACGCTGCCGGCCATGAGCCGCCGTTATGCA
>Ga0068858_100004467_pt1 | contig 13714 bp, 7 predicted proteins | sample KBSSwiS12_FD_66589 | JGI IMG/M metagenome (GOLD analysis project Ga0068858, IMG submission 66589) | Switchgrass rhizosphere microbial communities from Kellogg Biological Station, Michigan, USA - KBS Switchgrass S1-2 | ecosystem: Host-associated > Plants > Roots > Rhizosphere > Soil ... | reverse complement strand
CGTCACGGACCTGCGCCTCTGTACCCATGACCCGAAGTCCGCGGTTTCCCGCGGCGCCTCCACCCCAGCGCGGCTGCCGCGCCGGGGACCCCGGTCGAGCGGTTCGCGGAGCCGCATGTTTCGGGCCGATTAGTGTCGACCGAATTTCCGAAGGGCATGAGCCTTCAGGCGGACCTGCCACGGTCCGGCTGAAGCCGGACACTACGTACAAATGAGAAGCGCTCTAGCAGAAGCGGTACGAATGAGAAGCGCTCCAGCGGAAATGGCGGTCAGTGTTGGTCGACACGGTTCGTCGCACCGCTGGCGTCGACCGCGAACGTCAGCAACCGGGGCGGCGGCGTGTCGGCGGCGACGAACGGACTGCCGCTCAACAGCGTGGCCGCGCGACCAATGCCTCCGACCATCGAGACGTACTGACGGCCGCCGACTCGATACGTGATCGGTGGACCGAGACCGCTGCCGACACCGGTGTCGATGTCCAGCAATTTGTCACCTCGATCGGCGCTGTAGGCGAGCAGACGCCCGTCGTTGAGCGTCTCGACCACGAGATTTCCGGCAGTTGTCAGCGTAGAACCGGAGCCGGCGGTCCGCCACCGGATCTGCCGCGCGACTGGATCCCATGCGACAAGCGCTCGCCCGCCTCCGGGTCCCGCCGGCGGCTCCGGTCCGATGGTCGGCGGCGATGGCCGCGTCGCTCTCGGGGCCGGGAAAACCAGACCGGTGAAGCCATCCTGGCGCGTGGGTTGGGGCTCGTACGTGGGCTGGGCCGCGAACGTCGAACTGCTCGCGGTAGTGGTCGGAATGTAAACGAGGCCAGTCACCGCGTTGAAGGACATCGGCGGCCAATTGTGCGCGCCCCCGGGACCAGGCGCGAGCGCGATCGGTTCGGTGCCATAGTAGGCCTCCGGATTCACGATCGGCCGGCCGGTCTTCATGTCGATTCCGCTCGCCCACGAGACGCGGGCGTAGGGATCCGCGGACAGGAGTCGCCCGGTCACTCGATCGAGCACGTAGAAGAACCCATCCTTGTTGGCCTGCATGATGACCTTGCGCGGCCGGCCATCGATGGTCAGGTTCGCCAGCGTCAACTGCTGCACGCTGTCGTAATCCCAGATGTCGCCGGGCACGACCTGATAGTGCCACTTCAACTCGCCGGTCGCCGCGCGCACGGCGAGAATCGAGCAGACGTACAGATTGTCCTTGCCGATGGATCCGCGGAATTGCCGCGGCCACGGTTCGGCGTTGCCCGTGCCGACGTAAATCAGGTCGAGTTCCGGGTCGTAGGCCATTCCATCCCACACCGCGCCGCCGCCGCCAAGCTTCCACCATTCCCCATCCCACGTCTCGGAGGCCTTCTTCATCGCCGCGCTTTCGAAGGGTTTCGAAGGGTCGCCTGGAACCGTATAGAAGCGCCACACGCGCCTCCCGGTGATCGCGTCGTAGGCGTCGAAGAACCCGCGCGTCGGAAATTCGCCGCCGCTCACCCCGATGATCACCTTGCCTCTCGCGATCCGCGGCGCCATGGTGATCGTGTGATGGTCCTGCGGAAATCCGACCCGCGCCTCCCAGACGACCTTGCCGGTCCCGGCATCCAGCGCCTCGAGCCGGCCGTCGACAACGGGCGCCATGATCAGGCCCTGGTAGATGGCCAGGCCGCGATTGACGACGCCGCAACAGAGTTCGGGACGGACCGCCGCCGGGTTGACCTGCGGATCCCAGCGCCAGCGCTCCTTGCCCGTGCGGGCATCGATCGCAAACACCACGCTGTAATTGCTGATCACGTAGAGAGTGCCGTTCCACACCAGCGGCGTCGCTTCCTGGCGGCCGCCTCCGGATCCGAGGTTGGCGGACCAGGCCAGGCCAAGGCGGCTCACGTTGTCTGCGTTGATTTCCGTCAGGGGGCTGTAACGGGTTTCGGCCTGCGTGAGGCCGTATGTCAGCCAATCGTCGCCGGAAGCCCCGGCGCGCCGCAGCGCGTCATCGTCGACGCGCTGGACCTGTGGGCCGGCCGCGAGCCATGCGGACCCGCATCCGATCAGAAGCGCCATCGTCAGCAATCGGTGGTGTAAACGCATGCGTCTCTCCGGACCCGGCTGCGATTATAGGTGTATCCAGGCTCGGTCGGACCGCGACGTCCAGGAGTCAATCGAACGCGATACTATGCTGCGTATGGGCGCGTTCCCGTTGCCGCCACCCGTTCTCGTTGCCGATCCAGACGGCCTCGGCCGGCTCGTCGGCGCACTCGCCGCCTGTCCGGTGGTGGCCATCGATACCGAATCCAACAGCCTTCACGCTTACCGCGAGCGCGTCTGTCTTGTTCAATTCTCCACGCCCGCCGCTGATTACATCGTCGATCCGATCGTGATTCCGGATCTCAGTCCGCTTGCGCCCTTGTTCGCCAATCCTGACCAGCAGAAAGTGTTCCACGCTGCCGAATACGATCTTATTTGCCTCAGGCGCGACTACGACTTCGAGTTCACGAATATCTTCGACACCATGAGCGCCGCGCGCACGCTCGGCTGGCCACAGGTCGGCCTCGCGTCCATTCTCGAGAACCACTTCGGCGTGAAGATGAACAAGAAGTATCAGCGGGCCGATTGGAAACGTCGTCCTCTCACGCCGGAACAGTTGGACTACGCGCGGCTCGACACGCACTATCTGGTGGCGTTGCGGGACCGACAGCTTCAGGCGCTGACCGAGTCGGGCCGCTGGCCGGAAGCGCACGAGGAATTCGCGCGGCTGGCGCGAGTACGTGTCGAGCCCGACAACCTGGGCCCGGCCCCGGCGGCGTTCTGGCGCGTCAACGGCGCGCGCGGCCTCACGCCCGTGCAGGCTGCCGTCCTCGAAGCGCTCTTCGCGTACCGCGAACAGCAGGCCGAGCGCATCGACCGTCCACCCTTCAAGGTGATGGGAGAGGCCACGCTGATGGAACTCGTCCGTCGCGCCCCGCACAATGCCGAGGATTTGCAGAGCGTGCCAGGCATGACGCCGGAGCAAATCCGTCGCCACGCGGAGGGCATTTTGCACGCCGTCCAACAGGGGCTCCAGGCTCCGGTTCAGCATGCACCTCAGGGCGAACGCGAGTCCGACGACGTGCGCGAGCGGTACGACCGGTTGCACACGTGGCGAAAGGAAAGCGCGAAGGCCCGCGGCGTCGAGTCGGACGTCATCCTTCCGCGCGCCGCTCTCTGGGATCTGGCCCGCCGCGCCCCGCGGACGTTCGGCGAACTGGCCCACATCACCGACCTCGGTCCCTGGCGGCGTGAAACGTACGGGAAAGAGATTCTTGCGCTGCTCGCTCGCGCCACCAGTTCGCCGCGTCGCGCCTGACACGGAGCCACCAATTACCCCTGGAGTGGTCCGGCAGCGTTCCACCCCCGTCGAGGAGGCGAGCGCGTTGTTTGATCGGTGAGCCCCGCGGCCACGGGTAGAGAGCGTCCGACGACGTGGCTGCAGATCTCCGGGAGCAGCCGCGCGTTTGAAGGCAGAGGACTGAAGTGCAAACGATCAACGCAGAGTTCGCGGAACTCGCAGAGCTCAGGACTTCTCCTGAATCTCTGCGTTCTCCGCGTTCTCTGCGTTGATCGGTGGCCTTTACAGGTCGAGGCGGCCCGTGCTCGGACCGAGGCTCTCGATTTCCGCGCCGGCGAGGTGCGCCATCGCGAGCAGCAGATTCGCGGTCGGCTCGTCCTTCTTCGCGACGACGTGACGATTGCCCTTGAGTCGGCCGTGGGCGCCGCCGACCAGAACCGCGGGCGGATTGCTGCGATCGTGCGCGTTCCCGTTGCTCATCCCGCTGCCCCAGTAGAGCAGCGAGTGGTCCAGCAGCGTCCCGTCACCGTCTTTGGTGGCCTTCAGCTTTTCGACGAACTCGGCAAACTTGACGACTTGATACGTGCAGAGCTTGGCGTACTTCGCGAGCTTCTCGCTGTCGTTGCCATGGTGCGAGATGCTGTGGTGCGTTTCCGGAATGCCGATGTGCGCGTAGCCGCGGTCGCTCGCCTCGTGGCCGATCGCGAACGTGAAGACGCGGCTGATGTCGCCTTGCAGGGCGAGGTGCATCAGGTCGTAGGTGATCTTCATGTGATCGTCGAATGCCTCGGGCAGTCCGACGGGCGCCTCGGGATTCCCGGTGATGGTGCCGAGCCGGCTCTCGAACCGGTCGAGCTGCTGCTCGACCTGCCGGATGTTGCTGAGATATTCGTCGAGGATCGCGCGGTCGGGCGCGCCGAGCGTCCGCCGGAGCTTCGCGGTTTCCTGCGTCACCGAGTCCAGCAGGTTCTGCTTCTCTTTCAGGCGCGCGGCGCGCTGCTCGGTCGAGCCGGTCTCGCCGAACATCCGCTCGAAGGTCACGCGCGGATTGATGCCCACCGGCAGCGGGCTCGTGTCGTCGCGCCACGAGAGTGCGTTGAAGAAGGTGCAGGGGAACCCGTCGCAGGCGCCCACCGCGGTGCCCATGTCCTCGGTGCCGACCTCGATCGATCGCAGCGGCGTATCGCCCGCGACTTTGTCGGCGATGTACTGCTCGACTGTCTTCTTCGACTGGATCTTCCCGAACGTGTCACCGGTCTCGCCCCTGGCCGCGACGGGCCCGACACCGTTGAGAAACGCCGAGCTCGCCCCCAGGTGCACTGACGCTCCCCACGGCGCTTTCATCTTGCTGATGGTCACCAGTTGATCGCGGAACGGCTCGAGCGGCTGCATGACCGGCTTGAACTGGAAATCGCTGCCGGCCCCGTCGGGATGCCATGTGTCGGGGAACACGCCGTTCGGCATGTAGATGGCGCCGAACCGGAACGGCGAATTCGCCGCCGTGCGCGACTGCGCCGTGAGCGCCGGCACCATCGCCTCCAGGAACGGGAGCGCGACCGCGGCACCGACAGTACCTTGCAGGAACGTGCGGCGGGACAGATGCTTCTTGGTAATGAACATGGCTACTCCACCTTCGCTCGTGTGACGCTGTTGACTGGTTCGGCCGGCTCCAGCTTGGTCCGCATCTGGAACGGTGCGCTCTCGACGATGCCCATGATGATCGACATGAAGTGATAATCGTTCTGCCCTGCTTTTTTCACGACGCGCCGGACGACAGGCATATCGGCCGGTTCGACGCCTCGGCCCAGCGCGTAGGTCAGCATCCGCTCGGTGAGGGTGGTGACGAACGCATCGGGCCGGCTCAGGATCGCGTTGCGCAGCGCAACCGGCCCATCGACCTTGGTCCCGTCCGCCAGCACACCGGCGGTATCGATCGGCGCGCCATCGGGGCCCGTATCGCGCCATTGCCCCACGGAATTGAAGTTCTCGAGCGCAAAGCCCGGAGGATCGATGATCTTGTGGCAGGAGGCGCACGGCGCGTTCTTCCGGTGCAGTTCAATCTGCTCCCGCACGGTCTTCGGCGCGGTCGTCGCTCCCTTGGTGCTTTCCTCGAGCGTCGGAACGTCCGGCGGCGGCGGGCTCGGCGGCGTGTTGAGGAGCGTGCTCAGAACGAACTTCCCGCGGAACACGGGCGAGGTTCTCGTCGCCACGGCGGTGAGGGACAGGACGCTCCCTTGTCCCAGCAGACCGCGCCGGTTCGGGTCGGTCAGCTTCACCTGACGGAAGCGTTCGCCGTAGACCCCCGGGATGCCGTAATGCTTGGCGAGGCGCTCGTTCAGGAACGTATAGTCGGCGCTCAGCAGCTCCAGGGCGCTGCGGTCCTCGCGCAGGATATGTGCGAAGAAGAGCTCGGTCTCGCGGCGGAACGCTTTCCTGGTGTTGTCGTCGAAATCGGGGAACATCAGCAGGTCCGGAGCGACCTTCGACTCCAGGTTGCGCAGCTGCAGCCACTGTCCGATGAAGTTGCTGACCAGTGCATCGGCGCGCTCGTCCGCGATCATGCGGCGCACTTGCGCGGCGAGCACACCAGGCTCGCGCAGACGGCCGGCCGCGGCCAGGCTCACCAGCTTGTCGTCCGGAATACTGCTCCACAGAAAGAACGACAGGCGTGAAGCGAGCTCCAGGTCGCTGACTGCGTGGGCCGCGCCTGGCCGGACGCCGGCGGGATCGCGTTCGATGCGGTACAGGAACGACGGACTGGACAGAATCCGCGCGACCCCGGCGCGGATGCCCGCGTCGAAGTCGCGGCCGTTCTCCCGCGTCTGTTTGTAGAACCCGAGCGGCGCCTCGATGTCCGCCGCGGTGACCGGTCGGCGGTAGGCGCGGCGTGCCAGATTCGTCAGTATCTTCCCGGCGCACGCCGGCTCCTCGGCGGCCGTCGCAGGCCGGCACACGAAGAGCCGTTCACGGCTGGGCGTGTTGCTCACTCCCTTGACGTTGTACGGTCCTTCGACGTTCACGGTCCGCAGCCGCGGCAGGCCGCCGATCATGTGGACTTCCTGGCTGTCGCGCAGCCCCGTTTGCCACACATCCTGGCGCTGGAACGGTCGCTCCTTCCACGTGAAGCCGACCTCGTGCGGACCCGCGGTGACGGCGACACGCCCCGTCATGCGCGCGTCGACCAGCACCTTCGCCTCGTTCATGTCCCGGACCTGTACTTCGTGATCCTTCAGGCCCCCGATTTGCGCCGAATACACTTCCGCGCCATCGATCGTGATGATGAAGGTGTTGGGCGAGTCATTGCCTTCGACGCCGGCGTAGCCTTCCTCCACACCGCGGACCAGTCGCCCCGAAAGCTTGTACTCGCCATCAGCGGGAAACACATGACGGACCATCGTGCCGCCGCGCGTTCCGAGAGGCAGGCCCTCGACGTGCGCGCTCTGGCTGAGCTCGCGGGCGATCGAATACTCCGTGGTTCCCGGCCGTGCGTCCGGGTCGCCAACCGCCAGCGCGCTGATGCGCTGCGCCGCGGCGACATATCTTTCGAGCAGCAGCGGCGACGTCTTCAGCGAAGCGGCAATGTTGTCGAAGCCGTAGTTGGCGCCGTCACTCGGCAGCAGTTCCGTGACGTCGATCTCCACTCCCAGCAGGTCGCGAATTACGTTCGCGTACTCGCTGCGGTTCAAGCGATGCATCACATAGAGGCCCGGCGTGTTGCGTCCTTCCCAGGCGCGGTCGAGCGATCCGGCGAGCCAGCTCGTGAAGCCCACGTACTCCGCTTCGGCAGGGTGTGGCACGCCCTGGGGCGGCATCGCGCGCACGCTCAACTTGCGGAGCACGCGCTCCCAGGTTTCGGCGTGCGGCAACACATCCTCGAGACTGGCCGACTCGAGGTTCACTGGCGCCTCGGCCGGCGACTTCGTGCGGCTGTTATGGCAGCCGACGCAATTCTTGTTCAACCAGACGCGATACTTCGCGGCCTCGGCCGTCTGCGCCGGCGACAGTTCGACGTTGCTCACCGTCGCCCCCGGGCGAGGTCGAAGGGGCGATTGCGCACCCGCCGGTGCAGTCGATTGCGCGCCGGCCGGTGTCGTCGACGCTTCGACTCCGCGCACAGCCGTTCCCGAACGAGGTCGAACGGGCGACGATGCGCGCGTCCCGGTCCCCGTCTGCGCCAGCATCACGGCGGCGCCGACGAAAACGAGCGCGGCACCCGTCAACACTCGTCTCATTGCTGCGCTCCCTGGTTCGCGCCGCTCTGCGCCTCGTCGTCGGCCTTCTTGTCGGGTGTCTTCTTGTCGTCAGTCTTGGGCGGTGGCGGCGGTACCGGCGCGGGGTCGTCAGGCCCCAGTTTCATCAGCTCGCGCACGGCCGCGATCACCGCCTCGCGCGTGTCGCGCTTGGGCTTGAACGTATCCGGATCGTTGTTGTTGCCCGGCGGCGGCGGAGGCTCGGGCTTTTCGGCCAGCAGCAGCGGCGTCAGGTTGTCTTTGTTGACCGCGTCCAGCTTCGCGCCGGCCTCGACGAGCGCGCGAATGATTTCCACTTGCCGGGCCTGCACCGCCTGATGCAGCGGCGTCGATCCGTCCGGAGCTTTGGTGTTCGGATTCGCCCCGGCTGCCAGCAGGACCTTGACGGCGTCGACCGGCTCACGATTCGACGCCTCGCGGAAGGGCGGCGGTCCGAGGCGGCCGAACCCGGGACCGGCGGCGAACGACGCCCCGCGCCCGCCGACCATCGCAACCATGACCGGCGTCTTTCCCACGTTCGGATTCCCGCGGCCGCCGCCGGCCGCAGCGGCGGCCGCGCCGGCTCCGCCCCGGCCCTCTTTCTTGGCCTCGGTCGGACTCCAATCGATTTTCGCGCCGTGCGCGATCATCAGCTTCAGCGCCTCGACGTCGGACGCCTGCGCGGCCCGATAGAACGGCGAGGCATTCTGCTCGGGGTCGCAACAGAGCGTGGTGGAGTGCATCTGGCCGATAAACGCTTTGTTGGGATCCGCGCCGCGATCCAGCAGCTTCTTGACGAGATCGAGCGACGTCAATTTGTTGGGATGATCGGCGCGCAGCCGCGACCCGTCGTGGGCGCGCATGTCGGTCGTGGCGTCGTGCATGTCAACGGCGAAGTACAACGATCCGTCGTTCGGGTCGGCGCCAAGGTCGATCATCTTGGCGGCGAGATCGAGCCAATCGTTGACGATGGCGACCATCGTCGCGGTGAGGCCGTCGCCGTTGGTCAGCTTCGGATCGGCTCCGCCCTTGAGGAGCGCGGTGGCGGCCTCTTCGTACCCGTCGCGCGCAGCAAACATCAGGGCCGTGAAGCCGCCCGTGGCGTGGTCGGCGTGCTTCCGTTCCTGCAGAGAAGTGACGTACGCCTTGCGATTGGGATCCGCGTGAGCGTCGAGGAGCGTCTTGACCACGTCCGCGTGGCCTTCGGCTGCCGCCCACATCAGCGCCGTCTCCTGCTGGTAGCTGTCGACGGCGTTGACGTTCGCGCCCGCCTCGAGCAGCAGCCGCACGGCGTCCACGTGACCGGTGCGCGATGCGGCCATCAGTGGCGTTTCACCCTCAGGATGGTTGACGGCGACGTCGGCCCCCGCCTTCAGCAGCGCGGCGATGAGCGGCGCATCGCCGGAGCGGCTGGCCTGCAGGAGCGGAGTGATGCCGTAGTGATTCGGCGTGTTCACCGCGGCGCCCGCGGCGATGAGCGCCCGCGCCATGTCCAGGTTCGAATGATAGGTGGCCCAGAGAATTGCCGTTGATCCGTCGCGTGCGTGCTCGTTTACGTTCACGCGCTTGGCAATCAGCGCGCGAACAGTCGTGAGGTCACCGCTCTCGGCCGCAGCGACCAGGGGAGTCTCACTGGCGGCTTGTCCGCCTATGGCCGGAAGCAAAATGACGAGCGACAACAACGAAGTCAGGAGCCATCCGGGAATTCGTCGGGTGCACATCTGAGCTCCACCTTTTCAAAGGTCAGCGGGCATAGGACCACGGGGTCGCGAGCTGGTCCCGCGATCCAGCTGATATTACACTGCCTCGAGGCTGCTGAGTAGCCAGGACTTCAAGAACTGACTACCTGATTCGGGGTAGAAATCGCCGTTTGGTGACTTCTGTTTGCCGGCGGCTACGGACACGTCTCGGCCACGCGATTTACCGTGGTGACGTTGATGCCGTCCGCGCCTCCCTCGCCAATCAACAGCCCGCTCACCGACATGCGCTGACCCACGAACGAATCGAGGCGTGTCAGGACGAACTTGAGGGTCATCGTGCGATCGCCGAGCGGCCGGGTCGCGTCCTCAGGGCTGGCCCCGGTGCGCTCGATCCGCTGTGGGACGGTAGCGCTCGTCAACGCCCAGTCACTGCCGTTCCGCGCCAGGCAGCCCACCACGCGGACGAGGACGTTTGCGGGCAGTTCTCCGGGTCCGTCTTTTCGAACTATCCGCACGTTGGCGATGGTCTCCGGGGCGAGTTCCGTCGTTCCAGCGGGGAAGCCGTTCGACTTCAGGATCAGTGCGACGAGATCGTTGTAAGTCGAGGCCGGCAAGGAGCCGCCGCTGCCATTGGGCATGTTGGTGCTGACGTAGGCGAGCAGATCGCCGACGGTCTTCGCCGTGTAGCCTTGCCAGAACTTGTCGCCGGTGAGAGGACGGGTGCCTTCTGCCTCGAGCGTGTGACACCTGGAGCAGGTCTGGCTGAAGGTCGACGTCGCGCGTGCGGCCTGCGCCTCGCTGTAGACACCGTCCCAAACGGTCCGTCCGGGTCCCGTCTGGGCTGTCGTGAGCACGCTTCCCACCGATGCGAGGAACAGTGCCGTGACCAGCAGGGACCACCACGCAGCGGGACCAGACCGGCGGGTCATTGATACCTCGCCGCCTCCGCGTGACGAGCCAGACATCTGCGACCGGCGAGAGTTGGACTGAGCGTCGTACATGTCGGCTGGCCTCCCCAGTAAACGCCGGCTACGGGCTCCGGGCTTCAGGCTCCAGGAAAATCTCTCGACTTCCGCTACGGCAACGCAATCTGCAGTCCCACCCTTGCCGCGCGGGGCACACCCGTCGTCAGCACGGGGGTGCGTCCCACATCATAGGTCGCATCGAGCAGATTTTCGATCGCGACAAATGCCGCGACTCTGGCGGCAATCGTCCGGCTTCCAAGCACGTCGAACACCGTGGCACGACGGAGGGTGAAGACGTTCTGGTCGTCTTCGAACTGAGGGCCCGTGACGCGCAGCTGGGCCGACGTGGTCCACCCGCGTCGCATGTAGCGGAGGTCCAGACCCAGGTTGTACTCCGGCACCTGCGGTACGCGTTTATCGCGAAGCTCGGTTGCGCCTTTGAAATGCGAGCTCACGAACCCGCTTGTGAACGCCAGCGCCAGCGACCCGGGGAAACGTACATTACCTTCGATTTCGATACCCGTGGCGCGCAGCGTGTCCGCGTTGGCGCGCTGTCTGATGATGAGCTGCGGCGTGCTCGACAGCGTGATTGTGGTGATCGCCTCGTCCAGCACATTCCAGAAACCGGTGACGCGCGCGGATGCCCTGCCGCGGCTGATCAGCACGCCGGCATCGCCGCCGGTCAGCCGCTCCGGATTCAGGTCTTCGTTCGGGAGCGTCTGCGTATTACCGGAGCCGAAGTTGCGGTAGAACTCGTTGAGCGTCGGAGCGCGAAAGCCGTGATAGACCGATCCCCGGAGGGTAACACCGCTGTCGGCCAGGCGGTACGAGGCTGATGCGCGTGGATTGAAGGACGAGGAAGATTTGGTGAATCCGCTGCCCCGGGATTCGGACCGCCAGCCGTCGCCGTGCGCGCCGATCACCAGCGTGAGGCGATCGTTCGCCCGAATCGTATCCTGCACGAACGCGGAGCCGAGCCGCTGACTGCCCCCCACTTCGGTGGTCGCCAGGGGGCGGCCTTGCGTGAACGGCGTTTCGACCGACGTGCCTTCGACATAACGGCCCTCGGCGCCGACGAGCAGCGCGTGCTGTCCCCACGTGCGAAACCACTGACCTCCCAGTCCGCCTGCCGTGGAAGGCACATGCTGATCGCGGGTAAACGTTTCCGCCGTGCGCGCGGCGTTGACGGTTGAAAACGTCTGACGGTACTGCTGCGTGCCACCGTAGCCGCGGAGGCTGAGCAGACCGCCGCCGATGCCGCCGGCCACTTCGGCCGCCAGTTGACGCGACGCGGTGCTGTTGATCGAGGCTGGAGTGGCGTTCTGCCGGTGTTCGTCGAACACGTTGCCGGCGACGTCGAGGCGCCACCCGTTGGCCGCCTGATATCCAGTCGAGAGCAGCACGGATCGATGCGTCGACCCGAGCTTCCCGTCAATCGGTCCCCGCGCGGCAATTCCGGGATCCTGCTCGGTCGCGATCGGGATGTACCCGTCGATCGTGAACCATTCGCCGCCGGCGCTGTATCGCCAGCCGCGCGTGCGGCCGCCTCCGAAGAGCGAGGCGCGGCCGGTGCCGAGGCTGCCCACCTCGACGACCGCGCGCCCACTCGGCCGCGTCGGTCGCAGCGTCAGGATCTGCACGACGCCGCCAACCGCGTCGGCGCCGTATAAATCGCTGCCGCTGCCGCGTTGCACCTCGACACGATCGATGGCAGCCTGCGGCACTTTGCTCCAGTAGACCCAGCCGCCGAACGCGTCGTTGAGCGGAACACCGTCGGCGAGCACCAGCGAACGGCTCTGCGCGGTGCCGCCGATCCCGCGCAACGCGACTCCCTGCGTCGTCGGATTGGCGGTCCGCGAAGAGGTCCGGCGGAAAAGCGTGAAGCCGGGGACCATCTTCAACGCATCGTCGAGTGTGAGGGGAGCGCTGCTCAACAGTTCCGAGGAAGAGATCACTGTGATGGTAGCCGTGGGATCCGCACGCGGGACGTCGGCGCGCGACGAGGTCACGTTGACACTTTCGAAAAACGCGGCGGGTTGCAATGTGACCTGCAGGGAACGGCTCTCGACGGCGACGGTCTCGCTCGCCTGCGCGAAGCCGTCCGCGGTCACGACGATGCGGAGAGGACCGGGAGCTTCAACGGTGAACAGAAAACGCCCGTCGTTGCCGGTGCGGACTTCGGCGATTGTCGCGCCCGATGCTTCCAGGCGCACGCTGGCGTTCGGCACCGCCGCTCCTGACGGATCCAGAATGGTGCCGGCGAGCGGCGCAGCGGTCTGGGCCGCTGCGGCAAGACTGACGACCAACGCGAGAAGAAGGTTTCCCATTTTCGACGTGCCCTTGGACGCATGCCAACGAGTGTTGTGAATTCTTCTCGATGTCACACGACTCTGTCGAATCCGTGTTGGAAACCCATTGCCTGGGCGTTCGCGAAGTCTGATGATGGAGCCGACTCGATCCCGGATGAAACTGCATTTTGCCGCTGTTGCCGGTCTGCTCGCCCTCGGCGCCTGCGCGTTTGGCAACGCGCAGACCTCCCCTCGAGTGGTCAACGGGATCGAATGGTCCGGCCGCGGCACCTGGTTGAAAGCCGACCTGCACACGCACACAAAGCTGTCCGACGGCGGGCTGACGGTGGAACAGGTGGTTGCGGCCGCGGCCGGGAACGGCTGCGATGTCGTGGCAATCACCGATCATGCCGATGGCGGCCTGAGAGCCGCCACGCCGGACTACGTGGACGGCATCCGATCGGCACGGTCCCAGACTGCGGGAGTGACCGTGATTACCGGCCTCGAGTGGAACCTGCCACCAGGAAAGGGCCTCGAACATGCGACCGTGCTCTTCCCCGGCAACTCGGAAGACCTGAGCACGCTCGCCGCCTTCAAAGCGCGCTTCGACGACTTCACGAAGGAAGGTGAAAACCCGTCGCTCGCCCTGGAAGGCCTGGCGGCGCTGACGCCGCGCGATCGCTCATCAGTGGCTCCGATCGTGATCATCAATCACCCGAGCCGGCGGCCGCACTCGACCAGCGCACCACGACTCACAGTCGATCGGTTGAAGCGGGCGGCGCCGTCGATTCTCGTCGGGCTCGAAGGCGCACCGGGTCATCAGCAAGGCGTCCCGCTCGGTTCGTACCCGGCGGACGTTCAGCTGATCGATCGCTGGGACCCTGTGACGGCGGAAGTCGGCGGCGCATGGGACACCTGGCTGCGAAGCGGACTCGATATCTGGGCCGCGATCGCGAATTCCGATTTTCACGGGCGCGGCGACTTCCTGCCGTGCGAGTTCGCGAGCACGTGGGTGTACGCGCCGGATCGGAGTGTCGACGGCGTCATCCGGGCGCTGCGGGCAGGCAGCTTCTTCGCCGAGCACGGGCATATCGTCACCGAGGTGGAACTGCGAGCGGAATTCGACGGCCTGAACCGCCCTTTCGTGCCCGGCGAGACCGTCGCGGCCGCGGCAGGCACTCGAGTCAACGTGACGCTGAAGATGAAGGTCCCGGCGCAGG
>Ga0068858_100004458_pt1 | contig 13724 bp, 13 predicted proteins | sample KBSSwiS12_FD_66589 | JGI IMG/M metagenome (GOLD analysis project Ga0068858, IMG submission 66589) | Switchgrass rhizosphere microbial communities from Kellogg Biological Station, Michigan, USA - KBS Switchgrass S1-2 | ecosystem: Host-associated > Plants > Roots > Rhizosphere > Soil ... | reverse complement strand
CAGGTTCATGCGGATTCTCCTCGCAGGTGTGCGGGCAGTTGCGGTTCGCGGCCGACGAGGTCGGCGAAGTACGCGTCGACGCTGCCGTCGCCGGCAAGGACCGCCGCGAGCGCCTGCCGTCCGGCGCGCACCCGGGCCGCCTCGGTCTCGCTCAAGACCTGTCGCGCCGCGCCGTTGAATGCCAGCACCCAGGTGCCGATCGGCTGCGCGCCGATCAGGATCATGTCGAGGGACTCGCGCGGGCCGTCGCCTTCGCACCAGGCGAAGCGGCCGTCGTCGGCGACGACGCGCAGGGGCTCGCCGATGCACATCAGGCGGCTCCCTGGGTCTGGTTGAGGAAGCGCGCGTCGCCGATCCGGCAGGCCTCGTGCGCCGACGGGCGGCCGGCTTCGTAGGCGGCGATTGCCAGGGCATCGGCCGCGAGCGGCTCGGCAGCCGGCTCCGCCCGGGGCAGGGGCTCGAGGCCCCAGGCGCGCAACTCGGCCACCGCGAGCTCGACCGCTTCGTCGAGGCGGGCCCGCACCGGCGGACTGAGGCTGCCGCCGAGATCGTCAAGCACGGCGGTCTGCACGCCGATCAACGTGATTCGTTCGGGAAAGCGACCGCACACCCGGGCCAGGCCGAGCAACTCCTGGAACGTCGCCTGATGCAGGCTCATCGCCCGGCCCGAACCCTCGGGCACCTCGGCGTCGCGAAACACCCGCAGGGTGCCCGGCGCGAGCGCGAAGTCGATCGCATCGAGCACGATGACGCGCCGGGCGGAGCAGACGTGGTCGAGCAGGTACACGCCCTGGGTGCCGCCGTCGACCAGGGCCACCTGGGGCGGCAGTTGCCAGGCCCGGTGCAGCGCTTCCACGGCGCGCACGCCGAAGCCTTCGTCGGCCCAGAGCACGTTGCCGATGCCGAGCACCAGGACTTCGGGACTTGGCTCCTCCACGGCCGGCTCCGCGCGGGCGTTCACGCTGCCGCTCACCGCTTGGCGACCCGCCAGCCGTTGACCATCGTGCTCACGACGGTCTCGCCGGCGCAGATGTCTTCGCGCACCACCATGTACAGGTGGATCAGCGTGAAGCAGATCAGGTACCACATGCCCAGGTGGTGCAGCGTGTGCACGTTCTCGCTCGACCCGAGGAGCGGCAGGACCCACGACGAGAACGTCCGGTAGATCCAGCTGCCGAGCCCGAGCCCTTCGCCGTAGAGCGCGAACCCCGTGACGATCATGAACACCGCGCCGAGCACGTACATGAAGAACATGCCCGCCGCGGCCAGCGGGTTGTGCCCCTGCCAGGGCTCGGCCTCGCGCTGCAGGAACAGGTAGTAGCGCATCTGGCTGAACAGGCCCTTCCACCAGGCGCCGCGAAACATGTCTCGCGGCACCGCGAACAGCTCGCGGGCGAAGCGGTTGCCGACGACGGCCCAGATCAGCCGCAGCACGAACATCACCGCGAAGAGGTAGGCCGCGGCGAAGTGGGCGAAGCGGATGTAGCCGAACAGGTAGTGGTCGCTCGCCTCGCCCGCCAGTGTCGGCGGCGGCGAGCCGATCAGGTAGCCGGTGATGCCCAGCACCAGCAGGCAGCCCGCCATCACCCAATGCCAGATCCGGACCGGCAACTCCCAGACGTAGACCGGGAACAGCGTGCTCTCGTGCGTGGCCATCGTCGCCTCCTCCGCTCAGCGGATCGTCACCCGGGTGATCTCTTCGCCCTGCGGCGAGATCACGTGGCTCGCGCAGGCCAGGCAGGGATCGAAGCTGTGGATCGTGCGCAGGATCTCGAGCGGCTCGTCGGGCTTGGCCATGACCGTGTTCATCAGCGCCGCCTCGTAGGCGCCGATCTGGTTCTGCGCGTCGCGCGGGCCGGCGTTCCAGGTGGTCGGCACCACGCACTGGTAGTTGTCGATCTTGGTGTCCTTGATCCGGATCCAGTGGCCGAGCGAGCCGCGCGGCGCCTCGCAGAAGCCCGCGCCCTGCGCCTGGGCCGGCCAGGTCGAGGGCTCCCAGCTGTCGACATTGGCGGTGGCGAAGTTGCCGGCCTTGAGGTTGGCCATCAGCTTGTCGAAGAAGTAGCGCATCTTGTGCGCCGCCCACGAGCACTCGAGGCCGCGCGCCGCGGTGCGGCCGAGGGTCGAGAACAGCGCCGGCAGCGGCACGTCGAGCTTCTTCAGCACCATGTCGACCGGCTCCTTGAACTCGGCGTTCCCCGAGGCGTAGCCGATCACGTAGCGCGCGAGCGGGCCGACTTCCATGGCGTGGCCGCGCCAGCGCGGCGACTTGACCCAGGAGTACTTGGCGCTCTCGTCGATCGACTCGATCGCGGTCTTGGTGCCCTTGGTGCCCTTGCCGAGCACGAAGTTCGCCTCGGTGACGCCGTCGAAGGGATGCAGGCCCTTGGTCTCGTCGGCGTACTTGTACCAGCTGTGGCCGACGAACTCCTGGATCTGCGCCGGATCCTTCAGGTCGACCGGCAGGATCTCCTTGAGGTTGCCGTTGATGATGGCGCCGCGCGGCATCAGCAGGCTCTTGTCCGACTCGTCGTTGGCGATGTCGGGGAACTCGCCGTAGGACATCAGGTTCTTGCTCGAGATGCCGCCGCCGATCGCACCCCAGTCCTTGTAGAACGAGGCGATCGCGAGCAGGTCGGGAACGTAGACGTTGTCGATGAAGGCGATGGTGTCGTCGATGATCCTCGACACCATGTTCAGCCGCTCCATGTTGATGGCGCCGACCGCGCCCGCGGCGTCGAGGTTGATCGAGCACGGCACGCCGCCGACGAGCCAGTTCGGGTGCGGGTTCTTGCCGCCGAAGATGGTCTGGATCTTGACGATCTCCTTCTGGAAATCGAGCGCTTCGAGGTAGTGCGCCACCGCCATGAGGTTGGCCTCGGGCGGCAGCTTGTAGGCCGGGTGGCCCCAGTAGCCGTTGCGGAAGGGCCCGAGCTGGCCCGATTCGACGAACTTCTTCAGCCGGCTCTGCAGGTCGCGGAAGTAGCCGGGCGAGGACTTGGGCCAGCTGCTGATCGACTGGGCGAGCTCGGAGGTCTTCTTCGGGTCGGCGCCCAGGGCGCTGACGACGTCGACCCAGTCGAGCGCGTGCAGGTGATAGAAGTGCACCAGATGGTCCTGCGCGTACAGCGTCGCGTGCATCAGGTTGCGGATGATGTTGGCGTTGTCGGGGATCTTGATCTTCAGCGCGTCCTCGACGGTGCGCACCGAGGCCAGCGCGTGCACGCCGGTGCACACCCCGCAGATGCGCTCGACGAAGGCCCAGGCGTCGCGCGGATCCCGGCCCTTGAGGATGACCTCGAGGCCGCGCCACATCGTGCCGGTGGACACGGCGTTGCGGATCACGTTCTTGTCGTCGAGGTTGACCTCGATGCGCAGGTGGCCCTCGATTCGCGTGATCGGATCGACGACGATCCGCCTGCCGCTGTTGTCGAGCTTGAAGCCTTGGGTTTCGATGACGGCCATGATCAGTGCTCCACGCGATTGCTGCTGTCGGCCTCGGTCTTGTTGCGGTCCGCGGCGCGCCGGATCGCGGTCACCGCAGCGTGCGCCACCAGGCCGGCGCCGACCACGCCGGCGGCGGCGAGGCCGACCTTGTCGGCGTTCGCCTCGATGCCGAATTCGCGGATGGTGGTCAGCCGGTCGTAGAACGAGCCCTTGTCCCAGAAACCGTCTTCCGAGCAGCCGATGCAGCCGTGGCCCGAGCCGATCGGGAACGAGGTGCCTTCGTTCCAGCGCGTCGTCGAGCAGGCGTTGTAGGTCGTCGGACCCTTGCACCCCATCTTGTAGAGGCAATAGCCCTCCTTGGCGCCCTGGTCGTCCCACTTCTCGACGAACTGCCCGGCATCGAAGTGCGGCCGGCGATAGCACTTGTCGTGGATGCGCTGGCTGTAGAACATCTTCGGCCGGCCTTGGCGGTCGAGTTCCGGGAGGCGATCGAACGTGGCCACGTAGGTCACCACGGCGGTCATGACCTCGGGGATCGGCGGGCAGCCGGGCACCTTGATGATCGGCTTGTCGGTGATCACCTTGTTGATCGGCACCGCCGTCGTCGGGTTCGGCTTGGCGGCCTGCACGCAGCCCCAGGAAGCGCACGAGCCCCAGGCGATGATGGCCTTGGCGTCCTTCGCGACGTGCTTGAGCTTCTCGAGGAAGGGCTTGCCGCCGGGCATGCAGAACATGCCGTCCTCGCCGAGCGGCGGGTTGCCCTCGACGGCCAGGATGTACTGGCCCTTGTATTCCTTCATGGTCTGCTCGAGCGCCGCCTCGGCCTGGTGTCCGGCTGCGGCCATGATCGTGTCGTCGTAGTCGAGCGAGATCATCGACAGGATCACGTCCTTGGCCAGCGGATGCGCCGAGCGGATGAAGGCCTCGGTGCAGCAGGTGCATTCGAGCCCGTGCAGCCAGAGCACCGGCGTGCGCGGCTTGGTCTCGAGCGCGTGCGCGATCGTCGGGGCGAACGCCGGGCCGAGGCCGAGCGAGGCTGCGGTCAGGCTGCAGAACTTGAGGTAGCTTCGGCGGGTGATGCCCTGCCGACGCATGACGTCGTAGAAGGTCATGGTCATAGCGGTGTTTCCTCGAGAACGCCTGTCCGTGGCGGAAGCCACGCCCCCGGCATGGAATTGGCTCAGTGTCTGCCCCTCGTTGTGCCCTGCACTGATCCAGATCAAGGTCCTTGCAAGCCCGCGTGCCGGCCTTTCGACGCGCCGGCGGCGAACCGGTCCGCTACTTCGTCGCGGCGATCATCCCGAGGTGCTGCGGCAGCCAGATCGACAGCGGCGGCCAGTAGGTGACGAGGACCAGGAACACCAGCATCGTCAGCAGCCAGGGCCACGTCGCCACGGTGAGCTCGGTGATGCCCATGCGCGTGATGCCCGAGGCGACGTAGAGGTTGAGGCCGACCGGCGGGTGGCACATGCCGACCTCCATGTTCACGACCATCAGGATGCCGAAGTGCACCGGGTCGATGCCGAGCTTCATCGCGATCGGGAACAGGATCGGCGCCAGGATCAGCACGATCGACGACGGCTCCATGAAGTTGCCGGCGGCGAGCAGGAGGATGTTGGCGATCAGCAGGAAGCCGATCAGGCCGACCCCGGTCGAGAGCATGCCGTCGGCCATCGCCTGCGGGATGTTCTCGTGCGTCATCAGGAACGAGAACAGCATCGCGTTGGTGATGATGTAGAGCAGCATTGCGCTCATGTTGGCCGAGGCGAGCAGCACCCGCGGCACGTCCTTCAGGCTCAGGTCGCGGTAGATGAACACGGCGGCGATGAACGCCCAGACCGCGCTCATGGCGGCCGCCTCCGTCGGCGTGAAGAGCCCGGAGTAGATGCCGCCCATCACGATCACGATCAGCGCCAGGCCCCAGAACGAATCGCGGAAGGCCTTCAGCCGGCCGGCCCAGCTCACCCTCGGCTGGCGCGGGTAGTTGTTGCTGCGCGCCCGGTACCAGGTCACCAGGCCGAGCATCGTCGCCAGGACGATGCCCGGCAGGACGCCGGCCATGAACAGCGCGCCGACCGAGGTGTTGGTCGACACCGAATACATCACCATCACGATCGACGGCGGGATCAGGATGCCGAGCGCGCCCGAGGTCGTGATGACGCCGGCGCCGAAGCGCTTCGGAAACCCGGCGCGAACCATCGCCGGCAGCAGGATCGAGCCGATCGCCACGACCGTCGCCGGCGACGAGCCGGACACCGCGGCGAACAGGGCGCAGGCGAGAACGCCGGCCAGGCCGAGGCCGCCGTGGAAGTGGCCGACCATGGAGGTCGCGAAGCGGATCATCCGCCGGGCGACGCCGCCGTGGGTCAGGAAGTTGCCGGCGAGGATGAAGAACGGGATCGCCATGATCTCGAACTTCTCGATCCCGGTGAACAGCTTGAGCGCCACCGATTCGATCGGCACCCCGGTCATGAAGAACAGGAAGGAGAGGACGGTCAGGCCGAGCGAGATCGAGATCGGCATGCCAGTGAGCATCAGCACCACGAGCAGGCCGAAGATGAGGGCCGTGTTCATGGCTGCCCCTCCTTCACGGCGTCCGGCGTGTCCTCGATCCCTTCCACCTTGCTCTCGTCGTGGCGCGGCAACTCGCCCGTGCGCAGGAAGGTCCACGTGACCTGCAGGAAGCGGAAGCACATCAGGTACGAGCCCAGCGGGACGGCCGAGTAGACGATCCAGGTCGGCGCCTCGAGATCGGGGGTGGTCGGCCCTTCGGGAAGATCGGTGGCGATTCCCAGCATCTGGAAGATCGCCTGGTGGGCGCCGTTCTCCCAGACGAAAGTCGCGCCGAGCGTGCCGACGATGGCCGTGAAGGTCGCGCCGGCGAGCAGGCCGAAGACGACGAACCCGGCGCGACGGCGATCGCTCATCCGGTTGATCAGGACATCGACGCCGACGTGGATGCCGGTGCGCACGCCGTAGGCCGCGCCGAACTTGGCCATCCAGACGAACATGATGATGCACAGCTCCTGCGCCCAGCCGAAGTTGAGGCCGAGCACCCAGTCCTGCACGCCGGGGATCGGCAGGCCGCTGGCGTAGCGGTGCAGGACGGCGGCGAAGATGATCAAGGTCGCCGCTCCCATCAGGAACGAGATCAGCCATTCCTCCAGGTGGTCCAGCACCTTCAGCATCGCGAACTCCTCGGCCCGAGAGCGGGCACAAAAAGGGGCCGCCGGGCGGATCGCGCCGGCGGCCCGTGGCAAGGCCGGCTACAGCTTGGCGGGATCGAAGCCGGTCTCCTTATAGACCTCCTCGATCATTTCCTTGCCGATGCGCGACTCCATCTCCTTGTGCACCTTGAGCATCGCCTTCTTCAGGCCGAGCCGCTCCTGGGGCGTCAGCACGACGATCTGGCTCTTGCCCGACTTCCTCACCTGCTCGAGCGCGGTGTCGTTCTCTTCCTGGGCGATCTTGTTGGCGAAGTCGGTCGCTTCCTTCATCGCCTGCTCGAGCTGGCCGCGCACGTCGGCCGGCAGGCCGTCCCAGAACTTCTTGTTGGTGATGACCGCGTAGCCGAGATAGCCGTGGTCGGACACCGTCACGAACTTCTGGACCTCGTGCATCTTCTGCGTGTAGAGGTTCGAATGCGGGTTCTCGGTGCCGTCGACCACGCCCGTCTGCAGCGCTTGATAGACCTCGGAGAAGGCCATCACCTGCGGCAGCGCGCCGACGGCGCGCATCTGCGCCTCGAGCACCTTCGACGACTGGATCCGCATCTTCAGGCCCTTGAAGTCCTCGGGCGTCCGGAGCGCCTTGTTGGCCGAGAACGACTTGAAGCCGTTGTCCCAGAACGCCAGCCCCTTGATGCCCTTGGGCTCGAGCTTGGCCATCAGCTGCTTGCCGACCGGGCCCTGCGTGACCTTGTGCAACTCGGCCGTGTTGTCGAAGATGAAGGGCAGGTCGAAGACCTCGAACTCCTTGGCGCCGAGCGGGCCGAACTTGGCGAGCGAGGGGGCGAGCATTTGCACCGCGCCGAGCTGCAACGCCTCGAGCTCCTCCTTGTCCTTGTAGAGCGTCGAGTTGGCGTAGACCTCGACCTTCACCTTGCCCTTGGTCAGCTCGGCCGCGCGCTTGGCGAAGAACTCCGACGCCTTGCCCTTGGGCGTGTCGTTGGCGACGACGTGGCTGAACTTGATGACGATCGGCGCCTGCGCCTGCCCCTGCGCGCTGCCGGCGAACGCGAGGACCCCCGCGAGCGCGGCGAACAGCGCCACCAGGCGGCGGCGCGACGTTTCTGCTTTCATGTCTCTCTCCTCCTGTGGCGTGGCAACCGGGGAACGAGGCATCTTTGAGCCGCCCGGCGACCGGGCGGTTGACCCAGGTCAAGCCGGCCTCGCCGCGGACCGGGCACGACCGGCCGTACCCGAGGGCAAGTCCCTGCAGGTCGTTTGACATAGCGCAAACGGCCGCGCGCTTCGGGTCCCTAGGCTGAGGGCCAACCTCAAGAGGACAGCAATGCTGCAGATCCGGATTCACGGGCGGGGCGGCCAGGGCGTCGTGACCGCGGCCGAGATGGTCTCGATCGCGGCCTTCGAGCAGGGCCGCCACGCGCAGGCGTTTCCGAGCTTCGGCTCGGAGCGCACCGGTGCGCCGGTGGTCGCCTTCTGCCGCATCGACGACCGCGAGATCCGCCTGCGCGAGCCGATCCTCGCGCCCGACGTGCTGATCGTCCAGGACGCAACGCTGCTGCACCAGGTCGACGTCTTCCAGGGCCTCAAGCCCGACGGCTACGTGCTCATCAACAGCAAGCGCAGCTTCGACGAGCTCGGCCTGGCCGAGATCGCGCAGCGCTTCCGCCATGAACGGCTGCTGACGGTGCCGGCCACCGAGATCGCGGTCAAGCACCTCGGCCGGCCGCTGCCCAATGCGGTGCTGCTCGGCGGCTTCGCCGCCCTGTCCGGCCTGATCACGCTCGAGGCGGTGGCGCACGCGATCCGCGCCAAGTTCGCCGGCGCCGTGGCCGAGAACAACGTCGCCGCCGCGACCGAGGCGCACGACGTCGTCCGCCGGGAGCTGGAGGGACTCGCCCATGCTTAAGCAGACCGAGGGCTCGCACGCCGTGGCCGAAGCGGTGGCGCTGTGCCGCCCCGACGTCATCTGCGCCTACCCGATCTCGCCGCAGACGCACATCGTCGAAGGCCTGGGCGAGCTGGTGAAGGACGGCACCCTCGCGCCCTGCGAGTTCATCAACGTCGAGAGCGAGTTCGCGGCGATGAGCGTGGCGATCGGCGCCTCGGCCGCCGGCGCGCGCGCCTACACCGCCACCGCCAGCCAGGGCCTGCTCTTCATGGCCGAGGCGGTCTACAACGCCTCCGGCCTCGGCCTGCCGATCGTCATGACGGTGGCGAACCGGGCGATCGGCGCGCCGATCAACATCTGGAACGACCACAGCGACTCGATGAGCCAGCGCGACAGCGGCTGGCTGCAGCTGTTCGCCGAGACCAACCAGGAAGCGCTCGACCTGCACATCCAGGCCTTCCGCCTGGCCGAGGAGCTGTCGATGCCGGTGATGGTCTGCATGGACGGGTTCATCCTGACGCACGCCTACGAGCGCGTCGACATGCCGGCGCAGGCCGAGGTCGACGCCTTCCTGCCGCCGTACGAGCCGCGCCAGGTGCTCGATCCGGCCGATCCGGTTTCGATCGGGGCGATGGTCGGGCCGGAGGCCTTCATGGAGGTGCGCTACCTGGCGCACGCCAAGCAGATCTCGGCGCTCGAGAGCATCCCGCGCATCGCCGCCGAGTTCGAGGAGCGCTTCGGTCGCAAGTCGGGCGGCCTCGTGCGTGGCTACCGGTGCGAGGACGCCGAGACCATCGTTGTCGCGCTCGGCTCGGTGATCGGCACCCTGAAGGACACGATCGATGCCATGCGCGACAGCGGCGTCAAGGTCGGCGTGCTCGGCATCCAGTCGTACCGTCCGTTTCCGCTCGCCGCCGTTCGCGCGGCGCTGCAAGGTGCCCAGCGTGTCGTCGTCGTCGAAAAGAGCTTCTGCGTGGGCCTCGGCGGCGTCGTTTCGACCGATGTCCGCCTCGCCCTCTCGGGCCTGCAGTTGCACGGCTACACGGTCGTCGCCGGCCTCGGCGGACGAGCCATCACCCAATCGTCGCTCGAACGCATGCTGCGCGAGGCGATCGCCGACAAGCTGGAGCCGCTCACCTTCCTCGACCTCGACTGGCGCATCGTCAACCGCCAGCTCGAACGCGAGGGTCAAACGCGCCGCAGCGGTCCTATCGCCGAGAACCTGCTGCGCGACGTCGGTCCGATCGCAGCGAAAGTGGCGTGACATGAACCAAGCCGTCAAGTTCTATCAGACCGGTACCTTCACGGTCGGCAACCGCCTGCTCGCGCCGGAGCAGCGTACTGTCCAGGCCTCGATCGAGCGAAACAATTCGCTCAACTCCGGCCATCGCGCATGCCAGGGCTGCGGCGAGGCGCTGGGCGCGCGCTATGCCATCGACGCGGCGATGCGGGCCACCGCAAACCAGCTCATCGCCGCGAACGCGACCGGCTGCCTCGAGGTGTTCTCGACTCCCTACCCCGAGTCGTCGTGGCAGCTGCCGTGGATCCACTCGCTCTTCGGCAACGCCGCCGCGGTCGGCACCGGCATCGCCGCCGCCCTCAAGGTCCGGGCCCTGAAGGCCGGGCAGGCAGAGAGCAGCGTGCGCGTCGTCGCCCAGGGCGGGGACGGCGGCACCACCGACATCGGCTTCGGCTGCCTCTCCGGCATGTTCGAGCGCAACGACGACGTGCTCTACATCTGCTACGACAACGAGGCCTACATGAACACCGGCGTGCAGCGCAGCTCGGCGACGCCGCCGGCGGCACGCACGGCGACGACGATGGCGGTCGGCAAGCGCCCGGGCGCCGAGTTCGGCAAGGGCAAGAACGTGCCGCTGATCGCGATGGCGCACGAGATCCCCTACGTCGCCACCGCGACCGTCGCCGACCTGCACGACCTCGAGGCCAAGGTCGAGCACGCGATGGGCCTGCACGGCGCGCGCTACCTGCACATCCTCGTGCCCTGCCCGCTCGGATGGGGCTCGGCCAGCCACGACACGATCCGGCTCGCCCGGCTGGCGCGCGAGACCGGCCTCTTCCCCGTGTTCGAGGCCGAGCGCGGCGAGGTGACGCGGGTCACGAAGATCCGGCGCCGCCTCCCGGTCGAGGAATACCTGCGGCCGCAACGACGCTTCGCCCACCTGTTCGGCGCCAACGGCCACCCGGAGATGCTGGCGCAGCTGCAAGCCGGGGCCGACCGCAACATCCGGCGCTTCGGGCTGCTCGACGAAGGAGCCGCACCGTGACCATGCAAAAGCCGTTCGCCATCACGCTCGACCCAGGGTCCTCCCTCGCCAACAAGACCGGCTCGTGGCGCACCGAGCGGCCGGTCTACGTCGACCGCCTGCCGCCGTGCAATGCGCAGTGCCCGGCCGGCGAGGACATCCAGGGCTGGCTCTTCCACGCCGAGAGCGGCGCCTACGAAGCCGCCTGGCGCCACCTGACGCGCGACAACCCGTTCCCGGCGATCATGGGGCGGGTCTGCTATCACAGCTGCGAAGGCGTCTGCAACCGCGGCCGCATCGACACGGCGGTCGGCATCAACTCGGTCGAGCGCTTCCTCGGCGACGAGGCGCTCAAGCGCGGCTGGCGGTTCGATGCGCCGCGGGAGGAATCCGGAAAGCGCGTGCTGATCGTCGGCGCCGGCCCCTCGGGCATGTCGGCGGCCTACCACCTGCGCCGGCTCGGCCACGCCGTGACGGTGATCGAAGCCGGGCCGCTGCTGGGCGGGATGATGCGCTTCGGCATCCCCAAGTACCGCCTGCCGCGCGACGTGCTCGACGCCGAGATGCAGCGCATCGTCGACATGGGCGTCGTCGTCCAACTCGGCACCAAGGTCGAGGACCTGGCGCGAACCATGGCGGAAGGGGCCTACGACGCCACCTTCCTCGCCGTCGGCGCGCACATCGCCAAGCGGGCGTTCATCCCGGCGAAGGATTCCTCCCGCATCCTCGACGCCGTTGCCGTGCTGCGCTCGATGGAAGGCGAGGAGCGGCCGATGCTCGGCCGCCGGGTGGTCGTCTACGGCGGCGGCAACACCGCCATCGACGTCGCCCGCACCGCCCGGCGCCTCGGCGCCACCGAGGCCGTCATCGTCTACCGGCGCACGCGCGAGCGCATGCCGGCGCACGAGTTCGAGGTCGAGGAGGCGCTCGAGGAAGGCGTGCTCGTCAAGTGGCTCTCGACCATCAAGCAGGTCGGCGACGGGACCCTGACGATCGAGAGGATGGAGCTCGACGAGAAGGGCAACCCCTGCCCGACCGGCATCTTCGAGACGCTGGCCGCCGATTCGGTCGTGCTGGCGCTCGGCCAGGACGTCGATCTCTCGCTGCTCGACCGCGTCGCCGGCCTCGAGATCGACGACGGCGTCGTCCGCGTCGACCCGGCGACGATGATGACCGGACGCGCGGGCCTCTTCGCCGGCGGCGACATGGTGCCGGCCGAGCGCAACGTGACCGTCGCCATCGGCCACGGCAAGAAGGCGGCGCGCCATATCGACGCCTGGCTGCGCGGCACACGCCTCGAACCGGTGCCCAAGCACGCCGTCGCCACCTTCGAGCGCCTCAATCCCTGGTACTACAGCGACGCGCCGCAAAAGCTCCGCCCGCAGCTCGACATCGCCCGGCGCACCAGCAGCTTCGACGAGGTGCAGGGCGGCCTCAGCGAGGACAACGCCCTGTTCGAGGCCCGCCGCTGCCTCAGCTGCGGCAACTGCTTCGAGTGCGACAACTGCTACGGCGTCTGCCCCGACAACGCGGTCGTCAAGCTCGGCCCGGGGAACCGCTTCCAGTTCAACTACGACTATTGCAAGGGCTGCGGCATGTGTGTCGCCGAGTGCCCCTGCGGCGCCATCGAGATGGTGCCGGAAGAGGGCTAGCCGGGTCGGCGGCGCTTGACGTAGAGCAAGGCGCCGCCGGCGCAAGCGCCGAAGAATGGGGGCGCATAGCCGAGGAGTTCCCCATGCCCAGCCCCAAGACCCGCGCGGAACGGCCGCACCGACCCCCGCTCGCCGACCCCGGCACGATGGAGGTTCTCGATCGCACGCATCGCGAGATCGTGGAGATGCTCACCCGCCTGCACATGCTGATCGAAAAGCTCGAAGTGCGCGGCATCGACGACAGCGTCCGCAAGCTCGCCCAGGACATCTGCCGATTCTTCGACGAGACGGCGCGCCCGCACCATGCCGCCGAGGAGGAGCTCGTCTTCCCGGAGCTGCTGGCCAGCGGCGATGCCGAGCTGGTGCAGCACGTGAACCGGCTGCAGCAGGATCACGGCTGGCTCGAGGAGGACTGGCTGGAGCTGGCGCCGCAGCTGCGGGCGGTGGCGAACGGCCAGTCGTGGTACGACATCGACGTGCTGCGCTCGGGCGTGCCGATCTTCACCGAGCTCTACCGGGACCACATCGCGCTCGAAGAGACCGTGGTCTATCCGGCGAGCCGGCGCTTTCACCACCGGGACCTGCTGCGCAACCTGCCCTCGGGCAAGTAGCGGCCAACGCCCGCTTCAGGCCGTCGGGCGGGCCGTCGCCGCGGAAGCTTCCTGCGCGCCTGGCGCTTCGCCGACGAGTGCGGCCGCCACCAGCTCGGCGATGTCGCGCGAGCGGGTCGTGCCGGCGCCGGGCAGCGCCGCCAGGCCGTCCTCCATCATCACCGCGCAATAGGGGCAGGCGGTCGCGATCGTCTGCGGCGAGGTCTCGAGCGCCTGCTCGACCCGCAGGACGTTGATGCGGGTGCCGATGGTCTCGTCGATCCACATCCGCCCGCCCCCGGCGCCGCAGCACATTGCCTTCTCCCGCGCCAGCGCGAACTCGAGCGGCGGCGCCGCGCCCAGGCGGGCGAGGACGGCGCGCGGCGCATCGAATTCGCCGTTGTGCCGCCCCAGGTAGCAGGGGTCGTGGTAGACGATGCGCTCGGCCGAAGGTTCGATGGCGATGCGACCGTTGGCGAGCAGCTCGGCGATCAGCTGGGTGTGGTGCAGCACCTCGTAGTGGCCGCCGAGCTCCGGGTATTCGTTGCGCAGCGAGTTCAGGGCGTGCGGATCGCAGGTGACGATGCGCGTGGCGCCGACCTCGGCGAGCGTGGCGACGAGGGCGCTCGCCAGCTGCTGGAACAGCATCTCGTTGCCGACCCGCCGCACGCTCTCGCCGGTCGAGCCCTCGCGCG
>Ga0068858_100004457_pt1 | contig 13728 bp, 7 predicted proteins | sample KBSSwiS12_FD_66589 | JGI IMG/M metagenome (GOLD analysis project Ga0068858, IMG submission 66589) | Switchgrass rhizosphere microbial communities from Kellogg Biological Station, Michigan, USA - KBS Switchgrass S1-2 | ecosystem: Host-associated > Plants > Roots > Rhizosphere > Soil ... | reverse complement strand
TGCTCATCTTCACCCCGTCCGTGACGACACCCGTGCCGTCCGGCTTCACGCGGATGCGCACGTTGTAGTCCACAACGCGCTTGATACCGACCAGAATTCTCTTCATTCAGGACTCTCCAGTGAGACTTCCCCGCAGGCCAAAACATGGACAAGGGGGTTCGGGGGCGCCGTCCGCCAGGCCCGCAAGTATAGCGGGCGGCGCGTCCCTGGAGAGGTCTTCCGGGCGACTGGGGCTTGCCTGTAAGCCCCAGGGGATCAGCGTACGGGGACCGCGCGCAGCGTCTGATACGGCGGATTCAGCTGCTGCTCCATGAAGGTCTGCTTAATCCGGGTAGCCGCCTCGCGCAGCCGCGGCACGAATCGCTCCGCGGCAATCTTCAGCGGCACAGCCGTCTCCGCAAACCGCACGACAACGGTGGCCATCACCTGTTCCTCGATAATGACGGGCACGGCAATGGTGATCTCGTCAGAGACCCGCCTCGTGTGAACCGCGCTCGCGTAACCTTTCTCACGCGTGTCGTCGAGGATTTTGTCGAGCTCGGGACGGTTGTGAGCCAACTTGTCCACTTCGTTGGTTGAACGGCGCAGAATCTCCAGTAGAGATTCACGTTGTTCGGCCGGGCAGAATGCGAGGTGCGCCCGACCTGCCGCTGTTGTGAGCATCGGCAGACGCAAACCGGGCGAGAAGCGTTCGATGGCGAGCGGGCTGCGATGATCGGTCGTTTCACGAACGAGCATCTGCGTCCCGGACAAGGAAGCGAAGGCCACCGGCCACATCACTTCCTTGCCGAGCTCATCGATGCAGGGCCGCGCGATCTGCGTGACCCAGGCATCGTCATCGAATCCGTCGGCGAGTCGATGCACCATGATTGTTAGCCGATAACGATCATCGGCCGGATCACGGTACACGTAGCCGGCGTGTGTGAGGGTTTCGAGGATGCGGTACGTCGTAGTACGCGGCAACCTGATCTGTTGGGCAATTTCGGAAACAGTGGCGCCGTTTCGTTGATTGAGTGTGGTCAACGCATCGAGGCCGCGTACGAGTGCTCTGATTGGTCGGGTCGATTCCATGGATCAGTCTTGTTGTCTTGTAGTAGTGGTATGGAACGAATGCGGAGTTTAGAAAGTGTTTATGCCGCAGCGCAACGGCTCGGCGTCGAAAACATATGTTTTTGTATGCCTGAAGGGCATTTCTGATGCTCGGTTACGCTCTGCGGCGCATTGCTGGTGTCATTCCGACTCTTCTGATCATCATCAGCGCGTCATTTTTCATCGTGCGACTCGCTCCCGGCGGTCCTTTCGACCAGGAGCAGACGCTCTCGCGCGAGGTGCGCGCAAATCTCGACAGAGTCTACGGGCTGGACCAACCGATAACCGTTCAGTTCGGCCGGTACCTGCGCGCGTTATCACATGGCGACTTCGGTCCGTCATACAAGCAGCGTGATTTCAGCGTTACTGAATTGATAGCTCAGGGATTGCCCGTCAGTGCGGCGCTGGGCATCAGCGCGATGCTGTTCGCCGTGGCGTTGGGTATACCGTTTGGCATGCTGGCGGCCGTCCGTCGACAGACTTCAGTCGATGTCGGCGTTTCGAGTCTCGTTGTGTTGGCCTTGGCGCTGCCTGGATTTGTAGTAGGCCCGCTGCTGGCGTTGCTGTTCGGAGTGTATCTGCAATTGTTGCCGGTGGGGGGTTGGGAAGAGGGCGCGCCACGTTATTTTGTGCTACCCGCAATCACGCTGGCGTTGCCTGTATTCGGTTACATCGCGCGGCTCACCCGCGCCAGCGCGCTGGAGGTATTTCAAGCGAATTTTATACGTACGGCGCGGGCACGTGGTCTGGGTTTCCGGCGGATTTTATGGAGCCACGCACTTCGGCCCACGTTGCTGCCGGTTGTGAGCTACATCGGGCCCGCAACCGCGTTTGTTGTCACCGGTTCTCTGGTAGTTGAGACGGTGTTTGGGCTGCCAGGCACCGGGCGCTACCTGGTGCAGGGCGCGATCAACCGCGACTACACGCTGGTCATGGGAATGGTCATTGTATACGGCACGTTAGTACTCCTTCTTAATTTGATTACTGACCTCGTGTACGGGTGGCTCGACCCGCGCGTGCGTCATGAGTGACGTTTCGTCGGAATCAACTTCCGTGTCAGACTTTCGTCGCACGCGAAGTGCGTGGAGTAAAGTTGCAGTCCGCTTGCTACATAACCGTGTAGCAATGGTTGCGGGGGGTGTCATCCTGTTGCTGGTGGTTGCCGCGGTGGTCGGTCCGCTCGCCAGCCCGTATGCGGTGGACTCGCTCGACTGGCAGCACCTCGCGGTCGGGCCATTTGACTCTGGCTCACACTGGCTCGGGACAGACAGACTGGGACGCGATCTGTTCGTGCGGACCGCCCACGGTGTGCGCATTTCGCTGGTTATCGGCCTGGTGTCAACCGCCATCAGCCTCGTAATCGGTGTTACATGGGGCGCCACGGCAGGCTTCATCGGTGGCCGTACCGATGCGCTGATGATGCGGTTCGTCGACGTCCTGTACTCGCTGCCTTATCTGTTTATTGTGATCATTCTGACCACGCTCTTCGAGCGCGGCAGCCTCCCCGTGTTGTTCTGCGCGATCGGCGCGGTGGGTTGGCTGACCATCGCACGCATCGTGCGCGGACAGACCCTGTCGCTGGCACGACGTGAATTCATCGAGGCCGCCCGCGCGACCGGGCTCAGCACGCCCGCCATCCTCTTCCGGCACATCATTCCCAACCTCATGGGCCCGATCGTCGCGTACGCGACAATTACGATTCCGCAGATGATCCTGTTCGAGAGCTTCCTCAGCTTCCTCGGCCTCGGCGTGCAGGAGCCACTCGCCAGCCTCGGCAGCCTGATCAACGACGGCGCTCAGGAGATGCAGTCCGCGCCATGGATGCTGTTGGTCCCGGCGGGGTTTCTGGTGGTGTTGTTGATGAGCTTCAATCTGGTGGGGGATGCTTTGAGCGATGCGTTGGATCCACGGGGGCAGGGTGGGTCGCGTGAGTGACGTGCGCTCGTCGGGAGGCGCTGGCGTCGTGTTGGCGCTCGAGCGGCTCAACGTTACTTTCGAGTCGGCGCACGGCGCCGTCCGCGCGGTCGATGACTTGTCGCTGACGGTGGGGACTGGGGAATGCCTGGGCGTGGTTGGCGAATCGGGCGCCGGTAAAAGCCAGGCTTTTCTCGCGGCGCTGGGATTGTTGGCTCCCAACGGCCGCGCATCCGGCCATGCCCGGTTTGGGTCCGTGGACCTGCTGACCCTGCGCCAGCCCGAGTTGGATCGTATCCGCGGTGCCCGGATCGGCATGGTCTTCCAGGACCCCATGACATCGTTGACGCCGCATATGCGGATCGGCGATCAAATCGCGGAGCCGATCATTCACCACACCGGCGCGTCCTCCAAGGAGGCGCTGCGTCGCGCCCTGGCTTTGTTGAATCGAGTCCACGTAACGGACGCCGAGCGGCGCATGCGCCAATATCCGCACGAACTATCGGGCGGAATGCGTCAGCGCGTGATGATCGCGATCGCATTGTCCTGCGAGCCTGATTTGCTCATCGCCGATGAGCCGACTACCGCGCTCGATGTCACCATCCAGGCGCAGATCCTGTCGCTGCTCGCAGAGCTGAAGCGGTCCCGCGGAATGTCGATGGTGCTGATCACCCATGATATGAGTGCTGTCGCTGGTATCGCTGATCGCGTGGCTGTGATGCGGCGCGGGGAAGTTGTGGAAGTGGCAACTGTGGGCGCGGTTTTCAAGGCGCCGCAGCATGCTTACACGCGCGAGTTGTTGAGTGCCGTGCGGTCGGTTGAAGTCGCCACAGGCGCTCGCGTTGTAGCTCTGGCGCGTGACACGCCCGCACTCGAGTTGAGTGACCTTCGCGTGAACTTCAAGATACGTACCAGTCCATTCGCCAAACAACAGACAGTCGTCGCCGTGGACGGCGTCACTCTCCAGTTGGCGGCGGGGGAAGCCCTGGGTGTCGTTGGCGAATCCGGTTCTGGCAAATCAACCTTGGCCCGCGCGGCCCTGCAGCTCATTCGCCCTCAATCGGGCCGGGTGGTATGGCTGGGGCGCCAGGTGGATCCAATGGCGCAAAGTGCATTGAGGCCGCTGCGCCGCGATGTGCAGGTGATCTTTCAGGATCCGCTGGCCAGCCTCGATCCACGCATGACCGCTGCCGCGATCATCGCCGAGCCCCTTCGAGTTCACCGCCCGGACCTGGACCGTGCTGGTACAGAAGCTGCGGTTATCCGAGCACTGGATCTCGTGCGGCTCAATCGCGAGTTGGCGGAGCGCTATCCGCATGAGCTCAGTGGCGGACAGTGCCAGCGAGTGGGTATTGCCCGCGCGATGGTGACCCAGCCGCAATTGTTGATTTGTGACGAGCCGGTCAGCGCGCTCGATGTCACGGTCCAGGAGCAGATCGTCGGCCTGCTCGCGGACCTCGCGCGAGAAGCGGGCCTGTCGATCATGTTCATCAGCCACAACCTGTCCGTCGTGCGACGATTGTGTGATCGCATACTGGTGTTATATCTGGGTCGCATGATGGAGCTGGCCCCAGCGGTATCCACGTACGCCCGTCCGCTTCACCCGTACACGCAGGACTTGCTGGAGTCCGCGCCCATCCCGGACCCTGACGTCCAGCCAGCACGTCTCGCTCGGGCGCTCTTGGGCGAACCACCGTCACCGTTGTCTCCGCCCAGCGGCTGCGTGTACCGTACGCGCTGCCCCCATGCAGCGCCCATCTGCGCTGACCGTAAGCCCGCCTGGGAGGCCGCAGAAGACGGCACACGCTCGGTCGCCTGCCACCGCTGGCGCGAGCTGACCCTATAACGGTCACGCTCCGCGCTGACGTCGCGACTGAGCCCGCGACCGCTGCTTGTGCCTCTGACCTATGACGCCAGCGTTTGGCCCCACAGTGCGCTGCACGTGAGCCGTGCCTCGGCGCAGGTGCTGCCCGTGGGGTATCCTCTGAGCACACCACCTCAATTTTCAGCGCCATCGCCATGAAACCCGAACTCCAGGTCCGCCCCAGCGAAAGCCTTCGCCACGTCCGATACGAGATTCGCGGCGGTCTTGCACGGCGTGCCCACGAATTGCAGCGGATGGGGTACGAGATCATCTCACTGAATATCGGCAATCCCGGCGCTTTCGGCTTCCGCACTCCCGAGACGATGCGGCTGGCCATGATCGAGAATCTTTCCGACTCCGAAGGATATTGCCACCAGAAGGGCATCTTCCCGGCTCGCGAGGCTGTGGTCATGCAGCAGCAAGGCCGTGGTGTCACAGGTGTGACGGCAGACGATGTCTTCATGGGCAACGGCGTGAGTGAGCTCATCGACCTCGTGTTGCGCGCGCTGCTGAACGACGGCGACGAGGTGCTGGTCCCGAGCCCCGACTATCCGTTGTGGACGGCTGCTGTCACGCTGAACGGCGGCCGTGCTGTTCACTATCCGTGTCGGCCGGAGAACGGCTTCATTCCAAATCCCGAAGAGGTCGAAGCGCTCATCACACCGCGCACCCGTGCGATTGTTGTCATCAATCCCAACAATCCGACTGGCGCTGTGTACTCACGCTCTGTGCTCGAGTCGCTGGCGCGATTAGCGGAGCGACATGGCTTGGTCGTCTACGCGGATGAAATCTACGACCAGATGCTGTACGACGGCGCTGAGTTTGTCCCGATGGCCACGGTCGTGCGCGACACGCTCTGCGCGACAATGTCGGGGCTGTCGAAGATTTATCGCGCGTGCGGCTATCGAGTTGGTTGGGCGGTGTTCTCAGGCCGCAAGACTGCAGCGTCTGAATACCTCACTGGTCTCGAGCTACTCAGCTCGCTCCGCCTGTGCAGCAACGTCCCTGCACAATGGGCCGTCCAAACAGCACTGGGCGGCCATCAAAGCGTCCGGGAGCTCGTATCTCCGGGCGGCCGCCTGTACGAATCACGTAAAGCAATTCTGACTGCTGTACAGAACAGCCGGTTCCTGAAGCTGGCGCCCCCGGCGGGCGCCATGTACGGATTTGTCGGCGTCGACACGCGCGATCTGCCTGAGTTCGACGATCAGAAGTTCGCGCTCGATCTGCTCGAGCAAAAGCACGTGTTGATTGCACCCGGCGTCAGCTTCAACGTTCCCTATCGCACCCACTTCCGGGTCACCAATCTCCCGGATTCGGCTATGCTTCGCGACGTGTTCGGACGGATCGACGAACTACTGACTTCATACGCCAATGCACCCACAGGTCAAGGAAAGAGCAACGTGGTTGAGGCGGGCAAACGCTTCAAGTAGCTTCTTCAAAATGGAAGCTAATGTTCTGTTTTGATTAGACTTCCTCGCGACCTTCTGCAGATCCTGCTCGCGGGTGGCACGGTGGTTGTGCCATCTCGCCAGCGAGCTCATGCCGCGCGCCTGGCCTTCGCTGCGATGCAACTTGCAGATGGCGTCCGGGTCTGGGATACGCCAGACATCCTTCCTGTTGACGCCTGGCTCGTTCGTGAAATTGAAGAGCTCGCGTCTGCGTCGGGAAAGATTCTTCCGCGTATTCTTTCGCCCGCCGAGGACTGGCTACTGTGGCGACAATGCACTGCCGATGCCACGCGGGATATCGACCTCCTGAATCGTGGGGCACTCGCAGAATCGCTCCGACGTGCCAGCTCGCTGGCGGTTGAGTACGGTATCGACATCTCCAAATTGCCCAGCTTTGCTGGCGCGGAAGCCGAGTTACTTCACCGAACTCAGCAGGCGGTGGACGAGAGCTATCGTGACTTAGACGCTGCCAATATCCAGGCTCTCATCGCCCAGCTTCCGGACGGGGGTGGAGCACGCGAGATCACTTGCGCTGGATTCTCGAGTTTGTCGCCGCGGCTCGTGGCGATCGGCGGATGTCAGCGGACGGCTGAAGTTGATCTTGCTCTGCCGAGGGTGGTGATTGCGAGCGATGAACACGACGAACTCGAGCGCATTGCTGGTTGGTGCAAGCTTCAGATCGAAGCCAGGGAAGACACGCGCCTGTTGGTGGTTTTGCCAGGTAGTCCCGGATCTCGGGAGAGATTAGCAACGCTGATTCGACAGGGCGTAAATCCCCAGGAATGGCTGTCCCCGAGGCCAGCGGAATCGGCATCTGAAAACATGGTTGTCATTGAGGGTGGCGCTCCGTTGTCGGACGTGCCCGTGGTCGCACATGCGCTCTCTACGCTGAGATGGCTCGGCGGATCAAACGGGGAGTTTGAAGAGGTGAGCGAGTGGCTCAGGGCGCCGTATTGGGACAGTCCACGCGCAGGGATTCGTGCACGCATCGACTTGTGGCTGCGCGAGTCTGGCCGGATGAGCATCAATGGTCGGGATTTCGCGCCCATTTTGAACGCCGCTCCAGCACCGATTTCAGAAGGTGCACAGGAGCTGAGTCGTCAGCTTAGTACTGCAGTTAGTGCGTTGGGCGATGGTGCCATCTCACCACGGGAATGGTCGGAGCGATTTCGATCTGCTCTCGACGCGGTCAATTGGCCGGGCGAACGAGTACGCGACAGCAGCGAGCAACAGACGGTCGTGCGCCTGCACGAACTGCTCGACGAGTTTGGCCAGCTCGCCTCGTCAGCGGGGGCAATGTCGAGGGAAGAAGCGATTCATTGGTTCGGCGAGTTGGCAGCGCGGACGGCCTTCCGACCGGCCGATGACGATGCAGTCGTCACCATATCTTCCGCGCTTGCGGATCCTGTTGTGTTGTACGACGGTATTTGGGTCGCCGGGCTACACGCGGACGCTTTCCCTCAGCCAGTGCAGCCGGATCCCTTCCTTCCGCTACCGGCACAAATAGCCGCAGGAATTCCCGCCTCCAGCGCGAGCGGCCGCCTCGCGGAAGCTCGTGACATACTCACAGCGTGGCGAGCCGCCACCGACACGTTAGTGTTGAGTGCCCCGTCGCGCGCAGAAGACCTCGAGCTGCTCCCCAGCCCACTGCTGCTGCAATGGATCACGGACGAAGACCACGCGCGCCACTCGCCCACGGATTACCCTGTGGCCAACCCCGCCAGCACTGCGGCCAACCCCGCCAGCACCGCGGCCAACCCCGCCAGCACCGCGGCCATCCAGGCCAGCGCTGCGGCCTCCCGTGCGATCGCCGCTGTGCCGAAGCGCGGTGCGGCAGCTCCGAAGGTTGTCGCGAAGCCGATGCAAGCTGACCTGTTTGATTCGCCACCCTCAGTGCCCTCTGGCCTTGCCTCATCGGTGAGCGGTCCGGCGGCATCGGTGGGCGGTCCGGCGGCAATGGAGCGAGCGACTGGCGTGTGGCAGCAGGCGGGGACCGGTGTGCCGGATGTACGAAGTGGGGTCGGTTGGCTCGCCGAGCGGATCCACCGTCCCAACATGCTCGAATTCCTCGAGGACTCGATGGGCGTCCCGTGGCCTGCCGGACAAACGTTGCCGGCGGGCACCCGCAGCTTGGAGCTTCAGAACATGTGCGGGTTTCGCGCATACGCGGAGCTGCGCTTGGGGAGTACTGAATTGGGCGTGCCCGAGCCTGGTGTTGCGCCTGATGAACGTGGGCAGCTGTTGCATGCGGCCTTGCAGATCTTGTGGGGCGAACTGCGCGACTCGGCGACGTTGGCGCAGCACGCTGAGCCGACGCTCGATGGCCTCATCGAGAAGAGCGTTACCAAGGCGGCTGATGCCATCCTTGGACAGGCGACGGATAACGTTCGCTCGCCATTATTCGCGCGTGAGTGTCGTCGCACCATTCGGCTCATTAAACGACTGTGCGTGTTGGAGCTGACGCGCGATCCATTCCGTGTGCAGGACACTGAATTCGAGAAGACGCTGACGGTGGCAGGCGCGCAGATGAACGTCCGCATCGACCGCCTCGACGCGCTCGAAAGTGGCGGACAAGCGATTCTCGACTACAAAAGTGGACGCCGGACCACGGCAGACTGGTACGGAGAGCGGCCTTCGCACCCCCAATTGCTGGCGTATCTGGCGGCGGTGGGCGGCGACGTTGCGGCAATGGCGACAGTTAACGTTACTGCTCGCGAGGTACGTTTCGACGGAATAGCGAGCTCCGGACAACTTCTGCCCAAAGTGAGAGGCGTGGAACCGCCCGTCGGCGAAACATCGGCCAACGCCTGGGACGCACGCCGAATTGAATGGATGGCGTGCATTGAGCGCCTCGCAATGTCGTTTCTATCCGGCCGCGCGGTCGTGGATCCGAAACCGGGCGCCTGCGATTGGTGTCACGCTGTCAGCGTTTGCCGTGTCTCCGACGGCGGCATCGACGTGACCGCCGAGCTGTTGCCACTGAAGTTCGAGGGACAGCAGTGAGCAAACAGCCTGACCCGAGCACGGTAGCGGGAGAATTTGGCGCTGACATCGCCGGAGCGAGCCAACGCGGCCTCGCGGAGAGCCCTCGCGCGGCCGGGGTAGGCCCACACGCTGGCCCCGATACTGCCGCCGACATCGCCGCCGATGCGCTAGCGCGTGATCGCGCTTCGGACCCGCGCCGGTCGGTGTTGCTACAAGCTCCGGCCGGGTCGGGCAAGACAACCGTTTTGACCGAACGCTTGCTGCGACTCCTGGCCGAGGTCGACCAACCGGAAGAAATCCTCGCCATCACCTTCACACGCAAGGCCGCAGCGGAGATGCGGGCACGCGTACTGAAGGCGCTGCGAAACGAAACGGATACATCGAGTGCTCAAGGCGCTCGCATGCGCAAATTTGCTGAAGCGGCGCTGGCCCGCGCGACCGCACGCGGTTGGGATCTGGCGCAGGATCCAGGGCGCCTGCGTATCCAAACGATCGATTCATTCAATTTCCGGCTGGCGACCCAACTGACCGTCACTGCGAAAGCGGGTGGCTCACTCCTGATCACCGAACGGCCGGGCGAGCTTTACAACCGGGCGGCGCGTCAGACGTTGGCCGCTGCGGATCATGACGAGCAACTTGCAGCGGACGTCGAGTTGCTCTTTGAGCGTCTCGACAACAACTGGGGCAATGTCCAGCGGCTGCTGGCAGACATGCTCCGTCAGCGCGGTCACTGGCTGCGTTACGTTTTGGGGCATGAGCCTGGTGCCCTGTGCGCGCGGATCAGCGGTAGTCTCGGAGCGATCGTAAGCGATCATCTGCGAGCCGCTGCCTCTGTGCTTACCAGTGCACTGCGAAATCAACTCAGCGGACTCCCGCGCGTCGGGTCCCTGGGGACAGATCCGCAGTCATTGCGCGCCTGGAAAGAGCTGGCGTCATTGACGCTGACGGGGAAGGGCGAGTGGCGTAAGGCGGTGACTAAAGCGCTGGGTACCGAATATGAGAGTGCCCCTGCGAAAGCGGCACTGAAGTCTGCGATCGAGCTCCTGAGCGCAGTGCCGCGCATCCAACAAACGCTCGTGGAGCTGGACGCGCTCCCTGCCGCGACGCTCAGCAATGCGGATGCGGCAGCGATTGAAGCGCTTTCAAGAGTTCTTCGTGCCGCGGCAGTGTATCTGCAAGCGGAATTTGCGGTCAGTGGTCGCATCGATCACACGTATGTTGCCGGCGCCGCACGCGAAGCATTGGCTGACGCGGGCTTGCCGACGGATCTTGCTCTGCGGACGGGAATGTCGCTGAGGCACATTCTCGTGGATGAGTTCCAGGATACTTCGCTGGCACAGTTTGATCTGATTGAAACATTGACCGCGGGGTGGGAAGAGGGCGACGGGCGAACTTTGTTCGTCGTCGGCGACCCGATGCAATCGATCTATCAGTTCCGCGAAGCGGAAGTAGGATTGTTCCTGCGCGCGCGCGATAGTGGTATCGGAACCGTGCGAATGGAGCCGCTGCGGTTGACTCGCAATTTCCGATCCGTACCCGAGCTCATCGGGTGGATCAACGACGCATTCACCACCCTGTTTCCGGCGCAGGACGATCTGCGTGCGAGCGCGGTGTCGTTCACCCGAAGTGTAGCCGGCAGGGCAGCGGCCGGCCCGCAAGCGCAGCTGACCGGAGTTCCAACGCCTTGCGTTCAATTTCGTGTGTTCGACAACGCGCACCGGGAATCCGAGTCGGAGGCGATTATTCAGCGCATCGCTGAGCTCAGAAGCAGCGAACCGCAGTCCTCGATTGCGGTGTTGGTAGCATCGCGGTCCCACGCGGCACCTATCATCACCGGGCTCGAAGCCAGGAAGGTCGACGCGGTGGGCGTCGACCTCGTGCCGCTGCGGGAACTGTCGATCGTTCGTGACCTCGTCGCGCTGCTGAAGGCTACGAGTCATTTGGGCGACCGTACTGCGTGGCTGGCGGTGCTGCGGGCGCCGTGGTGTGGGCTGACGCTCGAAACTCTTACAGTGCTGTCCCGCAGGCGCGATGCGCTGTTGGTATGGGAAGCGATGTCAGATGAGCAGCGCCTTGCCAAGTGCTCGCCCGAGGAACTGGCGCGAGTGGTGCGGGTGCGCGACGTGATCGAGACGGCCATGAGGTCTCGCAACAGTAAGCCTTTGGCGGACTGGCTCGAATTGACGTGGCTCAGGCTCGGAGCGGCGGATGCGTATGCCGCGTCGGAGCTACGGCATGCCCGTGCCTTTTTTGAGGCGTTGAGTGACCGTGTGGCAGGCGGTGAATGGTCCGGGCCGCAGGATCTGGATTCGTTGCTCGGTGACCTGTACGCGCAGCCACAAACGATCGCCGCGAATCCCGTTCAGCTGATGACCATCCATCGTGCCAAGGGGTTGGAATTCGATCACGTGTTTGTGCCATCCCTGGATCGTGTGCTCAACAGGGGCAGGGAACCGTTGTTGCGTTGGCTGGATCTGCCGCGAGCCGAAGGGGAGAGTGATCTCATCATGGCGCCAGTGCCTGCCATCGGCGATGACGAGGGGGGCGAGGTCACTGCCTATCTGAAGCGATTGATTTCGCGCCGTGCCGCGAATGAGCAGACTCGACTATTGTACGTGGCGGCGACGCGAGCGAAGCATACACTGATGCTGTCGGCTGCCCCCAAGCCCCGCGCGGACGGAACGATCGCGCCCTGGTACGGCACGCTGCTGGCGAGCCTCTGGCCCGCCGTGGCCCCGATGTTAGCCGCCCAGAGCGAAGCCGGACGCACCGCCGAGGCTGAACGAGCCGCCGCCGTGGAAGGCAGCGCAACCCCGCCCGGCGACCGCGAATCCAACGCCGCCGACGCGGCGGGCGAGCGCCGGCCCAACATCGCCACCGGCCCCGCAGCCGAGGGCCACGACGGCGACGCACCCCAACCCCAACACCACCCCCTACGCCGCCTGATCCCAACCTGGTCTCTCCCACCCCTCACACCGGCCCCGGAATTGCCTCATCTGCCAGTGGCCCATCAATCCCTGGAGCCCCCGGAATTCAGCTGGGTGGGCGAAACCGCCCGGCACATCGGCACCGTGGTGCATGCCGCGCTGGAGCACTATGCAACAACACGAGCGCTCCCGGAGAAGCAGACCATCGCGGCGCAAAGAGACTTCTACGAATACCAACTACGCCGCCATGGCGTGCCGGAAGGAGACCTGCAACGGGCAGCGTCAGTGGTCGTGGAAGCGCTGACGAAAACAGTCAGCAACGACCGGGGTCGCTGGATATTCGCCCCCGAGCACGGCGATTCACGCAGTGAGTGGGCGTTGACCGGAATCGCCGGCGGGCGGCTCACCAACGTCGTCATCGACCGCTCATTCATCGACAAGAACGGCACGAGATGGGTCATTGACTTCAAGACGAGCCGTCACGAAGGCGGTGGGTTGGAGACCTTCCTGGAAAAGGAAATGGACCGCTACCGAGCCCAGTTGGAAACGTATGTGGCCCTGGCAAAAGGCATGGGAACCGCGCCAGTCAGGGCCGGACTGTATTTCCCGCTGTTGGATGTATTCCGCGAACTGACGTAAACCGACGTGTCACGCCAGGCTCGCTGATCCGCGGCTCGACGGCGCGCGGCAGCGATGGCGTCGTGCCGGCCGCGCAAGCGTGCCGGCTTCTGCCCCCGGGCTGACGTTGCGCGGTGTCAGCGCTGGGCCGTAGCTAACAGCAGACGTCAGCTCAGAACGTCGACTCCATCGAGAACGGCCGTCGCCCCTGCGCATCAGGCGACCCCAGCATCCGCAGGTCCTGCACCAGCTCCGGCGATGCCGAAGGCCTCGGCGCCACCAGCCCCTCCAGGTCAAACCCCGGTGCCGGCGTCAGCTTCAATGCCCCTTCAACCGCCAACGGCCCGGTGCCCAGATCCTTGAGCTGCCCGACCGGAACACCGGTGGTCGCCGGCGGGAAGGTGACCGAGTAGCTGCCCCATTTCTGCGGCCCGTCGACGAGATCATGTACCTCAACGACGCCCTCGATGGCTCGGATGATCTGCCCATCAACCCGCAGATAGGCGAGCTGAGCGTGTATCTGCCCGCGCAAGCCCCGCAGGTTGGGTGGCAATCCAGACACCAACTCCTGGTCCAGCGGCACATCCGCCAACACGTCGCGGGCGACAATCTTTTTGTCGAAGCCGGATTCAACATTGGCCCGGATCGAGCCGGTGGGACGGGTCATCACCAGATCGGCGTTGATCTTGCCGGCCAACATCCGCAGGGGATGGATCTCCCACGCGAGATCCCCGAGAGGCTGCTGCTGAACGACGAGACCGGTGCAGGTGCCATTCCAGACGGTGCCGTCAGCGTCAGTACACGACATGCCGGACTTCGGCCCCGGTAATACCCAACTGGCAGGCAGGCGGGCGATTACGAAGCCCGCAAACACCAGCAC
>Ga0068858_100004456_pt1 | contig 13728 bp, 6 predicted proteins | sample KBSSwiS12_FD_66589 | JGI IMG/M metagenome (GOLD analysis project Ga0068858, IMG submission 66589) | Switchgrass rhizosphere microbial communities from Kellogg Biological Station, Michigan, USA - KBS Switchgrass S1-2 | ecosystem: Host-associated > Plants > Roots > Rhizosphere > Soil ... | reverse complement strand
GATCGCCAGCGACAGCGGCGAGCCCGAATACTCCGCCGAAGACTTCATCGTCGACGAAGACAACGTGGTGATCGTGTCGCGCGACGGCTGGGTGAAGCGGCAGAAGGAAGTGAAAGATCTGTCGACGACCAGGCTGCGCGAGGGCGATCAGGTCATGGCGGTTTGCGCCGGCAGCACGCGGGCGAGCGTCGTGTTCTTCTCGAACTTCGGCGCCGCTTACACGAGCAAGATCATCGACGTGCCGGCATCGACCGGTTACGGCGAGCCGATCCAGAAACAGTTCAAGCTCAAGGACGGCGAAAAGCTGGTGGCGGCCCTGAGCCTGGATCCAAGAGTCGCCGGCAACATCACGCCGAAGAAGGAAGGCGATGCGGCGCCGGTCCACGCCGTCGCCGTGTCGAGCGACGGCTACGCGCTTCGCTTCAACCTCGATGGCTTCGTCGAACCGAGCACCCGCGCCGGCCGGCGATACGCCCGTCCGTCGGACGGGGCCGAGATCGTCAACGTGGCCCGTCTCACCGGCGGCGAAGTCCTGATTGCCGCCTCCGCCGAGGCGCGCGGCATCCTGTGCAAGGCCGACGAAGTGAATTTCCTGTCGGGACCGGGCAAGGGCGTGCTGCTCATCAAGCTCAGCGACGACGATCGATTGCTGGGCGCCATCGCATCAACCGGCGACCGGGATCTGCTGACGGTGGAAACGTCGCGCGGGGCGGAACAGACCATCAGCACCGGCAAGTACGAAGTGACGGGCCGCGGCGGCAAGGGCCGCGAGTTGCTCCAGCGCGGCCAGTTCACGAAGGTCATCTGGCCGTCGCCGGAGGCCCCGCCGCCCCTGACGTCCGGTTAGCGCTTGCGCACCGTTTGGCCTGTTTGCAGTACAATGGCACCGCAACCCCACCAAGGGGTTAGACGCCGCGAACACTGCTTCTTTGGCCGGAACCTCCGGCCGCTGCTGTTCGCCGCGAACGCAATCGCTCTCAACGCTAGGAAAATGTTTTGCCTCATCAAGACCGTTTGAACATCGCCGTTTTCATCGACTTCGACAACATCGAGATCGGCGTCAAGACCACCCTCGGCCAGCAATTCGACGTCGGCATCATCCTCGACGCCATCAAGGAACGCGGCGAGGTGGTCACCAAGATCGCCTATGCCGACTGGACGCGCTCGGGCGAGTACAGCCGCTCGCTCACGCAGCATGCGATTCGCCTCGTGCAGCGCAACATGACGCCGGGAGGCGACAAGAACGGCGCCGACATCAACCTGGCGCTCGACGCGCTGGAGATGGCCTTCACGCATTCCCACATCAACGCCTACGTCATCGTCGGCGGCGACAGCGACTTCCTCTCGCTGGTTGAAAAACTCAAGCAGTACGACAAGAAGGTGTTCGTCGTCGGAGGCCGCGCGTTCACCAGCATGATCCTCCAGCGCAACTGCCACGAGTTCATCGCCTACGAGAACCTGTCGGGAGTGCGCAAGGCCGCCGCCCGTCAAGGCCGGCCGATGCCGGCCGCCGCCGCGAGCGCGCCGATTTCCCAGGCGCTGCCCGTGGTGCGCCGCGCGCTGAAGATTCTCGCGGACCGCGAGGTCACGCCGCAGACCGGCCTGTTGAAGAGCACGCTGCTGCAGCTGGACTCGACGTTCTCCGAGCGGAACTACGGCGCCTCGTCGTTCCTCGACTTCGTCGAGAAACTGGCGAAGGTCGGATACGTGCACCTGAAGACGTCGGGCCGAAGCGTGATGGTCGAGCTCAATGAGAGCTTCGTCGAAGAGCCGCGCGCGGCAGCGGAAGGCGAGGAGGCCGCCCCGGCTGCACCGGTCCTTCAGACCGAGCCCGCCTCGCAGCCGGCGTTCCAGAGCGTTCAGCCGCCGGTCAGCGCTACACCGCCGCAATCCTTCGGTCAGCCGCACCAGGAACCGGTCGGTCCGCCGCTCGGCGACCACGCGGATGGCGTGCAGAAAGCGGGACGCATTCTCGGCGCCGCGACGGGAGCGCGGTGGCCGATGTACCTGCGCAACGTCAAACAGATTCTGCGACAGGCCGAGGGCGGCTTCGACGAGCGGCGCTACGGGTTCGGTGGCCTGATGGATTTGCTGAAGGCGTGTCAGCGTGAAGGGTTCGTCCGGGTCGAGCGCGACAGGCGAGGCGGCCTGCGCGTGTTCCCGGGATCGGCGCTGCAAAACGTTGCCTCACACACACATTCACACGTCAGCCGGCCGAATCTGCCGCAGCCCGACGTCGAGGACACCTACGAAAGCCAGCCGATCGAGGCGCAGCCGGCGTTGCCGGCGGACACCGCCGAGCCGATCGATCCCGAGTTGGAGCCGGTTCCTCAAATCCTCGACACGACGGCGGAGCTGCTCGGCCGCGCCAAACCGCGGAAGCCGCGCGCACGCGCCGCCCGGCCCGGGCTGACGTCGGCGCCGAAGAAGGCCGCCGCGAAAAAGCCGGCCGCGCGAAAATCGACGCGAGGCAAGAAAGCGCCCGCGTCGCAATCCGACGACTTCGGCAACAGGTAACGATCAGAAGAAACCGCGGGGATCGCAAAGACCGCAGAGAGATCTTTTTTCGCGGTCTCCGCGGTCTCTGCGGTTCCTTCCGATCGTCCCGTTCTACTTGTCCGTATCCAGATAATCGACCCACTGCTTGACGAGGGCCGCCTTCGGCCCTCGTGTTCGCAGGTAGGCGTCTGCGTATTCGTGGGCGCGCTTCCGGTCCTCGGCGCGGCTATGAACGACGGCGCCGCCGGAATGCACGGTGTAGAGCCATTGCACCGCGAGGAAGTACGCGTCGCGGTCGTCCTGGCGATCGTCCAGGTAGCGCTCGAGCGTGCGCACGGCCTCGCGCCCACGCCCGAACGTGCCGTACAGCATCGCGAGCGGTTTGGTGAAGCGGGTGTCGGCCGGCCACTTGCCCGCGGCCTCCTCGAGAATCGCGCGGGCGCCGCCGAAATCGTGCGTGCGTAGCAACGCCTCGCTCAGCCACACGTAAATCTGCGGGAGATCCGTGCCGTCGACGAGCGCCGTTTGCCACGCGCTGGCTGCCTCGTGGTCCTTCCCGGCTGCCGCGAACGACGCCGCGAGGAACACCAGCGGTGCCGTGCTGTCGACATCGGGAGCGATCGCTTTCTTGAAGCTGGCTTCAGCCTTCAGGAGGTCGCCCGCCGCCAGCGACACCACACCCTGATCGAACGCGGCCTTCACGCTCGGCGTCACGCGCTCGCGGAACGGCGCGAGCGTTTCTTCGTCGACCGCGACGTCGCGTTGAAAGACCGGGCTCATCGTCGTGTCGTCGACCGGCAGGAACAGCTCCGCGTCGACCGAGACGTTGCCAATGCCTTCCGCGGACGTCAGCAGCACCTTCGGCGGAGCGATCTCGAAGCCGCGCGTCAGCGTGCTGATCGACGCCCCGTCCAACGACAGAATCGAGCGCAGGACGTACTTGCCCGGGGGCAGCTGGTGCGCCGGCATCACCTTCGAAAAAATCGCACGCGTCTCGCTCACCGTGTGGATCGGCACGTCGACGTTCAGCAGCGCGGGCGCTTCGGGAGCGGTGGCCACCTCGAACTCCATCGTCAGCCCTTCTGTCTTCGCGCCGTACGCCTCGACGTAGCCGTGCACCGACCCGAAATTGATCTGGTAGCCGATCGTCGGCGTCAACAGGTCGCCGACTTCCACCGGACCGCCGACCATCAGCTCGCTGAGCGTGAGCCCGGTCGCCGACGGCAGTACCGCGTGAATCTCGTGCTCGACGCTGCCGACGCGATCGCCTTCTGCGGCGGCAAGCTTGAGCGTGTACGTGCCCGGTGGAAGGCTCGAGCCCGCCGTGAATTGCAGCGGCGAGGGCACGCCGGTCACGACAGGCAACATGCGCATGTCGGCCGACTTGGTGTCCACGACCCGGCCTTCGCTGTTGGTGATGACGTAGCTGATCGACACGACTTTCGAGGCGGGATAATCGGTGCCGATGTCGGCGTGCAGCAACAGCTGGACCTTGTCGCGCTCCGGCCCTTGCAGCGCAAATGACGCGACCTTGAGCGGCAGCGCCGAGACAATGAGCGGCGAGCCGAGCGCGGCATTCGCAGCCGCGCGCGCGGTCCTGGGCGTCGGACGATCGCTGCCGGCGTTCACCAGCTGACGACGCGAACGAACGACGGCGCCTTTGCGCGGAACGTCGACCCGGATCGGATGCGGCTTTCCGTCCTTGTCTCGCCCGTCCGACTCGACGCCGAGCAGGTAGTACCCGGAGAGCTCCGACGAGATCCTCTCGAAAAGCGGTTCGGCCGTGCCGGTGATGGTGAACAGCGCGCCGCGAGAGGCGCCGGCGAGCATCTCCAGCCCCTCGACCTGTGCCTGGCGATCGGCAAACGCGTTGATCGGCGCCCGCGCATTCGTGACGTCGAAGAGCTGCGTATCGAGCCGCAATGCGTACAGGCTCGTGCGGGCCGACGCGGCCATCGCGCCGAGCTCCATGATTCGATTGGTATTCTCGTTGGCGATGAACCCTTCGCTGATCAGGATCAGCGTCTTCGGTGCGTCGATGGCGCGCAGTCCCGTGAAGAGCGCCGTCAGCGCGCGCACGCTCTCGTCGCTGTCCTGGTTGGCGTTCCGGCCTTTCTCGCGCGCTTCGGACTCCACTTCGAACCGGCAGGCCTGCGCCTCCTGAGAGTTCAGGCCGGCGCACTCGCGCGAGGTGACGGTGTCGAGCACACTCGGATCGCCGCGCTCGATCGCGATGGCCTCGACCAGGGCGACGTTATGCGCGGTCGCCATCGCCATCATCCGCTGCCCGACCATCCGCGAGATGGCCTTCTTCACGCGCGCGCGATCCGACGTGAACTGCGTCGACGGCGCGCCCACGCCAATGCCGGCGACGGCCACCCGATCCGACGGGAGCAGGCGATCGATGAACGCGTTGGCGGCCTTCGTGATGGCGATCGCGCCGCCAAATCGAATGTTGGGTTGATCGACGGCGATCACGATCAGGCGTCCGCCCGTCGCGCTCTCGTTGGTGCTGTAGCCGTCCGGCGGGACCGGTGCCGCGGCGACGCTCGACTCGCCGATGAGCGGCACCCACTCGGCGCTGACCACCCGGCGGGAATTCCCGTCGATGCGCACGACAAAGTCGGCCGGCGTCAGATCCGCGATCGGCTTGCCTTTGTCATCCACGACCGTCACGTCGAGGGAGGTCACCTCCACCGACGACTGGAAACTTGGTTTCGGCGGCGGCTGCTGCGCCGATAACGAAAAGAAGGAACCGCTGAGCACGCAGAGACCGCCGATCAGAAACACAACCGGAATTTTTTCTCTGCGGTCTTTGCGGTCTCCGCGGTTTCTTCCGATCGTGAGTTCGCGGTCTCCGCGATTTCTTCTGATCGTCATCTGCCCGCCAGTGCGCGGTACCCCTGCCGCGCGCGCACCTCGTGGTGACCGTCGACGTCGACCTTGATCTTCCGCCACGCGTCGTCGCGGCGGGAATTGCTCGACTGGTAGCCGAGCAGATACTGGTTCGACAGCTCGTCGAGAAGATCCGCGAACGCCGCGTGGAGCTCGTCGATGCTGTCGGTGAAGAGCGCGCGGCCGCCGGTCGGCACCGACAGACGTTCCATGATCTTCTTGAGCGGCTCCATCGTCACGCCCCGGCCCTGGCCGATCATGTACAGCGTGACGTCGCTCGATTGCAGGCGGCGTTCGACGTCGTTGATCGTCGCGTGGCTCCCCTGATCCTCTCCGTCGGTGAACACCACCAGCGCCTTGCGGCCGGTCTGGCGTCCCAGCATCTCGACGCCGCGAAGCAGGACGTCGTACAACGCGGTCGAGCCCCACGGCGCGAGACGATCCACGGCCTTGACGCGCTCCGCGGGATCGGTGGCCTTCCGCGTCAGCGTGAAGATGTTGTCGTTGAAACCGAGCAGCGTCACCTGATCCTGGGGAGGAACGTCGCCGAGGAATTCCTTGACGGCGGTCTTCAGCTTCGGCATCGCCGGCGCCATGCTGCCGGAGATGTCGATCGCGGCGACCAATTCCAGCGGCACATCCTCGGAGGTGAAATGCGTCACCGTCTGGGGGCGGCCGTCTTCGAAGACGTGGAACGCCGACTGCGGGATGCTGCGCACGAACTTGCCGCGGCCGTCGGAGACGGTGACGGTCACCTGCACGACGTCGACGTCGACGCGCTCGACATAGCCGACCGACTTGGTGCGAATCGTCTGCACGATGCGCGAGCCGCCCTTGACTGTCGCCACCGCGCGGACCTGGTGCGCCGTGATCGTCGCACCGGCGTCCCAGTCGCATTCGAACGGAGGGTTCGTGAGCGCGCACACCTGGCGCCCATCGACGAAGAACGTGAGGGCGGTCACCGCATCCGGCGGCGTGAGGCTGGCGCGCAGCAGCGTCGGACCCGTCACGAACGCCTCGTCGCCGGGCGACAGGATTTTCAATACCGGCAGCTCGGACGCAGCCTGCGCCCAGAGCGAGATCGTCGCGCCGACGCAGGCCGCAAATGCGAGCGACAGCCGCAGGCGCCTGAGGGTCATGGCTGTTCCGGAATTTTTCGACCCGTGTCGGGTACGAACGGACCCGCCGCCGTCGCGGCGGCTATGTAGTCCTCGACGCGATCGCGGTTCGCCGCGCGCGCGGCGCGCACGAGCGTCACCCAGTCGGCGTCGTCGGTCGGCCTCGCCTCGTCGATGAAGTCCTGGACCGCGCCCGAGAGGACGACTTTCGCGATGGCGGCTGGCAGTCGCATCTCTTTCAGCATGATGGCCACGTGCAGGTGGACGTCAGCGACCGCCGTCGCGGTCAATCCCAGCGGCGGACGCCCCAACAATGTCGGCCAGCGGCCCGGCGGCGTCAAGCGCGAACATACGCAGCCCTCGGCGATGACCATCGACATTCCCCAGGCGTTCAGCGCGTTGATGCGTCCGCCGCCGAGCGTCATGACTTCCGTGAGGGAGAACATGGAAGGCACACGATCGGCCTCGTGCGCGAGCATCCAGCGGATCGCCCGCCGCCGCCAGCCCTCAATCGACAGCTCATCCGCGATCGTGTCGAACGCCGCCTCGGCCGCTGCGCGGGCGGCGGGCTGACCGCCATTCCTGAGCGCGCCGAGGCGCCGCTGCCCGGCCGCTACCGCATCGGCAATCGCATCGCGGTCGGCGTCGCGCAGGGTGAACGGATTCATCAGCGAGACCGCGGTGGCAAACGTGTCGCGCTCGTTCGACGTCAGCTTTGGCGCTTCGAGCACGCGCTCGAAGTTGAGACGTCGCAGCGCGAGTTGCGCGAGCCCGATGTCCAGGCCGAGCAGCGAGCCGCTGACATGCCACGGAAGTCCCGGCGTCACCTCGATACGAGGTACGCCCCACGCCACGCGCAGGCGCATCTCCGCCTCTCGCGCGTTGTACCCGAAGTCGTGCCGCCGGGACACGTCCTCGGCGAGCAGCACCGTGCCGTCGGGATCGCCGACGTCGGCGGCGTACGCGATCGACAGCAGCACGTCGGCCAGCACGCTGTCCGACAATTCGAGGAGCGGCTCGGACACGCGTGCGACGCGCTTCACGTCCTTGCTGCGCACGTCTTTGGCCAGCTCCTCGGTCAGCTTGCGGAGCGTCTCGCGCGCATTCGGCGCGGCCGAGACTCCTGGCGGCGTCGTCTGTTCGACGTCGCGGTCGAGGCGTCGGGGCAGTTCGTCGATCGTCGCCGTCAGCTTCGTGAGGACCGTCTCGACGTCGCCTGGTGCGATTTTGTCGGTGGCCAGCGTTCGGGCGGCCGCCGCGAGATCGAGCGGCACGTCGATGGAGGCGCCCTCCTGCTTGTCGCGCACGATGCGCAGGCGCTGGCGCTCGGCGGCACCGAGGTCGAGCCGGTACGATTGCCCCTCCCAGGACACAGGCCGGGCATTCGGACCATCACCGGACGGCGGGCCGGACATGGCCGCGAGCACGGCAAGCTCTGTTGTTTCGGCGTTCTTGACTTCCGCGCTGAAATCGCTGCGCAGCCAGCGGGCAACGGCTCCCGCATAGCGGCCGTCGGTCAGCGGCAGCGCCACGAGCCGCTCGAGCAGCGCCTGCGCCTTCGCGGTGTCAAGCGTAGTGACTATCGCCGCGCGCGCGAGAATCGCAATCGCACCTTGAAACTGCGCCTGCGCCTCGAACCCGCGCCGGCCTTCGAACGCGCCGATGCGCGACGCCTGCCGTGCGGCTTTCGCGTACACCGCCGGCGCACGGATGCCGATTCGTTCGAGCGTCCACATCAGCATCCGGTAACGGCTCATCGCGCGGGTCGCCACGAAGACGTCAGGCATCGCCGCCGCATCGGCCGCGCCGAACAGCCGCTGGCCGAACGCGAGCTGATCCAACCGCTCCGCGCGAATCCGAACGTCCAGCGGCCCGAGCGCCTCGACCAGCCACGCGGCATCGATCGGTTCCTCATCGATGGTTCTCACCAACCGGGCGGCATCCTCCGGCAGGTCGACGCCGCCGAACACACGCGCCCAGAACCCACGTGCCGCCGGCGCCGCCGGCACACCGTTCGCGTCGGTGGCGACGCGCGACAGCGTCATCGACAGATCGTAAGAGGCACGCGCGAGAGGCAGCGTGCGAAGGTGCGACTCGCGATACGCGCTGGTGGCGATCGTCAGCGCCTTGAAGCGTTCCGCTCGTTGAATGGCGTTCGGGTTCCACAGACCCAGGGCGAAGGCGCGCCGCGCCGGATCGAGGCTGCCGATGACGTCGTAGAGATACGCCAGGCGTCCTTCGTTCGTCTCGAGCAGCAGCTGGATGAACCGGTCCGCTCTCGTCACTTTCTCGACGATCACGCTCTCCCACAGCGCGTCGACGTCGCTACGCTCGGCTTGAGGTTGTCGGGAGGCGCCGGGTGGAATCACACGATTGCCCTGCACGCGCAAGCTGCCCGAGAGCACCGCGAAGGCTGGCGCCGATCGCTCGTAGATCCGTTCGACGAGTTGCGGACGGTCGGCGAAGAAGCTCAGCGTGCCGTCGTCGAGCGACGCGAGACCCAGGCACAGGAGCGCGGCGGATCGATCGGTGATGATCGCCGTGACCAGGTCGCGTGGCGCGACCGATCGATGGAAGACCGCGCTGCTCCAGATCTCCACCGTCAGCGGGACCGGGACGACGTCGCCGGGACGCGTGTCGAGACTCGGGCGTCCGCGCGACAACGCCTGTCGCGCGGCCGCGAGATACGTGTCGGCAGAACCTTTCCGTCCGTCAGGTGAGTTGTACAGGAGGCGGGAGATCTCGTAGACGAACCGCCCGCGATCCGGTGCCGGATCGATGCCGAGCGCCTGTGCGAGCGCAAGAGTTCCACCGGGGACCGGCACGTCCTCGGAAACAGCGGCTGCGGCGGCGGGATAACACTGAAATACCGCTACAATCGTGATGCACAGCAGGCGTAGCAAGGTCTTCAGAAGGCGCACATTATATACATGGCATCTGCGAACTACACCGCGAAAGACATCACGGTTTTAGAGGGTCTCGAGCCCGTCCGAAAACGTCCGGGCATGTACATCGGAGGTGTCGGCTCAGCCGGGCTGCATCACCTTGTCTGGGAGACGCTCGACAACTCCGTCGACGAAGCGATGAACGGCTACGCTTCAAATATTTGGGTGACTCTTCACGCTGATGGATCCGCCATCACGATTGAAGACGATGGACGCGGGATTCCGATCGACAAGCACCCGACCTCGAAGAAGAGCGCGCTGGAAGTCATCTTTACCGTGCTTCACGCCGGCGGAAAATTCGAGCACGGCAACTACAAAACGGCGGGCGGCCTTCACGGTGTCGGCGCGAGCGTCGTCAACGCCCTGTCAAAAGAACTGGTCGCAACGGTCAAGCGCGACGGGGCGCAATGGGAAATGCGCTTCAGGCAGGGCAAGCCTGTCAGCCCGCTGAAAAAGATTGGCGCGGCGCGCGGAACCGGGACGAAGGTCTACTTCCATCCCGACGCCGCGATCTTTCCCAAGATCGAATTCGATCCCGCGATCATCAAGGAGCGGCTCGAGGTCGCGAGCTACCTGCACAAGGGACTCAAAGTCACCTTCGAAGACGAGGGCGCGAAAGAGAAGATCGTCTACGAGCACACCGAAGGCCTCGTCGACTACCTGAAGCGCATCGTTGTCGATCGAGGCGCGAAGCCGGTGCACGAAGCGCCCTTCACCCTCACGAAGGACGAAGGGCTGCGGCTCGATCTCGTCCTGCAATGGACGGAAGCGACCGACGAGCACATTCGCTCGTATGTGAACGGCATCCCGACCGGCTCCGGCGGGACGCACGAGAGCGGACTGCGTGCCGGGATCGGCAAGGCCGTGCGCAACTACATCGAGACGCACAACCTGTCGCCGAAAGGTGTGACGCTCACTGCGGAGGACATCCGCGAGGGACTCACGGGCGTGCTGAGCGTCTTCATCCAGGAGCCGCAGTTCCAGGGGCAGACGAAAGATCGCTTGAACAATCCCGAGCTGGTCTCTGCCGTGGATGGCGTCGTCCGGCCGGGACTCGAGCACTGGCTGAATCACAACAGCAGCGTCGCCGAAGCGATCGTCGCCCGCATCGTGCTCGCCGCGCGCGCGCGCGAAGCGAGCCGCGCCGCGCAGGCCGAGGTATCGCGCAAGAGCGCGACGTCGACTCGCCTCAACCTGCCCGGAAAGTTGAGCGACTGCACCAACTCGAGCAGCGAGAACAGCGAGCTCTTCATCGTCGAGGGCGATTCGGCCGGCGGATCGGCGAAGCAGGGGCGCGATCGCGCCCGGCAGGCGATTCTCCCGTTGCGCGGCAAGGTGCTCAACACCGAGAGCGCGTCGCTCGCCAAGGTGCTCGAGAACAAAGAGCTGTCGGACCTGGTCACCGCGATCGGCTGCGGCCTGGGCAACAACTTCGAGATCGCCAGGCTGCGCTACGGCAAGATCATCATCCTCGCCGACGCCGACTCCGACGGCAATCACATCGCCACACTCCTGCTGACGTTCATCTATCGCCACTTGCCGAAGCTGATCGCTAACGGCAAAGTGTTCCTCGCGCAGCCGCCGCTCTACCGCATCGATGTCGGCAAGGACACGTACTGGGCGCTCGACGATGCGCACAAGGACAGCATCCTGAAGCAGCACGGCCAGGGCAAGAACGGCCGCGGCACTCCTGAGATCACGCGGTTCAAGGGTCTTGGCGAGATGATGCCGAAAGTGTTGTGGGAGACGACCCTGAATCCGAGGACACGGCGGCTGCTGCGCGTGGAAGTGACCGATCAGCTCGTGACCGATCGCGTCATCAACGAGCTGATGGGCAAGGACGCATCGGCGCGGTTCCGCTTCATCATGGAACGAGCCGATGAGGCCGAGGAGCTCGATGTCTAGGTCACGGAGGGGACGGAGATAACGGGATCACACAGAGTAACGGAGTAACAGAGACGAGCGGAGAAGACTCGAGCGGTTCGACGACCGGGCCGCCGCGGCGGCCCGGCGGGCGGCTGAAACCGAATCGAAAACACGAGCAGGCAGGCGTTTCGGTCCGCTCGTGTTTTCGATTCGGATTCAGCCGATCCGTCGCTTCGCGACGTCGTCGAACCGCCACCCTCCGTTCGTCTCCGCTGCTCCGTTCCTCTGTGTGATTCCGTTCCCTCCGTACGCTCCGTTGACCGCTAGAGGATTGCCCGCAGTCCGCTGACCAGCCTTCCAATCCCCTCGGCAACGGTCTCCTTCTGCAGCGCGCCGTAGGCAACGCGGAAGTAGCAGCCGTCGGTCATGCCGAACGCCGGCCCTGGAATCACGGCGACCTTGAACTCGCGGATGAGACGCTCCGCGACGATCATCGGATCGAGCGCCGTCTCCACCTTCATGAGCACGTAGAATGCGCCGTCAGCCGCGGGGACGGTGACCTGTGGCGCCAGCGCTCCAAGCTTCGACACCACGATGTCGCGGATCGAAGCAAGCTCGCGCACGTGCGGCTCGCAGTATCCGCGGCCCACGTCCAGCGCGGCGATCGCCGCCACCTGCGACGCCACCGGCGGGCAGACGACGATCGTGTCCTGACTCTTTGCCATGGCGTCCGCGAGGTGCTCCGGGTACGTCATGTAGCCGATGCGCCATCCGGCGAAGCCGTACGCCTTCGAGAGCGAGTACATCGCGATCGTGTGCGCCTCGGCGCCGGGAAACGATCCCGACGACACGTGCCGCGCGGATCCGTACGTGAAGTACTCGTACACCTCGTCGGCGATGTGATAGATGCCGCGGTCCCGGCAGAGCGCGTTGATGTCTCGGAGCGCCTGCTCGCCGAACACCGCACCGCTCGGGTTGTTCGGCGTCACGGTGACGATTGCACGGGTGCGATCGGTGATCGCCGCGCGCAGCGCGTCCAGCCGCGGCTGGTAGTGCTCGTCGGTCGCAACGCGGACCGCGGTGCAATCGGCCATCTGAACGGCCATCTCGTGATTGAAATAGAACGGGACGTTCAGGATGATCTCGTCGCCTGGCGCGGTGATCGCCAGCACGGCGTGCACGAACGCCATGTTCGCGCCGGCGGTGACCATCAGACGCGTGCCACGCGTCAGGTCGATGCCGTTCTCAGCGCGGAGCTTTTCCGCCAGCCGCTCCTGCAGCGCGGGCAGTCCGGCGCCGTCCTGATACTCGTGGGTCGAGGCGTCTGTCAAAGCATCGCGAACGGCGTCGATCGCCGCCTGCGGCGGGCCGTAGTGAACGACGCCCTGGCCCAGTGAAATCGTGCCCGGCGTCTGCCGGATGAGGGCGCCGACGACAGGCACGATCGGCGCCTGCACCGCGTCCATACGCGTCTGGAATCTCACGGTCTGCATTATATTGGGTGGCCTGTTCGTGCCTTCGCTTCCGCCGGGAGCGACGGCGAGTTCCGGAGGCTCCATGATACGTCGACGTACGCTCCTGTCCGCGTTCGCCCTCGCCTGCTTGTCAACATTTGTCGCGACCGCGGCCGGCACGCTGCAGACGCCCGAACAGTTTCTCGGGTTCAAGGTCGGCGCCGACAACAAGCTGATCCGATGGGACAAGATCGTCGACTACATGAAGCTTGCCGCGGCCAACTCCGACCGCGTGCGCTTCCGTGAGCTCGGCAAGACCAGCGACAACAATCCCTTCATCGCGCTCGAAATCAGCTCGCCCGATACGCTGAAGAATCTCGATCGCTACAAGCGACTCGAACAGAAGCTGTACTTCCAGGGCGGCGCTCCGTCGGATACCGAGCGGGACGAGATTTTCCGGCAGGGCAAGCTCGTCCTGCTCATCACGTGCAGCATCCACGCCACGGAAATCGGCGCAACCCAGATGTCCGTCGAACTCGTTCACCACCTGGCGACGAGCGATGCGCCGGACGTGAAGAAGATCCTCGACAACGTGATCTTCGTGCTGGTGCCGAGCCTGAATCCCGACGGCGAGATCATGGTCACCGACTGGTTCAACAAGAACCTCGGGACCGACTACGCGAACAGCCCGATCCCGTACCTCTATCACCCGTACGTCGGGCACGACAACAATCGCGACATGTACATGTTCACGCAGAAGGAAAGCCGGCACACGGCGAACCTGCTGTGGCACGACTGGTTCCCGTCGGTGTGGCTCGACGAGCACCAGATGGGGAGCAACGCGGCGCGGATCTTCGTGATGCCGGCGACCGATCCGATCAACGCCAACGTTCACCCGCTCATCTACCGCTGGAACGGGATCCTCGGCCAGTCGCAAGCCGCGGCGCTCGA
>Ga0068858_100004453_pt1 | contig 13729 bp, 12 predicted proteins | sample KBSSwiS12_FD_66589 | JGI IMG/M metagenome (GOLD analysis project Ga0068858, IMG submission 66589) | Switchgrass rhizosphere microbial communities from Kellogg Biological Station, Michigan, USA - KBS Switchgrass S1-2 | ecosystem: Host-associated > Plants > Roots > Rhizosphere > Soil ... | reverse complement strand
GCCGAGGCGCCGTTCTTGGCACCGAAGCCACCGCCAACGTCGGGTGTGATGATGTGGAGATCCTCGGTGCCGAGGGCCTCTTGGAGACGGGCGACAGCGTTGTGGGCGCCCTGCGAGCTGAGCCACACCACCATCCGGCCGTCCTCGTCCGGTACCGCTGCGCAGCCCTTCACCTCGAGCGGCGCGACGGCGAGGCGGCGGTTGTGCAGGGTCATGCGTACGACGGCGTCACAACCCTCGAACAGGGCGGGGTCGAGCTCACGGACATGCTGGTACGCCGTGTTGGTGCCCGCCTCCGGGTACAGGAGCACCTCGTCGGCCGCCGCCTCGACCGGGTCGACGACGGCTGGCAGGGGGTCGTAGTCCACGACGACGAACTCGGCGGCGTCCTCCCCCTGGGAGCGCTCCTCGGTGAGGATGGCCACGATCGGCTCACCGACGAACCGCACGACGTCGTCGGCCAGCGGCGGCCGCTTCATCGCCTCGTTGAACACCGGCATCGCGAGGTATGGCTCGACGCCGAGGTCGGCGAACGTGTAGATGGCCACCACGCCGGGGGCGGCGGTCGCCGCGCTCGTGTCGATCGAGGCCAACCGGGCGTGCGCCACCGAAGAACGCACGAAGGTCAACCAGAGGGCACCGTCGAGCCGCGGATCGCGCAGGTCGTCGACGTACGTGCCTCCGACGGTGAGGAAACGGACGTCTTCGACGCGCTTCACGCGCGTCCCGAGGATGCTGGCCATGAGACCAGCCACACTAACGAACCGGGATGAGCATCCCGGTTACTCAGTTGGACGACGTGACCTCGTTGCTCGTCAGGCGCGGACGGCCGCAGTCGGTGCTACCGGTGGGCGCGCATGCCTGCGCACGCCACGTCGATCATGCGCCTGCGCGCCTTGGGGTCAAGCGCCTGCTGTTCCCGAGCGACGCAGCCGACTATCAGCGCCTTGACGTCGGCGCGCGTGATGTCTCGGCGGACAGCTCCGGCCCGTTGCGCCTTCCGCAGCAGCTCGTCTTCCACCTCCAGCAGGCTGTGCTCCGGGGCGATCGCCACCGCCTCCACATCGAACCCGGTGCCACTCATCGCCTCGGACATTCCGCGGTTGACGGCCATCTGCTCGACCATGACGGCAAAGAACGCGAAGAACGCGTCGCCCGGATCAAGCGTTGCCGCCAGCTCCCGGGCCCGTTCAACGATCCCGGTCACGAGGTGCCGGACAATCGCCTCGTACAGTGAGTCCTTCGTCGGGAAATGGCGGCTGACCGTCCCGGTACCGACACCGGCGCGCCGCGCGATCTCTGCCACCGGCACAGAGAGGCCTTGGGTGGCGAACGTCTCCGTTGCCACCTCGAGAACGCGCCTGCGATTGCGCTCGGCATCAGCACGCACGAAGGGCCTTCCGACCATTCATCCAAGCGGGGCAGGTGTTCCCATCACGGGGCTTCAGCACCACGTCCCCACCGCGAAGAGGCCGAGCTGGCGTCACGCTAGGCCTGGGTCGGGAAGCGCTCGGCACCCTCGGCACCCTCCTCGAGCGCCACGCCCAGGCTGTTCAGGAAGTAGGCGATCAGGTGGTAGTAGCCGCACATCATGGTGATCTCGATGAGCTCGCCGTCGTCGTAGTGGGCGGCCAGCGCGGACCACGTGGCGTCGCTGATCCGGGCCTGCTCGTGGAGCTCGTCGGCGGCGGTGAGGAGGGCGCGCTCGTTGGGCTGCCACCCGTCGGCATCAGGCCCCTCGGTGATGCGGGCGAGGTCGGCGTCGTCCATCCCCGCGGCACGGCCGAGCCAGGCGTGCCCCGCCCACTCGTAGGCGCAGCCGCACCGCCATCCGGTGCGCAGGATGACGATCTCGCGCTCGCGCGCCGAGAGCCTCCCGCGCCGCAGCGCCCGCCCCAGCGGGATGCACCGGCCGAGGAGATCGGGGCGCCGGGCCATCGTCGCGTAGATGTTGACGGTTGGGCCGAACTTGTCGAGCAGGGCCTGGACGTCGTCGTCGCGGTCCTCTACGGGGAGAGGCAGGATTCGGGGTGGCGGGGCGGTGTCCATCGCGCCATCGTCCGTCGGCCGGCCGCCACACTGCAAAGGGCGGGACGTGGAAAGCATCAACCACGTGAAGATCGCGACGCCCGACCCGGAGGCGGTCGACCGCTTCCGCCGGGAGGTGGTGGCGTATCCGGAGGGGTGACGGTGACACACGCTCGGTCGACCTGCCGCTCTCGACGGCGCTCCAGTACGTGGGATCCCATGCACCGATGTCAACTTGTGCCCTGGGGCGACGGCAACATCCGCGTCTTCTTCGCCTTCCGATTTCACGAGAGCGAGAATGGGCACGGGCCCGCACGCCATCGGCTACCCCGTCGCTGCAGGGCACCACAGTCACTCAGGATTTCACTCCGATTTCGCGAGCCACCTGGCGGGCGTCGAACGACGCGCGCTGGTAGGCGACGGACACCGAGCCGACGAGCAGCAGCGTCGCGCCTCCTTCGGCTCGCGCCTCGAAGTACGCCGCCTGCGACGGCGAGACGGTGCCGTCGTCGTTGCACAAGGTGTCACCCATCGGGCACAGCAGGTTGCGGTTGCGCAGTTCGAGGGCGCCGAGGCGTCCGGGCGCGAGCAGGTGCGGGTACCCCGACATGGCGTCAGCCTTTGGATGGCAGACTCGGGAGCACGGGAGCTCGGAGGGACCGGGCTGAGAGGGCGTCTCGCTGGCGCCGACCGATCACCTGATCCGGGTAATGCCGGCGGAGGGAGCAGCGATGAGTGCACGAACGAAGGTCTACGTCGGCGACGTTCCGTTCCAGGAGGTGGCGCTCTCGAACGGGGAGTCGGTGCGGCTGTACGACACGAGCGGCCCGGGGTCGGACCCGGCGATCGGGTTGCCGCCGCTCCGGGACAAGTGGATCCTGGCGCGGGGCGACACCGACACCTACCAGGGCCGCCCGGTCGACCTCCGCGACGACGGCCGCGCCGCGGTGCGCCGTCAGGAGCGGGCCGAGCAGTTCACAGGCGAGCGCCGCCCACCACGGAAGGGCGAGCGCGTCACGCAGCTGCACTACGCGCGGCGCGGTGAGATCACCGAGGAGATGCACTTCGTCGCCACACGGGAGGGCTGCACGCCCGAGCACGTGCGCGACGAGATCGCGCGCGGCCGGGCGATCCTGCCGGCCAACGTCAACCACCCCGAGTCCGAGCCGATGGTCATTGGCCGGAACTTCCTGGTGAAGGTGAATGCCAACATCGGCAACTCGGCGGTCACGTCGTCGATCGGCGAAGAGGTCGAGAAGCTGCGGTGGGCGACCCAGTGGGGTGCCGACACCGTGATGGACCTGTCGACCGGCCCCGACATCCACACCACGCGCGAGTGGATCGTGCGCAACGCCCCCGTGCCGATCGGGACGGTGCCCATCTACCAGGCGCTCGAGAAGGTCGACGGCATCGCCCAGGACCTCACCTGGGAGGTGTTCCGCGACACCGTGATCGAGCAGGCGGAGCAGGGCGTCGACTACATGACGATCCACGCCGGCGTGCTGCTGCGGTACGTGCCGCTCACGGCCGAGCGGGTCACCGGCATCGTGTCGCGGGGCGGGTCGATCCTCGCCGCGTGGTGCCTGGCGCACCACCGCGAGAACTTCCTCTACGAGCACTTCGAGGAGCTGTGCGAGATCTTCGCCGCCTACGACGTGGCGTTCTCGCTCGGCGACGGGCTGCGCCCCGGCTCGATCGCCGACGCCAACGACGAGGCGCAGTTCGCCGAGCTGCGCACCCTGGGCGAGCTCACCGAGGTCGCGTGGCGCCACGACGTCCAGGTGATGATCGAAGGTCCCGGCCACGTGCCGATGCACAAGATCAAGGAGAACGTCGACCTCCAGCTCGAGGTCTGCCACGAGGCGCCCTTCTACACGCTCGGGCCGCTCACCACCGACGTGGCGCCCGGGTACGACCACATCACCTCCGCCATCGGCGCGGCGATGATCGGCATGTACGGGACGGCGATGCTCTGCTACGTCACGCCGAAGGAGCACCTGGGCCTCCCCGACCGCGACGACGTCAAGGACGGGATGATCGCCTACAAGATCGCGGCGCACGCCGCCGACGTGGCGAAGGGCCACCCGGGCGCGCAGGCGTGGGACGACGCGCTCTCCAAGGCGCGCTTCGAGTTCCGGTGGAACGACCAGTTCGACCTGGCGATGGACCCCGAGCGGGCCCGCTCCTTCCACGACGAGACGCTCCCGGCGGAGCCGGCCAAGACGGCGCACTTCTGCTCGATGTGCGGCCCCAAGTTCTGCTCGATGCAGATCTCCCAGGAGATCCGCAGCATCGGCATGAAGCAGAAGGCCGAGGAGTTCGTCGCGTCCGGCGCCGAGGTCTACCACGCCCCCTGACCGAACCGGCGACGATTTGCACACGAAAACGTGTGCAAATCGTCGCAGGTTCGGTGTGGGGAGTCAGTCGGGGGCGGGTGGGGCGAGCAGGTCGGCCGACGCGGCGAGGGCGGTGGCGAGGCCGGCGGCGCGTTCGATGACGGCCGCGAGGTAGTGCTCGGCGGTCATGCCCTGGCCGTGCAGGGGCGGGTCGCCGAGCGACCGCAGCAGCGCGGTGGGATCGGTGGCCGGCGTGATCGGCTCGATGTCGCCGAGCGCGGGCACGGGGCGCCACAGGTCGTTCTGGCGATGGCGGTTGGCCCGGTTGCGCTTGCGGGGCGGCCGGCGGCGGCCCTGCCCCTGGTTCGGCTGGGCGTCGGTCACGTGTCCTCCTCGGTGAGCAGCGTGTCGGCGTGCAGGCCGAGCGCGGTGCGCAGCTGGTCGGCACTGAGATCGGACAGCGAGCTCGACTTGGGCAGCACGACGTCGGCGATGTGGCGCTTGCCGGCGACGACCTCCTCGACCCGTTCGTCGACCGTGCCCGGGCACACGAGCCGGTGCGAGATGACGGTCTTGGTCTGACCGATGCGCCACGCGCGGTCGCGGGCCTGGTCCTCGACCGCCGGGTTCCACCAGCGGTCGTAGAGCACCACGTGGTTGGCGGCGGTGAGGTTGAGCCCGGTGCCGCCCGCCTTCAGCGAGAGCACCAACGCCGCCGCGCCTTGTCGGGCCTGGAACTCGGCGACCATCTTGTCGCGAGCGCCGCGGGCGAGACCGCCGTGGTAGCAGTCGATCGCCCGGCCGGTCGTGGTCGTCAGGTGATCGGCGAGCCGCTTGCCCCACTCGGCGAAGTGGGTGAACACCAGGATCTTCTCGTCGGCCGCGAACACCGTCTCGACGATCTCCTCGAGCCGCTGCAACTTGCCCGATCGGGCAGCGAGGGGCCGTCCGTCGTCCTGGTAGGCGGCCGGGTGGTTGCAGATCTGCTTGAGCGCGGTGATGGCCGCGAGGATCGCCCCTTGCTTGCGGTCGGCCGCCGCTTCGGCCGCGTTGGCCACGAGCGTGTCGAGGACGGCCTGGTAGAGGCCGATCTGCTCGGGCGTCATCGTGCAGTGGTCGAGCTCGTCGATCCGGTCGGGCAGCTCGGCGGCCACCTCCGGCTCGGTCTTGGTGCGACGAAACACGAGGATGCCGTTGAGCGTCCGCAGCGCCACCTCGCCCTCGCCCGACAGCTGCGCCACGAACTGCGGGCGCGAGCCGACGAGCCCGGGGTTGGTGAAGTCGAGGATGGCCCACAGGTCCCCGAGGCCGTTCTCGATCGGCGTGCCGGTGAGGGCGAGGCGCACCCGCGCTGGCAACCGGCGCAGCTGCTGCGCCGTCTCGTTGGCCGGGTTCTTGATCGCCTGCGCCTCGTCGAGGATCACGCGGTCCCACGGCTGCTCGGCCAGCGCGTCGATGTCGCGCACGGCGGTGCCGTAGGTGGTGATGATGACGTCGGCCCGCTCGACCTCCTTGGCCAGCTCGTCGGCCGACGCGCGCGAGGCGCCGTGGTGGATCACGACGCGCAGCTTCGGGCTGAAGCGCGCCGCCTCCGACGCCCAGTTGCCGACGACGGCCGGCGGCGCGACGACCAGCGCCGGCCCGTTGCCGGCCGTGCGCGCGAGATGGGCGAGCACGGTGGGCGTCTTGCCGAGCCCCATGTCGAGGGCGAGGCAGCCGCCGAGCTCGACGGCGTCGAGGAAGCCGAGCCACGCCACCGCGTCGGCCTGGTACGAGCGCAGCTGGCCGACGAAGCCCTCGGGGTCGGTGACCGGCTCGCCCGCAAAGGCCTGCGCCTTGTCGAGCAGATCGGCGGCCCAGCCACCGCCCTCGACGATGATGCGGCTGCCGAGCGCCGACCCTTCGAGGCCCACGGCGTGGCGAAGGATCTCGGCCCCGGTGAGCTTGGTGGTCTTGGCCCGCTCGGCGAGGGCGGCAGCCGCTTCCTTGAGGTCGGCGCGGTCGAGCTCGACCCACTTGCCGCGGGAGCGCACCAGCGGCCGAGCCTCGGCGGCGAGGCGCAGCACCTCGGCGGCGGTGAGCTCGACGTCGTCGAACACCGCCGACCACCGCACGTTGCTGAGCTGGTGGGCGCCGACGACGGTGTCGCCCGTCGGCTCGGTGAACAGGCGCAACGTCGGGCTCGGCTTGCGCCGCGACAGCGCCGGCACGCGCACCTCGAAGCCGGCGGTCTCGAGCGTGGCGCCCGTCTCCGTCATCAGCTCCCACGCCTCGACCTGGCTGAGGTACACCTGGCCCCGCCTCGAGGCCCCCGGCCGCAACAGCACCGGGAACAGCCGCTCCAACCGCAGCAGCTCGTCGGCGAGCGGCTTGGTGGACTTGCTGTCGGACAGCGCCACCTCGATCGGCAGCAGGCCCCCTTCGGCACCCGGGCCGAGCACCTGCAGGAACCAGGCGTCGCCCGAATCGGGCGGGTCGAGCTGCACGACGAGCCGGGGCCGCTGCGTGCGCGTCACCGGCGCCGACCACCGGTCGATGCGCTTCGACACCTCGGCGCCCGGCGCGATCGGCGTGGCGAACGTCGACCCGTCGAGCCGGGTGATCATCGCCTCGGCCACCGCGGACGTGGTGCGGGTGACGGGCGGCGGGGCGGGGAGCTCGAGCTTCTTGCCGGCCTGGACGCAGATGGCGTCGACCACGGCGCCGAGCACGTCGAGCGTGACGGCCCGGGCGTCGCCACCGCCGAGCGCGGTGATCGGTCCGGGCATGGCCGCCGCCAGCTCGTCGATGCCGATGGTGTCGACGAGGGCCGGCGACCAGCGCACGTGCACGTCGAGGGTGCGCCCGTCGGCCCGCTTCACGGTCCGCAACCCGGGGACGACCGAGCCCGAGGCCACCAGGCGGACGCCGGTGACGGCGAGGCGGCCCAGCCACAGCACGCTCTGGCCGACGCCGTCGCGCCCGAGGCCGGCGCCGATGGCCACCAGCCACCCGAGCGACTCCTCGACCGGGATCGACAGGGCGGCCGCCCGCGCCCCCGACGGCAGGGGCACCGGTGGGTGCTGGCTCCACCCGAGGGCGGGACCACCGATCGCCTCGAGGCGGTCGGACAGCTCGTCGATGGTCGAGGCCGGCGCGGCCGGCGCCGCCGCCCACACCACCACGTCGCCGTTGGCCCACGACGCCTGCAACCGCACCTCGACGTCGGGGTCGACGGTGACCACGGCGACCCTCGGGTCCTGCGAGCGGGTGAGCAGCTGCCACGCCGCTTCCAGCCGGGCCAGCTCGCCTTCGAAGTCGGCGACCGCCTGGTCGCGCTCGGGACCGCCGCGGTCGATGACGGCGTCGAGGGCGTCCTCGGTGTCGTCGATCAGTCGTGCGAGGGTGCGCCGCCACGCCGCCGGGTCGGCTTCGAGGAGCGCCACCTGCTCGGGTGTCGCGAGGCCCTCGGCCGCCGCCCACACGACGGTTTCCCAGTCCCAGGTTGGTTCGTCCATGTGCCACCGGCGCTCCTCGCGCCGTGCTCCCTCGCCGTCTGGCGACGGCGGGGACGTCCGCTCACGGCATCAGCGATGTGGCCTTCGGACCTCGGCCGCATCACCGCCTCTGCAGGCGGGACGCCAGTGACCGCAAGGGTACCCGAGGATCAGGCGCCTTGCAGACTGGCGACGAGCGCGAGCGTGACGACCGCCGACAGCAGGATGGCGACGAGCGCGACCCCGAGGACGAACAGCGCGGGGAGACGGTCGCCGTCGGGATCGACGACGGACGGCGTGGGATCGACCGCAGCATCGGACATCGCCCCTTCGACTACCCGCCGACGGGCCGCTCCGAACGCCCGCAACCAACTTGTCATGGACACGTCGGCGCGTCGCTGGCCCCGACGGCGGATGGGCGCGCTACTCGGGCTGGCAGATCGCGCACGGCCGGCCGTCGTCGAGTGATGCGGCGACCAGGCCCTCCTTGCCGGCCACGACCGGGCACTCGGCGCGGTGCACCATCGTGCCGGTGCGGGTGCGGACCAGCCCGCGCCCGACCGCCGGCGCCGTCGCCGTCGTCGCCGTGCTGGCCAGCGAGCGGTTGAGGGCGACGAGCTCGTCACGCAGCTCGTGGAACAACGCCCGCTGGTCGTCGGCCTGCTGGCGCCCGTCGCGCACGAGGGTGGCCAGCCAGTAGCCGAAGTAGAGGAAGCCGCCGAGGAACACGAGGCCGAGACCGAGCAACCCGCCCGACACGACGTAGGGGATCTGCCCGGCGACGAGGACCGTGCGCGACGTGCCGAGCCAGCCGAGCAGGATGAGCACCACGCCACCCACCGCCAGCGCGCCACCGAGGGCGAACAGCGTCGTCTCGGTGAGCATGATGCGCACGGGCGTGCGCGCCCGGCCGAGCACCCGGGACAGGCGCCGCTCGCGCTCCTGCTGCGGCACGGTGATGTCGGCGAGAGCGGTCATCGGTCGGCTCCTTCGGGATGCTGTTCACGGGGACAGCCGGCGGCGGCCGCCGACGCGAGCAGGGCGGGAACACGGGCGAGGAGCACCGCGCCACCGAGGGCGGCAAGGCCGGCGACGAGCACCCAACCGCCGAGGCCGCGGGGCAGCGTGGCGGCCGCCGGTTGCGCCTGGATGGCCGCGGCGGGCGCCGACGGACGGGCGGGGGTGGCGATCGCCGGGGCCGACGCGGTCGGCAGCTCGAGCACCGGCGCAGCCGTGGTGCCGGACGCGGTGTCGAACGACGTGGCGCCGGTGCCGGAGTCGTCGGCGATGGTGAACGAGTCGAGCGCGCCCGGACCGCCGGTGACGTTCATGGCGACCGCCGCACCACCGAGGCTGAGTGTGAAGCTGTCCTTGCCGGTGTCACCCGGAGGCGCCCAGAAGAACAGGATCGACGCCGCGTAGTAGTACGACACCTGTCCGACGACGATGTCGTGGGCGGCGGTGAAGTAGATCTGCAGCCCTGCCGCGCTCAGCGCGGTGTTGACCTGCTGCACGGCCACCGGGTCGCTCGGCTTGCCCGGCGCACCGGTGTGGACCCCGTTGGCGTCGACGTACGCCTGCTGACCGGCGATCGTCATGCCGTGCACGATCGTGCTGCCCGTGTCGGTCGGCGCGCCGCCGTTCGACGTCGCCGACGCGGTCGACAGCACCGAGTCGATGTGCACGACTCCGGCGAGGTCGATGCCCGACGCCGAGCTCTGCGCCGAGGCCGTCAGGGTGCCGTTGTGGAGCAGCACCTTCGACGTCGCGGACGACGCGCCCACCGCGCCCGAGCCGGCGTCGGCCGAGGTGGTGGTGGCGCGCGATTCGCGGTCGCCTTCCTGCTCGGGTTGCACCGAGGCCGTCATCGTCGAGCCCGACGGCGCGGTGACGGTCGACTGCTGGGCGCCGCCCGAATCGACCTCGGCGCGCGCCGGGTCGTTGAGGGCGCTGACGTCGGGCCCGCCGAGCAGCGCGACCAGCGAACCGGCGTTGCCGCCCGCACCGCCCGGCCACGCGAACGTCGACAGGGCGTGGGCGCCCGAGCCGAGCGTCGCCGAGGCGAAGTCCCACACGAGCTCGCCTTGCGGATGGAAGTTGGCGTTGGCGCCGTCCTGGGTCACCTCGAAGCCGGACGCCCGGCCCGCGGCGGAGAAGCTCTGCAGCGTGTCGGCGTGGGCGACGGGCGCCCACACCAGCAGGGCGAAGGGCGCGAGGAGTGCGAGCCGCCGCTTCACGCCGGTGCCCCGAGGTAGGAGCCGGAGAGCGCGCCGGCGACGTCGGCGGGTTCACCGAGCACCTCGATGCGGCCGTGGCGCATCACGGCGGCGTAGTCGGCGACGCGGAGCGCGGCCGCCGCGAACTGCTCGACGAGCAGGATGGCGATGCCGTCGGCGGCGAGCTGCTGCACCTGGTCGTAGAGATCACCGACGATGATCGGCGCGAGGCCCATCGAGATCTCGTCGAGCAGGAGCACCGCCGGCTCGCTCACGAACGCCCTCGCCATGGCGAGCATCTGGCGCTCGCCGCCCGACAGCGTGCCGGCGAGCTGGCTCGAACGATCGCGCAGCCGGGGGAAGCGCGCGAACGCGATCTCCTCGACCTCCTCGAGCGAGTGCGGCGACGCGTGGGTGAACACCCGCAGGTTCTCGCGCACCGTGAGGTTCGGGAACGTGCCGCGCCCTTCGGGGATGCTGCACAGCCCGGCGCGGGCGAACACCTCGGGCGCCACGCCGTTGACGTGCATGCCGTCGACGTGGACGCACCCCTTGGCGGCGGGCACGATCCCGGCGCACACGTTGAGCAAGGTGGTCTTGCCGGCGCCGTTGGGGCCCATGAGGGCGAACACGGATCCCTTGGGCACGGTCAGATCGACGCCGTGCAGTACCTCGATGGCGCCGTAGCCGGCGTGGAGGTTCCACACCTCCAGGGCCGGTGCTTCAGTGTCCGGCAAGGCGCACCTCCTCCGCGGGTCGGCGCTCGTGGCCGAGCGATCGGACGCGGTCGATGGCGTCGCCGAGCTGGCCGGCGATGCCACCGGGGTTCTGGCCGACGGAGACGGCGCCCAGCCCGACCAGGATGAACGTGCCGTTCGAGAACGGCAGGTGCGACTCGATGATCGGCCGCAGCGCGAAGAACAGGGCGGCGGCGAACGCGCCGGTCACCGTGTCGATCCCGCCGAGCGTGACGATGAGCAGCAGGATGAGGCTCTGGAGCATCGCGAAGTCGTTCGGGCCGACCTCGCCCTGCCATCCGCCGTACAGCGCGCCGCCGAGGCCGGCGATGCCGCAACCGATCACGAACGCCGCGACCTTGGTGGCGGTGACGCTCATGCCGAGCGACGCGCACGCGGCCTCGCTGTCGTTCATCGCCTTGAGCCGTCGGCCGAACGGGCCGCGTCGCAGGGCGAGGACACCGACGGCGAGGGCGGCGAAGATCACGGCGACCTCGAGCAGGAAGCCCCGCTGCGACGTGAGGCCGAGGCGACCGACGCTGAGGATGCCGCCGTAGCCGAGGAAGTGGTTGAAGAACAGCGACTCCATGGCGTAGGCGAACGCCAACGTCGCCAGCGCGAGGTAGAGGCCGCGCAGCCGCAGCACCAGCGCGGCGAGCACACCACCGACGAGCGCCGGGAGCACCATGGCGGCGACCAGCCCGACGATCGAGTGCCCGCCGGCGATCTTGCCCATGCAGAACGCGCCGAAGCCGGCGAACGTCATCTGCGCCAACGACACCTGGCCGCCGTAGCCGGCCATGAGGACGAGCGACAGCATCACGATGCCGAGCACGAGCCCTTGACCGAACGTGATCACGTTCCCCGGCGAGAGGTGGCCGCTGATCACCCACGACGCGGCGACGAACAGGCCACCGGTGAGCAGCGACGGCACCAAGGCCATCGTGCGGCGCTGGCGCCGGACCGCGACGCGTGCGCGCTGGAGCTGCGCGGGCTTCAGCACGAGCACGACGACGAACAGCAGCGCCATCGGGATGACCGGGCTCCACCACGACAACACGTCGTTGGGCAGGTAGCCGACCGAGTAGTTGTAGACGAGGCCGAGCAGCAGCGCGCCGGCGACGGTCAGCGGCAGGCTCTTGAGACGGCCCACCATCGCGGCGGCGTACCCGTCGATGACGAGCAACGTCAGGTTCAGCTGGTCGAGGTGCTGCAACGGCGCGATGAGGATGCCGGCGAGGGCCGCCAAGGATGCGCCGAGCGCCCACGACAGCTGGGCGGTGCGGATCGGGCTGGCACCGGCGCGCGCCGTCAGGTCGCGGTCGTCGACGACCGCGCGCATGGTGATGCCGATGCGCGTGCGCGTGAACAGCAGGCGCAGGCCGACGGCGACCGCGATCGACACGATCAGCACCATGATCTCGTAGTGCGTGACGGCCAGGCCGAAGATGCGCACCTGGCCCGGGAAGATCGACGGCATCTCGCGCGTCACGGTGTTCGGCCACAGCGCGTCGGCCACGCCCAGCAGGAGCAGCAGGAGCCCGAGGGTGACCACCAGCGTGACGCTCAGGCTGGCGCCGTAGAGCGGGCGCACGAACGCCCGCTCGACGAAGGCACCCAGGAGCGGCGCGAGCACGAGGAGCACCAGCAGCATCGACAACGGCCACGGCACGTCCCACCTCTCGGTGAGCTGCCAGTAGGTGAACGCCATGAACATGCCGATGGCGCCATGGGCGAAGTTGAAGATGCCGGACGTCTGGTACGTCACGACGAGGCCAGCGGCCGTGAGCGCGTACAGACACCCGGTGACCATGCCGGCGACGGTGTACGTCAGCAGCAAGCTGTGCATCGCGTCAGCCCCCCGTGAAATAGGGCGCGTCGCAGCGGAAGCCCGGCGCGGGTGGATCGTCGATCTTGTTCCACGCGCCCCCGTGCACCTGGAGCAGCAGGTAGCAGTTCGACGGCTTCTTGCTGGCCACGTCGGTCGGCGCCACCATCCCGTGGTCGTTCCACACATGGGTCCGGCGCAGCGCGGCGAGCACGGCGGCCCGGGTCAGCTTCGGTCCGGCCGCCTTGAGCGCTTCGACGAACAAGGCGGCGTTGGCCCACGAGTTGGCGGCGAACTGGTCGGGCGTGAAGCTCGGGTAGGCCGAGTGCAGCCACTGCTTGAACAAGCCGATCTCCGGCACGGTGGCGGCGTCCTCGCCGAGGAACATGCCGTTGACCGTGTTGGCGAAGTGGGCCTCGATGCTGGTGGCGCCACCCGACTGCTGCAGGTAGGCGCCGTAGTAGCAGACGCCGCAGATCCACACGTGCGGGTGCCAGCCCTGTTGCGCCGCTTCCTGGGCGAAGAACGCGGCGTCGGGCCCGTTGACCGCCTGGAGGTAGACCATCTGCACGCCGGCCGACCGCATGCGCACCACGTCGGCGGTGAAGTTCGTCTGCGCGGCCGGGAAGATGTCCTCGTAGATCACCTTGTAGCCGACCGACTGCATGGCCGCCTTGATGTGCTGCCAGGAGGCGACGGCCGCCGGCTGGTTGCCCACGAGCGTGCCGACCTTGGTGATGTCGTCGGGGAACTTCTGCTTGAAGTAGAGGAACGGGCCGAGCGGGGCGCCGGTGCCGTACGGCGCCACGGAGTACTCGTTCGGCAGGTTCTGGAAGTCGGTGGTGAGCGCCTGCTGCACCATCGGCACGTCCGGGTGGTTCTTCATGATCTGGGCGCCGCAGTTGTCGTCGAGCGACCAGCTGCCCACGAAGGCGAAGACCTTGCCGACGAGGTTGGAGTACGCCGCCTCGTTGGAGCTGCACTGCAGCTGGTCGTCGGCGGTGACGAGCTTCAGCTTGCGGCCGAAGACACCGCCTTGGCTGTTGATGTAGTTGAAGTACGCCTGCGTGCCGTAGGGGCCGCCGGAGAACAGGCCGGGGACGGGACC
>Ga0068858_100004452_pt1 | contig 13730 bp, 13 predicted proteins | sample KBSSwiS12_FD_66589 | JGI IMG/M metagenome (GOLD analysis project Ga0068858, IMG submission 66589) | Switchgrass rhizosphere microbial communities from Kellogg Biological Station, Michigan, USA - KBS Switchgrass S1-2 | ecosystem: Host-associated > Plants > Roots > Rhizosphere > Soil ... | reverse complement strand
CTCGCGCGGAATGACGAGGCGTCGCGTCTCGGGCTGACGGCGCTCCTGCATGTGGACGCGAACGGCGACGTGCAGATGACGCTCGACAGCGCCGGCCACGACGCAGCGACACTGCCGCCCAGCGTGCGGCTGCGGCTCGCGCATCCCACCCGCGCCGGCGAGGACCGCGCGACCGTGCTGGTGCGCGGACGCGAAAATACGTATACCGGGTCGATCGCGCCGACGGCCGGCGGCCGCTGGCTCGTGCTCGTCGAGACCGACACGTGGCGGCTGCCCGTCGTCGAATCCTCGGTCCCGCTTGCTGCCGTCCGCCTCGAAGCCGCAGCGTCCGCGCGCTGACGATCGCACCATGCCGCGTCGCGTGATCTCCGCCCTGGCCCTGATGCGTGTCGTCTGGCCGGCATTCCTCACGGCCGCAGTCGCCGAGCTCGTGTTCTTCTCGATCTTCGACCCGTTCGACCTGCACTTCTTCGGCGCGCCGCTCGAGATGTCGCGCGAAGCGATCTACACGATGGGATTCTTCGGCTTCTGGGGTCTCGGCATCGCGTCGTCGGCACTGACGGTGGCGCTGGGCGCGACCGCGGAACGCAATGTCGACGACCTGTGAGCCGGCGCCGCGGCCGTCAGCCGCGCTGGCCGACCAGCTGCTTCAACGCGGCGAGATCGAGGATCTGGACGTCGCGTCCACGGATCCGGATCAGCGCTTCCTTCTGGAAATGGGAGAACAGCCGGCTCACCGTCTCGAGCTTGAGCCCGAGATAGCTGCCGATCTCCTCGCGCGTCATCCGCAGCACGAACTCGGTCGACGAGTAGCCGCGCTTGCGGTAGCGCTCGGACAGGTTGAGCAGGAACACGGCGAGCCGCTCCTCGGCCCGCATGCTGCCCAGGAGCAGCATGACGGAGTGGTCGCGGGTGATTTCGCGGGCGAGGAACTGGTGCAGGTTGCGCTGCAGCCCCGGCGCATCGCGCGCGATCTCCTCCAGCCGGTCGAACGGCAGCACGCACACTTCGGAATCCTCGAGCGCCACCGACGCGCAGCCGTGCTCGCCGTTCGCCATGCCGTCCATGCCGATGATGTCGCCCAGCATGTGGTAGCCGGCCACCTGCTCGCGGCCGTCCTCGGCCAGCACGGTGGTCTTGAGCGAGCCGACGCGCACCGCGAAAAGCGCGTCGAACGTTTCGCCCGCGCGGTACAGCGCGTCGCCCTTGCGGAGCCTGCGCCGCTGCCCGACCAGCGTATCGACCTGCTTCAACTCCTCGACACCGAGACCCACCGGCAGGCAGAGCTCGCGCATCGTGCAGGTCGAGCAATGCGTGCGGAGATCGCGGACGCTGACCACCGGGTGCGAATTCGCGGCGCGGTCGGTGGTGGGGTCGGGGAGATAGGCTGGAGGCATAGGCGGCCGCCGGGCCGCTTGGCCTGGTCGACGCGTAGTCTACCTTCATGGCGCAGACCGCGCTCCTTGCCGCCTTCGTAGCCGGCCTTTTCGGCGGGCTGCACTGCGTCGCGATGTGCGGCGGCTGGATCGCCGCGTCGGTGAGCCGCGCGCCCGGCGGCGCCATGCCGCTGCTCCCCGCCCGGACGCTGCTCTCGCGCCAGCTCGCGAGCCAGGCGGGGCGCCTCGGCGTCTACGCGCTGCTCGGCGCCGCGCTCGGCGCCACCGGCGGCGCTGCGTTCGCCCACGCGCTCCTGCCGGCGCAGCGGATGCTCTACGTCGCCGCCAATGTCGTGCTGATCCTGCTGGCGGTGTCGCTGCTGCAGCGCAGCGTGCGCGCGTCGGCGATGGTCGAAGGCGCCGGCCTGCGCCTCTTCCGCCGCGTCGCGCCGGCGGCCATGCGCGTCGCGCATCGCGACGGCATCGCCGGCCCCCTGGTGCTGGGCGCGCTGTGGGGGCTGACGCCTTGCGCACTGGTCTACGGACTGCTGCCGGTGGCACTGCTGTCCGGCAGCGCTTTGGACGGTGCGCTCGTGATGCTTGCCTTCGGCGCGGGAACGCTCCCGAACCTCCTGGCGGCGCAATTCGCGCTCGCGCGCCTGCCGGGCCGGGCGGTCCGGCCGGAGTTGCGCGTCGGCGCTGCGCTGGTGATCGCCGCTTTCGGCATCGCGGGCATCTACCGGGCGCTCTACGTCCCCGAAGCGCTCGCCGCCGGGCCGTTCTGCCTCGTTCCATTCGATGTCCACGGTAAACTGCCCGCCCCGTCACCCTGAAGTCCGCCGCCTTCGATGACCGACGTCGATGATCCGCGCGTGTGGCCGCTGCACGCGCCGGCGGTCGCCGCCCCTTTCCACGAACTTGCGCATGCGAGCCTCGGCGCGGCCACTGCGCAGGCGAGCGACGCGCTCGACGCGGACTTGCGCGCCCGGCTGCGGGCGCTGCTCGATGCCGGCGACGGCGCTGCGCTCGCCGCGATCTTCGACGCCGCGCCCGGCGCGGCCATATACCGGCATCTGTGGCGCCAGCTGGCCCAGGTGGAGGCGGCGGGGGGCGAGGGCGCGCTCGCGGCGACGGTGTTCGTGCTGCCGCTCGTTCTCGTCGCGGGCATCGAGGAGGGCGCGCGCATGACGGCGACGCTGCCTTGCGTGCTGCGCGACGCCGGGGCGCTGGCCGCCCTCCTGCGCGAGCACGGGGCGCTCGGCGGCAACCAGTCATTCGGACTTTCGAGCGTGCTGGCGGCCGCCGACGCGCTGGCGCCGGCGCGACTGCCCAGCCTCCTCGACCGTGAAACGCTCCAGCGCGCCGCAACGGCGACTCCGCTGGACCTGCCGCCCGCGCCGATCCAGCTGTCGGGCGCGCACGAGAGTGCGCACTTGCGCTTTCTCGCCGGGGTGGCGGTGGCGGCGCCGGGGGCCGACCTGCTCGCGGCGCGCGACGTCGGTGCGTGGGGAATGCCGCTGACCCTGGCGCTCGGCGCGCAGGTCGCCGTGCCCGGTACGACCGTGCTGGCGTTGCCGCACGCGCCGTCGCGGCTCGTGAGCGCCGTACACATCGGCCGGTCGTTGCAGCGCGAAGTGTCGGCGCAGCTCTTCGTCGGCAACGCGCTCCGGCGGTTTCGCGCCGCGGTCGGTGAGCCGTCCGCGGCGATCAGCGCGCACCGCGCGGCCGACGCGCCGGCCGGCGGCGAGTTGCGGCTGTCGCTGTCGTCGCCGTTCGGGCCGCGCGACGCCGAAGGCTTCCGCTGCCCGCTCTACGCGACGGACCGCACGGCCGACGTCGTGCAGATGCTGGTGGCGCTGCTGCGGGATTGCCGCGTTGCCGACGTGCGCATCGTTCCTGGGCTCCACGCCGACCGCGATCCCGCGACCGACGTGACGCTGCTGTTCAAGGTCGACGCGCTGCACTGAAGCATCGACGCGTCGCGGGACGCGACGCGGATGCCTTCGAGGCGCGCCGATTCGCGGCGCCGCACGCGTCCCACGCCGCTCACGCGCTGCGTGACCTGCGGATCGCCGGCGTACTCCACGTTCCCTGCGCCGGAGATCGACGCCTTCAGCGTCTTTTGCGCGTTGACCACCACGCTGCCCGCGCCGCTGACGGACACGGTTGCGTTTTCGCTGGTCAGCTTTTCGGCCAGCACCTCACCGGCCCCGGAAATCGCGACGTCCTGGTCGACGACGCGGCCGGCGAGCGTCGCTTTCAATGCCCCCGCGCCCGACAAGCGCAGCGTTCGTGCCTGCAGGTCGTCGATGCGGACCACGGTCCCGCCGGAGGCCGAGATGCGCAGCGCATCGGCGTCGAGCTTCGCTGCGGAAAGCTTGACGGCGCCGGCGAGCACGATCGCGTCGAGCGTCCGGAACGTGACGGTGATCCGCGGCCGCACGCCGCTGCGCCCGCCGCCCAGGATGGAATGCCACCACCTTCGCGTCTCGCCGCCGGTGACGTGCAGCGTGCCGTCGCTGACCCGCGTGCGAACGCGGCTCTGACCGGCGGCCGACGTCTCGACGGCGACGCTTTCCGCCGCGCCGGCAACGAGCGTAACCTCGGCATTGCCGCTCACGTCGATGCGATGAAAGGCGTCGACGGCGCGATTCTCGGTCACGAGATCACCGGCCGGCCCGCCGCGGTTGAGAGTGAACCAGGCGAGCGCCGCGGCGACGACGATGCAGCCGAGGATGAGCAGGGGGAGCGTGGCGCGGCGCATGAGTTGCTTTCGCGGAAAGGCGTCAACCGGTTGGATGCGCCGGGGGAGCCTGACGGATTGCCCGGCGCCGCGATTCTCGCCGATTCTCTGTGATTCTCGGTGTGCCGGGACTTTACACGTCAACCATTACGGGATACCGTATACCGTATGCTAAAGAATCGACGGACCTGGACCGGGTCGCGGCGTGACATCCCGGGCGCACGACGGAGGAATCGATGACGGAACAGGGCGGGCGCATTCGCGTCATCGTCGCGAAAGTCGGCCTGGACGGGCACGATCGCGGCGTGAAGATCGTCGCGCGCACGCTGCGCGACGCCGGGATGGACGTGATCTACACCGGCCTGCATCGCACGCCCGAGGAGGTGGTCGAGGCAGCGATCCAGGAGGACGTCGACGTCATCGGCATCAGCATCCTCTCGGGTGCACACATGACGGTGTTCCCGCGCGTGATGCAGAAGCTGAAGGAGCGCGGCGCCGACGACATCCTCGTCGTGGGCGGCGGCGTCATCCCCGACGACGACCTGCCGAAGCTCAGGACGCTGGGCGTGTCCGAGATCCTGCTGCAGGACACGCCGCCCGCGGCGATCGTCGACATGATCCGGCGCATCGTCGCCGAGCGCGGTCCGCGCTGACGCGAGGCGCCATGGAACAGTGGAGCTTTCCGCCGCGCTTCGACGACGACTACGTTCCTCCCGCCGGCTCGCGCTACTGGTTTCGAGAGCGCGAGACGATGCCTGCCGGCGAGCGCGACCGCGCCATCCTCGCGCGGTTGAAGGAGGTGTGCCGCTACGCCTGGGACCGGTCGCCGTTCTACCGGCGCAAGTGGGACGAGGCCGGGTTTCACCCCGACCACCTGCGGTCGCTCGAGGACTTCGAGGCGAAGGTCCCGGTCATCGATAAAAAGGACCTGCGCGACGCGCAGGCGCGCACGCCACCGTTCGGCGACTACCTGTGCGTGCCGGAGCGCGAGGTCTTCCACATCCACGGCACGTCGGGCACCACCGGCCGGCCCACAGCCTTTGCGATCGGGCGCGGCGATTGGAGCGCGGTCGCGAACGCCCACGCGCGGATCATGTGGGGCATGGGGATCCGGCCCGGCGACACGGTATTCGTCGGCGCGATCCTGAGCCTCTACCTCGGGTCCTGGGGCGCGCTCGCCGGTGCGGAGCGCCTGCGCTGCAAGGCGTTTCCGTTCGGCGCCGGTGCGCCCGGCATGACGGCGCGCGCCGCAATGTGGCTCGACGCGGTGAAGCCCCAGGCGTTCTACGGCACGCCGTCGTTCGCGCTGCACCTTGCCGACGTCGCGCGCAAGGAAGGCTTCGAGCCGCGCAACTTCGGCTTGCAGACGCTGTTCTTCTCCGGCGAGCCCGGCGCATCGGTGCCGGGCGTGCGCGATCGCATTGCGGCCGAATTTGGCGGTCGGGTGATCGACTGCGGCTCGATGGCGGAAATGACGCCGTTCATGAACGTGAGCGGCACGGCCGAGACCGACGGCATGCTGTGCTGGCAGGACGTCATCTACACCGAGGTCTGCGATCCCGCGACGCACCACCGCGTGCCGTACGGCCAGCGGGGCACGCCGGTCTACACCCATCTCGAGCGCACGTCGCAGCCGATGATCCGCCTCGTGTCGGGCGACCTCACGCTGTGGGAGAACGGACCCAACCCGTGCGGCCGCACGTATCCGCGCCTGCCGCAGGGCGTATTCGGTCGCATCGACGACATGTTCACGATCCGCGGCGAGAACGTGTACCCGAGCGAAGTCGACGCCGTGCTGAACAAGCTCGCCGGCTACGGTGGCGAGCACCGGATCGTCATCACCCGCGAGGGTGCGATGGACGAGCTCCTCGTGCGCGTCGAGGCGGCCGCGACCGCGCCGACGGATTCGCAGACGGCCTTGCGTGACGCGGCCGCGGCTGCGCTGCAGAAGATGCTGGGACTGCGCGCCCGCGTGGAGGTCGTCGCGCACGGCACGTATCCGCGCACCGACTTCAAGGCGCGGCGCGTCATCGACGACCGCGAGGTGTTTCGCGCGATGAACGCGCGGCTGTCGGGCTGACCGCCGCAATGCCGTACATTCCGTCGCACGCTCTCGTGGCTGGCGCGCTTGCCGGCGAGCCGCGGGCGATCGCGCGGCTCCTGTCGCGCGCGGAAGCGGGCACGCCGGAAGCGCGCGAAGCGCTCGACACGCTCTGGAGCCGCGCCGGCCGCGCCCACGTCGTCGGCATCACCGGCGTCCCGGGCAGCGGCAAATCGACGCTGGTGACACGGCTTGCCCTGGCGATCCGCGCGAGCGGACGTACGCTCGCGATCGTCGCCATCGATCCGTCGAGCCCCTTTTCGGGCGGCGCGATTCTCGGCGATCGCATCCGCATGGGCGAGCTCGGCGGCGATCCGGGCGTGTTCGTCCGCAGCATGGCCACGCGTGGCGCGCTTGGCGGCCTTGCCCGCGGCACGCTCGAAGCGGTCGACGTTCTCGACGCCGCCGGCTACGACCTCGTGATGATCGAAACCGTCGGCGTCGGGCAGGACGAGGTCGACGTGGCACGCGCAGCGCACTCGACGGTGGTGGTGTCGGCGCCTGGCCTCGGCGACGACATCCAGGCGATCAAGGCCGGCATCCTCGAGATCGCCGACATCCACGCGGTCAGCAAGTGCGACAAGCCCGACGCCAACCGCACGATCGCCGATCTCAAGAACATGCTCGCGCTGGGTCTTGGCGCAGCGACGCCCGACGCCTGGCGCGCCCCGGTCATCGCGACGTCCGCGGTGCGCGACGAAGGCATTGCCGATCTCCTTGCCGCCATCGACCGCCATCACGCGTTCCTGGCGGAGACCGGCGCTATCGCGGGTCGGCGCGCGGCGATCGCCGAGCGCCGTCTGCTGAAGGCCGGCGAGGAACTGCTGCGCGACCACTTCGTGCGCCACCGCCACGGGCGGATCGCGGCGCTCGTCGGTGAGCTCGAAGCGCGGACGCTGTCGCCGCACGCGGCTGCGCGCCGGCTGCTCAAGGAACTCAACATCGGAGGTGAATCATGACGGATCGGAGCGCGCAAACCGGGCTGGCAGCGGAAGTGGACGCCTGGGAAAGAGGCGAGGTCGCGACGTTCCTGGCACGCGCGCCGGAGCGCCAGGCCGAATTCGCGACGCTCGGCGGCTTTCCGCTGAAGCGCGCGTACACGGCCCTCGACATCGCCGACACGCCGCAGGAGGACATCGGGTTGCCGGGACGCTACCCGTTCACGCGCGGACCGTACCCGACCATGTACCGCGGCCGCTTGTGGACGATGCGCCAGATCGCGGGCTTCGGGACGGCCGAGGACACGAACCAGCGCTTCAAGTACCTGATCGCCAACGGCCAGACGGGTCTCTCCACCGATTTCGACATGCCGACGCTGATGGGCTACGACAGCGATCATCCGATGAGCGAAGGCGAGGTCGGCCGCGAAGGTGTCGCGATCGACACGCTGGCCGACATGGAACACCTGTTCGACGGCATCGACCTCGAGAAGATCTCGGTGTCGATGACGATCAACCCGAGCGCCTGGATCCTGCTCGCGATGTACGTCGCGCTGGCGCGCCGCAGGGGCTGCGACCTCGACAAGCTTTCCGGCACCATCCAGGCCGACATCCTGAAGGAATACCAGTCGCAGAAGGAATGGATCTTCCCGATCGCGCCGTCGGTCCGCATCGTCCGCGACTGCATCACGTTCTGCGCGCAGCACATGAAGCGCTACAACCCGATCAACATCTCGGGCTATCACATCTCCGAAGCCGGCGGATCGCCCCTCGACGAGGTCGCGTTCACGATGTGCAACCTCATCGCCTATGTCGAGGAGGTGACGAAGACCGGCATGCCCGTCGACGCGTTCGCCCCGCGGCTTGCGTTCTTCTACGTGTGCCAGGCGGACTTCTTCGAGGAGATCGCCAAGTTCCGCGCGGTGCGGCGCGTGTACGCGAAGATCATGAAGGAGCGCTTCGGCGCGACGAATCCCGAGTCGATGCGGCTGCGCTTCCATTGCCAGACGGCGGCGGCGTCGCTCACCAAGCCCCAGTACCGCATCAATGTCGTGCGCACGGGCCTGCAGGCGCTCGCGGCCGTGCTGGGTGGCGCACAGAGCCTGCACACGAACGGGATGGACGAGGCGTTCGCGATCCCGACCGAGGAAGCGATGAAGATGGCGCTGCGCACGCAACAGATCGTCGCGGAGGAGAGCGGCGTGGCGAACGTCGTCGATCCGTTGGGCGGCTCGTATTTCGTCGAGAGCCTCACCACGCAGTACGAGCGCGCGATCTTCGCAGTGATCGACGAAGTCGAGGCCGGCGGCGGGACGGTGAAAATGACCGAGGAGGGCTGGTTCCAGCGCCGCATCGCCGATTTCTCCTATGACACGGCGCTCAAGAAGGCGAGCGGCGACAAGGCGGTCATCGGCGTCAACAAGTATGTCGAGCCCGACGAGCAGTTCGACATCGAGCTGCACCCGTACGACGTATCGACGGCCGAGCGGCAGATCGCGCGCCTGCACCAGGTGCGCCGTGACCGCGACGCTGCGACGATCGAGCGCCTTCTCGCGAAGCTGGTCGCGGTCGCGAAGGACCCGACGCAGAACCTCATGCCGGTCACGATCGAGCTGGTGGAAGCGGGCGCGTCGATGGGCGACCTGGTCGAGACGCTCAAGAAGGAATGGGGCACGTACCGCGAAACGCCGGTGTTCTAACGTGCGCCTGTCCGACGATTCGGCCGCCGCCGTCATCGCGCGCTTTCTCAAGGCACGCGGCATCGATCGCGTTTTCGGCCTGTGCGGCGGTCACATCATGCCGCTGTGGATGCGCATCGACGCCGCGGGGATCGCGATCGTCGACGTTCGCGACGAGCGCGCTGCGGTTTACATGGCGCATGCGTATGGCGAGCTCACGGGCACGTTCGGCGTCGCGCTGGTGACGGCCGGTCCGGGCGTCACGAACGCGCTGACCGGCATCGCCAATGCGCACGTCGCGCGGGCGCCGGTGCTCGTGCTGTCGGGTTTGCCGCCGCGCGCGCAGGAGAATCGCGGCGCGCTGCAGGACATCGTGCACACGGAGCTGGTGCGCTCGATCACCCGCTATGCGCGCACGGTGCGCGAGCCGTCGCTCGTGCTGCAGGAACTCGACGAGGCCGTGGCGCGGGCGCTCGGTCACGGCGGCGAGCCGGGGCCGGCGTACCTCGATTTTCCGACCGACACGCTGCGTGCGGAGGTGCCGCGGGTGCTGCAGCGCGCCGAGCACATGCGGCCGAAGCCCGCGCCGCCGCTCGTGCCCGCCGCGGCGGCGATCGACGCGGCCGCCGCAATTCTCTGGAATGCACGGCGGCCGCTCGTCATCAGCGGCCGTGGCGCACGTCGCGCCGGGCCTGCGCTGATGCGCTTCCTCGATGCGCTCGGCGCACCGTACCTCGATACCGGCGAGTCGCGCGGCCTCGTGCCGGACTCGCATCCGTCCGTAGTGGCCGCCATGCGCGGCACGGTAATGGGCGAGGCGGACGTCGTGGTCACCGTCGGCAGGCGGCTCGACTTCCAGCTCGCGTACGGCTCGCCGGCGGTGTTCGGCGATGCGCGCTTCGTCCGCATCGCGGACACGCCGATGGAGCTGCGCGACAACCGCCGCGGCGACGTGGAGATGCTCGGCGATTGCGGTCGCGTGCTCGACGCGCTGGTCGCGAAGGCCGCCGGGCGCGCTCCCGCGCTCGATTGCACGTGGGCGCAGGACTTGCGCGCGCGCCACGCCGCCCGTGCGACGACGCTGCACGACGCCATGCGCACCGCGCCGGCGGACTCGCAGGGCCGCATCCACCCGAATCGCCTCCTCGCAGCGCTCCAGGACGGCGTGGGCGCGGACGCCCTGTTCGTCGCCGACGGCGGTGACTTCCTGAGCTTCGCGCGGGTCGGCCTCGCCGCGTCGACGTGGCTCGACCCGGGCCCGCTCGGCTGCATCGGAATCGGCACGCCGTTCGGCATCGCTGCCGCGCTCGCCTGCCCGGGACGGACGGTCGTCGTCGCCACCGGTGACGGCGCGTTCGGCTTCAACGCGATGGAGATCGACACGGCCGTGCGTCACCACGTACCCGTCCTCATCGTCGTCGCGAACAACGGTGCGTGGCAGATCGAGGTGCACGACCAGATGCAGTCGTATGGAAAGGTCGTGGGGACGCGCCTGCAGTTCGCGGACCACGCGGCAATGGCGCGCGCATTCGGCATGCACGCGCAGCGCGTCGAGCGCGTGGAGGACCTCGCGCCGGCCATCGAGCGTGCGCTCGCGCATCGTCCGGCGCTGCTCGACGTCGTGGTGACGCCCGACGCCGTGTCGTCCGACGCGAAGACCGGCCTTGCCTGGGTGCCCGACCTGCAGGCGCTTGCTGCGTGGGACGACGCCGAGCGGCGTTGGCGCGGCGCGTAGGATCTCCCGATGCTGCTGCCCTACCTCGACTACTTGCCGAAGCTCTCGGGCATGCCCGACCTCGCGCCGACGGCCGCGATCGTGGGTCGCGTGACGGCGGGGCCGGATCTGGTCCTGCGCGGCTGTGCGACGCTGCGCGCCGACGGCGAGGCGATCCGCATCGGCCGCAACGCGTTCTTCGCCGAGCGGTCCACCGTGCATATCGTCGACAGCCTGCTGCCGGCGATCATCGGCGACGACGCGACGGTCGGGCGCTACGCACTCGTGCACGCGTGCACGCTGGGCGACGGCGTGGTCGTCGGCGACGCGGCAGTGGTGATGGACGGCGCCGAGGTCGGTGCGCGCTGCCTGATCGCGCCGGGGAGCCTGGTCGCGCCGCGCAAGAAGCTGCCGGAGGGCGGACTGTATGCGGGCAGCCCCGCCGTGCGTGTGCGCGACATCGGCGCCGACGAGCTTGCCGCGGCCGCCCGGGCGATCCGCCACGACGGCGAGTCGCCGCTCACGCGTTCACACGAGCTGCCGGCGCTCGACAACCTTGCCTATGCGCCGCTGGGGGCGACGACCGGGAACGCGGGCGCGCAGAGCCGGCATGCGACGAGACGGGCGAACGCCTTTGTCGCGCCGACGGCGCTCGTCGCGGGCGACGTCGCGCTCGACGACGACGCGGGCGTCTACTTTGCCTGCGCTGTGGTCGCCGGTGGCGCGCAGATCGTCGTGGGCGCCGGATCGAACGTGCAGGACAACGCCATTCTCGTCACGTCGGCGGCGCGCGGCGATCTCGTCATCGGCCGTGGCGTGACTATCGGCCACAACGTGCGCATCGGTTCCGGCACGATCGGCGACGACGCCCTGATCGGCATGGGCGCGGAGCTCGGGGAGGGCGTGATCGTCGAAGCGGGCGGCTGCGTCGGCGGCCGCGCGTGGGTCGAGCCGGGAACGGTCGTGCGGTCGGGCTGGATCTGGGCGGGCCGGCCGGCACGCGCTTTTCGCGCCATCAAGCCCGAGGAGCGCCAGGGCTTCGCGCGCGCCGCCGAGGTGTACGTCCGCTACACCCGCGCCTATCGCGCAGGCGACTGAACGCCCGGCGGCCTGTCGGCCGGCGTCGCGCCGGCGCCGGGCGGCAAGGCAAGCTGGACGTTGGCGGCGGCGTTGCGCAAGTGGGCACGCGCAAGGGCGGCCGCGCCTTCGCCGTTGCCCTCGCCGACCGCGCGCAGGATCTGCGCGTGCTCGCTCCAGATCGCCTTGCGGTAGTCGCGCTTGACGAGCACTTCGCGCATTGCGCGGCGCAGGTGATGCCACAGCTCGCCCATCGTGTCGACGAACAGGCGATTGCCCGACAGCTCGTAGAGCAGCATGTGGAAGCGCATGTCGGCGGCGATCAGCTCGGCGATCGAGCCTTCGCGCACTGCGCGGTGGCCGTCGGCGACGATGCGCTCGCCGTCCGCGAGCGCCGCAGGCGTGACGCGCGCCGCGGCGAGCATCACGGCGAGCGGATCGATGCCGAGACGCAGCTCGTAGATCCAGCGCATGAAATCGCGATCGAGCGGCGCGACCATCAGACCGCGGCGCCCTGCCTCGGTGAGGAACTTCTGCTGCTTCAGCAGGAGCAGCGCCTGACCCACGGGCTGCCGCGAGACGGAGAGCTTGGCGGCAACGCTTTCCTGCGTCAGCCGCTCGCCGGGTTCGAGCCGGCCCTCGCAGATGGCGTCGAGGATTGCGCGATAGGCCTGTTCGACGATCGTGGGTTGCGGCTGCAGCGAATCCATTTACTTCGCTTGGAAGCTGATGTCGCCGTACCAGGCCTCGACGCTCTCGCCGGTGTTGTCGGTGTCGGTGAGCACGGCGACGCCGGTCAGGCGGCCGGGATCCTCGCCGAACGCCTTCCTGAAATCGTCGAAGACGTTGCGCGCGAGCGTCTGCCATTGACCGACGCCGCCGCTGCCGCTGGAAGCGACGACCATCTGCACGCGGTTCGTGCGCGGGTTCGGGACAATCTTGCCGACTGGCTCCTTGTTCGACCAGATGTACATCAGCGTCGCATAGGGCAGCTCGCGTCCGGACAGGATCTTGCCGGACGCGATGGCGCTGCGATCGGCGAACGACAGCTTCGACTTGTCGCCGTCGAACTCGAGGACGATGCGTACCGGCGAATCCTCCTTCGAAGACACCGTGTTGTCGGCGGCGCCGATCAGGCGACTGATCTTCCAGCGCCACTTCATGTCGGGCGCCGCGGCGAGATCGAACACCGTCTTGTAGCCGACGAGGCTCGCCGCGCCGTCGGCGGTGGCATGGAGGACCACTGCGCCGCCGTCCTCGACGAATTCATAGACGGTCGGCTTCTTCTGGTCGTTGATCTTGATCGGCAGCCAGCCGGAGGGCAGCGCGGCGCCCGGCTTCGCCTGCGAGAACGGCGTCACCAGCGGCGCGGCCGACATCGACTGCGCCGCGACGAGGCCGGGGACGAAGGCAACGACGAACGCCAGCTGGAGGGCAAAGGTCGATGGATGCATGGCGACGGCTTCGCAAAGTCCGCGCCGTGCCATGCCGGCGGCATGACTCCCGGGAACGCGGGCGTGGGGCATGATAACGTACCCCTTTTCGTCCGATAAGCCGCCATGAGCCTCGACCGCGTACCCGCCGGCAAGGATCTTCCGCACGACTGCAACGTCGTGATCGAGATCCCGATGCGTGCCGATCCCATCAAGTACGAAGTCGACAAGGAGACCGGGGCCGTATTCGTCGACCGGTTCATGTCGACGGCGATGCACTACCCCTGCAACTACGGCTACATCCCGCGCACGCTGTCGGACGACGGCGACCCGTGCGACGTGCTCGTGCTGTCGCCCGTGCCGCTCATCACCGGCGTGGTGGTCCGCTGCCGACCCATCGGCATGCTCCAGATGGACGACGAGGCGGGCGGCGACGCCAAGATCCTCGCCGTGCCCATCGACAAGCTCCTGTCGCTCTACCGCACGATCGAGACGCCGCGCGACCTGCCGGAGATTCAGCTCGCGCAGATAGCGCACTTCTTCGAGCACTACAAGGACCTCGAGCCCGGCAAGTGGGTTCGGCTCTCCGGCTGGGTCGGCCCGGAGGAGGCAAAGAAGGAAATCATCGACAGCGCGACGCGCTTCGAGGTGGCTGCGCGCAAGCGCGCG
>Ga0068858_100004449_pt1 | contig 13737 bp, 9 predicted proteins | sample KBSSwiS12_FD_66589 | JGI IMG/M metagenome (GOLD analysis project Ga0068858, IMG submission 66589) | Switchgrass rhizosphere microbial communities from Kellogg Biological Station, Michigan, USA - KBS Switchgrass S1-2 | ecosystem: Host-associated > Plants > Roots > Rhizosphere > Soil ... | reverse complement strand
GACGAGCAGAGCGCTCCTCCGGATCTGGATGGCCAGGACGAGGACCAGACTCCTCCTCCGGCGAACGATGAAGACCAGGCTCCGCCTCCGACGGACGAAGACGCTCTCTAGTCTTCGAGGTCCTGAGACGTCCGGCGTCCTTCACGGAGCGTGCGAGCAGATACTCGATCTGCCCGTTCACGCTCCGTAGCTCGTCGGCCGCCCAGGCCTCGATCGCCCGCCACAGCTCCGGATCGATCCGGAGCAGGAATGCCTTGCGGGGCGCCATGAGCTAGGTGTGAAGCGTTCCCGTGTTGAGAACCGGGGTCGCCGCGCGCTCGCCGCAGAGAACCACGAGCAGGTTCGACACCATCGCGGCCTTGCGCTCCTCGTCCAGCTCCACGACGTTGTTCGCGCTCAGCCGCGCGAGCGCCATCTCCACCATCCCCACCGCGCCGTCCACGATCCGCTGACGCGCCGCGATGATGGCCGCGGCCTGCTGGCGCTGGAGCATGGCGCCAGCGATCTCGGGCGCATATGCGAGGTGGCTCAGTCGCGCTTCGATGATCTCCACCCCCGCGGGACGCAGGCGCTCCTGCAGCTCCGCGCGCAGCGCCTCGGACACCTTGTCCGTGCTCCCGCGCAGCGAGATGGCGTCGGAGTCGTACTCGTCATAGGGATAGATGCTCGCCAGATGCCGCACCGCGGTCTCGCTCTGCACGGTGACGAAGTCCTCGAAGTTCTCCACGTCGAACACGGCCTGCGCCGAGTCGAGGACCTTCCACACGACGACCGCGGCGATCTCGACCGGGTTGCCCGCGTGATCGTTCACCTTGATCATGTGCCCGTTCAGCGACCGCACGCGCAGCGACAGCCTCTTCCGCGTGTTGAAGGGATTCGTCCACCACCAGCCGCTGTCCCGCACGGTCCCGACGTAGGATCCGAAGAGGATCAAGACCACGGCCTGGTTCGGCTGGACCGTGAAGAGCCCGGCCGCGCAGAGCGCCGCGAGGGCAGCCACGGGGAGCACTCCCGTCGCGAGCACGATGGGGCGCCCGGACTGGACCCCGGCGACAAAGAGATAAACGGCGAGCCCTGCGAGAAGCAGGGTGATGGTCAGACCGATGGCCCCGCTCAGGGCCGCGACCCGACGTTCGTGGATCATGGACGAACACGCTCCTTTCAAGGGTACGGGCGCGACCCCCACGGCCGCGTCCCGAGTGCGATACCAATATGATATCATAAAGATAGCGATTTGTCCAGGGGCGCGGAAGTACAGCGCTACCTATGCAGATTCAATGACTTACGCGACATGAAGGCCTCGACGGTCGCCGGGCCTCATTGAAGCAGCAGCATCTTCTTGGCGCTCTCGAAACCGGGCGCCGTGAGGCGGTAGAAGTACACGCCTGAGGTCGCCTTCCTGCCTCGACTGTCCATGCCGTCCCACTCGGCGCGGTGGGGTCCCGTCTGGAGCGACCCCTCTACGAGCGTTCGAACCAGACGACCGTTTGCGTCGAAGACGCGAAGGGTCGCCGGACCGCCACGGGCAAGCTCGAAGGAGATCTCGGTGCGAGGATTGAATGGATTGGGCCGGTTCTGGGAGAGGCGGTTCCGATCCACGGGGGGAGAGGATTCGACGCCGGTCACGCTGCTTCCCTCGTTCAGGAGAATTTGGGCCAATCCTGCAGCTCCATAGAGAGCACTTCCGGACGCCACGATGTCCGTGCGGCCATCCTCGTTCAGGTCGCCGGCCGCGATTCCCTCCGGCACGGCCGGGACACCCCACGAGCGGGCCTGGAACGTGAATCCGCCCGCGGGGGAGCCGTTCAGGATGGAGACGGAATAGTTGTAGCCGTCCACGACGAAGAGATCGGGCCAGGCGTCCTGGTCCGCGCTCCCGACCGCGATACCGCTCCAGATGCCAGGCTTGGCGTACGCCGTCGCGGCGGGGAATGTGCCGCTTCCCGAATTCAGGAGGACGGAGATCGTGTTCTGGCACGCGAGAGCGAGGTCGGGAGCTCCGTCCGCGTTGAAGTTGCCGGCGGTGATCGAGATCGGTCGGTGTCCCGTCGCGTAGGTCGCACCCGACCCGAATCCGCCCGAGCCATTGCCGAGGTAGACCTCCACGACGTCCAGGAGGTAATTGGCGGCGACGATGTCGGGATTGCCGTCCCCGTTCACGTCGACGACGGCCACGGCCTGGCGCCATCCGCCGCCCGCGACGGACGTCGGCGCCGAGAACGAGCCGTCCCCCTGGTTCCGCAAGAAGAAGAGATCGCCGGGGACGTCACAACCGACCACCAGATCCGGGTACCCGTCGTGGTCGACGTCGCCGGCCGCCACGGCGATGGCGCTGCCGCCAACCGTGTAGATGGAGCCGGTCGCGATCGCCCCATTGCCCGGGTTGTAGGAGATGGCGAGGTTGGTGAAGGCGGTACCATTGACGCTCGCGACGTCGCGGTGTCCGTCGCCATCGAAATCGGCCACTGCGATGTCGACCGCCGCCGCCCCGCTCTGCCCGACGAAGGAGAATGAACCCGAGCCGTTTCCCTTCACGACCCGAACATTGGCGTTTCCCGCGAGGACGAGATCCAGATGGCCGTCACCGGTCATCTCGGCGACCGTCACCTTCTTGAAATCCGCGTTCGCTCCGTCGGGGGCCACCGCCCGATTCGCGCCGAACGTTCCGTCGCCGTTCCCTCGAAGGAGCGAAACGTTGTTCGGAGATGAGGCGAGGGCCAGGTCCAGCCTCCCGTCTCCATCCAAGTCTCCCGTCGACATCCCGATCGACAGATTCCCTCCCGTCGCGAAATCGTGGCGCGGACCGAACGCGCCGACTCCGGTCCCGAGATGCACGGTGCCCAGGCCGCTCGCATTCTCGGATCCCGCGATTGCCAAATCGACCTTCCCGTCGTTGTTGAAATCGGCGGCGATCACTTCGTAGCCCGAGAGGCTCGGGATGCTTCCGATGACTTGGAGGCCGATGTTTCCGTAGGCGTCCACGAGCGTGATGTTCGACGAATTGAGATTCGCGAGCGCCATGTCTCCGACGCCGTCCGCGTCCAGATCCACGAGCGTCACATCGGTGGGGTTGCTGCCGGCAGAGATACTGGCACCGAAGGTGAGGGTCCCCGTGGACGAGCCGAGCCAGAGCGTCACCGTGCTGCTCGTGAAGTCCGCCGTCACGACGTCCGGGTAGGCGTCGGCATTCACGCGTCCGACGGCCATGCCCCATGGGTTCTGGCCGGTCGCGTAGTCCGCATGTGGGGCGAACGTGCCGCCGCCGTTGTTGCGCAGGACCGAGATGTTGTTCGAGCTGAAGTTCGACGTGATGATGTCCCTGTCGCCGTCTTGATCGAGGTCGGTCACGGCCACGTCGACCGGCCCCGAGCCTACGGGCAGGTCCACGTACGAGCTGTAGCTCACATCGTTGGCCATGAGGTAGTAGATCCGGACCACATTCGCGTCGTACAGGGCCAAGATCATGTCCGCGATCCCGTCACCGTTCATGTCTCCCGCCGCGACCTTGTAGGGGCCGTCCATCCCAGTGAAATCGACCCGTCCCCCAAAGCGACCACCACCGGCCCCCTTCAGCGTGGAGATGCGGTCATCGGCGTTGCAGGTCACGGTGACGTCCAGACGGCCGTCCGCGTTCCAATCTCTCAGGAAGACACTGGTGTTCGTCTGGTACATGGGCAAGGTCGAGAACGGCGCCCCGAATCTCACGTCGAGGTCCGCCGAGAGCGCGGGCGCGGGGAGGGCGAGCGGGACCGAAAGGAAGGCCAGGGATGCGAGCGCGAGCAGACGTGTCATGAGAGTGCCCCCCTAGAGCACGGTCGGTCGGGACCGACCCCATGAAGCAGGATTTGAGAGCTGATGGGGAACGGGGGGTGGAAGAGTCCGGGAGGGGCGCCCTGCGGGGCCCCGGAATCCGCTAAGCCAATGTCAGTCTTATGGCAGTGCGGATCTCAAAGGCATGGTCAGGGCGTCGTCCCTCCGTACCCGCCAGCCGCGACCCAACGACGCTTCTACGTTATAGCGCGTAGAAGTCGGGGAAATCGGCTCACGCAGGGTTGAGGGCGGCCTAACGTTGAGTGGGGACCAACTCGCCTACTCCCGCACGAGCTTCTTGTACTTCAGCCGGTGCGGCTGATCTGCCGCGGCGCCGAGCCGCATGTGCCGGTTCGCTTCGTAGTCCTGGAAGTTGCCCTCGAACCACACGACGCTGCCGTCCTCTTCGAAGGCGAGCATATGCGTGGCGATGCGGTCGAGGAACCAGCGGTCGTGGGTGATGACGCAGACGCAGCCGGCGAACGAGACGATCGCTTCCTCGAGGGCGCGCAGCGTGTCGACGTCGAGATCGTTGGTGGGCTCGTCCAGGAGCAGCAGGTTTCCGCCCGACTTCAAGACCTTCGCCAGGTGGACGCGGTTGCGCTCGCCGCCGCTCAAATTCTTCACCGGCTTCTGCTGGTCGGCGCCCTTGAAGTTGAAGGCCGCGACGTAGGAGCGTGACGGAACGCTGCGGGGGCCAAGCTCGATCAGGTCCTCGCCCCCGGAAATCTCTTCCCACACGGTCTTCGTTCCGTCGAGGGCTTCCCGCGACTGATCCACGTACGAGAGCTTCACCGTGTCGCCGAGCCGGAGCGTACCTCCGTCCGGCTTCTCCTGCCCCGAGATCATGCGGAAGAGCGTCGTCTTGCCTGCCCCGTTCGGGCCGATGATCCCGACGATCCCGCCGGGCGGTAGACGGAACGAGAGGTCCTCGATCAGCGCGCGATCGCCGTAGCCCTTCGCCAGGTCCGTGGCTTCCACCACGAGGTTCCCGAGGCGCGGGCCCGCGGGGATCGTGATCTCGGTGATCTCGCTCCTCTTCTCCGTGTCCTCGCGCAGCAATTCCTCGTACGCCGTGACGCGCGCCTTGCTCTTGGCCTGCCTGGCGCGCGGGGACATGCGGATCCACTCGAGCTCGCGCGCGAGCGTGCGCTGGCGCGAGGATTCGGCCTTCTCCTCGAGGGCGAGCCGGTTTTTCTTCTGGTCGAGCCAGGAGGAATAGTTCCCCTCCCAGGGAATGCCCTGACCGCGGTCCAGCTCGAGGATCCAGCCGGCCACGTTGTCGAGGAAGTAGCGGTCGTGCGTCACCGCGACGACGGTGCCGGGGTAGTCGTGGAGGAAGCGCTCGAGCCACGCCACCGACTCGGCGTCGAGATGGTTGGTGGGCTCGTCCAAGAGCAACAAATCGGGCCTGGTCAAAAGCAACCGGCACAACGCGACGCGGCGCCGCTCGCCACCCGAGAGCGTTGCCACGGGGGTATCGCCCGGCGGCACGCGGAGCGCGTCCATCGCGATCTCGAGCGTGCGGTCGAGCTCCCATGCGTTCACCGCCTCGATCGCGGCCATCACCCGGCCGTGCTCTTCCATCACCTTCTCCATCTCGGCGTCGGAGAGCGCCTCGCCCAGCTTCATGTTGAGCTCGTTGAAGCGGTTCAGGAGCGCCTTGGTCTCGGCCACCCCCTCCTCGATGTTCCCGAGCACGTCCTTCGAAGGATCGAGCACCGGCTCCTGAGGCAGGAACCCGACCTTGATCCCCTTCGCCGGGCGAGCCTCGCCCGACGTGGGCTCCTCGACGCCCGCCATGATGCGCAGCAGCGTGCTCTTGCCCGCGCCGTTCTGGCCGAGGACGCCGATCTTGGCGCCTGGATAGAACGAGAGATAGATCCCCTTCAGGACCTCCTTGTTGGGCGGGTGGACCTTGCCGAGATTGACCATCGTGAAAATGTACTGGGGCGCCATGGGGCGTCGGACCTCTCTGGGTTTGGGGGGTGACGCGAGACGGTTCCCCGGGAGTATATACTTGGACGAGACGACGAGGGGCCGCAGTGAGGCCCCCATCCAACGGACCCCGGGAGGACCGATGCCCGCCAAGATCATCATCCGGAACAACGGCCCCATCCGCATCGAGGGGGAATTCACGATCGTGGATCAGGACGGCAAGGAGTTCGACCTGGCCGGCCGCACCGCGATCACCCTTTGCCGCTGCGGCCACTCGTCCAAGAAGCCGTTCTGCGACTCCGCGCACAAGACGTGCGGCTTCGATTCCACCGTCGTCGCGATCGCGCTTCCGCCTCCAGCCCCCAAGGTCTGAGCCATGGCATCCCGCGCGCAGAAGATCGACGTTCAAACATTCCGCAGCGAGGATCTGAAGGCGCTTCTCCAGGCGTCCGGCGCTCCGTGCGTCTCGATCTACGTTCCGACTTCACGTCGCTTCCCGGAGAAGCGGCAGGATCCGGTCCGCTATAGGAAGCTCGTCGACCAGGCAGCCGCGCTCCTCAAGAACGCGCCCGAGGCCGAGGCGATGGTCGCGACCCTTCGCGCGCTCGAGCAGGAGCCGCACTGGGAGCGGTCGCTCGATGGATTCGCGGTCTTCCTCTCACCCTCGCTCGCGGTCGCGTACCGCGTGCCCGCGTCCGTGCCCGAGATGGCGGTCGTGGCCGACTCGTTCCACGTGAAGCCGCTTCTCCGTCTCAAGTACGAGGCGGCCCGCTACTTCGTCCTCGCGGTCAGTCAGAAGTCCGCGAGGCTCTTCGAGGGTGGCCCGCTTGGCGCGTCGGCCGTCGACGTGCCCGGACTTCCGCAGAGCGTGAATGACGCGCTCGGCGACGTGGTGAACGAGCGCCGCTCGAAGACGGTGCACGCCGGTGGGGTCGCGCATCATGGCTACGGTCCGGGGAAAGAGGAGACGAAAGAGGACCTCCTCGGCTATTTCCGCGTCATCGACAAGGCCCTCCGCGAGTATTTGCACGGCGAGACGGCGTCGCTCCTCCTCGCGTCGGTCCGGTATTACCAGCCGATCTATCGCGAGGCGAACACCTATCCGCACCTCGCCGACGCCATGCTCGAAGGGAGCTACGAGCACGCGAGCGGGGACAAGATCCACACGGATGCCTGGCCGATGGTGAGCGCGGCCACCGCGCATCGGTTCCAGCCCTGGGTCGAGCGCTACAAGACCTCGGCCCCGAGCGGGCTCGCCACCGACCGCATCGAGTCCGTTGCGGAAGCGGTGATCCAGGGGCGCGTGTCGTGCGTGCTCGCGGCGGAAGGGGAAACGGTCTGGGGCATCCTCGATCGCTCCACCGGCTCGGTCGAGCGGCGTGAGCGCCAGCTCGACGCCGAGGACGACGACCTCCTCGACGATCTCTGCGAGGAAGCGCTCAAGCGGGGTGGCGAGGCCTTCGTGGTCCCGCGCGCCTCCATGCCCACGGCCAGCCCGATCGCCGCGGTTTTCCGCTTCTAGCCGGAGTGCCGGGACCGCGTTCCGCGGTTCCGTCGGCGGCGCGGGTCGTCTATGATGACCCATTCCGTCAGTCCCGCGCCCACGCCGGGGTGGCTGCGGGTCTCCCCTACCGGAGGTGTGCCGTGCACGTCGCCGAGCCCCGATCCGAAGCGCAGCCGTTCGCCGTCGTTCACCAGGCCAGGAACCGCGGGCAGCGTCCCATGACGGCCGAGGATCTCTGGCGCATGAGCCGCGTCGGCGCTCCAGAGCCCGCGCCGGACGGCTCTTTCCTGATCGTTCCCGTCACCACATACGACATGGATGAGAATCGCGGCCGCGCGCGCCTCTGGCGCGTGCCTCGCCAAGGCGAGGCGCGCCCGCTGACCAGCGCGGACGCCTCGTCCAGCGAGCCCGCCCTTTCGCCGGACGGCGAGCGGCTCCTCTACGCGCGCTGTCAGGGAGACGAGAAGCCTCAGATCCACTGCCTCTCGTTACAGGGGGGCGAGGCCGAACGCCTCACCGACATGCCGCTCGGAGCGATGGATGCGCGATGGTTCCCCGATGGGAAGCGGATCGCGTTCGTCGCGTTCCTCCTCGCGGACGCGCCGACGCCAGCCGGGACGAAGGAGCTCTCGGAGAAGCGCACCAAGGATCCCGTGAAGGCGCACGTGACGTCCGATCGCATCTATCGCTTCTGGGACAAGTGGCTCACCGGTGGCGAGCGGCCGCATATCTTCGTGTTGGATCTCGCGACGCGAGCGCTGACCGATCTCACGCCTGAAGGGGCGGGCTGGTTCGACTTCATGGACCCGACGGGGCACTACGCCATCGCTCCGGACGGCTCCGAGATCGCGTTCTCCGCCAACTCCAGCCAGCCGCCGCACTATCTCCTGCGCTGGGCCGTGTACACCGTGCCCACGTCGGGGAAGGGGCCGGTGCGCTGTCTCACGCCGGAAGGGCAGCCCGAGAACGTGTCCGACGCGCTCCGCCCGCGCTATTCGCCGGACGGTGCGTCGATCGTGTACGGCGGGCAGCGCGATCCCTTCTTCTACGCCGACAAGGTTCGGCTCATGCGCTACGACCGCGCCAGTCACGCGCACACGACGCTCACCGAAGCGTGGGACCGCTCCGCTGGGGGCTGGGAGTTCCTCGCCGACGGCTCGCTGGTGGTCGAAGCCGAAGACCGCGGCCGAGGCGCGCTGTTCCACCTTCCCGCCGCGGAGTCCACGCCACGTCCGCTCGAGCTCCAGGGAACCGTGGGCGGGCTGAAAATCGGGAAGGATGGCCGCGTCTATTTCACGCTGCAGTCGCTGAGCGCGCCCGCCGAGGCCGCGAGCGTCAAGCCGGATGGTAGCGACCTCCAGCTCCATACGAGCTTCAACGCTCCGATCCTCGCCGAGATCGCGATGGGCGAGGTGCGCGAGATGATCTTCAAGGGGGCGGGCGACGACCAGATCCAGATGTATGTCACGCTGCCTCCGAACTTCGACCCGTCGAAGAAGTGGCCCCTGGTCCACGTCATCCACGGCGGGCCGCACGCGATCTCGGGCGACAATTTCCACTTCCGCTGGAATCCGCAGCTCTTCGCCGCGCGAGGCTACGTGGTCGCGACGGTCAACTTCCACGGATCGACGTCGTGGGGGCAGGAATTCGCAGCGTGCATCCAGGGAGGACACGGCGACAAGCCGTTCACCGACATCATGCGCGCCACCGACCTGCTGATCGAGACGGGCTTCGTGGATCCGAAGCGCATGGCCGCGACCGGCGGGTCCTACGGCGGCTATCTCGTCTGCTGGATCGCGGGACACACGGATCGCTTTGCCTGCCTCGTGAACCACGCCGGGGTGTTCGATCTCCTGGCGGAGTACGGGAGCGACGTCACGCAGGGGCGGCATCAGGCGTACGGTGGAGAGCCATGGGACCGGCTCGACGCGATCGACAAGTGGAACCCGGCGCGATTCGCGCGCGGATTCACCACCCCGATGCTGATCATCCACGGAGAGCGGGACTACCGCGTGCCGCACACGCAGGCGCTCGCCTGCTACAACATTTACCAGGCCAAGCGGGTCGATTCCCGCCTGGTCTTCTTTCCGGACGAGAACCACTGGGTCTTGAAGCCGAAGAACTCGCTCGTCTGGAACCGTGAGGTTCGAGAGTGGCTGGACCGCTATCTCGGCCAGGCTTGAACGAAGGAGGATGATGATGCTCGACCAACATAGGACGCGAATACTGAGCGGGATGGGCAGCGCCCTCGTCCTGCTCTTCCTGGTCGCCGGCTGCGGCGATCAGCAGAAGGCCGTCGCCGACAAGGACCAGATGAAGGACCAGGGCGCGGCGACCACCGAGGACAAGGTCGCCGAGGTGACCGAGGAGAAGACGCCGGAGCAGGCGCCGCCGTCCAAGGCCGCGGAGCCGACGTCCCACACCTACACGCTGCTGGCCGGAACGACCTTCACCGGCACGCTCCAGCAGACGCTCAACTCCGGCAAGAACCACGTGGGCGACCCCTTCACCCTTCACACGGTCCTGGCGAAGACGGTGGATGGCGCCACGGTCGTGCCGGCGGGATCGAAGATCCATGGCCACCTCTCGTACGTGGACGGAGCGGGACGCGTCGCGGGTGGCGCCAAGCTGACGCTCCGTTTCGACAGCATCGAGCTGGCCGACGGGACGACCCACACCATCTCCGCCACGCCGCTTCGCCTCGAGGGCAAGGGAGACGCCAAGGAGAGCGCGCTCGAGATCGGCGGAGGCGCGGTCGTGGGCGGGATCCTCGGAGGTGTGCTGGGACACGGATCCGGTGACGTGGCCAAGGGGGCCGCGGTCGGCGCGGCCGCGGGCACCGGGGTCGCGGTCGCGACGAAGGGAGATCAGATCGTTCTCGGGCCGGGGCAGAGGGTCAAGGTCACGCTGGACGCTCCGCTCAAGGTGACCAAGACCGGTTCCTGATCCACATTCCATGCGCTGGTCCTGGAAGGTCGCGACGCTCGCGGGCATCCCGCTCCGCGTGCACGCGACCTTCTTCCTTATCTTTCCCTACGCCTGGTTCGCCGAAGCGCAAGGCGATCCCGCGCGGGGCGTCGAGTCGATCGCGCTCATCATCGCGCTCTTCACCTGTCTCGTGCTCCACGAGCTGGGGCACGCGCTCACGGCGCGGCGCTTCGGTGTGAGGACGCGCGACATCACGCTCCTTCCCATCGGCGGCGTGGCGCGCCTGGAGCGGATTCCGGACAAGCCGGGGCAGGAGATCGCGGTGGCCCTCGCCGGACCCGCGGTCAACGTGGTGATCGCATCCCTCCTCTTCGCCGTGATCGCCGCGACAGGGAATCTGCGTACGTTCGCAACCGAGGAGGCGCTCGAGCACAGCTTCGTGACGAAGCTCCTCGGGATGAACATCCTCCTCATCATCTTCAACATGATCCCGGCGTTTCCGATGGACGGAGGGCGCGTGCTCCGCGCACTCCTCGCCATCAAGCTGGACTACCTGAAGGCCACCCGCATCGCCGCCTCGATCGGGCAGGGGATCGCGATCCTGTTCGGCCTCCTCGGCCTCATCTGGAACCCGATGCTCCTCTTCATCGCGATGTTCGTCTTCCTGGGTGCGGGACAGGAGTCGGCGGCGGTGCAGATGCGCTCCGCGTTCGACGGCGTTCCGGTGTGGCGCGCGATGATCCGTGACTACAAGGCGCTTCAGGCCGACGAGCCCGTGTCCCGGGCGGTGGAGCTCCTCCTGAACGGGCACCAGCAGGATTTCCCGGTTCTCGGCCTGCCGGAATTCCCGCCCGTGGGAATCCTGCTTCGCGCGGATCTCTTTCGCGCGCTGAGCGAGGGGAAGACCAACGTGCGCGTGGACGAGATCGCGCGGCGCACCTGCGGCGCCGCGCATCCGCGCGAGATGCTGGAGGGGGCGGTGCTGCGCATGCAGGAGAGCGGCTGCACGGCGGTTCCGGTGCTCGAGGAGGACGGCACGCTGGTGGGGATGCTGACGCTCGAGAACGTGGGAGAGCTGGCGACGGTTCAGGCCGCGCTCGGCTCGGCGGCCAAGTCGCGCCGTCCCGCCTGAGCTAGGACTTCGCGAAGTCCTCCATGAACGGGGCCGAGCCGAGGAGGCTCGAGAGGTCCTCGCCGCGCGGCAGGCGCATCCAGATCACCGCACCGCCGTCGGGCGCCGGACCGGCGCCCACGCGTCCACCGTGGAGCTCGACGAAGCGCCGTGCGAGATGAAGCCCGAAGCCCTGGCGCTCCTTGCAGCGCTTGCCGAACTGGTCGCCCACCGACTCCAGATTGAACATCGCCTCCGACGCCTCGGCGGGGATCGTCGGCCCCATGTCCTTGACCTCGATCAGGACGCCTTCCTTGTCGACCACGGACCGCAGACGGACCCGCGAGCGCGGCGGCGAGAAGCGGATCGCGTGGCGCAGGATGTGGACGAGCGATTGGCGGATCTTGGCGGGATCGAAGTGCTGATCGGGAACCGATCCTTCGAGGTCGAGGTCGATCGCCACCGAGCGGCTCTCGGCGAACGGCGCCACGAGATCGCGCGCCGCGCGGACGGCCTGGTTCACGCTTCCCAGACGCACGTCGAGGAGGTAGCGCCCCAGCTCGAGGCGGACCAGATCGAGCACGTCGTCCACGAGGCCGAGCATGCGCTGCGCCTCCTCGTAGAGTCGCGACGTGAACTCGCGCCGCGTCGCGGGCGTCATCGCCGGATCGTTCTGGTCGAAGACCTCCGTGTAGGCGACGAGGCTCGTGAGCGGTGACTTGAGCTCGTTCGCGGCCGAGGTCAGGAAGACGTCGCGGAAGGCGCCCGAGGCGACCTCCTCCGCCGGCGGCGTCACCGTGCCCGCCGCGGCCGCGGCTTCGCGGAATCGTAGCTGGGCCTGCGCGCGATCGATCACCGGCGCCACGTTGTCGGCGAAGAGCTGTCCCACGTCCCGGTGCTCGATCCGGAACGGGTCGGCGCACGAGGCGCGGCACACCTGGAGCACCGCGATGCACCGCTTCTCCACGCAGACCGGCAGGATCAGGACCGAGCCCGCGTCCGGGTGGTTGATGAAGAAGTCGGCGAAGCGCGCTTCGTGATCGGCGGCCCTCATGAGAAGGGGCTCGCGCGCCCGCGCGGCCCAGCCGAGCGCACCTTCGCCCACCACGCCTTCCGGCTCGAGACCGCGCGCGGTCAGGCCGAAGCTCGCGCGCGGCAGGAGGCGCCGTCCGTCCGCGTCGATGAGGAAGAGGGTCGCGTCGTACGAGTGGAGGGAGCTCGCGAGCCGGCGCACGGTGATCTCGGCGACGGTCTCGAGCGGCAGATTCATCTGGAGCGTCCCGCCGAGCTGGAAGAGAGACGTGAGCTCCGCGAGGCGGCCGCGCGCCTGCTCCAGCTCCATCGAGTCGTAGTGCATCTTCCGGCGAAGCGTGTTGAGCTGCGCCTGCTGGTGGATCATGTAGAGGCAGAAGAGCACGGTGAGCCCGACGAGTCCGGTGAGGAGGACCGCCTCGCCGCTCGCGGGTACGTGGTCCCCGAGGAAGCCAGAACGGATCAGCCCGAGGTAGAGCGAAGGGATGGTGCACGAGAGCGCGACGATGATGAGGAGGGCGAGTCCGAGCAGCCACCACGACTTCCGCTCGTAGGGAGCGCTGGGCATGGCGCTGGTTCGCATCCGCGTCTTCGGCGTCCGGCTCTGGTTTTTCCCGGGGAGAGGCATGCGGGAAATGGATCGGCACCGGAATCCCCGTTCTGGAGCCGAGAGGGGGCCATTTCTGAGCCCTTTCCCTTTGCGGGCACACCCTTTACAGTGACTGCCCCATGACCGTTCTCACGAGCCATGTGAAACCCCGCGGCGCCGAGTTCGAGGCCCGGAAGAAGCATCACGAGGCCCTCGCCTCCGAGCTCAAGCGCATCCTGACCGAGGTCAAGCGGGGCGGGAGCGAGCAGGCGGTCGAGCTCCACCGGAAGCGCGGGAAGCTGTTGCCGCGCGAGCGGATCGAGCGGCTCCTCGATCCCGGCACGCCCTTCCTCGAGCTCTCCGCCCTGGCGGCCCGCGGCTCCTACGGGGACGAGGTGCCATCAGCCGGCATCGTCACCGGGATCGGCGTGATCTCCGGGCGCGAGTGCGTCATCGTGGCCAACGACGCCACGGTCAAGGGGGGCACCTACTACCCGCTCACCATCAAGAAGCACATCCGCGCGCAGGAGATCGCGCTGGAGAACCGGATGCCCGCGGTCTACCTCGTCGATTCGGGCGGCGTCTTCCTCCCGATGCAGGCGGAGGTGTTCCCGGACAAGGAGCACTTCGGGCGGATCTTCTACAACCAGGCGATCATGTCGGCGGAGGGCATCCCGCAAGTGGCTGCCGTGCTCGGGATGTGCACCGCCGGCGGCGCCTACGTTCCCGCGATGTCGGACGAGAACGTCATCGTGAAAGGCGCGGGCACCATCTATCTCGCCGGACCGCCGCTCGTGAAGGCGGCGACGGGCGAGGACGTGACCG
>Ga0068858_100004447_pt1 | contig 13740 bp, 14 predicted proteins | sample KBSSwiS12_FD_66589 | JGI IMG/M metagenome (GOLD analysis project Ga0068858, IMG submission 66589) | Switchgrass rhizosphere microbial communities from Kellogg Biological Station, Michigan, USA - KBS Switchgrass S1-2 | ecosystem: Host-associated > Plants > Roots > Rhizosphere > Soil ... | reverse complement strand
CGGGGAGAGGGTTGGGTGAGGGGACGGCTGGGCTTCGCCGCGACCGGACAGTGGAGCGAGGATCCTGGCTGAACCTGCGCAGAGGACGCGATCGCCTGCGCCACCCCTCACCCCAACCTTCTCCCCGCTCGCGGGCAGAGGGGGCAGACCGGCCTCGCCGGGAGGCCGACATCGAAAGATGTGTGAATGCCGTAACAGATCCCGCTGGGGGAGCAGCCTCTATTTCGCCGCGCCGGCGTCCTCGGTCGGGGCCGGGCAGTCCGGGCCCAGCCGCTTGGCGTCGGTGACGGCGCGCACGGGCACCGTCATCGGGCCGAACTGGGCGGCGACGCGGGCCTCCATGTGGAAGCTGTCGCTGGTGAAGGCGCCCTCGCCGGAGACCGGGACCGGCTTGCCGTCACGGGTCGCGCAGCTGCCTTTCAGCCGGATCACCCCATCGCCGACGACCCGGGTCGGATAGGTGCAGCGATAGATGTGGTTGCTCGGCCCCTCCATGAACTTGGCGACGTCCTGCGGGCGGATGCAGCGCCGCTCGGTCTTTGTCGAATGCAGCGGCGAGACCACCTGGTTGGTGGTCTCCCAGTAGCCCGGCGAGATCGCGCTTGGCTGGGCGGCCGCGGGACCGGCGGCGGCGGCAAGCGCCAGAATCAGGGCGATGGCGGACGTGGCTGAGCTCATGAGGGCCATGTGGGTTGTGGTTGCGGGGCTTTACAGAGGCGGGACGAGGAAAGGTTCGATGTCATGCGGCAGGCCGCGGCGCTTCTTTCCCTTGACCTGCCCGGCGACGGTGGCGACATGGCGGCCATGAGCCCGACCGCGCGCGGAGAGCCCATCGTCCTGAGACCGCAATCGCCCCCGGGCGGGCCGGCGCTCTCGGTCGTGGCGCCCTGCTACAACGAAGAAGAAACCCTGCCGGTGTTCACGGCGCGGATGGTCGCGGCGTGCGAGGCGGTCGCCGGCGGCTCCTTCGAGATCCTGCTCGTCAACGACGGCTCGCGCGACGGCACCTGGCCGCAGATCACGGCGATGGCCGAGCGTTATCCCAACGTCGTCGGGGTCAACCTCGCCCGCAACTACGGCCACCAGCTGGCGGTCACCGCCGGGCTGAAGCTGGCCCGCGGCGCGCGTGTGCTGATCATCGACGCCGACCTGCAGGACCCGCCCGAGCTGCTGGTCGAACTCAGCGCCCGCATGGACCAGGGGTTCGACGTCGTCTACGCGCAGCGCCGCAAGCGGGCGAAGGAAAGCGCCTTCAAGCTGTTCACCGCCGACCTATTCTACCGGCTGCTGAGCGCCATGAGCGAGACGCCGATCCCGCGCAACGTCGGCGACTTCCGGCTGATGTCCAGGCGAGCGGTCGACCGGCTGAACGCCATGCCGGAGCAGGATCGCTTCCTGCGCGGCATGGTCTCGTGGATGGGCGGCCGGCAGAGCGAAGTGCTCTACGATCGCGATCCCCGCTACGCCGGCGAGACCGGCTACACCCTGCAGAAGATGATCAAGCTGGCGACCGCCGGGATCACCAGTTTCTCGACCCTTCCGCTGAAGCTCGCCGTCGTGCTGGCAGGCGCCGGTGCGGTGATCGCCTTCATGCTGCTGCTCTATGTGGCGGTCGGCTTCTTCAGCGGCCATGTCGCCCCCGGCTGGACCAGCCTGGCGGTGATGATGGTCTTCTTCGGCGTCGGCCAGTTCCTTTGCCTGGCGGTGATGGGGGCCTACATCGGCCGCATCTTCCTGGAGGTGAAGGCCCGCCCGCTCTATTTCATCGACGAGGTCGTGCGCGCGCCGGATGCGGCGCCGGCGACCGGCCAGCGAGAGGCGCAAGGTTGAAGGTCGCCGAGTTCGATAAGTTCGCCGAAGAGTATCTGGCCACACATCAGACCAACCTCGCCGTCACCGGCGAGAGTCCCGACTATTTCGCCCGCTACAAGATCGTCGAGATCGCCCGCAGGCTGCGCGCCCTGAGGATCACGCCGAAGCGGGTGCTCGACTTCGGCTGCGGCATCGGCAGCTCCGCCCCGCACCTGCGCGAGGCCTTCCCGGACGCCCAGATCACCGCCGTCGACGTTTCGGAAAAGAGCCTGTCGGTCGCCCGGGCGCGTTTCCCCGGCGCGGCGGACTTCGTCGCCTACGACCCGAGCGACGCGCCGCCGGCGCCGGCGGAAGGCTATGACCTGATCTTCTCGGCCTGCGTCTTCCACCATATCGAGGCCGCCGAACACGAGACCATCTTCCGCCGCCTGCGCGAGCGGCTGGCCCCAGCCGGCCGGATGGCGATCTTCGAGCACAATCCGGTCAACCCGGTGAGCCGCTACATCGTCGCCACCTGCCCGTTCGACGAGAACGCGGTGCTGATCCCCGCCGGCGAACTCGCCAAGCGGCAGCGCCGGGCCGGCTTCCGGCGGGTCGAGGTGACCTACACCGGCTTTTTCCCCGGCCCGCTGAAGGCGCTCCGCCCCCTGGAGCCGCTGATGGCCAAGTTTCCGGTCGGCGCCCAGTATTACACCCTTGCCGCAGCCTGACGTGAGCGGGCTTGACCTGAAGCGCGAGGCCGGCCTCCTCGCCCGCTTCGGCGGGGCGGGACTTTTGACCACGGCCCTCGGCCTGACGGTGATCCTGGCGCTCGACCTGGGCCTTGGCGTGGATCGGCGGCTGGCCAACGCCGTCGGCTATCTGGCCGGCGCCGCCCTCGGCCTGGTGCTGCAGAAGACCTTCGTCTTTCGCCAGGCGAACCCCGTCCGCGGGGCGGCGAGCCGCTATGCGGCGGTGATGCTGTTCGCCTTCGCGCTCAACCAGGCGGTGCTGACACTCGCCGGCCTGGCTCTGCCGCAGGACAGGCTCGGCCACATGGCGGCCCAGTTGCTGGCGATGGCGACCTACACGGCGACCCAGTTCGCCCTGTTCCGGCTCTGGGTCTTCCGGCCCGCGATCTAGGCGCGCTGCTCGGCCACCACGGACGGGGTCGGCCGCGCCTTGCGGCTGCGCACGCGCGGCGGGTTCACCGCGTTCGGCAGATGCGCCGGCGGGCGCTCCCATCGCCACTCGTAGGGCTGAAGCCACACCCAGCCGCCATCGCTCAGGCGCTTCGGCGTCAGCGCATAACTGCGGATCCACGGCGGCTCGTTCAGATCACTCACGGTCGTCACTCGAATCAGTCGCGTCTTGCCCCTTGGTCCTAAGCTATAGCGCGGCTCGAGCCGATGCGATGCGGCCGTGACGCCACAGCGGACCCTTCGTCGCGCCTTGTCCACGAGATGTGCACAGGAAGCTGCGTGGCCCCACCCTCATGGACCCCGCGGCTAGCTCGGCGGATAAGCGTGGCGGCGGCCGTTCGGGTCCTCGACGCAGGCGGCCTCGCCGGCCTGGGCCAGATAGACCGGCCCGACCGGAACCTTGCCGAAGCCGCCCGGCACGTCGAGCACATAGGTCGGCTGGCAAAGGCCGGAGACGGCGCCGCGCAGCGCCCGCATCAGCGCCTGGCCTTCTTCCAAGGTGGTGCGCAGGTGGCCGGTGCCGGGGGCGAAATCGGCCTGATGCAGGTAGTAGGGCTTGATCCGCGTCTCGACCATCGCCCGGAACAAGGCGGCCAAGGTCTGCGCATCGTCATTGACGCCCTTCAGCAGCACCGTCTGGCCGAGCAGCGGAACCCCGGCGTCGACCAGCCGCGCGCAGGCGGCGCGAGCGGCGGGCGTCAGTTCGCGCGGGTGGTCGGCGTGCAGCGCCACATAGACCGCCTGGCGCGCGCCCCGCAGGGCGGCGACCAGCTCCTCGGTCACCGCCGCCGGGTCCACCGACGGCACGCGGGTGTGCAGCCGGACCACCTTCACATGCTCGATCGCCGAGAGCCGGAGCATCAGGTCGCGCAGCCGGCGCGGCGACAGCACCAGCGGATCGCCCCCGGTCAGGATGACCTCCCAGACTTCCGGCCGGCCGGCGACGTAGGCCAGTGCGGCCGCGATCTCGGCTGGGGTCAGCGTCCCCTCGCCGTCCGGCCCGACCATCTCGCGGCGAAAACAGAAGCGGCAGTAGACGGCGCAGGTGTGGGTGACCTTGAGCAGCACGCGGTCGGGGTAGCGGTGGACCACGCCGGCGACCGGGCTGTGCGCCGCATCGCCGATCGGATCGGCGCTCTCGGAGGCTTGCGTCTCCAGCTCGCGCAGGTCGGGGACGAACTGGCGCGCGATCGGATCGTCAGGATCGGCCGCATCGACCAGCTCAGCCATCGCCGGGGTGATCGCCACCGCATAGCGGGCGGCCACCCGCGAGAGGGCCTCGACCCGCTCGGGCGCGATCAGGCCCGCCTCGGCAAGGCCTTCGGGCGTTCGGAGCGTCTGGGTCGCCATGGCGCGCCGCATATGGACCCGCGTGTTCCTCCAGGCAACGTCGACCTCTTCGGCGAGGCCGAACGCCCCCTCGGTCAGCTTCGCTGACAGCTCCCCCGCAAGCGGTGGAGCATCTTCGGCCCAGATCCTCCACCGCAACGCGGGGGAGGTGGCTTGCGCAGCGAGACGGAGGGGGCGTTTACGGCCTCGCCACCGGCGCCCACAGCACCTGCTCGATGTGCTGCGCCCCGGCCGCCAGCATCACCAGCCGGTCGAAGCCGAGCGCCGCCCCGCTCGCCGCCGGCATCTGCGCCAGGGCTGCAAGGAAGTCCTCGTCGATCGGATAGCGTTCGCCGTACACCCGCTGTTTCTCCGCCATCTCGGCCTCGAAGCGGCGGCGCTGTTCGGCAGGATCGGTCAGCTCGCCGAAGCAGTTGGCCAGCTCGACGCCGCAGGCATAGAGCTCGAAGCGCTCGGCGACGCGCGGGTCCGAGGGCTTGGGCCGGGCGAGCGCCGCCTCCGCCGTTGGATATTCGCAGAGGATGGTGGCGCGGCCCTCGCCAAGCCGCGGCTCGATCTTCTCCACCAGCACCCGGCTGAAGACGTCGGCCCAGGTGTCGTCCTCGGCCACTCGCACGCCGGCGGCCCGCGCGGCGGCGGCCAGCGCCGCGCAATCGGTCTCGCCGTCCTCGCCGAGGCTGGCCAGGAGGTCGATCCCGGCGAAGCCCGCGAACGCCTCGGCCAGGGTCACCCGCTCCGGCTCGGCGAACGGATCGACGCTGAGGCTGCGAAATGCGAACCGTCGCGCCCCTGCGGTCTCGGCCGCCAGCCGCAGCAGGTGGCCGCAGTCGGCCATCAGCTGCTCATAGGGCGCGCCGGTCCGGTACCACTCCAGCAGGGTGAACTCCGGATGGTGCAGCGGCCCCCGCTCGCGGTTGCGCCAGACGCGGGCGAGCTCGAAGATCCGCGCCTCGCCGGCCGCCAGCAGCTTCTTGGCGGCGAACTCCGGCGAGGTGCGCAAATAGAGCGGCGAACGCTCGCCGCCGGGGCCGATGGCGGCGCTCTCGAAGGCGTGCAGGTGCGCCTCGTTGCCGGGCGAGACCTGCAGGGCGGCGGTCTCCACCTCGACGAAGGCGCGCGCCTCGAACCAGCGGCGCACGGCTCGCGTGATCGCGCGGCGCGCCATCAGGAACGGCCGGCGATCGCGATGTCGCTCGGGAGCCCACCAGGGCGAAAGGTCTGGACTGGACAAGATCAGCAACCGGGTGCGGCGGGGGAAACACTGGCGATTTCGGCGGGGATCGCTATAGGGGCGCGACAACAATTTGACAGCGGAATCACGCGAGGGCCCTCGCGTCCCGCGAACATCATCGAGGATAGATCACGTGAAGGTCTCCGCCAGCTCGCTCCGGAAAGGCGCCGTCGTCGACATCGACGGCAAGCTCTACGTCGTCCTGACCTGCGAGAACATCCACCCGGGCAAGGGCACGCCGGTCACCCAGCTGAACATGCGGCGGATCTCCGACGGGGTGAAGATCTCCGAGCGCTATCGCACCACCGAGACCGTCGAGCGCGCCATCGTCGACGACCGCAGCTACACCTTCCTCTACCAGGACGGCGAAGGCTTCCACTTCATGAACCCGGAAAGCTTCGACCAGGTCGTGGCGCCCGTGGACGTGGTCGGCGAGGCCGCCCCCTATCTCACGGACGGTGTCCAGGTGACGCTTTCGACCCACGAGGGCATTCCGATCGCCCTCGACCTGCCGCGTCTGGCGACCTTCGAAGTGGTCGAAACCGAGCCGTCGGTGAAGGGCCAGACCGCCTCGTCGTCCTACAAGCCGGCGATTCTCTCGAACGGCCTGAAGACCATGGTGCCGCCCTACATCAGCGTCGGCACCCGCATCGTCATCCTGACGGAAGACGGGTCCTACCAGGAACGCGCCAAGGACTGACCGTCGCGGCCACGCCGTCGTCGCCCCGCGTCGGATCTAGGGCGCCGCCAGGCTGGCCGGGAATCTCCCGCTCGATCAGGTACGGCGGCTAACCTGCATCGACGCGCGCGCGGTTCTGCGGCATGTCAGCGGCATGCGCGCCTGGCTCACCTTCGCCGCCATCCTCGGCTTCCTCTGCGTCGCGCTCGGGGCGTTCGCCGCCCATGGCCTCGACGACCCGCAGGCGCAGGCCTGGATGCGCACCGGCGCGGAGTACGGCTTCGTCCATGTGCTGGCGAGCCTGGCCTGCGTGAGCCTGATCGGCGCCGGGGCGACCCGCGCCCGCTTCGCCCCGCCGCTGTTCCTGACCGGAGGGGCGATCTTCCTGGCGACCCTCGCCGGGCTGGCGCTGGGCGGCCCGCGCTGGCTAGGCGCGGTCACCCCGATCGGCGGCCTGATGTTCCTGGGCGGTTGGGGCGTGCTGGCCTGGGCGGTCCGCCAGCTGAAGCTCTGAGCCCTTGGCTCTCATAATTCGGCGCTGCCGCGTCAACGAAGCGGCTGGCGCGGCCCGCGTGAACAAGGCGACTGGAAGCGCGCCCGCTTCCGGACGTAGATAGGGACATGGAACGCAATACGCCCCCGCCCGCCGTATCCGCCGGCTCCTTCCGGCGAGGGCTGTACGGCGAGAACCAGCCTTTCGCCTCCGGCTGGATGCCGGTCGACGGGCCGCACGAGATCTTCTACGAGGAATGCGGCCGCCCCGACGGCAAGCCCTGCGTCATCCTGCACGGCGGCCCGGGCGGGGCGATCAACCCGACCATGCGGCGCTTCTTCGATCCGGCGCGCTGGCGGATGGTGCTGTTCGACCAGCGCGGCTGCGGCCGCAGCCGGCCCAACGCCAGCCTCGACGACAACACCACCTGGGCGCTGATCGCGGACATCGAGCGGCTGCGCGAAAAGCTCGGCATCGAGAAATGGTGCGTGTTCGGCGGCTCCTGGGGCTCCACCCTGGCGCTGGCCTACGCCATCACCCACCCCGAGCGGGTGGAGAGCCTGGTGCTGCGCGGGGTCTTCCTGCTGACCGAGCGCGAGCTGCGCTGGTTCTACCAGGACGGCGCCTCGATGCTGTTTCCCGACGCCTGGGAGCGGTTCTGCGCACCGGTGCCGGAGGCCGAGCGCGGTGACATGATCGGCGCCTACCACAAGCGGCTGACCCATGCCGACCGACGGATCCAGGCCGAGGCGGCGGCCGCCTGGAGCCAGTGGGAGGGCGACACCATGTCGATCCGCGGGCCGGAAGCCCGACCCTCCAAGTTCAACGAGATCGACTTCGCCATCGCCTTCGCGCGCATCGAGTGCCACTTCTTCGCCAACGGCGGCTTCTTCGGCGAGGACGGCTGGATCCTGAAGAACATGGACAAGATCCGCCACATCCCCGGCTGGATCGTGCAGGGGCGGTTCGACGTGGTGACGCCGATGGATTCCGCCTGGCGGCTGAAGAGCGTCTGGCCGCAGGTCCGCTTCGAGATCGTCTGGGACGCCGGCCACGCCTCCACCGAACCCGGCGTCGTCGACGCCCTCATCCGTGCGACCGACCAGGCGTTCCGGGTGGCCTGAGGCTGGTTGAAGACGCTTCGCGAACCACGGAAGGCACAGAAAACACGGAAGGCGTCGGATCACCTGACGTGGGAAAAGAGAGTTGACCGGCCCTTGGCCGGTCGATTGATCGCAATGCGCCGCCGAATGGACGCGTCCGTGCTTTCCGTCTTTCCGTGGTTAAAATCTCTAAAGCAGCGTCCCCTTGCCGCTGGTGATCTCGGCGTAGCGGTGCACGCGCGCGGCCATGACCAGGCCGAAGCCGACCATCACCGTCAGCATCACCGTGCCGCCATAGGAGAGCAGCGGCATCGGCACGCCGACCACCGGGGCCAGGCCCATGACCATCGAGCCGTTGATCAGCACGTAGAGGGCGAAGGTCACCGTCACCCCCGCCGCGGCCAGCCGGCCGAAGTGGCTGTGGCTGAGATAGGCGGTCCGGAGCGCCATGAAGATGACGATCGCGTAGAGCACCAGCACCGAGATGCAGCCGACGAAGCCGAACTCCTCGGCCAGGGTGGCGAAGATGAAGTCGGTCTGCTTTTCCGGCAGGAAGTTCAGCTGGCTTTGCGAGCCGAGCCCGTAGCCCTTGCCCAGCAGCCCCCCGGAGCCCAGGGCGATCTTCGACTGCAGGATGTGGTAGCCGGAGCCGGAGGGGTCGTTCTCCGGATCGAGGAAGGTCAGGATGCGCTTGCGCTGATAGTCGTGCAGGCCAAACATGATCGCCGGCGGGACGACGGCGATCGCCCCCAGCACGCCGGCCGCGATCAGGCACCAGGACAGGCCGGCCAGGATCATGATCGTGCCGCCGGTCATCAGGATCAGCATGGCGGTCCCGAGGTCCGGCTGCTTCATCACCAGCGCCACCGGGATGATGATCAGCGCGCCCGGGATCAGCAGCCACCACGATAGCCGCGCCCGCTTGCCGGACATGCCATGGTAGAAGCGGGCGAGCGCCAGCACCAGGCCGATCTTCATGATCTCGGAGGGCTGGATGGTGACCGGCCCGATCTGCAGCCAGCGCTGGGCGCCCAGAGCGTGGTGACCGACGACGTCGACCAGCACCAGCAGGACGCACCCGATCGCGTAGATTGGATAGGCGATGGCGAACCAGACGCGCAGGTCGATCAGCGACAGCACGATCATGATGGCGAAGAAGACCACGTAGCGGATCAGCTGCGGCGCCGCCCACGGCGTCCAGGACGAGCCGGCGATCGAGAACTGCATCACCGTGCCGGCGACGGCGATCAGGGTCAGGGCCAGGCAGAAGATCCAGTCGATCTCCCCCAGTTTGTTGATCAGCCGGTCGCGCTCGCCGGGACGGGTCAGGGCCGAGACGGTCATGTGGGCGTTCCTGGCGGCAGCGGCGGCGTCGGCGCCGTTGCGGCGGGCGCGCCCGGCAGCTCCGTGGGCGCCTCGGGCACTTCGCCCAGCTGGGCGTCATTGGGGATCTGCGGCATCGGCATCGGCTTCTCGATCCGGGCGCGGATCTCAGGATCCTTCAGCAGGGCTACGCGCATGATCTCCCGCGCACGCGGCGCGGCGGCGCCGGCGCCGAAGCCGCCGTGCTCGACCAGGACGCTGATGGCGTAGCGCGGATCGTCATAGGGGGCGAAGGCGATGAACCAGGCGTGGTCGCGCAGCCGCCATTCGCCGACTGCGCCGTGGGCCCCGGTCCCGCCGCCGTAATTGAAGGCCTGGGCGGTCCCGGTCTTGCCCGCCATCTTGATCGGCCCTAGCCCCAGGTCGGCGACAGCCGCCCCGGTGGCGCCGGCCACCGCCGCCCCCGCCGCCCCGGTCACCGCCGCCATGCCTTCGCGGACGAAGCGTAAGTGATCCTTGTTCACCTCGAGGTCGCCGAAGGCGCTGCCGCGCGGCTGTTCGACGCCGCCGATCGACTCGATCAACCGCGGGTGGAGCGACTTCTCCCCATTGGCGATCCGCGCGACCTGGACGCACAGCTGCAGCGGATTGAGGTGGGTGTAGCCCTGGCCGATACCCATGCTGGGCGTCTCGCCCGGGTGCCAGACCGGGTCGTTCTTGAAGGTCCGGCGCTTGTAGGCGGTGTCGGGCACCAGCCCCTTCTTCTGGCCGGGGATGCCGATGTCGAAGATCTCGCCCAGGCCGAACTTGCGGGCCGTCGCGGCGATCCGGTCCGGCCCGACGAATAGGGCGCACTGGTAAAAGTAGATGTCGCAGGAGGTGGCGATCGCCGTGTGCAGGTTCTGCGTGCCATGCGCCTGGTCGCAGTGCCAGATCCGGCCGCCCCAGCCCCAGGTCTTGTTGCAGACGTGGACGGTGGCGGGGTCGTAGCCGGCCTCGAGCGCAGCCAGCGCCACCATGGTCTTGAAGGTCGAGCCCGGCGGATAGGTGGCGGTCAGCGCCTTGTTGAACAGCGGCTTGCGCTCGTAGATCGCCAGCTGGCGGTACTCCGCACCGGTCAGGCCGCGGACGAAGCGGTTGGCGTCGAAACTGGGCCCCGAATACATGCACAGGATGTCGCCGGAGCGACAGTCCATCATCACCGCCGCGCCGCTCTCGTCGCCGAACACCTCCATCGCGCGGTGCTGGATGTCGGCGTCCAAGGTCAGCTTGATCTCGGCGCCGGGGATCGAGGGGATGTCGCCCTCGGGGTCGGCGCGGACCTCGCGGCCGTTGGCGTCGACCTCGACCTTGCGCGCGCCGGGCTTGCCGCGCAGCTGCAGGTCGAAGGCCTTCTCCACCCCCTGCTTGCCGATCCGGAAGCCCGGGTTGAGCATGATCGGCTCGGAGTTCGGGCCGGTCGGGGTGATGTCGTCCTTGTTGACCTTGGCCACATAGCCGACCACGTGGGCGAAGGCCCCGCCGTGCGGATAGACCCGCACCTCGCCCATTTCGGCGCTGACCCCGGGCATTTCCGGCGTGCGCAGGTTGATGGCGCTGAACTGCTCCCAGCTCATGTCCTCCATCACCTCGACCGGCGCCCGCTTGGGCGCCGCGGCGATGTCCTTGACCAGCCGGGTCTGGCGCTTGTCATCCAGCGGTACGAAGGAGGCCAGGGTCTTCAGCGTGCCGGGCACGTCCATGCCCTTGTCGCGCGCCACCATCAGCCGGAAGTTCGGCCGGTTGGAGGCCAGCACCACCCCGTTGCGGTCGACGATCAGGCCGCGCGGCGGCGGCGCCAGCTTGAAGTTGAACTGGTTTGAGGCCGAGAGCTTTTCGTAGCGCTGGCTCTCCACCAGCTGCAGGTGGGCGAGCCTTCCGCCCAGCGCCAAGAGGCCGGCGCCCGCGAAGCCGCCCAGCAGGAAGGTCCTGCGGTGGAAGACGCCCTGCCGTTCGTTGACTTCCTCGAAGAAGATCGCCGGTTCGGCCATGCGCCCGCCCCTAACGGAACCGGACGTCGGCGTCTTCGAACAGGTCGATCAGCCGATACGCGAAGGGGAAGAGAACCAGCGTGGCCAGGTACTGCCAGCCGACCGAGACCAGGCTCGGCATCGCCCGATTGTCGAGCATGACGAACAGATAGCCCGAGAGCTGGGCGATGGCGGTGACCATGCCGTACCAGATCCACAGCATGACGCGGCTCTGGCCGGCCATCATGTTGCGGCCGGCCAGCAGGATGCCGTAGGCGATCAGCAGGCACAGCGGCCAGAAGCCGAGCGAACCGCCCCAGAAGAGATCGAGGAACAGCCCCAGGATCAGTATGCCCATCGGCGCCAGCACCGAGGGCCGGATCACCGCCCAGGCGAACACCGCCGGCATGGCGAAGATCGGTTCGGGCAGCTGCAGCCCCCACAGGCGCAGGGGAATGCCGAACAGGAGGGTGGCGGCCAGCACCTGGAGCATCGGCAGGACCAGCCAGCGGGTCGGATCGAGGCTGCGCGCGGCGCTCAATGCGGCGGCTCCTCTTCGCTGGCGGGCGGCCGCGGCTTCGGCCTGGCGGGGGCGACGTCGCCGGTGGCGGGCTTGTGCGTCGCCGTCGCAGCGGTGGCCGGCTTGGCGCCCGCAGTCTTCGCAGACGCGGTCGTCGGCGCCGCCGTCTTCGACGCGGTCGGTTTCGAAGCGATCGGTTTCGAAGCGGTCGGTTTCGAAGCGGTCGCCTTTGCGGTCAAGGTCGTCGACGCCGCTGTCTTCGGTGTCGCCGCAGTGGACGCAGCCGGGGTCTTGTGGCCGTCACCCTTGGCGGCCGGCTGGACGGCCGGCTTCACCGGAGCGGCGCCCGCCTTCGGCTCAACCAGCTTGGCGGGCCCGGTGGCCGGCTTCATCGCGGCCGGCTTGGCGGGCGGGGTTGCGGCCTTCGGCGCAACGCCCGGCGCCGCCGTTATGGGAGCCGTCGCCGCCCTGGGGGCTGCTGTCGAGGCCGGCGCGCCAGCGGCGGCCCCCGCAGCGACCGCAGCCGCCGGCGCGGCCGAGCCGGCGGAGGCGGCCACGCTTGCCGGAGCGTTCAGCGGGGTGGGCTCGCCCGGCGTCGGCGGCGGCACCGGCAGCGCGTCGAGTTCCTTGCGGTTGATCACCTGGGTGAAGTCCTGGAACAGCAGGATGCGCACGAAGTCGATCGGCCCGCGGTCCGAGGCCAGCACCACCCGCCACTTGCCGTCCAATCCCTTCACCGCGACGCCGACCGGCAGGCCGCGCGGCATGATGCCGCCATCGCCCGAGCTGAGGATGCGGTCGCCTTCGCGCACCGGTTCCTGGCCGCGCAGGTAGTCGAGCCGCGGATTGGGGCCGCCGTCGCCGGTCAGGATGGCGCGCGCATTGGTGCGGTCGATGATCACCGGCGTGCGCGAGGCGACGTCGGTCAGCGTCAGCACCCGGCTGGCGCCGTTGGTGACGCCGATCACCCGGCCGACCAGGCCGTATTCGCTCATCACCGGATTGCCCACCTGAACGCCGGCTTCCCGGCCGGTGTTGGCGATGCGGGTGTCGGCGAAGGGGCCGCGGCTGTCGGTCACCACGCGGGCGGCGACCATCGGGATCGGCGGATCGGTCTTCAGGCCGAGCAGCGAGCGGTAGCGGCCGTTCTCGTTCTTCAGGGCGTAGGCGACGTCGCGCCACTGGCGCATATCGCGCAGCTCGGCCTTCAGCCGGCGGTTCTCGGAGACGGCGAAGAAATAGCCGCGGATCGCCTCGACCCCCGCCCCGGTCCAGCGCCCGGGCGTGCTCAGCACGTTGCCGACCGGCGCCAGCGCGCTGTCGGCCGCGCCGCGCGCCGCGCCATAGGCCTCGGCCCGGAACGTCTCGCGACGGTCGCTCATCAGCAACGCCACGGCGATCACCGCGGCGACCACCAGCGCCACCGCCGCCGTCCAGGTCAGAGGGACCTTGAGTTCACCGAATTGGCTGTCCCGTAAGGACATCTACGCTAGCCCCTGACGGCCTTCGACAGTCCCGCCGCCCCTGTGACCGCGTGAGTCGCTGACCTCTACGCGAGTGTGGACTCAAGGACGCCCTTCATCCACTTGGGATGTTCGAGCACCTTGCCGCACCCCAGCGCCACGCAGGACAGCGGGTCGTCGGCCACCGTCACCGGCAAGCCGGTGTGGTCGCGGATCTCGGCGTCCAGGCCGCGCAGCAGGGCGCCGCCGCCGGTCAACATAATCCCTTTGTCGGCAATATCCGAGGCCAGTTCCGGCGGCGTGGCTTCCAGCGCCATCTTCACCGCGTCGACGATCTGGCCGACCGGTTCGGAGAGGGCGTCGGAGGCCTGCTTCTCGCTGATCCGGACTTCCCGCGGCACGCCCTGCATCAGGTCGCGGCCCTTGACCTCGATCGACAGGCCCTCGCCGTCGGCCGGCGCGCGGGCGGTGCCGATCTCCTTCTTGATGCGCTCGGCGGTGGTCTCGCCGATCAGGAGGTTATGGTTGCGGCGCATGTAGCTGATGATCGCCTCGTCCATCTTGTCGCCGCCGACG
>Ga0068858_100004446_pt1 | contig 13740 bp, 11 predicted proteins | sample KBSSwiS12_FD_66589 | JGI IMG/M metagenome (GOLD analysis project Ga0068858, IMG submission 66589) | Switchgrass rhizosphere microbial communities from Kellogg Biological Station, Michigan, USA - KBS Switchgrass S1-2 | ecosystem: Host-associated > Plants > Roots > Rhizosphere > Soil ... | reverse complement strand
GGCCGCAGCGCCGAAGAGCTGCGCTGGGACATGGATTACCTGTTGCGCGTCTGGGAGGCGATCAAGCAGGTCGTCGTCACGCGCCCCGCCCCGTTCCTGATCTATCAGGAAGGCAACGCGATCGTCCGCGCGCTGCGCGACCACTTCAACGACGAGATCGGCGAGGTCTTGATCGACGATCCGACCGTTCACCAGGACGCACTCGAGTTCATGGAGCGCGTGCTGCCGCACAACCTGCGCAAGCTCAAGCTCTACGACGACCCGACGGTCCCGCTGTTCACGCGCTACCAGATCGAGAGCCAGATCGAGTCCGCGTTCAACCACAAGGTGTCGCTGCCCTCGGGCGGCAGCATCGTGATCGACCGCACCGAGGCGCTGACGGCGATCGACATCAACTCGGCGCGCTCGACCAAGGGCGGCGACATCGAAGAAACCGCGCTCAACACGAACCTCGAGGCCGCGGACGAGATCGGCCGCCAGCTCCGAATCCGCGACCTCGGCGGTCTCGTCGTCGTCGACTTCATCGACATGGGTCCGCAGCGCAATCAGCGCGAGGTCGAGAATCGGCTGCGCGACGCCGTGAAGCACGATCGCGCCAGGATCCAGATCGGCCGGATCTCGCGCTTCGGCTTGCTCGAGCTCTCGCGGCAGCGCTTGCGACCATCCCTCGAAGAGTCCACGCAGTCCGTCTGCCCGCGCTGCAGCGGCGCTGGCAACATCCGCAGCGTCGAGTCGCTCGCGCTCGCGGTGTTGCGCCTCGTGGGCGAAGAAGCCCGTAAGGAGCGCACCGCGAAGGTCATCGCCCAGGTCCCGCTCGACGTCGCGAACTACGTGCTCAACGAGAAGCGCGACTGGGTGCAGTCCGTCCAAGAGGCGAACGGCGTGCAGATCGTGCTGATCGGCAACCCGGACCTCGAGACACCGAATTACTCGTTGCGCCGAGTGCGCGACGACGAGACGACGCTGCCCGAGAACGCGGGCACGAGCTATAAGCTGCTCACGCCGAAGCCGGACCCGAGCCTGCCGTTCGAGGAAGTTCGCAAGCAACAGAAGGCCGAAGAGGCCGCGATCTCGAACTTGCTGCCGAGCACTCCCGCGCCGACGCCGCCTCCGGCTCCCGAGCCGCCGGCACGCGCGCCCGAGGCGCCGCCCGCGCGCGCGGCTGCCGGCGTATCGCTCTGGAGCCGGTTGTTTGGGTGGCTGTCCTCGGCACCTCCGGCTGCGCCCCAAGAACCGGCGCCCGCGCCGCGCAACCAAGAAGCGCCGCGCCGCAGCACGCACCGCGATCACCCGCGCGGGCGCGATCGCGATCGCGACCGAGATCGCGAGCCGCGACCGCACGGCGAGCATCGGCGCGAGCGCGGCGGTCGTGGTCGCAACCGCGACCGCAACCAGCGCGCGCACGGCGACGGCGGCGCACAGCGGCCCATGCGAGAGCCCGGCGACGGCGGCGGACAGCGGCCCATGCGAGAGCCAGGCGACGGCGGTAACCGTCCACCGCAGGAAGGCCGGCGCGACCACGGCCAGCAAAATCCGCGTCAGGGCCAAGGCCAGGGCAACGCGCAGGGACACGGCCAGGGCGGCGGGGAGCCGCGAGCGGACAATCCGCAACAGCAACACGGCCCGCAAGGGCAAAGCGGCCAGCAAGGGCAAGGCGGCCAGCAAGGGCAAGGCGGCGGACGTGGGCGGCGTGGGCGCCGTCGCGGCGGCCGCGGCGACGACCGGCCGCGCGGCGAGCAGCCGCGCGGCGAGCAGCCGCGCGACCGCTCGAACGGCGCGCAACCGCCGCCGGCCGCCCAAGGCGCGGCCGCGGCCGGCGGCAACGAGCCGCGGCCGTACGAGGCCCCCTGGGAACGTGTCCACGATTCCGTGGCCGAGCCGGGAGCGAGCACTGCGCCCGTGAACCCAGCGGCCGAGCAATCGACGGACTGGCAGGAGCATTGGATCGAGCCGCGGGAAGCTCGCGCCCGCACACCCGAGGCGCGGGAGCCTCGCGAACAGCCGCGCGAGTTTCGCGATCAAGCGCCCGAGCCGCGCGAGTTTCGCGAGCACTCGCCAGAGCCGCGCGAGGTTGAACGGCCACCGGAGCCGCGCGAGATCGAGCGGCCGGAGCCGCGCTACGACGCCGAGCCGATAGAGAGGCAAGATTTCTCACGACCCGAGCCGAGCGCTCGTCCGCCCGAGGAACCGAGCCATCGACCGGAGCGGGAGCCGGAGCCGCAGGCGCGGCCGGAGCGAGAGCCGGAGCCGCCACGCCAGGAGCGGAGCTCCACGGCGCACGACGAGCCGCGCCCGCCACCCGAAACGGTGAACTAGTCGGGGAAGCATTGCCGCGCCGCGGCGAGCGTGCCGCGTGACGGCTTTGGGCTCAGGCCGGCGGATTCGACGATGTGGGCGGCGCAGGCGCCGGGGTGCTGCGCAGGTGCGCGAGCACGCCGGCGGCGGCTTCCTCGACGAGATCGAGCACCTGCTCGAAACCGTTGCTCGCGCCGTAATACGGATCGGGCACGTCGACGCGTCCCACCTGAGGTGCGAACTCGAGCAGCAGCCGCACTCGGCCGCGATACTCGGCGGGGCAGATATCGAGCAGCGCTGCGCGGTTGAGCTCGTCCATCGCGAGCAAGAGCTCGAAGTGCTCGAAGTCTCGCTCCGTGACGCGCCGCGCGCGCTGTGTGCTCAAGTCGACTCCGCGCCGCGCGGCCGCACGCTGCGCCCGCACGTCGGGCGGCTGGCCGATGTGATACGCGTGCGTGCCGGCGGAGTCGACCTGCACGTCGAGCTCGGGAGCGCGCTCGGCCAGGAACTTCCGAAACACACCCTCCGCGGTCGGCGACCGGCAGATGTTGCCCATGCAGACGAACAGCACCCGGCGCGCCGCGAGCGGCTCGGGCTCGGCTTTGCCGAACGCGCGTGCCGCGGCCTTGCGCATCTTGGTGAGCATGTCTTTCATCGTGCGTCGCTCGGCGCCGAGCGTTCGAGCATGCGCCTGATGCGCGCGAGATCTTCCTCGGTATCGACGTGCGGCGAGGGCGGCTCGGCCGCGTCCGCGACGATGATTCGGTAGCCGAGCCAGAGAGCGCGCAACTGCTCGAGCTTCTCGACCTCCTCGAGCGCGCACGGAGGCGCCGCGCTGATCGCCTTCAACCCGCCGGCGCGGTACGCGTAAAGACCGATGTGACGCCGCGCATCCGGCCGGCCGCCGTCGCGTGGCCACGGGATCGGCGCGCGGCTGAAGTAAAGTGCCCAGCCCGCGCGGTCGGTGACGACCTTCACGAAGTTCGAGTCTTCGAACTCGGCGTCGCGGTCGAGCGGCGCCGCGAGCGTCGCGATCGCCGCATCGGGATGCCAGGCGAGCAGCCGTGCGGTCTGCGCGATCGAAACCGGCGAGATCAGCGGCTCGTCGCCTTGCACGTTCACGACGATCTGCTCGTCGTCCCAGTGGAAGCGCCGCGCGAGCTCCGCGATACGGTCGGTGCCGCTCGGATGCTCGGCCGAGGTGAGCTCGACGGGCGCACCGAACCCGCGGCACGCCGCTGCGATACGCTCGTCGTCCGTCGCGACGATGACCTCGCTCGCACCACTGCCGAGCGTCTGCCGGTAGACCCATTCGATCATCGGCTTACCCGCGATGTCCTTGAGCGGCTTGCCCGGCAAGCGCGAAGAGCCGTAACGGGCCGGGATCACGGCGATGAACCCCGTGCTCACGTGGCGCGGCCCTCGAGGTCGCGCAGCACGAGGCGCATCAGGCGCGCCGTTTTGTCCGCGTCGAAGGCGAGATCGACGACGACACACCAGACGTTCGCGTGGGCGATCGATTCACACTTCACGGCATCCTTCTCCGTGATCAGGACGGCCCCCGGCTCGTCGAACGTGAGCTGGTCGGGACCGATCTCCGCATGATCTTCGAGCGGATGCGGCATTACGTCCAGCCCCGCCTCATCGAGCAGATCGAAGAAGCGTTGCGGGTTGCCGATACCGGCCACGGCATGGACCGACGCGCCCTTGAACGACTCTAGCGTGCGCGGCTCGTGGTTCGATACGCGGTATACGCTGGTCACGACCGCCTTCGCCCGAAAGACCCCCGCGTGGCCCCACTCCCCGCCGTTCACCACGATCGCGTCGACCTCGTTGATCCGTTCGGCCGGCTCGCGCAACGGCCCTGCGGGCAGGCAGAGGCCATTGCCCATGCCGCGCACGCCATCGACCACTGCGATCTCGAAGCGCCGGCCGAGCCTGTAATGCTGCAACCCGTCGTCGGAGATCACGGCGTCCAAACGGTGCTCGGCTAGTAGACGCTCGGCGGCGGCGACGCGATCGGGCCCCGCGACCACGGGGCAGCCGGTGCGGCGCGCGAGCAGCACCGGCTCGTCGCCGACCTCGTGTGGATCGCTCTTCGCGTCGACGACGCGCGGCCAGTCGCGCGCAGTGCCGCGGTACCCGCGCGTGACGATGCCGACGCGCAGGTTGCGTTCTTGGAGCTGCCCCGCGAGCCAGATCACGAACGGTGTCTTGCCGGTGCCGCCGACGCTCACGTTGCCGACGACGATGACCGGAACCGGCAACTCGACCGCCTTCGTCGGGTTGCGGAGATAGGCCGCGCGGCGCAGCTGCGCGATCGATCGGTAGACGGCCGCGAGCGGAAACAAGGCCCAGCGCAGCGGGCTGTCGCCGTACCAGATGGCGTTCAGCGTGCGCGAGACGGCGGGCCGCGACTTGCGCATCCGGTTACCCCGCGAATTGCATTCGGTGCAGCGTCGAGTAATAGCCGCCGCGGGCGACGAGCTCCGCGTGAGTGCCTTGCTCGACGATCGTGCCCTCGCGCATCACGATGATCAGGTCGGCCTTCTCGATCGTCGATAACCGATGCGCGATCACGAGTGTCGTGCGACCCTGCATCAGTCGCGCGAGCGCGGCCTGGACGCGACGCTCCGATTCGGTGTCGAGAGCCGATGTCGCCTCGTCGAGGATCAGCACCGGCGCGTCCTTCAGCAGCGCGCGCGCTATTGCGATCCGCTGACGTTGGCCGCCGGAGAGCATCACGCCGCGCTCCCCGACGCGCGTCTCGAGCCCTTCCGGCAGCTCGGACGCGAACTCGGCCACGTACGCGGCCTCGGCCGCGGCCTCGATCGCGGCACGCGGCGAGCTCTCGAGCGCGCCGTACGCGATGTTGCCCGCGATGCTGTCGTCGAACAGCACGACGTCCTGGCTCACGAGCGAGAGCTGCCGGCGCAAATCGCGCAGCGGGTACTCGCGTATGTCGCGGCCGTCGAGCAGCACCGCGCCGCTATCGGGCTCGTAGAAGCGCGGCAGCAGGCTCGCGATCGTCGACTTGCCGCTGCCCGATTGGCCGACGAGCGCGACGGTCGTGCCCGCCTTGAGTCTCAAGCTCACGCCGCGCAGCGCAGGCAGCTTGTCGGGCGCGTACGCGAATGCGACCTCGCGGTATTCGACGTCGCCGCGCGCGCGGCCGATCTCGGTCTTCCCTAAGTCCGTCTCGCCAGGCTCGTCGATGATCTCGAACAGCCCTGCGGCCGCCGTGACGCCGCGCTGCACGACCGCGTTGACGTTGATCAGGCGCTTGAGCGGCGTGAGCACCATGGCCATCGCCGTGACGAAGCCGATGAAGGAAGGCGCGTTCAAATCGCCGAACGAAAGGTACATCACCGCCGCGACGCCGAGCACCACTACGTAAGCGGTGAGGTTGTCCCCCGCGGCCTGAACCGCCACGAGCCGGACGTTGAAACGGAAGTTGCGCTGGTTGACGTCCGCGAACTGCTGCTTCTCGTGCTCTTGGCCGCCGAACACCTTCACGATTCGCTGACCGTGAACCGATTCCTCGGTGATCTTGGTGACGTCGCCCATCGAGGTCTGAATGCGTGAGCTGTACCGGCGGAACGCCTTGCTCATCCGGCCGATCACGAAGCCGACAGATGGGCCGACGACGAGGATCAGCAGCGTGAGCCGCGGGCTCATCTTCAACATCGCCGCGATCAGCAGGATGATCGTGAGCGTGTCACGTATCACGATCACGACCGCGTTCGAAATCCCGTCCGCGACCTGCTCGGTGTTGTAAGTGAGCTTCGAGATCAGCGCGCCGGAAGAACCCTGATCGAAGAATCGCGTGGGCAGGCTCAGGTAGTGGGCGAAGAGCTCGTTGCGTAGATCGCGGATCACCGAGCGGCCGACCCACGCGAGCCCGTAGACCGTGAGAAAATCCATGGCTGCGCGCAGCGGAAACAGCACCGCGATCAGGACCGGGAGCTCCCACGCATGCGCGGAGGCCTTCGCGGCATCCCCGAGCTCGGAGATCACCTCGCGCATCAGGAACGGCACCGCCGTGTTGAAGATCGCGTAGACCGACGCGGGTAGGATCGCGAGCGCCATGATCACCCAGTGCGGGCGCATGTACGCGAACAGCCGCTTGTAGACGGTAACAACGTCCGAGCGACCGCTTAGCTGCATGGGTTAAGTCTCGTCGGGGCAGCGGGCCGACATGGGGCCGGCACGCCTCGAGGTCAAGCCGCGGGCGGCGTCACGGTCGCGATGTTGATCTTGACGAAGCCGAGCTGGCCCGCCACGTCCATCGCGGTGATCACGGCTTGGTGCGTCGACGCGGCATCGGCGCGGATGAACACGGGCATGTCGCGCTTTTCGCCGACCAGCCGCTCGATCGCGGCGCGCAGCGTCCGCCGCTCGTTGTTCACGAGCTCTCGGCCGTTGACGAGGTAGCTTCCGCTCTGCGTGACCGTGATCTCGAGTGCGTCGCGCGGCACGTCGATGTTCCGGTCCGTCGTCGCCTCCGGGAGCTGGAGGCTGATCTCGCTCTCGCGCATGAAGCTCGTGGAGACCATGAAGAACAGCACGAGCACGAGCAGGACGTCGACGAGCGAGATTACATTGATCTCAGGCTCGTCTCTTGAGCGGCTTTGCAGCCTCATCGGGCACTCCAAGAACCCCGGTACGTTGGTGTTGCAGCAGCGCTTCGATGAAGGCGATCGCCTCTTTCTCGATCAGCACGACCAGGCCTTCGACCCGGCCGCGCAAGTAACGATAGGCAATCAGCGACGGGATCGCGACCGTGAGGCCGGCGGCGGTCGTGATCAGTGCCTCCGCGATTCCACCCGCGAGGACCGTCGGATTGCCGACGCCCTGCGCCGTGATCGCGGTGAACGCGCGAATCATGCCCGACACGGTGCCGAGCAGGCCGAGCAGCGGCGAGATGGCCGCGATCGTGCCGAGCGGCCCGAGATAACGCTCGAGCTCGTGCACGACGTGCCGGCCGCCGTCCTCGATGCTCTCCTTGATCACCTCGCGCGGCGCGTGCCGATGGGCGAGGCCCGCGGCGAGCACCTCACCGAGCGCCGAGCTCTGCGCAACGCGGGCAACCTGCCGCGCGTCGAGCTGATTTTGCCTCACGAGCTCCCAGATCTCGGCTGTGAGATTCGCCGGCACGACGCGCTTGCGTTGCAGCGTCCAGAGGCGCTCGAAAAAGATTGCGACGGCTACGATCGACGACACGACGATCGGCACCATGAGCCAGCCGCCGGCTTTGACGATTTCAAGCATCGGATTTGGTGGCCTCCCTGAGGCTGCCGGAACTATAGCGCGCTGAAGCTTGTTTCCAAAGGGGGATTCGCGACCAAAACGAGAAGTAGCGCACGGTTGAGGCCGTGCTCTTAGGGCATGCCCTAGGCTCGCGCACGCCGGCCTCCTCGAGCGCTTCGACTATGGCTGTCTGGACTCCGCCTGCCAATAGTGACGATGCGTCATTCGCTCCGCCGCCAGGGTAACGCCGCGCGCGTCGAGCGTCACCGTCAATGCACCGCCATCCGCCGTCACCGCAACGGCCGCACCGCTCTCGGCCCAGCGCGCGCGGACCGCGGGCTTCGGAAAGCCCCAACGGTTTGCGTAGCCCGCGGAAACGAGCGCGTAGCTCGGCCGCGTGGCGGCGACGAACGGCGCCGACGACGACGTGCTGCTGCCGTGGTGCGGCACGACGACGACGTCGCTCGCGAGCTCGGCCGCCTGTAGCAGAGTCTCCTCGCCGCGTGCCTCGACGTCTCCGGTGATCAACACAGACCCCCCACGCGCCTCGATCTTCAAGACGCACGAGCTCTCGTTGCCGAGCGGAGCGAACTCGAGCGGCGGATGAAGGATCGCGAAGCGCACGCCGTCCCATTCCCAGCGCTCGCCGCGCATGCAGACGCGGCCGCGCAGCACGACGTCCGGCCCCTCGAGCAGCTCCGCGCGCGGATACGCCGCGAGAACCGCGGGCGCACCGCCCGCATGGTCGTTGTCGGCGTGGCTCACGATCAGCCGATCGAGCACGCGCGGCCACCCGGCCGCGAGCGCGGGCACGACGATATCCTCGCCGCTGTCGAACCCCGAGCCGAACCGCGGCCCCGCATCGAACAGGAGGCGATGTGCGTGGGTCGATACGCTCACCGCGAGCCCCTGCCCGACGTCGAGCACGACGACGCGCGCGTCGCCCGGGGCCGGAACTGCCGGCGCGGGCCAGAACATCGGCAGGACGGCGAGCCAGCCGAGCCGGCGGCCCGGTAGTGGATGCGCGGGCATCGCGAGTGCGACCCCGCTTGCCGCGAGCGCGACGGTCGCCGTCGGCGGCGCGGATACCGCGAACGCCGCGAACGGCTCGCTCGCGAGCGCGTGCAGCGCAGCGACGGTCTGCGCCGCGAGCCAACCGACCGCGTGCAGTACCGGCGGCGCGAGCGTCGTGGAGAATCCGTCCACCTGAAGCAGCAGCGTCGCGAGCAGCGTGAGAGGCACGAGCACGAGGTTGAACAGCGGGATCGCGACGAGATTCACGAGCGGCCCTACAACCGAGATCTCGCCGAAGAACACGGCCGTGAGCGGCAGCAACGCGCACCCGATCGACCACTGCAGCGCGCCGATCTCGGCAGCCATGCGCGCGGCATGCCGGACGCGCGTCTCCGCCGGCATCTTGAGCCGCCGCGATGCGGACAGAGCGAGCAGGATCCCGACCGCGACGAATGAGAGCCAGAACGACGCCGACAGCGGCGCGAACGGATCCCAGACGACGGCCGCGAGCAGCGTCGCCGCGAGCACCTGGAACGCTCCGACCGCGCGCCGGCTGACGAGCAGCGCGAGCGCAATCGCGATCATCAGCAGCGAGCGCTGCGCAGGGATCGCGAAGCCGGTGAGCGCCGAATAATACGCAGTGCTCGCGACGCTCGCGGCGGCGGCGACCTCGAGGTCGAAGCTCGCGAGCGGTTGCGGCAGACGGATCCAGAGCGCTCGCAGCACGAAGAAGACGAGCACCCCGAGCATGCCGATGTGCAAGCCCGACACCGCGACCAGATGGCTCGTGCCGGTCCGCCTGAAATCGGCCCAGTGCTGCTCGGTGAAGCGATAGCGCTCGCCGATCGCAAGCGCCGTCACGAGCGCCGCGGCGTCCGGATCTCGGAGCGCGTCGCCTATCCGCGCAGCGATCCGCGCGCGCAGCGCGAGCCACGCGCTCGCGAGCGTCGGCTCCGCGCGCCCGGCTAGCGCTTCGGAGCGCACGTAACCCGTCGCTCCGTGTCCGGTGACGAGCAGCCACTGCTCGTAGTCGAAGCCGCCGGGATTGCGCGCGCCGTGCGGCGCGCGCAGCCGGGCGGTGAGATCGAGCCACTCGCCTGCTGCGATCGGCCGCGGCGGCTGATACCACGTGAGCCGCACGAGCGGCGGCACTCCTTCGGGTCGCGGCCCAGCGACGGCGAACGAGAACGTCACTTGTCCGGGCGCGAAGGTCGGAAAGCCGTCGACGTAGCCCGCGATCGCGACCTCGCGCTGCGGCGGATCGGCGGCGAGCCTCTGGTCGAGCCGCTGCTGCGCGGTGATCGCGGTCCAAGCGAACCCCGCGATCGCCCACGCAACCCACCGCGTCGCGGCGAACCGCAACGCGAGCAGCGCGGCGAGCCCGAGCGGCACGTAGGCCGCCGCGCTCGGCAGCCGCGCGAGCTGATGCAGCGCGAGCGTCCCAGCGAACCACGCTCCCGCGATCACGACGATCGGCGGCAGCGGAAAGACCCGCCGCGCACGCTCCCACACTCGCGCAAACGTCACGCTAAGCGGGTTGTAGCAGCCCATCCTTGAGCTCGAGGACGCGATCCATGCGCCGCGCGAGATCGGGATCGTGGGTCACGACGACGATGCTCGTACCGAGCGCCGTGTTCAGCTCGAGCAACAGCTCGAAGACCTTGAGACCCGTGGGCCGATCGAGGTTGCCGGTCGGTTCGTCCGCGAGCACCGCGGCCGGCCGGGTCACGAGGGCGCGCGCGACCGCGGTACGCTGCCGCTCGCCGCCCGACAGCTCGCCGGGTCGATGCTCGAGCCGCTCGCGGAGTCCCACCCGCTCGAGCAGCTCCTGAGCCGCCGCGGCCGCGTCGCGCGGCGCCAGCCCTCGCACGAGCAACGGCATCGCGACGTTCTCGAGCGCCGTGAACTCGGGCAGCAAGTGATGGAACTGGTAGACGAAGCCGAGCGCTCGATTGCGCAAGCGGCCGCGCTCGACGTCGCTCGCGCGGCTCATCGATTCGCCCGCGACGCGCACCTCGCCCGTCGTCGGCTCGTCGAGCCCACCGAGGAGCTGCAGCAACGTCGTCTTGCCCGAGCCGGAGGCGCCGATGATCGCGACGCGATCGCCCTTCGCGACCCTGAGCTGGACGCCGCGCAGCACCTCGATCTTGCGGCCGACGTCCGCGAAAGTCTTCACGAGACCGATCGCCTCGAGCACGACCTCGGCATCACTCATAGCGCAGCGCCTCGGCCGGCGGCTGGCGCGCGGCCGTGAACGAGGGATACAACGTCGCGAGGATCGCGAGCACGAGCGCGAGAACCGCGATCTCGGCAACCTCGAACGGGCGCAGCTGCGTGGGCAAGTCGCTCAAGAAATAGACGTCCGCCGACAGCAGATTGATCCCGAGCCAACTCTGCAGCAGCGCGACGATGTTGCCGAGCTGCCAGCTCACGAGCAGCGCGAGCGCGACGCCGAGCGACGTGCCGACCAAGCCGATCAGGGTGCCCTGGCTCGCGAAGATCGCGACGATGCTTCGCGGCGTGGTGCCGAAGCTGCGCAGGATCGCGATGTCGCCGCGCTTGTCGCGCACGACCATCATGAGCGTCGACACGATGTTGAACGCGGCGACCGCGATCACGAGCGACAGGATCACGAACATGATCGACTTCTGGAGCTGAATCGACCGAAAGTACGTGTAGTGCTGCCGCGTCCAGTCGGCGACGTAGAACTTTTTATCGAGCTCGCGCGCGAAACCGCCCGCAATGCGCTCGGCGACTTCCCGCGCGTCGTAGCGGTCCGTCACCGCGAGCCTGAGCCCTGTCGCTCGGCCGCCGGTGTGGAAGAGACGCGATGCGTCGTCGAAGCTCACGAACACGAGGCCGCGATCGTACTCGTACATCCCGGCTTCGAACACGCCCGCGACCGTGAACGCGCGCTGGCGCGGCATCAAGCCGGCCGGCGTCATGAACGCCTCCGCGAGCACGAGCACGACCTGCCCGCCGACGCCGACGCCGAGCGCATCGGCGAGACTCTTGCCGATCACGATCTTGTACCCGCCGCCGACGAGCGCGCCGATGTCTCCTTCGCGCGTGATTGCGCCGATGGTGGACACCTCGCGCTCGAGCTCGGGCTCGACCCCGCGCACCGTGACACCGCCGAGCTTCTCGCCCGCGACCGCGAGCGCTTGGCCCTCGACGAAGGGCGCGGCCGCGCGGACGTCGGACTGCGCGAGCACGCTCGCGCGCATCGCTCGCCAATCGTCGAGCGGCTCTTCGTAACCGCTGATCGTCGCGTCGGAGACCATGCCGAGAATCCGCTGTTGCAGCTCGTGCTCGAAACCGTTCATCACAGACAAGACGACGATCAATACCGCGACCGCGAGCCCGATGCCCACCATCGAAACCGCCGAGATGAACGAGATAAAGCTCTGGCCGCGGCTCTTGCGCAGATAGCGGAGCGCGATCGAAATCTGATATGGCTGCTTCATGCGCGGCTAGTCATAGCGGAGCGCGACCGCGGGCGCGACCGCGGCCGCTCGGCGCGCGGGATAGAGCGTCGCGAGCAGCGCGACGAGGAACGCGACCGTGGGGATGGTGACGACGTCGAAGAGATGCACCTCGGACGGGATCTGCGTCACGTAGTAGACGTCCCCCGGCATGATCTTGAAGTGGAACGTGTCCTCGAGCCACGGCACGATCACGTCGATGTTGAGCGCGCAGACGAGTCCGAGCACGATGCCGCCGAGCGTGCCGACGAAGCCGATCATCGCGCCCTGCACGAGAAAGATCCGCGCGACGCGCCGCGGCTCGAGGCCGCAGGTCCGCAGGATCGCGATGTCCTTCTGCTTGTCGATCACGACCATCATCAGCGACGCGACGATGTTGAAGGCCGCGACGCCGACGATGAACATCAAGATGATCCGCATCATCGTCTTCTCGATGTGGATCGCGTTGAACAGGTTGCGATGGTCCTCTGCCCAATCCGAGTAGCGAAAACCGGGCGGCAGCGTAGGCGCCTCGCGCGCGCGAAACGACTCGACGTCGAGCGGATTCTCGAGCCGCACGGCGACGCCTTCCGCGGCGCCGTTCAGGCCGTCGAGCTCGCTCGCATCGCGCAGATCGACGAACGCGAGCCCGTCGTCGTTGTCCTGGATTCCCGCCTCGAAGGTGCCCGCGACGGTGAACGAAGCGTAGCGCGGCAGGACGCGCCCCGCGCTCACGCGCGGGACGAGCAGCGTGACCGTGTCGCCGACGCTGACGCCGAGCTGCAGCGCAAGCAAGCGGCCGAGCAGGATCTTGTACTCGCCGGGCGCGAGCTCGGCGAGGCTGCCGATCACGAGCTCGCGCTCGATCTCGGAGACACGCCGCTCCGCGTCGGGCTCGATGCCGCGCACGAGCGCGGGCTTCAGGCTGGAGCCCGCGGCTAGCATGCCCTCGATGTTCACGTACGGTGCGATGCCGGTCACGCCGGGTGTGTCCGCGAGCCGCGCCTGCCACTCGCGCCAATCCGCGATCCCGGCGCTCGATGAGATCGTCGCATGCGCATTTACGCTGAGCAGACGCGTGCGGGTCTCGGTCTCGAGACCGTTCATCACGGACAGGATGATGATCAACGCCGCGACGCCGAGCGCGATTCCGAGCAGCGAGGCGGCGCTCATGAACGACACGACGCCGCGACGGCGACGCGAACGCAGATAGCGCAACCCGACGAACCACTCGAGCGGCTGAAACATCGACGCGCATTAAACCACACGCGCGAGCGCGGGCGGTCGCCGGATGGCGACAGCGCGGCACGCCGGCCGGCGCATGGAAGTGTGACGTACGTCCACCTACGCAAGATGAACGTTCCCGAGGCCGGTGCTATAGTCATTCGCGTTCAGGGAGGACCGAATCATGGTGAAATCCTTCGCGAAGACCATGGTGGTGTTGATGTTGGCGCTCGGCTCCATCGCGAGCCAGGCGACCGTGCTCCTGATCGACGGCATCGACGCCGACGCGCAATCGGTGACGGAGCGGCCGAAGTCCGGGATGACGATGGCCAACGTCGAAAAGAGCTTCGGCAGCCCCACGCAACGTCACGAAGCGGTCGGCCAGCCGCCGATCACGCGTTGGGACTACCCGACTTTCTCCGTCTACTTCGAGAACGACCGCGTGATCCACGCGGTCGCCAAGCGCTAAGCCGCGAGCGCGGCGCCCTCGCCT
>Ga0068858_100004445_pt1 | contig 13749 bp, 11 predicted proteins | sample KBSSwiS12_FD_66589 | JGI IMG/M metagenome (GOLD analysis project Ga0068858, IMG submission 66589) | Switchgrass rhizosphere microbial communities from Kellogg Biological Station, Michigan, USA - KBS Switchgrass S1-2 | ecosystem: Host-associated > Plants > Roots > Rhizosphere > Soil ... | reverse complement strand
GTGGTGAATGCCACGACCATCACGGCCACCACCGGCGCGCACGCGGCCGGCGCGGTCAACGTCGTGGTGACGAACCCTGATACGCAGGCCGGCACGCTGACCAACGGCTTTACGTATTTCGCCCCGCCGGCGGTGACAAGCGTCACGCCGACTTCGGGTCCGACGGCCGGTGGCACAGGGATCACGATTACCGGATCGGACTTCGTGGCCGGAGCGACCGCGGCCCTCGGCGGCGTCGCCGCGACCGGCGTCACCGTGGTGAATGCCACGACCATCACGGCCATCACCGGTGCGCACGCGGCCGGCGCGGTCAACGTTGTGGTGACGAACCCGGATACGCAGGCCGGCACGCTGACGAACGGCTTTACCTATCTAGCTCCGCCGGCCGTGACGGGAATCACGCCGACCTCGGGTTCCACCGCCGGTGGCACGGGCGTGACGATCACCGGATCCAACTTCGTTACGGGCGCGACGGTGGCGCTCGGCGGCGTCGCCGCGACCGGCGTCACCGTGGCGAATGCCACGACGATCACGGCCATCACCGGCGCGCACGCGGCCGGCGCGGTCAACGTCGTGGTGACCAGTCCGGATGGCCAAAGCGGCACGTTGACCAGCGGCTTTACGTACGGGGCGCTGTCGCCACCCACGGTCACGAGTATTACGCCGAATTCGGGCTCCACGGCCGGCGGCACGGGCGTGACGATCACCGGAACCAACTTCTTCGCGGGAGCCACAGTGGCGCTTGGCGGCGTGGCCGCGACCGGCGTCGCCGTGGTGAACGCCACGACCATTACGGCGACCACCGGCGCGCACGCGGCCGGCACGGTCAACGTCGTCGTGACGAATCCGGATCTGCAGGCCGGCACACTGACCAAGGGCTTTACGTATCGGACACCGCCAGTGGTGACGAGCGTCACGCCGAATTCGGGCTCCACGGCCGGCGGCACGGGCATCACGATCACCGGATCCAACTTCGTCGCGGGCGCGACGGTAGCGCTCGGCGGCGTCGCCGCGACCGGCGTCACCGTGGTGAATGCCACGACTATCACGGCCACCACGGGCGCGCACGCGGCCGGCGCGGTCAACGTCGTAGTGACCATTCCGGGTGGGCTGAGCGGGACATTGGCCAGCGGCTTTTCGTACGGGTCGGCGCCACCGCCACCGACAGTGACGGGTATTGCGCCGAATTCGGGTTCCACCGCCGGTGGCACGGGCGTGACGATCACCGGATCCAACTTCGTCGCGGGCGCGACGGTAGCGCTCGGCGGCGTCGCCGCGACCGGCGTCACCGTGGTGAATGCCACGACCATCACGGCGACCACCGGCGCGCACGCGGCCGGATCAGTCGACGTCGTGGTGACCAATCCGGACAGCCAAAGCGGGACGTTGGCCAGCGGCTTCATTTATGGAGAGCTGCTTACGCCTCCGACCGTAACCAGCGTCACACCGAATTCGGGTCCCACGCCCGGCGGCACGGCTGTGACGATCAGCGGAACCAACTTCGTCGCGGGAGCCACGGTGGCGCTCGGCGGCGTGGCCGCGACCGGCGTCACCGTGGTGAATGCCACGACTATCACGGGCACCACCGGCGCGCACGCGGCCGGCGCGGTCAACGTCGTCGTCACGAACCCGGACACTCAGGCCGGCACGTTGACCAACGGCTTTACGTATCTGGCCCCGCCGGCAGTGACGAGCATCACGCCGACGTCGGGTTCGACGGGCGGCGGTACGAGCGTGACGATCACCGGATCCAATTTCGTCGCGGGAGCCACGGTGGCGCTCGGCGGCGTGGCCGCGACCGGCGTCACCGTGGTGAATGCCACGACCATCACGGCCACCACCGGCGCACACGCGGCCGGCGCGGTCAACGTCGTGGTGACGAATCCGAATGGCCAAAGCGGCACGTTGACCAACGGCTTTACGTACGGGTCGCTGTCGCCGCCGCCGACGGTGACGAGCGTCACGCCGAATTCGGGCTCCACGGCCGGTGGCACGGGCGTGACCATCACCGGATCCAACTTCGTCGCGGGAGCGACGGTGACGCTCGGCGGCGTGGCCGCGACAGGCGTCACCGTGGTGAACGCCACGACCATCACGGCGACCACGGGCGCGCACGCGGCCGGCGCGGTCACGGTCGTGGTCACGAACCCGAACTTGCAGTCCGGCAGCCTGACCAAGGGCTTTCTGTATGTAACACCGCCGGCGGTGTCGAGCATCACACCGGATTGAGGTTCCGTGATCGGAGGTACGGGCGACTTCGCCGCCGGAGCGCTGATGGCGCTCGGCGACGTGGCTGCGACATGGCTCATCGTGAAGGCCAGGACCATCACGGCGACCAACGGCACGCACGCGGTCGGCGCGGTCAATGCCGTGGCGACCGACTGAAGTTCGGCGGATCATGCCCGAAGGCCGCGCCGGCGGGCGCCAGCGCGGCTGCATCGATCATCGCCAGCCGGAACGCGAGACACGCCTCATCGAAAGCTCCACGAACGGTCGCCCGTTTCAAAGACACTCGATCGACGGATCCATCCTCTACCGTGTAGGTACAGTGATGCTCTTGCTCAGCACGCTCTGGGTCGGATTGAACGTGTACTGCGACAGCACGACGTTCAGGATCGTCAGCGAGTAGACACCTCGGCCGCCTTGCGTGGCAAAGGCCGCCACACCGTTCGAGCCGGTCCAGGCATTTTCGTCATAGCTGTTGCCGTCCGGATGAGCCCACCGGCCGACGACCAGAGCCCCCGAGATCGAGACGGCGTTCTCGTCCTTGACCGTGACCCTGCCAGTGACGGAATAGGAGGAGCTCTTTCGGACCGCCTGGCTTTGCAGGACGATGCCGGTGGAGCGCACGCAGTGGAAGGTGCACTCGGGTGGCGGTCCCGCCGCGGGCTGCAGTCTCACCGCGTGCGTCTCTCCCGTGAAGTTATTGAACGCGTAGCCCACAATCTGTCCGGCATCGTTGATGTCATTGGCGGCCAGCAGGACCCAGCCGAGCGACGGATCGATCAGAGTATTGAGGTCCTGCAGCCCGTTCGCGTCGGTGTACCGGAGCGCACGCGTTTGGGAATTCCCTCTGGTGCCGACTACTTGCCCGGAGGAGTTGATGCCGAGGGCCACGTTGTGCTCGCCTGTGCCGCCTAGATTCTGAAGACCACCTCCGTCAGTGTAGCGAAACAGCTGCTCGCTGTTGCCCGAAGCGGAGGTCGAGTTCCCCGCCACCTGACCGAACGCGTTGATGGCCGAGCCAAAGCTGTGCGCGAATCCCGGAAGCACTCCCAAATCCAGAAAGGTTCCTGCCTGCCAACGAAACGCATGATACCCACCCACTGCGGTCTTGTACCCGGTCACCTGGCCTGCGTCGTTGATGTCCAGGGCATAGCCCGTGTCGCTGTTCGGCGTGAGGTCGATGAGTTTGTTCGTGTTGCCGCCATAGAGGAAGCCGTGCACTCCCGTCAGGCCGCTCCCGCCATTCGTATAAGACCAGCCCACTACTTGTCCGAAGGCGTTCACACCCCAGGCCTCGCTGTAGTAGCCGGTGCCGAGCGTGCCGAGATCCTGAGCGGATCCGCCGCTCCAGAGCACTGCATGACCGAGGTCGGTGCCGCCCGCGTTGGCCGAACCTACGATGACGCCCGCGTCGTTGATGTCGCGGGCCACTGTTCTCGGTCGGTTCGGCAGGCCGGGCAGCGCAACCATGCCGCCGGCGTCAGTGAACACGAAGGCGCGCGTGCCATTGGACCCCATGGACCAGCCCACCACGTCGCCGTGCTCGTTGATCGCCCAGGCGACGCTGCTCGAATCGCCACCGAGCGTCCCGAGATCCTGAACGACGTAGCTGGCCTGCGCCAGCGCAGACCTTGCTGTTACGTGGGTCAGCCCGATGACGGCAACACCTGCGAGGAGAACACGCAGAGATATTGATCGATGCTTGCGGCCCATCTGAAACCTCCTTTCAGTCCACGAACGATTCGCGTCCTGCATGAAACGTTTTTCCAGGCAATTGGGAAGAGTCCCGGCGCGCCGCGCAGGTTGACGGATAACCGGCGCGAAATCACAGTCGGCGCAAAATCGTGCAACGGCCGCACCAACCGCAAATCCCCGAAAACAAATCGAGTACACCGCGCGTGTCATCGTCCTGCCGAAAACCCGGCGGCGCGGCGCACGCAATCCGGCTCGACGAGACGCTGAAAGTACGACTTCCAGCCCGACACCGACTCGGGCGTCTGCGAAGTCCTTGCGGCCCTCGGCGCGGCATGGGCAAATGCTCTTGCCGAAGGCCGATTCATCTGTCTTGCGCTGATTTGCAGGTGGGCTACACTCCTGGCTGAACGTCGCTCGCGAAGCGAACCGGCGGGAAAAGGATGGGAACCATGAGGAGTTCGATGCGCGCCGTGACACTTGCAGCCGTCTGTGTGGCGATCGGTGCCTCGAGCGGGAATCCCGGGACCTCAGTTTTCGCGGCTGGCCAGACGACGAGCGAGCCCCTCAGCAAGACATATCGGGTCACCCGTGCCGATGACGTCGAGTTCCAGAAGATCGAACCCTTCAAGGTGTTCGACAATCTCTATTACGTCGGTCCGGGTTATGTCTCGGTCTGGCTGCTGACAACGCCGGAAGGAAACATCCTGTTCGACTCAGCCCAGGAGCCCTACGTCGACCATGTCAGCAACAACATCCGGAAGGTCGGAGTCGATCCGAAGAGCATCAGATACATCATCTTGAGCCATGGACATCTCGATCATTTCGGCGGGGCGGCGAAGATTCAGGAAGCGTCGGGCGCACGCGTCGCTGCAGCCGAAGAAGACTGGAAGATGATCGAGCAGGTGGGAAGTCGCCAGGGCCGGGGTGGCGGCGCGCCGCCTCGCGTGCCGAAGAGGGATATGGTGATCAAAGAAGGCGACACGTTGACCTTTGGCGGTCAGACGCTGAAATTCCACCTGACCCCCGGACACACACCCGGTGTGGTGACGACCGAAGGCATCACGGTCTATGACGGTGGCAAACCCTTCAGAGCGATCGTCTGGGGCGGAGCAGGTTACCGAGGTGGCCTCGCCGAAGCGGAGCAGTCGGTCCAGAGCGCGAACAAGGTCGCGCAGATTCAAGGCGTGCAGGTGAACCTGCAGATTCACAGCTGGGCCGAGGAGAACGGATATCCCGGCGGAGGCGTGCTCGAACGCGGCCTGATGCTGAAGTCCCGCAAACCTGGCGATCCGCACCCTTTTGTGGATCCGGCCACATTCACGCAATGGGTCAAACGTTCGCAGGACAACGCGGCGAAGGCGGTTCAGGAGGAACGGCAAAAGGCCGCGCGGTGATTCAAGGCCGAGTTCGACCTTCGCTGATCGCTGCATCATCAGGCTTGGGCGCCCCGGCGAGGGTCAGGGCCAACAGCCCGGGCGCCCAGGCGAACGCCCAGGCGAAGAACTGCACAACGTAGTTCCGGCCACCGGCAGGTGGACGTCCCCAGAGAGTGTTCATCACAAGGAAGAACGCCACTCCGCTGGTGACAGCAGCGGCAAGACCGCGCCCGGAAATCGCCGCCCAGGTCCGCGCCTTTGGCGCGCGCAGCCACCGTCCTTCGAGCGCGGCGAGGATCAGCCACATGATGACCCACGCCGCCGGGATTGCCGACCCGTACGTGCGCCGGTCCATCACCGCGACGAGCACGAAGTACGTGGCGGCCCCGCCAATGCCCGCGAGCGTGCCAATGGGAAGTCCCTTCAGGATGCCGCCGCCGGCGGCACCGAGCACGGCGCCGACCACTGTGAGCAGCAGCGCCCCGTGCACGACCCCGGCCACGATCGTGTGCCGGACGCCGTAGGTGTACCAGATGAAGTCGCCGGCCGTGGCGACTGCAGCAACGACCAGCACGCCGACAATGGTTTTCATGTTCATGGAGAGGGGTCGCATTCCAGTCGCAGGTGCTGACCGACCTCTTCTATTTCCTGGTCGTTGCTACATGGCTCCACTGCTGAGCGCCGTACTGTGTAATGAGGGACAGTCCGGCGGCTACAGTCCGGCATACGCTGCTCGGATGCCGCCAATCGATCGAAGCGACCCCAGGGGTTCTTCTTCAAAAAACCTGACCACCCTCCATGGACCGCGTCGTCGGACGCGTCGCCTCCTGACGATATCAGTTGCCGTCGCAGTGTCGCTAGCCCTGGTTGGATCGATCGGGGATGCGGTCAGGGCCCAGGCGCCGGCGACGGCGGGGCCGTCCGTGGCCCCGCAAGCGCGGCGTGCGCATCCGTTGGTCACGACGGACGCGCCGCCCTCCCACCCCACCGGGGGCGAACCCGCACCCGCGTCCCCGGTCGTCATGAGCGGCACGTGGCAGGCGCTGACTCCGCCGCCCGCCGCGATCACCAATTGCCTGCTGCTGACCGACGGCACGGTGATGTGCCAGGGCTATGCGTCGAGAACTTGATACAGGCTGACGCCCACCTCGAGCGGCAGTTATCTCGCCGGGACGTCCCCGAAGTGACGACATCACGCTCGGTTCGGGTTCCGATCGGGCTTCAGCGAATCATGGCGCCGAAGGCCGCGCCGGCGAGCGCCAGCGCGGCCGCGCCGATCATCACCAGGCGGAACGCGGAGACAAATGCCTCATCGACTGCCTGACGAACGGCAGTTCGTTGTGGCGCCTGGATAGACGGCACCTCTTCCAAGCGGGCGCCAGCCATCTTCGGCAGTTCCCGATCGATCGCCGATCTCTCCGGAGACGTCAGCGCGAGACGATCGAGCCGGGGCTTCACTCGCGCATCGAAGGTCCTCGCGAGCACGACGCCGAAGACGGCAATTGCCACCAGCCCTGCGATGCGTGCCACGGCGTTGTTGATGCCAGATGCCACTCCCGCATGCCGGCTGTCGACCGCACCCATCACTGTTGTCGTCAACGGCGCCACGGTGATTGCCATCCCGAACCCCAGGACTACGACCGCCGGAAAGAACGTCGTCCAATAGGAGCCGCCGATACCGGGCCGCGCGTGCAGCGCGACACCGATCGCCGCAAGGGCGGGACCGAAGGTGAGTGGGAGCCGGCTGCCGACACGCGCAACCAGGCCGCCCGACCAGCGAGAGAGCACGAACATGATCAAGGGAAAGGGCAACAGCGCCGCACCGGCGGCCGTTGCCGTGTAGTGCTGAACCTGAATCAGATTCAGCGGCACGAGAAACAGGATCACGCCCAGCGCGGCATACACGAGGAGGGTGAGCACATTCGCGAGCGAGAACGGCCGCGAGCGGAAAAGATCGAGCGGCATCATCGGGTTCCGGGCTCGACGCTCCACCACCAGCACCAACGACAGCAACAGTCCGCCAGCCGACAGCGCGCCAACCACCAATGGGTGGCCCCCACCGAGCGGCGGCCATTCGAGCAGCCCGAAGACGACGCCGCCCAGACCGAGGACGGTCATCGCGGCGCCACTCCAATCGATCGCCGCCGTTCGGGAAGGATCGCGGCTTTCACTCATGAATCGCAGCGACAGCACGAGCACGATGGCGGCGATCGGGACGTTCAGGAAGAACACCGCGCGCCAGCTCAGATGTTCGATCAGCCAGCCACCGCTCATCGGTCCGATGGCCGCCGTGATCGCGCTGAATCCGGACCAGGCTCCAATCGCGCGGCCGCGGTCGGCGTCGCCGAACGTGGCGCTGATGATGGCGAGGCTGCCTGGGACGAGGAAAGCCGCGCCAATCCCCTGCAGCCCCCGCCCGACGATGAGCATCCGGGCGGACGAGGCGACGCCGCAGAGGATCGACGCGGCTGTAAAAAACACGACGCCGAAAAGAAAAACGCGTCTGCGCCCGAACTCATCACCCATTGACCCACCAACGAGAATCAGCGCGCCCAGAAACAAGGCGTAGGCTTCCACCACCCATTGCACGTCGGTGATCGTCGCGTGGAGATCGGCCTGGAGCGCGGGCAACGCGACGTTGACCACAGTCGCGTCGATGAAGGTCATGCTCGAGCCGAGGATTGTCGCCGCCAGGGTCCATCGACTGGGTGAGAGCATCCGAGATTATGAGCACGAACTGCCGCAGTCGTGCGAAAGTCGGCCCGGCCGATGCTCACCGCCGGGAAACTTTGAGGTTCTTGCCTGCGGCCTCAACGGTCTCCTCGGTCAGCCTGACTTCTTCACTCGCTCTTCAGGACGGACTGTCGGCCGGCGTTGATTCGTCAGAACTTCATGAACAGTGATACCGCCAATGCCGGCGAGATGTGTGACTGTCCGTCGAGCGTGACGTTTCCCGAGCGGACCAGTGCGCGCAGGTCGGCACGGACGCCCACCTGTTTGAGCCGCTGGCGGGCGCCACGCGAGACGAGCGGGATTCTCGCACCCCCACCGACGTAGACGAGGCTTCCGCTCTGCGCCAGCGTGCCGCCTTCGTGCAATTGACGCAGGTATCCGCCACCGGCGGTGACGAACGGGAACACGCGCGACCCAATCGGCCATCGCGTCAGTCTGACAAGGGCACCGCCTTCCATCGTGAACTGCCTGGTGGTTTCAGACGCGGCGGCGGGCGCCGCATTCTCTGCATCGTTGGCGATCCTGGAGGTCAACAGCCGCGAGACATATGACCCCGAGGCCTCGGCCTCGACGACGCGCGTCACGCGGCGGCCGAGGCGCACGTGGACACCCGTCGCGCTCTCGAGCTGAGAGGCGGTCGAGAACAATCGAAAGCCGCCGCCTCCGGATGCCGTCAGCGTCGCGTCGCGCGACCCGATGGCAGAAGTTCCGAACCAGACCGCGCCCCCCGACAGCTCGACACGCCCCGGCACCGCCGGGTTCGCGCTTTGCGCCAGCCCGGTACCGGCGTGAAGGCAGAGCGTGATCGCGAAGGCGAGCGCCACCGTTGGCCGACGGGTGACTTCCGTTGTCACTCCTTCAACTACTCTCTCTGTTACTTTCCGACGACCTTCAGTTCGATCGATCCGCTGTCGCCGCCACGCGGCACGACGACGAGACGGTCGAAGAACGTCACACGGAAGTCGAGATCGACCGGCTGGTCCGCGGCGAAAAAGCTCACCACGTCGGCATCGTCCAGCGGCTCGAGGCGGACGATATGCGGTCCGGGCCTCAGGCCGAGGATCGAGAATCGCCCCTCAGTGTCGAGAGAGAACTGCCCGACGAGCGACCCATCTGCGGGATCGAAAGCGACGACGTGCGCGCCGAACACGCCGCGGCCGTCGCGCGTCACGCGCCCGGAGATGCTGCCCGCATCGCTGAAGCCGGCTTCGGGGTACAGGTCGGAGATGCCGGCGATGTCGTCGGCGCGAAGCGTGCGCCCCGACACGTTGCCGGGGGGGAACGCAATCGGGAACATCGCCGCTTCGGCGGCAATCACGAGACGCCCGCCGTCGGCTCTCATCTCGGTCTCGCCGAGTGCGGAATGACCCAGACCGCTCAGATGTCCGACCTCGTGCAGGGCAATCGACTCGAGATCGTATTTGTCGGGCTCGCCCGACGGCGCGACCGACCATGGAAAGGCGCTATTGAAGAAGATGTCCGCCTCGATGATCTCGCCCGTGGTCTGGTCCAGCAGAATGTTCGTCGACGCAAGCACACGATCCAGGTCGGGCCTCGACGCGAACCCGAGCGTCGACTGGCCATCTTCCTCTCTGGGAAGCGCCGACGTGAACCCGACAAACTGATAGGCAATCGACGAGGTGGGCACCGCTTGCCAGGTCGAGAACGCCCGGTTGGCGGCGGCCTGGAGATCGTTCGGTCCGACACCCGCCACGCCCTGATCGTTGATGAAATACCGCACAGGCACGCGGCCCCATTTCAGAGCGACGCGGCGGTCGCCGACCTGGACGCCGAACTCGAGGTAGGCAAGCGCAGGGGCGGCGTGAGACAGGACGAACGAGGAAATCAGCCAGAAAAACAGGAGCGCACGGAATGGCCTGACGTTCCCGGGCTGCCCGGCCGCCTGTGCGGTGTGCGTCGGTTTTCGATGTTCGGTCATCGTGTCCCCGTCACCAGGTCGCGTACGCGCTGCTCGAAATCGGCGAGCGGCATCGGTCGGCGATCGGGATCGCCGCGAACGACAGTCGAGGTGCCTGTCGCCGGAACTGGAATCGGCGGTGGCGTCACGAGCCAGCCTCTCTGGCCGTCGGCCTGGACGCGGAACACCCCCTGACTGAAGCCGAGCAGATATGGGTAACTGGGGCCGTGCCATCCGAGAAAGACGACGACACGCTGGCCGACGACGAGCTCCGGCGCGCCGACGAAGATGCTGCGGTAGCGGCCGAGGGTCCCGCCCGGCACGAGGAATTGCACAGTCGTGCCGAGTGATCCCTTCAGGGTCCGTTCGGCGTCGACCGTGACGAGGGTTTCGATCGCGCCTCGATCCGGCGTGAACCGCGCCTCGGCGGCGACGACCCGGCCGCGCACGATCGCGCCCGCGTCGCGCGCCAGCTCCGCCATACTGGCGGGCACCAGGACCGTCCCCTGCACGCGCGCTGGCAGAAGGAACAGCGTGCAAGAAACCACAAGCCGGCAGATTGTCCTCATCATCAATGAATCTCTCAACGCTGAAGGCTTGCGCTACTGCCGGTGTGGCGCCGAACCGTCTGCAGAATCGCCTCGGCCGCGCGGCGGCTGGCGCCCGATCCGCCCAGGCGCTCCCGCACCACCGCCAGGCCCGCGTGGACTCGCGCGCGGCGCGCCTCGTCAGTGAGCATCGACATCGCTTCGGTCGCAACGGCGTCGGGAGTGAAGTCCTTCTGAATCAGCTCGGGCACGACCTTCTCGCCGGCAATCAGATTCACCATACCGATGGCGTCGACTGTCACCAGCCGCCTCAGGACCCGGTAGGTCAGCGACGAGACCCGATAGACGATCACCATCGCCGTGTCGTGAATCGCGGTCTGTACCGTCGCCGTGCCGCTGGCAGTCAACGCCAGGTCCGCGGCCGACAGGGCGGCGTCAGTTTCGTTCTCGACGATCACCAGACGGTCCAACCCACGCGACCGGACGATGTCGAACAACCGGTCGTCGAGATTCGGGGCACGCGCCACCACAAACTGCGACTCCGGCAGACGTGCCCGGATCCGTTCCGCGGCGCCAAGAAGGTCCGGCAGGATCCGACCGAGCTCGTTCGGCCGGCTGCCAGGCAGGATGGCGACAGTCGGCGCGTCCATCGACAAGCCGTGCCGGCCAAGAAACGATGCCTTGTCCGACGTGATCGAAAGATCCACCAGCGGATGCCCGACGAAGATCACCGGAATGCCGGCGTCGCGATAAATTGATTCCTCGAACGGAAAGATCACCAGCACCAGGTCCGCAATCCGGCGCATGGTCTTCAGCCGCCCGCCGCGCCAGGCCCAGAGCTGCGGGCTGATGTAGTAGACGACAGGAATTCCGAGCCGTTTGATCGCGCGTGCGAGGCGGAAGTTGAAATCGGGGAAATCGATCGCCACGAGGGCGTCGGGAGGATCGCGGCGGGCCGAATCGACCAGACGTCTCAACGTCGCGAAGGATTTCGGCAGCTTGGCGACGGCCTCGGTCAGGCCGGTCACCGACAGGCCGCGATAGTCCTCGAGCAGCTCGCCGCCAGCCGCAGCAAACTCCGGCCCGCCGAGTCCGCGAACGTGGATCGACGGATCGAGGGCGCGCAGCTCGCGCATCAGCGCGCCGGCGTAGAGGTCGCCGGACGGTTCGCCGCACGACAACATCAGACGCGCGGTCAATTCGCAGGGCGTTTGAAGAGCGCAGCGTCGAGCCGGGGATTGATCGCGATCTCGCTGACGTGGCGTTCCAGCGTCGGCTTCCCCGCCACGCGAACATTTGCGGCGAAGGCGATCTGCACGCCGTCCACGAGACGGTAATCCGCGAACATCTCTTCGATCACCGGTTGTCCGGGGCCGCCGACGACGTAGGTCTGCTTCGCGATGAGTCCGGTCGCCGGATCGATGAACAGGACCATCGGATCGAGGTCGTTGCTGGACAGCTCGAGCGCATGAAGGGTCTTGCCCGCCTCGTCCTTCACGTCCGGCAACGCGCGCGCGCGAACGGTCCCCTGTTCCGCGGCCAGCAGGACCGAAATCGTATCGCGCCGGAGGCTCGTTTGCAGATCACGAACGAACCGCTCCGGAACCTCCTGCAGGCCACGCGGATCGCGGACCCACGCGTGCTCGCCATCGTAGACCTGCAGGGTGGAGGCTCCCGGAAGCGTGGTCTCGACGCGCACGTGATTCGGGTATTCGAGATAGGTGGTCGATTCCGCGGATTGTGCGCGTCCGTCCGGGCCCGTCATCGACGTCGTCGTCTTCGCCGTGAGCCGCTTGATCGCCCGAAGCTTGTCCAGCCCGCCCTTCGCGGCGATGGCGCGATCCAGCAACGCTCTGGCCGTGTCGCCGTCCCGAGAAGCCGCGGCCGCCCCGGCGGCGGGACTCTGTTGATAGGAGAACGGCTGCCGCGACGGCATACGGAACCGAGGGAGTGCGGCGGCCCCGATTCTTCCAGTCGCCCGCTTGAAGTCCGCGGCCATGAGATCGAGGCTGGCGAGATCCACCGTCTCGTAGGTGTTGAAACCGACGCCCCTCAGCGACGACCCGAACGCGGCCGCATTTCCGACGAGCACGACCGAGAGGCGATCCGGCTTGAGATAGGCGCGCGCCACGCGCTGGATGTCGTCGACGGAGACCGCGTTGACGCGGTCGCGGAAGTTCTGCAGGTCCTCAATCGGCAGCCCGTAGAACATCACGTTCAGCACCTGCATCGCGATGGCGTTGGGGGTTTCGATGGTGAGGGGGAAACTGCCGGTCAGGTACGCCTTGGCGTCGGCCAGTTCACGTTCGCTCACCGGCTCGCGTTGCAGCCGCCAGAACTCGTCGAAGGTCACTCGCAGCACTTCAGCCGTCGCATCCGACCGCGTGTTGGTCTGCGCCACGAAATCGCCGGTCTCCTTGAGCGTGTCCAGGTTGGCCTGGGCCCCATAGGTCAGCCCGCGCTGCGTGCGCAGGATGTTGTGGAGCCGGTTGCTGCCCTCGCCGCCGAGAATCCGGATGGCGAGATTCACCGCCATGTAGTCGGGGTGCTTGCGCGGTATCCCGATGTTGCCGACGCGGACCTCGGTCTGCACGGAGTCCGGTTTGTTGACCACCACCAGACGGCGCGTCGGGTTCGGGGGGTCGATGAACTTCTCGACTGGAATCTCGCGGCGCTCCCAATCGCCGAACACCTTCTTCGCCATCTCGAACGCTTCCTCCGCCGTGACATCACCAACGACCGCGAGGATCGCGTTATTGGGGGCGAAGTACTTCCTGTGAAAGGCGACAAGATCGTCGCGCGTAATGCCGCTGATCGTCTCCGGCGTGCCGGTATGCGGCATCCCGTACGGATGGAACCCGTAGACGAGGCGATCGAACACGGCGTCGGCAATGTAGTCGGGATCTTCCAGGCTGACGCGCAGGCCCGAGAGCGTTTGCTGGCGCTGGCGCTCGATCTCCACCTGCGAGAACGCCGGACGACGGGCCATGTCCGACAGCATCCGGAGGCCCGGCTCGAGGCTGTCCTTCATGACGATCATGTTCAGGAAGATCACGTCGGTGGCGGCGCCGGCCCCCATCGCGCCGCCGATGAAATCGATGGCGTCATTGAGCTCGGTCGCCGATCTGGTATCGGTCCCCTGGTCGAGAAGCGACGCCAGCTCATGGACGAGTCCGAGCTTGTTCTGGGGATCCGACGCGCTTCCGGTGCGGATGAGCAGCCGCATGCTGACGGCCGGCTGCTCGTGATGCGG
>Ga0068858_100004444_pt1 | contig 13750 bp, 12 predicted proteins | sample KBSSwiS12_FD_66589 | JGI IMG/M metagenome (GOLD analysis project Ga0068858, IMG submission 66589) | Switchgrass rhizosphere microbial communities from Kellogg Biological Station, Michigan, USA - KBS Switchgrass S1-2 | ecosystem: Host-associated > Plants > Roots > Rhizosphere > Soil ... | reverse complement strand
CGCCGTGCTCTCGGATGGCCGACACATGCCCTATGACGCACTGGTGCTCGCAACGGGCGCCACTGAGCGCCGGCTGCCGCTACCTGGCTCCGATTGCCCGGGTGTGCACTACCTGCGGCGGATTCCCGACAGTCTGGCGTTGCGCGACTGCGCTAAGCCCGGCTCGCGGCTAGTGGTCATCGGAGCCGGCCTTATCGGCCTCGAGGTGGCCGCGAACAGTCGCACACTCGGTGCAGAGGTCGTGGTCGTCGAGGCTGCCGAGCGCGCCATGGTGCGAGTTGGCCCGCCCGAGTTGAGCGCTACGATCGAAGCGTTGCATCGCAGTCACGGGGTGGAAGTCCTCACGAGCGTTGCAGTGACTCGAATCGATATGTATGGAGAAAGGCTGGCCGTCCAGTTGCGCGACGGGCGCAGTCTTGGCGCCGATGCGGTCGTGATCGGCATCGGCATTGAGCCAGCGAGCGCGCTTGCGCTGACGGCGGATTTGCCAGTGAACGACGGTGTTGTAGTCGACGAATTCGGCCGTACCGCCGATCCGCACATTTGGGCGATCGGCGACTGTGCAGCGTTACTGCACCCTTTACTCGGGCGACGCGTGAGGCTGGAAGCCTGGCAGCATGCCCAGAACCATGCGATCGCGGTCGCCCGCAATATTCTCGGTGCCGAGGATCCGTATCGCGACGTGCCTTGGGCCTGGACTGATCAGTACGGGGTCAATGTCCAGTTCGCCGGACTCCCCCTGGAATACGACCGCGCCGTGTGGCGCGGAGACCCGCAGACCAGGAATGCGGTTCTGCTGCAGCTCAAGCAGGAGGTCCTCGTAGGAGCGATAGCGCTCAACTCTCCGCGAGAGATGCGCACGCTTCGCCGCATGATTGGCGCCCGCGCCAAGCTGGATGCTGTGCGCGCAGCAGACCGAAGCGCTCGCCTAGAGGAAGCAGTTGCATGACTGCGCTCACCTGCGCGAGTTCATCGCCTACGCGAAGGGCAACCGGGTCATGCTGACTGCCGAATGGATGAATGAAAGGAATTGACCTCACTCTCCAGTGCAGTGCCCTATTGGCGGTGGCGATGTCATAACGGCGGTGCGAGGCAACAGTGTGCAGCTTGTTCTGGACAACGTCGCGGACTACGTGCCGGCGGCGCCCTTCCGCCAGGCTTGTTGCGATGGTGCCCGGAATCGCATCCATGCACGCTTGCACGTAGGCGCCAGCTACTCGGCACTGCTTAGGAGATCATCAAATCTGCTCCGAACCATGGCTGCAGGCCCGCATCGAGATCCCGCTGGGGCGGACCGGCGGGATCGCGCAGCCAATGCCACATGCGCCGACTGTCGATCGGGCCGTTGACGCAGGAGCGGCCGTGTTCGTTGGTGTAGTAGTTGGAGACGCGCGGATCGCGATAGATCATCAGGCTGTCCTCGCGGTCGAGCTCTTCGTTGAAGCGCCAGTAGGCATCTTCGGTCACCTCGACGCTGCGTTTGCCGCCTTCAATCAGGCCGGCGACGCATTGCAGCGCGAAGCGGATTTCCAGCTCGAGCAGAGCGATGACCTGCAGACCGCCGAAATTGTTGGTGTTCGGGCCGTAGGCCATGAATAGATTGGGGAAGCCCGGAAGCATCGAACCAATGTAGGCGCGCGGGCCATCCTTGGCCCACAATTCCTCCGGCGTGACGCCGCCGCGCCCGTGGATTTTCATGGGCCAGAGGAAATCGTTGGCCTTGAACCCCGTCGCCAGGACCAGCACGTCGAGCGGATGCTCGACCCCGCCGGCGAGCACGCCGCGCGGCGTGACCCGCTCGATCGGGTCGGTGACCAGGCTGACGTTGTCCTGCATCAGCGTGGTGTACACGTTGTCCTCGGGATCGACGCGGATGGGGCGCGAGGTCATCGGCGGCGCGGGGGGGATCATCTTCGCCATCAGATCGGGCCGGCTGCCAAGCTTCTCCTCGATGAAAGCCATGCAGGCATCCCGCATCTTCTTGTTGTGGGCACTGCGCGCATAGGGATCCTCGAACGTGGGATCGATCCGATTATTCTTCAGCGAATTGTCCGGGCTATACATGCTGCCGTTGCGGAAGCGGGCGAAGTTGACGAAGAACGGCACGTTGACATCGACCCAGACGGCTTGTTCCGGGAGTTTGCTGACGTAGCCCGGCGTGGCATAGCACCACGAGGGCGTGCGCTGGAACAGGGTAGTATGGGCGGCCACCTTGGCGATAACAGGCGTGGTCTGATAGCCCGACGCACCCGAACCGACGATCCCCACCCGCTTACCGGCAAGATCGAGCCCCTTGGGCCACTGCGCCGTATGGCAGGCGACGCCGGCGAAAGTGTCCAACCCTTCGATCTGCACGTGGCGGGGGCGCGAGAGGAAGCCGACGCAGCTGATCACCGCATTGCCCCGCCACGAGCGGTTGCCGGCGGGGCCCGTGGCGCGGATGTCCCAGGTCTGCGTGGTCTCGTCCCAGGTTATGGCGTTGACTTCGGTGTCGAAGATGAAGTGCTCGCGCAGGCCGTGCTTGTCGACTACCCACTCCATGTAGCGGACGTTGTCCTCGCCCGGACAGAAGCTGTAGGATTGCGGATATTCGAGGCTGAACAGGTGCAGGTAGCCACGGCTGGGCGAGTCGACGCGGATGCCCGGGTAGCGGTTCTCGAACCACGTGCCGCCAACCCCTGAATTCTTCTCTATTACCACAAAAGGGATCCCGGCGGCCTTCAGCTGCACCGCGGAACTGATCCCCGACAAGCCGGCGCCGATCACGACCACGAGGAAGCCTTCCTTTTGCCCGCGCGTCGGCTCGCCCTTCCACCGCAGGCCCCGGGCGAACGGATCGAGCCCGGTTTCCTCGATCCACATCGGCAGTTCCCGCGCGGGAATTTTGCGTCCGGCGATCATTTCGAGGCTCTTGGGCAGGCGCTCCATCGGCCCGAGTTCGGCCTCGCCGCTCCCGCTGTCGCGCAAGGCCTTCAGCCAAGCCACGGCCTTCGCACGCACCCGGTCGACATCGGAATCGTGCACGAGCTTGTCCATGTTGGAATAGCCGAACAGCACGGTCTCGACCGGCATGGCTGCCAGTTCCTCGTCGCCGGTCACCTGATAGACCAAGCCGCGCAAGGTAAGCGGGTCGGCGTGGTTGATGCATTCGACGAGCCGTTCGTCACTCGCATTGGCCAATTCGTTCGTAATCTTCATGATGCCTCTCCCATTGGCGACTTTACATTGGACTCAACCACTTGCTCCGCCGGCGCTTCGCGGGCCTTACCGGCTCTATCACCGCGGAAGCGCTTTTAAGGTGGTAAGTCGGATTGAACGTCTACATTCGCGGCTCGCCCAGGCGGCGGTGGGCGATGCCTGCCGCCGATGACGCGACGTAGACGCCACGGCTTTTGGTGCTCAACCAGTTCGATGCTTCGTCTCAAGGCGGACTTATAACAGAATTTCCACCTTTTTCAGACCCTCCTTAGCTCCGTGAAATACAGAAATGCTTAATCCTCCCCTAAGCAAAAAGCGCTAGCGCGCGCCCAAGGGCGCTCCTAACATCGACGCGTTCCTCGGATCGGAGTGAGAGCACACAATGTCAGGCCCGGGTGCAGCGCGCATGAAAAATACGATAAGCGGCAACGATTTCGAATACCGAGTGCGTCGGCCGTTCTTTATTCCCAAGCAGCGTTACTTTGACGAGGGATTTTACCAACGCGAGCTGGACCATCTATGGCCCCGTACCTGGCAGACGGCGTGCCGCGTCGAAGAGATCCCGAACGTTGGGGACTACACCGAGTACAAGATCGCAGGGCAATCGATCCTCATCGTACGCTCGGACAAAAATGAGATCCATGCACTGTCGAACGTGTGCCGTCACCGCGGGCGTATTCTGGCCGAGGGTTCGGGCACCCTGCGCGGGAAGATCACCTGCGGTTTCCACGGCTGGCGGTGGAACCTCGACGGCTCGAACGATTACGTATACGGTCCGCAGGGGTTCTCGAAGGAGTCGATTTCTAAGGATTACCTGGACCTTCCGAAAGCCGCCGTAGCCGTGTGGGGCGGTTTTGTCTGGATAAATCTGAATCCCGACGCGGAACCCTTTGAGGACTTCATCTCGCCGGTCAAGGGTCTGCTGGACCCGCATGCCTTGGACCGGATGCAAGTCCTGTGGTGGCAATCGGCAGTGATCGACGCGAACTGGAAACTACCGCTCGAAGCGTTCATCGAGGGTTATCACATCCGCTATACCCACCCACAGTCCAACTTCGGCTCGGATATCAACCCTGACTACATGGACTACAGAGTACTCGGGCGAGGCCATTCGGTCTTCTCCGAGTCGGCAAAGCACGACGAGCATATGGATGAGCCAAACACCGGCATGACGCCTGGGGAGATATTGGTCAAGCGCTTCAAGGGCGTTCAACGGACCTTCAACGCGATCGTGACTCCTCGTGATGTGTTCATCATGGAGTCCATTGCTAAGAAAGCCATACCGAAGGGCAGCAATATCAGGCAGGAGCACGTGCGCGCCTTCAGGGAGTTCTGCCAGTCGGCGGGAATCGTTCCGCCGGATCTCGGCGCACAGACGACGAAGCAATACGGAGCACCGTTTACCCTGTTTCCCAATATGGTCGTGGTGCCGTGGTTCGGCAACGCCTGGATCGGACGCACACGACCGATCAGCGCCGAGAAGTGCTACTTCGACATGTGGTCAGTTACGTTGCAGCCCGAAAGTAGGCCAGCAAAACGTCCTGAACATCTCGGATATTTTCGCCCGGACGACACAAAGAATTGGCTGATCGTACCGCGGCAGGATTACGGCAACGTGGAGCCGCAGCAGCGCGCAATGCGCACGTTCGGGTTCGACGAGTTGCACCTGTCCAACAAATGGGAGATCAACATCAACGAACTCCACCGAGAGATCGACCAGTACCTGGCCGGGCAGCGTTGATGGAAGAGCTGGGCAAGTTTCCGCTAGATGGGGTCCGCGTCATTGAGCTCGCGCACATTGCTTCGGGCCCATTCTGCGGCATGCTGCTTGGGGACCTTGGGGCCGATGTGGTCAAGATCGAGCCACCCGGCGGTGAGCACCTCCGCAAGTGGCCGCCGTTCGTGGGTTCGGGCGAGGGCCGGCTCAGCACGCAGTTCGCCTCGCTCAACCGCACCAAACGGAGCATTGAGGCAGATTTAAAGAACCCGGCTGACCTTGCGATGGTGGCGAACCTGATCAACCGCGCGGACGTCGTGATCGAGAACTTTCGGCCCGGGGTGCTCGACCGTTTGGGGTTGGGGTACAAGACCGTCACAAAGGGGCATCGCGGTCTTGTGTATTGTTCAATATCCGGTTTTGGGCAGACGAGCCCTTATCGAACAAAAGGCGCATTCGACATCATCATCCAAGCGATGAGTGGCCTGATGAGTGTGACGGGAGAGCGTGGTCGTTCGCCAGTGAAGTCTGGGGTGCCTTTTGGCGATTTCGTGCCCGGCCTTTATGCCGCGTACACGATCGTTGCAATGTTGCCGAGGGCTCGTGCAGGCGATTCATCCTATATCGATGTGCCAATGCTCGATTGCCTATTGGCCACCTCGCCGCTTCGGACAAGCGAATACTTCGGTACCGGTGAGATTCCTACACACATTGGAAACGAGCATCCCACCAATGTCCCATATCAGTCGTTTGAAGCATCAGATGGTCACTTCGTGGTCGGCGCTGGAAACGACCGTCTATGGCGAAAGCTGTGCGAGGCCATCGGCTTTCCGAAGCTTGCGGATGAGCCGCGATTCGCTACACAAGAAAAGCGGGTCATGCGTCGCCTGGAACTCACGGAGCAGCTGCAGGCAATCTTCATACGACAGCCGAAGGCGGCTTGGTTGCAGGCGATCGAGTCGCGCGGTGTGCCTTGCGGGCCAATCAATAATTTCGCGGAGATTCTCAACGATCGTCATGTCCGCGAAACGGAACTGCTGCTGAACGTCGACGTTCCGGGTGGAACGGTACCAACCGTAGCCTTTCCTTGTCGTTCCGATCGATTCGGAAAGCGCTACGTCAAGGGTCCGCCAAAGGTGAACGCGGGCCGCGACAGCGTTTTGAGCGATTGGGGAATCAGGACGGAGGTCCCGTGAGCGTGGCGGTGAAGGCCGTTACCTCGGTTCGAGTGGAGCCGCTAGGCGTGACCATCCTGGTTGAGCCCGGCGAAACGCTTTTTGATGCTGCGTTCCGCGAGGGATTGGAGTGGCCATCGACCTGCTATGGGCAGATCGAATGCACCCTTTGCGCGACCCGCATCACGGACGGTCGCGAGCACGCCAAACCCATGGGCGAGGAGGAGCAGCACGCCCTTAAGTATCGCTACGCCGGGGATTCGGATCCTCGGGATTTGCGACTTGCCTGCTGCCTGGAACTGACCGGTGGTGATGTCGTCGTGTTCAAGAGCGGCGTGCGTCGAGAACAAAGCAAGTAGCGTAAAGGAGATTGTAAGTGGACACGAAGGTCGTCAAGGAAGGGCACGAGCTTTACGCAGTAACGGACTCTAACCATATACGGCCTGAGCGATACACGAGTCCTACATTCTGCGCCGACGAGCACGACCGTATGTGGTCGCGCGTGTGGCAGATGGCTTGCCGTGTGGAAGACTTGCCCAAGGTCGGCAACTATGTTGAGTACGAGGTCGGGGATCAATCGGTTCTCGTTGTGCGGCACGGTGAGGGCCCGCAGGACATCAAAGCTTTCATGAATGCATGCCGTCACCGCGGACGCCAGCTTGCAAATGGTTCGGGAACGTTTCGGGGCCGCAAGATAGTATGCCGCTTCCACGGATGGGCATGGAACCTCGACGGCTCCAACAGTACGGTATTCGGTGGAGATCTGGGATTCGATCCCTCAATCGTGAGAGCGGAAGATGTGGGCCTTCTCGAGTGCAAGGTCGGTGTCTGGTCGGAGATGGTCTTCGTAAGCTTGGATCCCGAGGTGGAATTGCTCGATCAGTACCTTGCTCCAATTGCCCCAGTCGTGAGGCCGGTCGCCGTCGAGCGGATGCGAACGGTATGGTGGCACCAGATTCAGGTGGACGCGAATTGGAAGTTGTGCCTGGAAGCATTTATGGAGGGATATCACGTCTGCTACACGCATCCCCAGATGATCTTCGCAAACAAGCCAGATCCCGGGATGCCGAACTCGCTCATATTGAAAACCCTTCAGCATGGGCACACATACTTCCACCCAAATCCTGACGGCAGAAACTGGAAACAGGAGTACACCAAGGAAGCGGCGCAAGTGGATCCTTTCGACCGATTGGTTGATACGCTCCGAACGCTGAGTCCGGTGCTGCAGAGAGAGATCGATGTCATCGAAAGCCTGCGTGGCAAACCAGTGCCCCAGGGCAGTTCGGTCGAGGCCGAGGCGATCAAAGCCGTATACGCCGATGCCGCGCTGCGGGGAGTTGAGATGCCATCCCCACAGGTAGCGCTAACCTGGGGCTCGGTCTATCACGTATTTCCGAACCTTGTGATCTATCCGTTTTTCGGTAATTGCTGGTTGATGCGAGCGCGGCCGAATGGGCCTGACAAGTCACTCGTGGATATTTGGCTCCTAACACTCCCCGGAAAAGGTGAGCAGTTTCCGAAGCCGAAGTGCGAGGGTCCTTACCGGTCCGACGACGCGGACCACATCTCGCTCATCACTGTTCAGGATTTCGGCAATCTGGAGCCAGTGCAACGAGGTATGAAAACAAAGGGCTTAGGGGCGCTCAGGCTATCCAATCGATGGGAGGCCTTGATAACGCATCGCCACCAGGAAATAGACCGCTATCTGGGACTGCGCTAGGGGTGGTCTGAACAAGGGAGAACGGCCCCCTTGTATATCCCCGACTTCAGAGGAAGGCCAGACCCATCAAAGTGAATTTGGGCACTTGATCAGACCTTCCCTAGAAGTCACCTACAAGGAGGCGTACGTGGATAGCAACGACGTAAAGGGAATCAACCTAGACGGTGTAAAGACGGTAAAGCTGGTGGGCATCGCGGATTTCGCCCATCGGCTTGGCATTAGCGAGGACGACGTCTGGGATCTCATGGATGACTCGGCCTTTCCGCTCCCGGCCGTTGAGGGGCGCGGTGGTCCGCGTTGGTTCGCGACGCAACTCGATGCCTACGCGAAAGCCAGGCAGCGATGAACAAAGTTGTGGAGCGGTCACTGCACGCGGGGCGGATGTTCATAAATGGCAGTTCGATAGCTGGGGCGGGGCAGTTCGTGCCCGTTTACGACCCTTCAATCGGTGAGCAAGTGGACGAGATACGAGGTGCAAATCTTTCACAATTTGATTCCGCAATTCTCGCCGCGCGTGGAGCCTTCGATAGCGGTCCATGGCCGCGCCTGAATCCCGAGGCCCGGGTAGATTCCTTACTGCGCTTTGCGGCTGCGGTATCCTCCCGCCGAGCGCGACTCATTGAGGCGGCGATCCTAGAGACGGGGGCACCCAGAAGAATGGTCGAAGCTCCTGGCGGTGGTTTTGCGCTTGCGGAAGCTGTGATGAGTCAGCTTCCGCGTTTGTATCTCGAAGCCCCCGCTTGGGAACACAATGAGCTCGGTGTGGATCTGTCGTTACGCGTTCCGGCAAAGGTGACATTTCGGCGCTACGAGCCGGTTGGCGTCGTATCTGCAATTGCTCCATACAACTTTCCTCTCGTGATCAGCCTATGGAAGATCATTCCGGCTCTGGTCACCGGTTGTACTGTGGTGTTGCGCACGAGTCCGATTACGCCTGTTGAGGGGCTTCTGCTCGCAGAGGCGGCGGCAGAAGCCGAGCTACCAGCTGGCGTCCTCAACGTGGTGGTTGAAGGTGGATCCGAGGGAAGCATGCTGATGGCGACACACCGACACGTCGATCTCGTGTCCTTCACTGGATCGAGTGCTGTGGGCCGCCTCATCGCGACGCAGGCGGCCCCCACGTTAAAGCGGCTCATTCTTGAACTGGGGGGAAAGAGCGTTCAGTTGCACATGGATGACTCGTTCACGAATGGTCCGCAACACGCGGTCGACGCTGCCATGACCGTGTTTCGCACGCACGCCGGCCAAGCGTGCACCGCGCAGACTCGTATGTTGGTTCCCCAATCCAGAAAGGCCGCGGTCCTCGAAGCGCTCGCGGCAGCCCCTCAGTTGGAGATGGGTGCGGCAACGCTCCCATCCACCGTAGTTGGCCCACTCATATCCGAGAAGCACCGCGCCCGAGTACACGCCCTCGTGAACGAGGGAGTTGCCCATGGGGCGAGGATAGTGATCGGAGGGCAGAACGCCAGCAGCTTTAAGCGAGGCTGGTATTACGAGCCGACGATTCTCGATATCGAAGACAACGCGAATCCAGTCGCACAGCAAGAGGTCTTCGGTCCGGTGTTGACTGTCCAGGGGTATCGCGATCTCGACGAGGCGATTACCATCGCGAACGATACGGAGTACGGCTTGGGGGGCGCGGTCTACACGGCCGATCCGACGGCCGGAATTCGTGTCGCGGAACAAATCCGCACCGGAACGGTGCAGGTTAACGTTGGCTGTGTGCATCCATTGACACCGCTTGCAGGACACAAGCAGAGCGGGTTGGGTTGTGAACGCGGGCTAGCGGGAATTCGCGCGTTCCAACTCATCAAGCACATTTCCGCTGGCGGATTGTAGACAGAGGCAACTTTGATGACGCGATTCTTAGGTAAGGCTGTGTTGATTACTGGTGCCGGCAGCGGCCTTGGAAAGGCAGTAGCAGAACGTTTCGGCGCCGAGGGAGCAAGGGTCGCATGCCTGGACGTTCTGGCGCAGAGTGCCGAAGCAACCGCAGCCGATGTGCGCTCAAAGGGCGGGGAAGCCTTCGCAGTGTGTGTCGACGTCTCAAATGAAGCATCAGTGAGCGCCGGCGTTCGCGCGGTGCTCGAGTGGAGCGGAGGGCTGCTCGATGTTTTGGTAAACGTTGCAGGTATCGGGCTTCCGGCTTCAACTCTCACGGTCACACTAGAGGAGTGGAACCGCATCATTGCCATTAACCTTACGGGCACTTTCCTCATGTCGAGGAACTGCTTACCCGCGCTTGTCGAGCGCAAGGGTTCAATCGTAAACGTTGCTTCTGTTGCTGGGTTGCGTGGTAACGCGTATCAGGCTGCATACAGCGCTTCCAAGGCAGGCGTTGTAATGCTGACTAAATCACTGGCCCTAGAATTTGCGGCCAGTGGCGTCCGGATTAATTGCGTGTGTCCAGGCGGGATCGCGACGCCATTCGTGGACGCTTACCGCGAAAGACTCGCCGGCGGCTCAATCGACGTGGATGTCTTTACGAAGAGGACATGGTCGCCTCTGGGCAAGCCGCTCGCGGACGTATCTGAAATTGGAGCAGTGATCGCCTTTGTCGCATCTGGCGAGGCGAGCTTCATGACGGGCTCGGCCGTTGTCGTGGATGGGGGCAATACGGCGTGACGAAGGGCCGCCTACCACCGTCGTCGCACCGATGGTCTACACCTGTAAAAGGTCAAAACTATTGTGGAAGGCGATGGCGGACCCTAGTCGGAAAATGAATTTCCGAATTATGGCGGGATCAACGTTTCCAGTTATACCCCAAAAGTAGTAACCATACGGAAGAAACGTCCGGTATGCGTTCCACATTTCCTCAATACCGGGTGCGTCTCCACCCTCGGCGAGCACGCGCGCCCGGTAGTGTGCGAGAAGGTCTCGCTCATGCCGCGCTCGATCTTCTACCTCGAGGACCGACGCCACGTGGTAAGCAACATCCATCGCCCAATATCCGGACCGAGCCATCTGCCAGTCTGCAAAACCAGGTGCGCCATCTGGTAGCACGAACACGTTTCCAGCGTGCGCGTCCCCATGCACCAAGCATTGGGGCGCTGTTTTCGCGATTCTCAAAATGGCAAGGGCCGCGGCTAGGACGCGGTTGGCGTCCTTGAGGGTTGAAGGAAGGCCCTCCGCACGCGAGTCATTCAAATGGACTTGGAGTTGCTCAACACCAATATGAGATGTTATGGATTTCGGATCCAGGGCCAGGAAACTGCATTCTTGCAAGGAGGGTTCGGACCAGCGCGCAGCATGTAGCGCTGCAAGCTGTTCCAGTGACGCGGCGGTCTGATCAACCGAATATGCACTCAACGCGCTTAAGAAGTGGGCGCCACGATTGATCAGATCCTCCATGATGATCAAGCCGTGTCCCGTTTCGTGATTTGTCGCTGCGTAAACGCATTTTGGCACTCGCACTGAGAGACGCGGAGCGAGCGTGGCGTAGAAACCAGCTTCAGTTCGCCCCAACATGGCTAAACTTCGCCGAGCCGGACTGAAGAACGCCTTTACACAAAGTGATTCAGGCAGCGTCGCTTTCGATTCGCCAAGTTGAACCTGAAACCGGATTTTCGCGGTTGCTTTGTTAGGGTCGATTCTTTCAACGACCCGAATGTTTTTGACGTTGGCTTTGAGCGCCCCGGATAGCCATTGTGTCGATAAAACCCGATCCTCCTCAAATGGGGCTGGATCGTTGACTACTTCAGTGGTCATGGCGTCGCTTTCAGAAATTCAGCGGGTACCTCGATTTCGAGGAGCTCGCACGTATGCGCAAAGAAAGAATTCCGCATCTTCGATCCGGTTGTTGCGTCTCCCCAGTTGCTGGTATGCATATGACGCAGTCCCAATATGCATAGGCGATAACCAGCAAAAACCTCATACCAATGCAGATCTCTGACCGCTAGACCGCTTAACGTTTCCCAAAGATCGATCGTGGCCTGTCGGTCTCCTATTCCTTCTAGGCGCTTGTGACCTATCCTGAGTTGGTGGTCTTGTATATATAGCCACCAGGCCAAATCTGCGATCGGTCCGGCGAGGGAGGCCATTTCCCAGTCCAGCACGCCTACAACCTGGAAATCGTCGTCGAACATCATGTTGCCAATCCGGGAATCGCCCCAGGACAACGTGCTCTCGGGCTGAAGAGGGCAATTGTGGTGAAGCCACTCCTCGATTTCGATCAGAACCTGAGGGATTCCCTCCGGGGCGGACCATTTCGCGGCGCGGCGCCAGTGAGCAAGATCCTGCTCAATCCCTGTTTTCCCGTCACCAGGGCGCTCAAGAAGCGCAGTGACGGCGGCTGGTACATGGTGGATATGCGCGAGTTGCTCCACGGCTGCATACCAAAGTTGCGCGCGATCTGGCGTACTCGCTTTAGAGAGCCAGTCATTGCCGTCCGCTGACAATGTAACCGGCGCACGACCACGCAGGCGTTGCATAACGAGGAATGGTCGACCAAGTACCTGTGGGTCGTCCTCGTACCAATACGAGTCCGGCACTTTGACTCCGGGGACACGATGGAGTCTTCGCAGGAGCTCGTGCTGGCGCTGAAGGTCTGGCTCCATGAACAGTTGATGTTCAGGCAACGGTTGCAGACGAAGCGCAAACTCTCGCAATTCCGATGCTTTCCCCGCACCAAGACGTGCTTGGAAGAGCAGAATTTCGTTGGATAGACCAGAATTCGCCGGGTGCTCCAGGCTCTCTACGAAAACCACTTTCGCTCCCGTCCGCCGGGCGAGCCAAGCCTCCAGCGTGCGCTGTCGGTGGAAGTCCGGCCGGATCGATCCGTGTGGTGCGCTCGGCACCGCGCCGCTTTCAATCGGCCTAGCTTTATCGGCTGGGGCCATCATGCTTGGAGTGGTTGCTTATCGCGGCTGAATTCCGAACCTGTCTGCTGCAAATTTGTACTTTTTATATAACGATTGAATCGCGCTTTCTGTTTCGGAGGGTGAAAGCGTGTAGGCCTCGAGGCCAAGTTGGGTCAATCGCGCTTCAGCCTCAGGCGAGCGAACTGCCAACGCTGCGTCCGTGGAAATGCGCTCAAGAATAGATTGCGGCGTCTTCGCAGGCACGAAAAGCGCAAACCACGTGTCGACCTTATAGTCCAAACCGTTCTCAATGAAGGTCGGAACCGAAGGTGCGTATTTTGAGCGCTGGGCAGAGGCAATGCCAAGCGGTTTTGCTTTTCCGGCCTTGACGAGATCTGCCATGGGGCCCCAGAACGATGTCCAAAGATTCAGCTCGCCGGTAATGAGCATAGTCACTGCCGGTACAGCGCTGTTGAGCGGCACCTCCAACATTTCAGCCTTAAGCTGCTCCTCGAATAAGCGCATGTCGACCGCCATTGATGAAAACGGAATGACACCGTAGCTAACAGCCTTCGGTTTCTGTTGGGCGACCCTCATAAAGTCCTTGACCGAATCAGGCATCGATGGTGACGCGAATAGGAAGAGCGGTGCACTAATCACGGCGGCGCCCTTTAGGGCGTTCAGAGGGTCAAAAGGCACATCCTTGTTGAACACCGCAGCGAGAGTGAATCCAGTACTGTTGAACAGAATGGTGTAGCCGTCAGCCGGCGACTTGGCTACTGCTGCCGTCCCAATCAGTCCACCGGCTCCGGGTCGGTTTTCCACGATCACTGGTTGCTTCCAGCGTTCAGAGAGCCGTTCGGCGATAACACGAGCGGCCAAATCAGTTCCGCCGCCCGCTGCGAAAGGAACCACCATGCTGACCCGTTTGCTTGGGAAATCTTGGGCGAATCCGATTTGGGGAACAAGGGGAATAGATACGGCCGACGCAATGAGTACTAACGACTTGAGGAAGCGCATTGTTGTGAATCGCATTGGATGCCCCTTCGAGTTGTGGTACGAGCACGGAATACAGCAGCCATCCGGTCGAGCCTAAAGGGCCGCCGTTTGTCGCGCCATTCAGTAATTCTGAATAGGCTGT
>Ga0068858_100004440_pt1 | contig 13761 bp, 10 predicted proteins | sample KBSSwiS12_FD_66589 | JGI IMG/M metagenome (GOLD analysis project Ga0068858, IMG submission 66589) | Switchgrass rhizosphere microbial communities from Kellogg Biological Station, Michigan, USA - KBS Switchgrass S1-2 | ecosystem: Host-associated > Plants > Roots > Rhizosphere > Soil ... | reverse complement strand
AGCGCGAGGTGGGCCCCCCTCTTGTTGCCCGCCATCGCGTGGATCTCGTCGACGATGACCGTGCGGACCGTGCGAAGCATCGCGCGGCCCCCCTGGCTCGTGAGGAGGATGTAGAGCGACTCCGGCGTGGTGACGAGGATGTGGGGTGGCTTTCGCGTCATGGACGCGCGCTCGCTCGCCGGCGTGTCGCCCGTGCGGACGAGCACGCGGACCGCCGCGAACGAAGGATCGCGCTTCTCGAGCTCCCGCAGCGGCGCGTCGAGATTCTTCCGCACGTCGTTCCCGAGCGCCTTGAGCGGCGAGACGTAGAGGACGAGGGTCTGGTCCGGCAGCGCAGCCCCCTGCCGGAGGAGACCGTCGAGCGCCCAGAGGAACGCCGCCAGCGTCTTTCCGGTGCCGGTGGGGGCGGCTACGAGGGTGTGCTTCCCGCCGGCGATGAGCGGCCATCCCTCCGCCTGCGGCGGGGAGGGGGTGCCCACTCGCTCCAGAAACCATTGACGTACAGCCGGATGGAAGAAGTCGAGCGGCATCGAATGAGCTCTCCGAATCGGGTCCTGGGACACGGCCATTATACCCCTGCCGGCCGAGCCGGCTCCGGGGCACTCCCTGTTGGATGCGTCGATCCGTCGAAAGCCTTAAGTCCATGTGCCCGAAGGCCGATGCATGATCGACGGAGCCCAGGAGGGCTCCCCGAACTCCATTCGTCGGGGATTCACGCCAGTCCATGCGCCATCACGCCATCGTGACATTCGTGCTGCTCCTTCTCGCGACTTCCTCCGAAGCGGCGACGATCCGGGGGGTCGTCCGCGTGCCCGGACCGGGCTCGGGCTCGTCGTCGCCCGGACCTTCGAATCCGTACCCGGGGCGCGCATCGTCGATGCGCGCGTCGCCGGTGAAGCGCGGCGCGGTCACCGACGCGGTCGTCTCGATCGCGGGCCCCGCGCCCGGTCTCTGGCAGGGTCTCGCGAACGACGCGAGCGCGAGCGCGCTCCGCGGCGGACGCCTCGCGCAGAAGAACCAGGGCTTCGTGCCGCGCGTGCTCCCGGTCACGGTGGGCGCGAGGGTCGACTTCCCGAATCAGGATCCGATCTATCACAACGTGTTCAGCGTCTCGCCGCCCAAGCGCTTCGACCTCGGCAAGTTCGGACAAGGCAAGTCCAAGTCGCTCGTGTTCGACAAGGCCGGGCTCGTGAACGTCTACTGCGACATTCACTCCAACATGGAAGCATTCATCGTCGTGCTCCCGAACGCCTGGTTCGCGCAGCCGGACGCGGAGGGGAAGTTCACGCTTCCGCCACTCCCCGCCGGCACGTACACGGTGCGGGTGTGGCATCCGGATCTCGGCGACCAGACCGCTTCGGTCACGGTCGGCGAGAACGAGACTCGCGACGTCGAGCTCTCCCTCGCGCCATGAAGGGCGTCCGGCTCCACTGGAAGATCCTCTTCGCCACCGTTCTGCCTCTGCTCGCGCTGACGTCTGCCGTTCTCTGGACGGTGAACCAGAGCATCACCGAGCAGGCGGAGCGGAACGTGCGCGAGGATCTGATCCGCGCGGCGTCGATCTTCGAGGACATGCTCGGCGCGCGGTCGGAGGAGCTCGCGATCGCGGGGCAGGTGATCGTGCAGGATCCGAAATTCTTCTCCATCCTCACGCTCCCCGGCTCGGCCACCGATCCCCAGGTCAGGGCCACGGCGGAAGGCGTGGCGGCCGACTTCAACGCCATCACCCGAGCCGATCTCTTCGTCGTCTTCGACGCGAAGGGGCGCGTGGTCGCCGACGCGAGCCGGGACCGGCTCGGCGCGTCGGCGAGCCAGGGACTCCCCGGCGTTCCGGATGACGCGCACCCGCGCTCGGGCATCCTCGCGGACGGAGGGCGGCACTTCCAGATCGCCGAGATCCCCGTGCTCGCGGGGCCGCGCCGGGTGGGATTGCTTCTCCTGGGCGCGGGCATCGGACAGGACCTGGCGGAGCGCCTTCGCACCTTGACGCGGAGCGAAGTCACGTTCGTCTCGAACGGGACCCTCACGGGATCCACCCTCGAGGCGAGCTCCGACCGCCACGGGCTCGCCTCGACGCTCTCCTCGGGACGCTCGCCGGCGCGCGATTCGAAGCGCGGCCCGAGCGACGCGGAGGTCTTCACCTTCGCGGGCGCGACGTCGCAGTACGTCACCGTCGCCGGCCCCATCCGCGGATCGGCTCCGGGCGAGGGACAGCTCTTCGCGATCCAGCGCTCGCTAGCCACCGAGACCGCCTTCCTCTCGCGCATGCGCACGGCGCTCCTCGAGCTGGGGCTCCTCGGCGCGGTGCTCTCGATCGCACTCGGGTACGTGATCTCGCGGAGCATCACGGCGCCCGTGCGCACGCTCGTGCGTGGCGCCGAGGAGATGGAGCGCGGCAACTACGACTACCCGCTTCAGGTCAAGAGCCTGGACGAGATCGGCTACCTCGCCATCCGCTTCCGCGACATGCGACAGCGGCAGCGCGTGTACGTGAAGAGCCTCGAGGAGGTGGCGCGCCTCAAGGGGGACTTCATCGACGTGGCGTCGCACGAGCTCCGCACGCCGCTGAGCGTGCTCAAGGGCTTCATCGAGCTCCTGTCGCTCGAGCGCCTGGGCCCGCTCACCCCGCATCAGAAGGAAGCGGTCTCCGCGATGGAGGGAGGCGTCTCCGCCCTCACGCGGATCGCGGAAGACGCGTGGCGCGTCTCGCAGATCCAGAGCCGGCGGCTCGTGCTCGAGACCGGGGCCCACGACGTGGGCACGATCCTCGAGGAAGGGGTCGGCCGCGCGCGCGTCGCGGGCCGCGGCCGGCGCGTCGAGATTCGCATGGAGCGTCCCTCCGGGATCCCGCCCCTCCTGATCGACGGCACCCGCCTCACGGAGGCCGTGGCGCACCTCGTTTCGAACGGCGTCCGCTTCACTCCGGACGGTGGCAGCGTGACCGCCTCCGCCGCGCTCGAGGGGAGCGATCTGCTGATCCATGTCGCCGACACCGGCCAGGGTATTGCCGAGGATCGCCTGGAGAAGCTGCTCGATCGGAGCTTCACGTTCCGCGACACGCTGAACCACCACTCGTCGTCCACGCTGGAGTACGGCTCGGAAGGGCTGGGCCTCGGGATCCCGATCGCGCGCGGCGTCGCCGAGGCGCACGGTGGATCGCTCACGGCGCGGAGCCGCCCCGGCGCGGGTTCCGTGTTCACGCTCCGGATCCCGGCCAAGCCGGCGTTCGAGAGGGAGGAGGCCGCAGCGTGACCACGCGCATCCGACAGGTCCTCTGGGCATGGCCCGTCCTGGTCCTGGCCGGGCTCCTCTCGGCCCCGCCGCTTCGGGCGTCCGAGCTCCGGCTTCACGGGCTTCTCGATGTGGTCGCGGCGCAGCGTGGCGACACGTACGTCCTCAACCAGCTCACGCGCGGCGATTCGCCGTACGATCCCTACGGGCTGCGCCTCTTCATCGAAGGCAACGTGAACGACCGCGTCGACGTCTTCGGACAGGTCGTCCTACGCGATGGGACGACTCCCTACGTGGACGGGGCCTATGTCCTCGTCACGCCCTTCGCCGGACATGACACGCACCTTCTTGCGGGCAAGATTCCGTGGCCCATCGGCACCTACGGGCCCCGCGCGTATTCGAACAAGAATCCTCTCATCGCGACGCCGCTCCTGTACCAGTACCACACGACCCTTCTCTGGTACGCGCTGCCGCCGAGCGCCGACGTGCTGATCGCAAGCTCAGGAACCGGGCAGCTCGGTGTCGACTACTTCGGCTTTCCCATGAGCAAGGGCATGGCGGTGGTGGACGACTCGTGGTGGGACGCCGGGGTGACCGCGGTGGGCAGTCAGGGGCGCCTCGAATACTCGATGGGAATCACGGCCGGCACGCCGGGCTGGGGGAACACGGTGGAGGACGAGAACACCGGCAAGACGGTCCTGGGACGGATCGGCCTCGCTCCGACGCCGGGACTGCGCTTCGGCGTCTCGGGAGCGTACGGGCCGTATCTCGTCGATGGCTTGAACGAGGAGCTCGCTCCCGGCCAGAACGTGAACGACTTCCACCAGGTGCTCGGCATGGTGGACATGGAGTTCGCGACGGGCCATCTCGAGGTGCGCGGCGAGGGGGCATGGAATACCTGGCAGACCCCGACCGTGGGCGACCTGGACGTCACGACGGGCTATGTCGAGATGAAGTACTCCCTTCCGTTCGGCGCGTTCGCCGCGGGACGCATCGACGGCATGCGCTTCTCGGACATCGAGGATTCGAGTGGTGTGAGCCACACCTGGGATTCGAACATCGCGCGCTGGGAGATCGGCGCCGGTTACCGCATCGATCGCACGATCTTCGCGAAGCTGGTCTACCAGCACACGCACCTGGAAGGTCACGACCTCGAGCCGTCGCTCCTCGCGGCGCAGCTCAGCGTGGGGTTCTAACCCCGCACCTGCGTCCTTGTGGTTCCGCAGAGCGCAACGTAGAGTCCACGCCATGGATCTCCATGCCATGGACCGCTGGCTCGAAACGAATCTCGACCAGAGTCTGGACGAGCTCAAGCGGCTCGTGGCCCAGCCCAGCGTCGTCGCGCAGAAGCTCGGCATCGAGCCATGCGCCGACCTCGTCGCCTCCATGCTCCGCGCGCGCGGCTTCGCCACCGAAGTCCTGCCGACGGGAGGATCGCCCGTGGTCGTCGCCGAGCGCGGCGGCCGGAGCGACAAGACGCTCGTCATCTACAACCACTACGACGTGCAGCCCCCCGAGCCCCTCGAGCTCTGGACGAGCCCTCCCTTCGAGGCCACGCTTCGAGACGGCAAACTCTACGGTCGCGGCGTGAGCGACGACAAAGGACACCTCGTCGCGCGACTCCACGCGATGGACGCCATTCTCGCCTCGGCCGGCGAGCTTCCGTGTCGGATCAAGTTCGTGATCGAGGGGGAAGAGGAGGTCGGGAGCGTTCACATGCCCGCCTTCCTCGAGCGCGAGAAGGACCGCCTGCGCGGCGACGCCTGCCTGTGGGAGTTCGGCTACGTGGATCCCGACGAGCGGCCCCTCCTCCACGCCGGGCTCCGGGGCATCTGCTACGTCGAGCTGCGCGTGCGCACCGCAGCGCACGACGCGCATTCGGGCATCGGCGGCTCCATCTTCCCGAACGCCGCCTGGCGGCTCACATGGGCGCTCGCGTCCCTCAAGGGCCCGGACGAGCGGATCCGGATTCCCGGGCACTACGACAAGGTGCGCGCTCCCTCGGCGCGCGACCGCGAGCTCATGGCGGAGACGAAGGATCGAACCGGGGAATTTCGAGAGCTCTACGGCGTGCAGAGCTTCATTCGCGGTCTCGAGGGAGAGGATCTCAAGATCGCCGAGGTGTTCGAGCCCACGTGCACGATCTGCGGGATCACGGCCGGATACCAGGGGCCCGGATCGAAGACGGTGCTCCCCGCGTACGCGTCGGCGAAGGTGGATTTTAGGCTCGTGCCCGACATGATGCCCGAGGACGTGTTCGGCTCCCTCCGCGCGCATCTCGACGCGCAAGGGTTCCACGACGTGGAGGCGGTGCTCCTGGGCGGGACCGGTCCCGGCCGCACCGATCCCGATCATCCTTTCCTCGCCCTCGTCTCGCGTACCGCGGAGCCGGTGTACGGTGTGACGTCGCAGATCGTCCCGATGATCGGCGGCTCGGGGCCGACCCACTCCTTCATCCACATCCTCGGCCTGCCGATCGCGACCGCCGGGATGGGTTACGCGGACACGCGCGCGCACGCTCCCGATGAGAACCTCCGCGTCGACCACTACCTGAAGCACGCGAAGCACGTCGTCCGGATCCTCGAGGCGTTCGCCCAGAGCTAGTCCGCCGTCCCAGCCAGGCTCGCGCCGTCCCGCGCGACGCAGTCTCTCTCCAGCCTCGCATACCGGTTGCTTCGTGGAGCCTCACCCTCCTTCTGGGGATTGCCGTCGTGCCGCGCAGCCGTTAGGGTGTCGCCGGGGACGGGGAGCGGGGGACGCCGGAACGCGCGTCACTCCTGGGAGTCAACAAGGAGGGGATGATGGGATCGAAGCTACGGTTGGGACGGGTCGTGGCGGTCTGCGCCGCGACCGTTTTGTTGACGGCGTGCAACGCGAAGGAGTACCAGGTCGCCACGATCGCGCCGACGCAAGGGAACAACGCGAAGGGTCAAGTCCGCTTCTACAAGGTGGACGGAGGCGTGCGCGTGATCGCGTCCATCGAGGGGCTCACGCCGGGGAAGCACGGATTCCACGTGCATGAAAAAGGGGACTGCTCCGCTCCCGACGCGGCGTCGGCGGGGGGGCATTTCAATCCCACGGGCTCGCCCCACGGCGCGCCGACCGCTCCGCCGACGGCGAGGCACGCGGGGGATCTCGGGAATCTCGAAGCCGATGCCAACGGCAAGGCGAACTACGATCGTGTGGACTCGATGCTCGTCTACGAGAGCCTGTCCGGTCTCTCGATCCTGGTCCACGCGGGCGAGGACGACTTCGTGACGCAGCCCTCCGGCAACTCGGGAGCGCGCGTCGGCTGCGGGGTGATCGAGCCGGCCAAGTAAGGCGAGGCGCCGCTCAGTGCGCCATGGGTCCCGTCTCGGAGCGGTCGCGGAGTCCGCCGACCCCGGTCTGACGGGCGCAGCTCACGCAGCAGTAGAGCGCGCCGCCCGATTCCACGCCGTGCCCGATGATGCGGCAGTCGCAGTGCTCGCACGTCGGGGCGAGAAGATGGATCGCGCACTCGAAGCTGTCGAACGTGTGGCTCTTTCCCTCCATGACCACGTCGAAGGACTTGTCATACTCGTTGCCGCAACATTCGCAGCGCCCCATGACCTCTCCTCTCCCCGCGCTTGGCGGAGGTCAAAACTGCACGTCGTTGTAAGGCCCACGGCCGCGGCGTGTGACACCCGGCCGGGACGCGCTGTCGCATCACTTCACCCTTCGCCCGCAACCCCAATCGGAGCCGTCGGTTTCGGCCGCGATCGCTCTCAATGGCTCGGAGCTCGTGGGCGGGGCGCATGAAGCCAGCGTGGTGTGTGCATAGGTCGGGCCCGGGAGACTTGCGGGGCGCATGAACCTCCTCGCAACGAGGCGAGGGCGGCTCGCCGCGTTCTTCCTCCTCTACGTCACCGAGGGCATTCCGTCGGGCTTCACCGGTGTCGCCGTCGCGACGCGCATGCGGCGCCTCGGGCTCGATCCCGCGGCCATCGGCATGTTCACCGCGGCGCTCCTGCTCCCTTGGGCGGTGAAGTGGGCGTTCGGTCCCTTCGTGGACGTGATCTCGAGCGATCGATGGGGGCGCAGGCGCGGATGGATTCTCGGCACGCAGAGCCTCATGTCGCTGACGATCCTGCTCGCGATGGGGGTCGACATGCGCGCGAGTCTCACTCTGTTCACCGCGGTTCTCGTCGTGCACAACCTCTGCAGCGCGGTCCAGGACGTCGCGATCGACGCGCTCGCGGTGCAAGTCCTGCGCGGCGACGAGCGGGGACTGGCCAACGGGCTCATGTTTGGAGGGCAGTACCTGGGAACGGCGATCGGAGGGACCGGCACTCTGTTCCTGGCGTCGGCCGCCGGTTTTCCGATCACGTTCATCGCGGTTTCGGCCACGATCGCGCTCATCACCGCGTTCGTCGCCTGGCCCATGCGCGAGCCGCCCGGCCCGCCGCGGCCGCCGCTTGGGCTCGCGTCCGTCGGGCAGGGCATCGCGACTTTCGTCCGGGACACGGCGCGCTCCTTCACCGGGAGCCGGGCCGCGCTCGCCGCAATCGCTCTTGCGCTCCTTCCCATGGGCGGTTACGCGCTGTCGCTCTCGCTCCAGTCGAACCTGGCGGTCGAGCTGGGGCTGAGCGATCGCCAGGTGGGGACGCTGTCGCTCCTCTCGACGCTTCTCTCGGCCGGCTTCTGCGTGCTCGGCGGCTGGATCTCGGACCGGTGGGGGCGTCGCCGTTCGCTCGCCGTGTTCATCATCGGGACCACGCTCCCGACCTTCGCCCTGGCCGCCGCGATGCAGCACTTCCACTGGATCCTGCCCGTGAGCCCGCTCCTTCCGAACCGGCCCGTCCCGGCGCCCGAGCTGGTGTCGCTCTTCTGGTCGCTCACCCTCGCGTACGCCGTCTTCCAGGGGCTCATGTACGGCGTCGGGACCGCCATCTTCATGGACGTGACGAATCCGCTCGTCGCCGCCACGCAGTTCACCGGCTACATGGCGCTCTGCAACCTCGTCTTCTCCTATACCTCGGCCTGGCAGGGACACGCGGCCGTGGCGTGGGGCTACCCGGCCACCCTGGTCCTCGACGGGGCGTTTGGCCTCTTGAGCGTGCTCGTGCTGCCTCTCATGGGACCGCTCGGAATCAAAGCCCCCGCACCCAGAGCAGAGCGCGGCGCATCGTAAGTGAAAGCGTGAGGCATGGTGCCCACGCGTCATGAACCCGCCGGGAGCGAACGCCCCGGCGCGAGGAGGTGCAAGATGCACCATTCGTTCCGTCGTGCCCTGGTCCACGCCCGCTGCTCTCACCCTGGCCAGGCCCGCCACTCCATCCCACTCCACCCATCGCCCTGGGGTCATGCCGACGCGCGTGACGCCGCGGCCGATGCCGGCGGTGGTGGTTTCGGAGTGCGCCGTCCTCTTCGATTCCTCGCCTTCAAGCTCGGCCTCGCGGAGCCTCAGGTCGTCCAGCTCGCCCGAATCCTGGACGAGCTCAAGACCGAGCGCGCGCAGCACGCGGTGGACGAGCGGCGCCGCCTCTCGGCGCTCGCCGAGGCGGTGGGGTCGGAGTCGTTCGCCGAGGCAAAGGCCGAGGAAGCCGCGTCCTTGAAATCGGCGAGCACGCAGCGTCTCGAGGCGGCCGTCGTAAAGGCGGTTCGCCAGCTCCACGAGCTGCTCGATCCCGCGCAGCGGGAGCGGCTCGCCTACCTCATCCGCACGGGGACGCTCGTTCTCTAACAAGACGTTTCGATGCAGTCCCACCCGGGGCGGCACGGCGCGAGCCGGCCGCCCCGTCCGCTTCCGGGACGCGGGACCTTTGAAAGTAGACCTTGCTTTTCAGTGATGCCGGCGTATCGTTCCCGCCATGGCCGCCTCCCGACGGGCGATCTCGGATCGCCACCAGCTCCGTGCTCTGGCCAGCCCTGTGCGCCAGGAGCTTGTGGACCTCCTCGCCCGCACCGGCCCCACGACGGCCGCGGAGCTGGGCGCCCTCATCCGGCGTCCCGCCGACGGTCTCTACTATCACCTCCGCGAGCTCCAGCGAGTCGGCCTCGTCGCCCCGGCGGGAACGCGGGTGCGAGGACGGCATCGCGAGGCGATCTTTCGAACGGCGTATCGAGAGCCGTCGCTCCGTCACGATCCGTCGCCGGGAGGGAACTCACCGGCCGTGACCGCGATCGTCGGGTCGATGCTTCGCCTGGGCATCCGGGACTTCAAGGAAGCCGCCGGCTCGGCGCGAGTTCGCACCCACGGGCCACGGCGGGAGCTGTGGGGTCTTCGGGTCACCGGATGGCTCACGCCGGACCAGCTCATCGATGTGAACCGGCACATCGTCTCGCTCGAGAAGGCCGTCGGCCGCCCTCGCTCGCGAGGAGAGCTGTACGCCATCACCGTCTTGCTCACTCCGCTCGGGCATCGCGCGCGCAAGAAGCAGCGGCAGCCGCGGATCCGGAGGAAGTCATGATCTCACTCCGACCTGTCGGAGGCCGCTCTTTCGAAACATGGAAGCTCGAGGTGGCGTATGGGACGATGTCAGGCGCCGCGGGACATCGCGGGGCGCACGGACGTCGCTCCCTCCGTGCGTCCGGATGGCGCCGGCCTCGAGTCCCAACCCCACGAGGAGGATCTCATGCTTAGCACGCGCGGCCTGGTGAAGGTCTATCCCGGCCCGGTCACCGCCTTGAACGGCGTCGATCTCGATGTGGCCCCCGGAATGTTCGGACTCCTGGGTCCGAACGGCGCCGGGAAGTCGACCTTCATGAAGATCCTGGCCGGCCTGCTCGAGCCGACCTCCGGCTCGGTGACCTTGGATGGCGCCGACACCCTGAGCCGGCCCGAGACGCTCTGGCCGCGGCTCGGATACCTGCCTCAGGAGTTCGGCTTCTATCCGCATCTGAGCGGGCAGGCGATGCTCACGCATCTCCTCGAGCTGAAGGGCGTGACCGCGCCGCAGGGACTGAAGAAGCTCGTCGCCGAGCTCCTCGAGCGCGTCAACCTGAGCCACGCCGCGAAGCGCGCGGTGAAGGGCTACTCCGGCGGCATGCGCCAGCGCCTCGGCATCGCTCAGGCGATCGCCGGCCACCCGCGCCTCATCATCGTCGACGAGCCGACGGCGGGCCTCGACCCCGAGGAACGCCTCCGCTTCTACCATCTCCTCTCCGAGCTCGCGCAGGACCGGATCGTGATCCTCTCGACCCACATCGTCGAGGACGTCGCGGTGCTCTGTCCTCGCTTTGCCGTGATCCGGTCGGGACGCCTGCTCGCGGTCACCACGCCGGGCGAGGCGCGGTCCGCGATCGCGGGGTGCATGTACGAGGGAACGGTCGAGGTGGCGGACCTGCCGCGGCTCCGCGCGGAGCGCGTGGTGACGCAGGCGCTCCTCGTGGAAGGGAAGAACAAGGCGCGCCTCTACGAGCCGTCGGGCACGCCGCCGGAGGGATTCGCTCCGGTTCCGGTGACGCTCGAGGACGCATACCTCGTCCTCATGCGCCTGGGCGCCCTCCCGTCGCGCGACCGCGGCGCGAGCCCGCCCATCCAACGGGGCGACGGAGTGCCGGGCGCGATCGCGCCCCAGGCAGGAGCGGAACGATGAGTCTCCGCCGCTTTGGCGCGACCTACTGGGTCGAGCTCAGCCACACCTTCCGCCGCCCCCTCTTCATCATCCTGGGGCTCATGCTCCTTCTGAACGGATGGGGGCTCTCCACGGGTCACGTCCAGATCTCCTCGGGGGACAGCGCCGTCGGAGGCACGAAAGCGTGGATCACTTCCGAATTCGCGCAGACGCAGATGATGACGTACATCGTCCTCCTCTATTACGCGTTCTTCATCGCGATCGGGGCCGGGCTCACCCTCATTCGCGACCGAGAGACCAAGGTGGACACGCTCCTCTACTCGACACCGCTCACCGCCGGCGAGTACGTGTGGGGACGCTACCTCGCGATCACGACCGGCTTCGTGGTGCTCCTCGCGTGGCAGGTCGCGGTGAACGCGTTCTTCAACCACGTGGTGCCGAACGCGAACGCCAACGAGATCCGGGGCCCCTTCTCGCTCGTGAGCTACGGCCTTCCGGTGCTCACCATCGGGCTCCCGTTCCTCGTCTTCTACGCCGGCCTCGCCATGTTCGTGGGGCAGCGGACGCAGAACGGAATCCTGGTCTTCTTCATGTCGGTCGCCCTGCTCCTCGTCTGCGGCTTCTTCCTCTGGACGTGGTCTCCGTCCTGGCTCGACTGGCGGGTCAACCGCCTTCTTCAAGTATTGGATCCGTCCGGATATCGCTGGCTGAACGAGGCGCTCCTCAAAGTGGATCGAGGCGTCGCGTACTACAACAAGGCGCATGTCGCCTATGACGGCCTCTTCTGGATCAACCGGCTCGCCATGATCGCGATTGGCCTCGGGTCTGTGCTCTTGACGCAGAGGTCGGTGGCGCACGCCAAGCGGGGCGCGATTGCGTCCCGCGTGAAGAAGGTCAAGGTGGAGGCCGACTCCGGCGCCCCCGCGCTCAACCCCTGGCCGGAAGGCGCTCAGGGCGTGGCGGCGCTGGGAATGACCGCGAAACGGCCGTCCTTCCTCGCCAGCATCCGGGCGGTGGCGGGCGCCGAGATGCGCGAGCTCTCCCGCCAGAAGGGACTCTACGTCTTCATTCCGCTGATCCTGCTCCAGTCGCTCGGCAGCGAGCTCGTGGCGGTGGGGGCGTTCGACACGCCGATCCTGCTCACGCCCGGCATCACGGCCGTCCAGCTCGCGGGACAGCTGACCGGCTGGTTGTGCCTGCTCCTCATGTTCTACACCGTCGAATCGCTGGAGCGCGAGCGCGCGGCCGATCTCGCGCCGATCGTCTACGCCACGCCGATCCGGACCGGCGCGCTCCTGGCGGGCAAGGCGCTCGCGAACGCGCTCATCGGCGCGGCTGTCCTCGTGGCCTGTCTCATCGCCTCCTTCATCGCGGTGCTGGTGCAGCACACGGTGCCCTTCTCCATCGTGCCGTTCACGCTCGTATGGGGCATCCTTCTCATCCCGACGTTCCTGGCCTGGACCGCGTTCGTCACGGCCGCCTATGCCTGGGTGGGGAACCGCTACGCGGCGTACGGCATCGCGCTCGCCGCGCTCGCCCTCACGCTCTTCAAGGCCCTCTTCAAGCAGATCAGCTGGGCGTTCAACTGGCCGCTGTGGGGCGCGCTCCGCTGGAGCGATCTCGGCTTCTTCGAGACCGATCGGACGGCGCTCGTCTGGAACCGGATCGGCGTGCTCGGGCTCGCCGTCTTCTTCACGGTGCTGGCGGTCCGTCTCTTCGCGCGACGGGGCTCGGATGCGGTGCAGACGATCCACAGGCTCTCACCCAAGAGCCTCATGGGATCGTTGGTCCGGCTCTCGCCCTACGCGGCCGTGCCTGCGATCGCGATCTGCACCCTTCTGTTCCAGATCCACGATGGCGTCGGCGGCGGGGTGGCGAAGAAGGCGGGCAAGGATTACTGGGCCAAAAATCTGAAAACGTGGATCAACGCGCCGCTTCCCGACATCGGCCGCGCGGACATCGCGCTCAAGCTCGATCCCGCGACGCACGGAATCGTGAGCAAGGGCACGCTCACGCTCGTGAACGGCAGCGACTCAACGCTCGCACGGTTCCCGCTGACGGGAGCGCAGCACTGGGACCATGTGGCCTGGACGATGAACGGGAAGGAGTACAAGCCCGAGACCACGGAGCACCTCTACGTGATCGAGCCGCCACATCCGCTGGCTCCCGGGGACAGCGTGGTCCTGGGGTGGAGCTTCGACGGACGGTTCCCTCGCGGCGTCACCAAGAACGGCGAGAACACGGACGAGTTCATCCTTCCGTCGGGCGTCGTCCTGACCGGCTTCACGCCCAGCTTCATGCCGGTCGTGGGCTACATGGACGCGGTGGGGGAGACGAAGGAGAACAAGCTCGAGCCGCGCCGCTACCCGCGCGACTACTGGAAGGGGGTCACCCGCGCCGGGTTTGGTGCCACGGCCTGGTTCCCGGCCCGCATCTCGGTGACCGGCCCGGAGGCGTACACCCTGAACTCGGTCGGCGTGTGCACCAGCAACACGGTGAAAAACGGCCAGAGGACGCAGGTCTGGGAGACCACCGACCATCCGGTCAAGATCCTGAACGTGGTCTGCGGGCGATGGAAGGAGAAGGAGGGGCACGGCACGACGATCTATTACAGCGCCGTGCACCCGTACAACATCGGCGAGATGTCGACCACGCTCGACGCCGCGCGGAAATATTACTCCGAATGGTTCCTGCCCTACCCGTGGAAGGAGCTCAAGCTATCGGAGTTCCCCGCGCTCGCCGGCTACGCGCAGGGCTTTGGCACCAACATCACCTTCAGCGAGAACATCGGCTTCCTGACGCGGAACGACGACAAGACGGACGCGACCTTCCTCGTCACCGCCCACGAGGCGGCGCACCAGTGGTGGGGCAACATCCTCACCCCGGCCGACGGCCCGAACGGCGACTTCCTGAGCGAGGGGGCGGCCCACTTCTCGACCATGCTCCTCTTCAACCAGGTGAAGGGGCCGGCCGCGCGGATGGAGTTCGCGAA
>Ga0068858_100004439_pt1 | contig 13763 bp, 7 predicted proteins | sample KBSSwiS12_FD_66589 | JGI IMG/M metagenome (GOLD analysis project Ga0068858, IMG submission 66589) | Switchgrass rhizosphere microbial communities from Kellogg Biological Station, Michigan, USA - KBS Switchgrass S1-2 | ecosystem: Host-associated > Plants > Roots > Rhizosphere > Soil ... | reverse complement strand
AGTTCGCCGAGGTCCGGGACTCCCTTGACGGGAGGGCGCTACGCCGCCTGCTCACCAGCCTGAGTCGGACCAGCCTCACGCTGGAGCTGCCGAAGTGGACGACGCGCACCGCCGTCCACCTCGACGAGGCACTGAAGGCGCTGGGCATGCCGACGGCGTTCGGCGCCGATGCCGACTTCGGCGCCATGACGGCGACCGAGCGACTGGCCATCGCCGCCGTCCCGCAGCAGGCCTACGTGGCCGTCGACGAGAAGGGCACCGAGGCCGCCGCCGTCACCGCCGTCGTCATGGGCGTCACCGCGGTGGCCGCATCGCCGTTGACGGTGACCGTCGACCGGCCGTATGTCTTCGTCATCCACGACCGCCCGACCGGCACTCCCCTCTTCCTCGGTCACGTCGCCGACCCGACCCAGTAGCGGCACGCTTCGGACCAGCTATGCTGGTCCCATCAGCTCGTCGAGCTCCTGCCGCGAGTTGTCCGCGTGTCGTAGCACCCGCTCAGCACTGGGCTTCTGCTCCGCGCGTAACCGGTCGAGATCCTCGATTCCCCGGTTGTCGGCGGGACACCCCACAGATAGCGATCTTTCTTGTCTTCGTTCACCGATCTTGGCGTGCCCACGCGCCTGACCGACGTTCTCACCCGTCTCGCCATCGAGATCCCCACCCCCATCCAGCGGGCCACACTGCCGGACGCGCTCGCTGGACGTGACGTCCTCGGCCGCGGCCGCACGGGGTCCGGCAAGACGCTCGCGTTCCTCCTGCCCGTGGTCGCACGGCTGTCCGGCGGGCCCCGGACCCGAGCCGGGGCTCCGCGCGCGCTGATTCTGGCGCCCACCCGTGAGCTCGCCGTTCAGATCGACACGGCTCTTCGGCCGCTCGCCGCCGCGGCCGGCCTCACCTCGTGCACCGTGTTCGGCGGCGTAGGCCAGAACCCCCAGGTGGCCGCGATCCGGCGGGGCGCCGACATCGTCGTGGCCTGCCCCGGCCGACTCGAGGATCTCCTCGCGCAGGGGCACTGCTCGCTGGCCCAGGTAAAGATCACCGTGCTGGACGAAGCCGACCACATGGCCGACCTGGGGTTCCTTCCCGCCGTACGCCGGCTGCTCGGCCAGACCCCGGCCGGCGGGCAACGCCTGCTGTTCTCGGCCACCCTGGACAAGGCCATCGACACCCTGGTGCGCCAGTACCTCACCAAACCCGCGGTACACGAGGCCGACTCCGCGCAGTCCCCGGTGGGCACCATGGCGCACCATGTCCTGCACGTCGAGAAGGACAGCCGGCTTCCCGTACTCGTCGACCTGTCCAGTGCACCGGGCCGCACGGTCGTGTTCACCCGCACGAAGCACGGCGCCAAGGCGCTGGCCCGCCACCTCAACCGCGCCGGCGTGCCGACGGTCGAGCTGCACGGCAACCTGAGCCAGAACGCCCGTACCCGCAACCTCGACGACTTCCACACCGGCCGGGCCTCGGCGCTGGTCGCCACGGACATCGCCGCCCGCGGCATCCACGTCGACAATGTGGCCCTCGTGATCCACGCCGACCCACCGGCCGACCACAAGGCATACCTGCACCGTTCCGGGCGCACCGCGCGCGCCGGCAACAGCGGCACCGTCATCACGGTGGCGACCACGGAGCAGATCCGCGAGGTCACCCAGCTGGCCCGCGCCGCCGGCATCAGGCCGACGACCACCCGGGTCGCCTCCGCCGATCACCCGATCCTCGCCACGCTCGCCCCCGGCGCCCGGTCGCTCACGACCCCCGTAGCCGCGATCCAGGCGGAGACCAAAACCATTCCAGCCCAACGCACGCCGGCTGGCGGAAACCGCGGCACCGAGCCGACACCTCGAACGGGCCGACGGCGTGGACGCCCCACCGCCAGCAGCCAGCGCGCTAGCGGCCAGAGCCACCGTGCTGGGCGGGCCACGGCGTCACGGCCGGCCACGGCCACGGCTCGAACCAGCTCACCAGGTCACGAGACCAGCCCGTCGCCCGCGGAGCGATCCAGGTCGCGACCGACACACAGCGCCGCGATGTTCAGCGCCCGCAGCGGCCGCTGACCAGACTCTCGACATCCGCCTGGACCTCCCACGTATCACCGTCGACATCAGCAATGGCTATCGCCCCGGCATCGAGCAGTTCGCCCTGGACGCGACGGTGGCCCCAGGTCGGGTTGTGGCGGGCCAGGCGGATCACCAGCGTCTGCAGCTCGTCATTCACCGGCGGGCGGCCCGTCCGGTGCGGGTAGGTCCATCGTCGGGAAGGCGCCGTGAAACTTGATCTCCAGGCGCTGCCTGCGCGGCACGCCGCCGGCCGGGTCCCGGGACCAGCCGAGGAAGTACAACGCGCTGGTGCCGCCGGCATCGGCATCGTCGTGCGGGTTGTAACCGCCGCCGTCCCAGCCGAAACCAGCCTGTTCGCGCAACACCTGGCGCAGGAACTCGATGACCGCGGCGTCCGGCTCGACCAGCCGCAGCGCGACGTGCCGCTCGAGGTCCTGGCCCCGCTCCCGTTCGAGGATTCCGCCGGGCAGGTCCGCCGACGGGCGCAGCATGAACAGCTCGATGGTCGGGCGGCGACCGCCGGGGACGGCGGCCGTTCCAGCCGGTGTCGCGTGGCAGATCCGCACGTCGAGACTATCCGCTGGAACGCCATACCGCTCGGCGAGCCGGGCCTTGACGATGACGCTCGGTACCACCGGGCCCGGGGTTGCGCCGAGTTCCACGAGCGTGTCGAGGGCCGCGTCGAAGTCGTCCGGAAAGACCATCAGGGCGCAGTGGTCGAGCACGCAGTAACGCGAGATCGACTCGATGACCGTGGGGGCTGATTCGACGCCGGAGAACAGCTCGCCGAGCAGGCCAGCGAGGGACGAGGACCGCAGCATGTCGCAGCTGTCGCGGACGCGAGCGTGATCGACGTCGTCGAGCCCCGCCGGCCGGGCGATGCGCTCCGCGGCGGCACTAAGGACTGCCACGGCGACGGGCGCGTCCGCCGACGCTGACGCGAACCGGATCAGTCCTGCGTCGACGTTCGACCCATCCATATGTCAGGCCCCCCGTGACTCGCAGGCCGCCGGCCGGCCCGATGGCTGACAAACCGCAGACGAAAACCGTCTAACCGGGCCGGTAATCCCGGATAGCTCGTGTTCGGTCATTCAGAGATGAGCTTGGCCGCTGCGAGTTCCTCCTCGAGCGCTGCGGCCAGGACCGCTACATTCGGCTCCCGCAGCATCGCTGAGTGCATACCGCCCACGGCACGGATGGTTAGATCACCGCGCAGGACCGTGCGCCAACCGGTTGCGCTCGCGCGGGTGTCTTCTTCGGCCACGAACAGCACGGTCCGGCCGAAATAAGGGCGGATAGGGTACAGCACGGTGAGCACTTTGCTTTGCCGGTAGAACCGGTGATAGCTGCTCCCGTGGGACGGGACGAGACCGGTGAGCGCCACCTCGGCAAACCGGCCCGCCGTCATCGCCGCTCGCCGCGAAAGGTCGGCGCCCTTCGCCAGCGGCTCGGGCAACGAGCGTAACCATGCATTCCACACCTCCTGCGGGCCAGCGCCGCCGCCGGCACCCGACACCCCGGTGGGAGCGGCGGCCGGGACCCCGGCTGCCCAGGTCGTCGAGGGCAGCCGCCCGCTGGCCAGGAACGGCAGGTCGGGGTCGAGCAGGGCGAGTAGCGCTACCTGCTCTCCCGCGGCCGTCAACCGCTGGGCGACCTCATAGGCGACCAGGCCGCCGAACGAGAACCCGACCAGGTGGTACGGCCCGCGCGGCTGGATTCGGCGGATGTCCGCCAGATGCCGGCGGGCATGCTGGGACACGCTCCAGTCCGGAACCTGACGGGCTTCCAGGCCCCGTGGCTGGAAGCCGACGATGTTGCGGCCGGCACCGATCCGGCGGGCCAGGTTCAGGAAGTTCAACGCGGTCCCGCCGCCACCGGCGAAGCAGAACACCGTGCTGTCTGCCGCTTCGGCGGAGCCGTGGAGCTGGATGCAGGTCGCGCGGGAGGCACCGAACCGTTCCCGGCCAATGAGCTCGGCGAGTGCCTCGATGGTAGGCGCCTCGGCGAGAGCCGCCGAGGTGAGCTCGACGCGCAACTGGTCGTTGATCTGGGCGATCAGCGCCTGGGCGGTCAGCGAGTCGCCGCCGAGCTCGATGAAGTCGTCGGTCACCCCGATCGCTTCACCGTCAAGACCCAGCACCAGCCGCCAGATCTCCAGAAGCTGATCCTCCTGCGGGTTGCGAGCGCCGACCCACTTCGTGCCTGGCCGCTCGGGAATGTCGGGGAGCGCCTGCCGGTCGACCTTGCCGCGGTCGTTGCGGGGCAGCGTCGCCAGCAGCTGGATTCCCGCCGGGACCATGTACGCAGGCAGCCGGGAGCGCAGGTGGCGGCGCAGCTCGGCGATCGTCGTGTCCGCGTCGCTCGCCAGCTCCACGTAGGCGCACAGCCGCGGCTCGCCGGACGCGCCCGGCCGGCCGGTCACCACCGCGGCGCGGATCGCCGGCAGCTCCAGCAGCACGGTCTCGATCTCGACCGGCTCGACCAGGTAGCCACGGATCTTCAGGGCGGCGTCCGCCCTGCCGACCAGCGTGAGCTGTCCGTCGCCGGCCAGCCGGCCGAGGTCGCCGGTCCGATAGAAGCGCCGGCCGTCGGGGGTGACGCCGAACTTCTCGGCGGTCCGGCCCGGCTCATCGACGTAGCCGGTCGCGAGGTAGTCCGAGACGACGACGACCTCGCCAGTCTGGTCGGGGCCGACGGGTGTGCCGGCATCGTCCCAGATCAGCACGGGACGGTCCGGCACCGGCCACCCTGCCGAGAGGGCCCCGTCCGGCGGCGGTGTGGTCCGGTCGAACCGGTTGAACGCCAGACAGCCGATCTCGGAGGCGCCCAGCCAGTTCACGAAGACACCGTCCGGGTCGAGGTGGTCACGCAGCGCGGCGATCTCGCGGCCGTGGATCGGCTCGGTACAGGTCGTCACCAGCCGCGCGTGGTCCAACGTGTGGTCGGGGGCCATCTCCGCGAGCATCCGGGCGAGCGCCGACGGCGTGGTGTGGATGGTCGTCGGACGCTGCTCGCCGAGCCAGGACACCAGCGCCGGGACTCCGGCGACGCGCGGGTCGAACAGGTACAGGGCTGCCCCGGTGCTCAGCGTCCAGAGCACGACCTCGAAACCCGCGGCGAAGGAGTACGGCAGCAGGACCGCGGCCCGGTCGGCCGCCTCGAAACCCAGGGCCGCGACACCCGACCAGATGTCACACATGACCATCCGCCGGCTGCGGATAACGCCCTTCGGCGTGCCTGTCGACCCGGAGGTGAAGAAGATCGCCAGCGGATCCCCGGGATCACCAGGAGGAACTGCGGGGAGGACCGCGGCGGTAGCCGCGCTGGCCCGCGCGGGCGTGGCGGGCCGTGCGGGCTGGACGGATCCCTCGGACGCCCCCTCGACGTCGTCGACCAGCAGCACCGGGCAGCCCGCACCTCGAGGCCCGCCAACCCGGGAGGTCGACTCCGCCGCACCAGCGGAACCCCTGTCGCCAACGCCAGCGGGCCCCCGGCCGGCCGCCGCGCTGACCGCCTGCGCGGCCGAGGAGTGCGCCGCGTCGGTGAGCAGCACGGCCGCGCCGCTCGTCGCGAGCATTGCGGCGAGCCGCTCCACCGGTGCCTGTGGATCGAGCTGAGCAAACGGTCGACCCGCCCAGCTCGCGGCGAGAAACGCCACAATGCCACCCTCGTCGTGGCCGAACATCGTCGCGACCGGCTCCGAGCCCGCGCCAAGCTGCCGCGCCACAGACCGGCCGAGTGCGCTCGCCCGGCCGGCCAGGTCGCCATAGGTCATCTGCCGTCCATCGCACACGATGGCAATCCGCTCCGGCGCAGCGATGGCGATCTCCCGCACCCGGTCGGCAGGCGAGCTGTTCTCGTACTGCCGGCCGAAGGTGGGCACGCCGGCCGGCATGGGTGAGCCGGCGGCCGGCGGGGCCGCGGAGCCAGTCGACACGACCGATGACATCTGGCAGTCCCTCCGCACGAGCCGGTGGTCTCGGGCGAACCTTCCTCCCCGTTCAGGGCGGCCCGCGGGTGGTCCTGATGCGGGGCGGTCCTGATACTGAGAGGTCGCGCGAGCCGCCCACTCTATGACATTTCCACGGAAACGAACATCGCGGCGATACCACCGGGACGACGACCGTTCATCAACGACCACGCGGCCAGGCGGAACGAGGCTTCCAATGCCGTGAAAATCACGTTCGTGACATCTTGCCACCTACGCACCGGCCCCCACGGGTGTTCGACGCGGATGGCGCCTTTGAGTCCGCCAACCGGCGGCGTGGCGGCTGCGTACGTGTTTTTCGGCTCGAACATGACGGTTACGTAATAGTCCGACAACGTGTGTCCATCCAGTAACGGCGTCGCCAGCACGCGGCAGATAAGCTACGCCCGCAGGTCGGACACGTAACGTGCCATTTCCAGACCAACCTCACCCAGTACAGGCAATCCGGTACCCGACCGCAACTGGCTTTTCGGTCTCGTCCTCAGCCGGTGTCCGCGTCTCGGACACTGATCCGAGCTGGACACGCTGGGCGACGCCCAGTATCACGGGCGTCGTCAACCATACAAACTCTCGATGCGAGCGCCTCATCCATATCCTGATCTTCGCGGACAGGATGGCTGGGGTCAGTGCGTGGCGAGGATGGTGCGGGCGGTGTTGCGGCCGGAGGCGCCCCAGACGCCGGCGCCGGGGAAGGTGGCGCCGCCGGTGAGGTAGAGGCCGGCGACCGGGGTGCGGTAGCGGGACAGCTCGCGGCGGCGGCCGAGCAGGGCGGACATCACGCCGTCGGGGAAGCTCGGGACGTAGCCGCGGGGCAGGTTGAACTCGCGTTCGTAGTCGGGCGGGGTCATCGCCCGCCAGTCGCGGACCGACGCCAGCAGTTCGGGGCCGTTCTCGCAGATCGAGGCGTACTGCTCCAGCCAGCCCCACGGCACGGCGCGGTCGCCCCAGCCGCCGGCCAGCGCCCACGGAGTCCACAGGATCTCCTGGCTCAGCACATGGGCGCCGGGGCCGGGGCTCATGGTCGCGTCGAGCACGGACGGGAGGTTGAGGAAGAACATCGGCCGCTCGGCGATCCGGCCCCGCTTCAGCTCGGCCGAGGCGGCGATCTGCTGCTCGGGGGTGGGGCTGACGATCGTCGTCGGGACGTGCCGCAGGTCCGCGGGCAGCACGTCGTCGGGCAGCGCGGCGAGGGCGCGCGGCGTCGGCAGGGCGGTGACGACGGCGTCAAGCTTCGACTCGTAGCCGTCCGCGGGAGGCGTCGCCGCCCAGCGGCGGCGCAGCCGGGCGGCGGCGTGCTCGCCAGCGAGCCAGTCGACGAACAGGGCCCGCGGGTCGGTGGCGTTGACAACGGTGCGGGCGGTGATCCGGCGGCCGTCGGCGAGGCGCACCCCATAAACCCGGCCGCCGTTCGCGTCGAGCCCGACGACGCGCGCGCCGGTGACGACCCGGCCGCCGCGCGCCCGCAGGTAGGACTCCAGCGCCGCCGGCACGGCGCCGCTGCCACCGACGGGCCGCCCGACGCCGACCAGGTGGCGGATCGCGAGGCCCAGCGCGCCGAGGCCCGTACCGGGCGCGTCCGGGCCGAGGCCCCAGACCGCGGGCCCGACAGTGTGCGTCGCCGCGATCACCCAGGAGGGCAGGCCGAACGAGGTGAGCACGTCGACGAGGCTGCGCCGCGGCCAGTCCAGCAGCACCTTCGCGCCGCGCAGCTTCTGGCGGGCGACGACCGTGGTGAGGATCGACGGGGTGGTCGGCTTTCCGCTCTGCACGGCGAGCACCAGCCGCGCCGCCGGCAGCGCGACCTCCAGGTAGCGCCGGTAGGCGTCGGCGGCGGACCGGTCGAGGCGGGCGAGCCCGTCGATGGTGCGTTGGGCGGAACGCCACTGGACGAAGACCGGCTCGTCGGCCCAGCCGACGCCGATGAGCATCGGGTCGACGTCCAGGTAGCGCAGGCCGTGGGCGGCGAGGTCGAGCTCCTCCACGATGCCGCTGGCGCGGATCATGGTGTGGTCGCAGTTGCAGACGTTGACCCGGGCGCCGACGGCGTCGACGGTCGACGCGCACCCGCCGGCGGTGGCCCGCGCCTCCAGGACGACGACCGAACGGCCGGCCCGGGCGAGGTAGGCCGCGCAGGCCAGCCCGTTGTGCCCGCCGCCGATGACGACGACATCCGCCCGGGGCGGCAGCGGGTCCGATGCCGGGGCGCGCCTGGCCGCCGCCGCGCCGGGTGCGGTCAGGTCGGCCGTCACCGTGGGGTTCTCGGGTCGAAGCGGGCGATCTCGCGCAGCGACGCGGCGGCGGTCTCGACCATCGCCTCGTAGCGCTGCTTGCCGCGCTCGGCGGTCGCCCCGGTCGGGTCGCCGATCGTGCCGTCGGTGCCGAAGTCGTCGGACAGCCAGCCGAACGACACCGACCGGCCGAACCCGACCCGCTCGAATCCCGCCAGGTGCTCGGGAACCGACCGGGTGGCGAGGTCGAGGCGGACCAGGTCGGGCCGCAGGTGCAGCATCACCGACGTCTCCTCGATGCCGGCGTGGATGCCCATGCCCAGCTCGGCAGCGGGCGACGAGCCGCCCTGATCCGGTGGCACGGAAGGATGCATGACGAAGGTGCGCAGGCCGTGGGCGAGCCGCAGGTCACGGCTGGCGACCTGTAGCAACGCGCTGTTGCCGCCGTGGCCGTTGAGGAAGACCAGCCGCTGGACGGGCGTGGTTGCCAGGCAGCGGCCCAGGTCATCGAGCATCGCCAGCATCGTCGTCGCGGACAGCCACATAGTGCCAGCCGACCAGGCGTGCTCGTTCGACTTGCTGTAGGCCAGCGTCGGCAGCAGCAACAGGTCGATCTCGTCACCGTGGGCCGCGACGACGTCCCGGCCGAGCATGTCAGCGACGACGAGGTCCGTCGACATCGGCAGATGCGGCCCGTGCTGTTCCACCGATCCCACCGGCAGGACGGCGACCGCGCCCGGTGACAGGTCCGCGATCTCGGGGGCCCGCAGGTCGGCAAAGATCCGGGTCACGCTGCCTCCAGCCGCCAGGGGCGAACGCCGTGGCGGCCGCCCCTCGCCCAGGGTGTTCACAACGCACTGACATCTGAAGAACACTGTCGTGGCCAGGCATGACATCCCCGTCAGCGCGAAATTTCCCCGCGGCAAACTCGCCACCGGCCGCGGTCGGGTGGCCGGTCAGCAGCGGCGCAGCCGGGGGCCGATCCCGGATGCGTCGAACTGGAGGCGCTCGATGAGCAGCCGCAGCTCGTGCAGCGCGACGGTCGCGCCAGCGACGTCGATCGGGCCGGTGCCGACCCGCGGGCCGGCCGTCTCCCAGTCGGCGGGCCGGCGCGGGCCCGGCCGTGGCACTCCCGACGGCGGCGCGCCGGCCAGCTCCGCGAGGACCGCCGTGAACGGCCCGACCGCCGCGGACCGGCCCGCCAGCCAGCGCGTAGTGATGGCCTGCGGGCCCTCGGCCAGCCAGTCCGCCGAGTCGCCGTCGGGCGGGTCACTCGGCGCTGCCTCGGCGCGGGTCGTCGCGATGACCAGCCAGGCGAGCGCCGCCCACAGGCCGGCGAGCTGGGCGCGCAGCGCGCCCTTCGCGGCCAGCGTCCAGTGCGAGTCGGCGGCGACGTCGCCGAGCCGGTCGTGCAGCAGGGCCAGGCCGAGACGGCGGCCGAGCGCGGCGTGCACCCCGGCCGCGTCCTCGATCGGGCCGGGCGGTGGCACCGGTACGGTGACCAGCAGGTCCAGCGCGGTGCTAAGCGCGCCGAGCCCGCCGACCCGGGTCGTCAGGTCCGCGTCGGCTTCCGGCCCGGTGACGCCGAACGCCGCGGCGAGGTCCGTGGCGACGGCACGCAGCCGGCCGAAGGCCGCGGCGGTGCCCGCCCGGCCGCGGGCGTGGCGCAGGAGCCATTCGGTCGCCACCTCGTGGAAGTCGCGGACCTGCCGCCGCGCCGCCAGCTCGCCTGCGGCCGGCAGCGTGCCGCCGTGCTTGTCGAGCGCCGACCACAGCTCGTCGAGCCCGAAGAGCACGGCCGACGCCGCGTAGGCCAGGGCCGTGTCCGCGGTCGTCACCCCGGCCTGTTCCTCCAGCCGGAAGACGAAGCCGGGCCCCATCCGGTTGACCAGCTCGTTCGCCAGCCGGGTCGCGATGATCTCCCGGACCAGCGGATGGGCGCTGATCCGGGCCGCGAACCGGGCTCGCACCGCCGGCGGGAAGTACCGCTGGGCTACCACGTCAAGCGCCGGGTCGTCCGGCAGCGTCGAGTCCAGCAGTTCCTGGCGGACCAGGGTCTTCGCCTTCGCCTGCAGCACCGCGAGCTCCGGGCGGGTCAGCCCAGCGCGGGCGGCCCGCAGCTCCTCCAGCCGGGCCTCCGACGGCAGGTGCTCCAGGGAGCGGACCAGCCCGGAGCGGGCCTCCAGGTTGCGCAGCAGCCGGATGTGCCGGTCCAGGTAGAAGGCCGCGTACTCGGCGGACAGACTCACCGCGACCGCCTGCTGCGCGCTGTCATTGAGGACGGCGGCGGCGACGTCGCCGGTCAGCGAGCGCAGCAGCTCGTCGCGGCCGTCCCTGGTCAGCTCTCCCTCGTCGACGGCCCCGGCGAGCAGGATCTTCAGGTTGACCTCCCGGTCGGAGGTGTCGACGCCCGCGGAGTTGTCCAGGAAGTCGGTGTTGATCCGCACGCCGTCGCGGGCCGCCTCGACTCGGCCGGCCTGCGTCACGCCAAGGTTCCCGCCCTCGACGACGGCCTTCGCCCGCAGCTCGACGGCGTCCACCCGGACGGCGTCGTTGGCGTGGTCGGCGGCGTCGTCCTGGCTCTCGGTGCTCGCCTTGACGTAGGTCCCGATGCCGCCGTTGTAGATCAGGTCGACGGGTGCCAGCAGCAGCGCCCTGACCAGCTCGACCGGTGACATCCCGGCGTCCTCGCCGGTTGCCACCGGCGGCAGGCCGAGGACCTCACGGGCCCGCGCCGACAGTTCGACCCGGCGGGCGTCGCGGCGGAACACTCCGCCGCCGGGCGAGAGCACCGCCGGGTCGTAGTCCGCCCACGACGAGCCGGGCAGCTCGTAGAGCCGGCGCCGCTCCTCGAACGCCGCGGCCGGGTCCGGATCTGGGTCGATGAAGACGTGCCGGTGGTCGAAGGCGCCGACCAGCCGGGTCGTGCGCGAGCGCAGCATCCCGTTACCGAAGACGTCGCCGGACATGTCGCCGATGCCGACGGCGGTGAACGGGTCGCGGTCGGGGTCGATGCCCAGCTCGCGCAGGTGCTGGCTGGCCGACTCCCAGGCGCCCCGCGCGGTGATGCCCATCGCCTTGTGGTCGTAGCCGACCGACCCGCCGGAGGCGAACGCGTCACCCAGCCAGTAGCCGCGCTCGGCGGCGATCTCGTTGGCCAGGTCGGAGAAGGTCGCGGTGCCCTTGTCGGCGGCGACGACGAGGTACGGGTCCGGCTCGTCGTAGACGACGGTCCGGTCGGGGCCAACGGGCTTGCCGGCCACCAGATTGTCGGTCACGTCGAGCAGCGCCGAGACGAACGTCCGGTAGGCCGCCCGCACCCGCGCCGGATCGGGGCGCCCGGCGGGGCCGGCCCGGCCGGTGAGCGTGGGCTCGTGCAGGACGAAGCCGCCCTTGGCGCCGTCCGGCACGATCACGACGTTCTTCGTGACCTGCGCCCGGAACAGGCCGTGCACCTCGGTGCGGTAGTCCTCGGGCCGGTCGGAGAACCGCAGCCCGCCGCGGGCGACCCGGCCGCCGCGCAGGTGCACGCCCTCCACCTCGGGCGACGTCACGAAGATCTCGACCCACGGCCGGGGCGGCGGCAGCAGCGCCAGCCGACTGGAGGCGATCTTGATCGCGATCGCGGGCTTCGGCTGGCCGGCCGCGTCGCGCTGGTAGAAGTTGGTTCGCAGCACGGCGGCGAGGACGTCACGCAGCCCGCGCAGGATCCGGTCCTCGTCGAGGCTGGCGACCCGGCCCAGCAGCGCGTCGAGTTCGGCGGACGCGCTGTCCGCCGCCGCCTGGCGGTCACCGGCCGCGCCGTCCGGGTCGAAGCGGGCGCGGAAGAAGTCCAGCAGCGCCCGGGCGAACGCCGGGTTCGCGCGCACCGTCCGCTCGGCGTACCCGTGGCTGAGCGTGACCCCGGTCTGGTGCAGGAATCGCCACAGCGCGCGGATGACGGCGACCTCCCGCCAGCCCAGGCCGGCGGTCAGCGCCAGCCGGGTGAACCCGTCCAGCTCCGCCCGCCCGGTCCAGACCGCCGCGAACAGCTGCGCGAACGCCTCCCGAGCCGAGGCCTGAGCTGGCGGCTGGGCCGGATCCTCAGCACCGGGCCGTCGGGGGGCGACCGGGGCCGGCACCTCGGGCAGCCGCAACAGGTACTCGTCGCGGTCCTGCGCCGCCGTGCCGGCCGTGCCGGCGGCGGGCCGGCCGTGGTCAAGCACCTCGACGCCGAGCCGGCTGAACACGTCGACCACGGCCGCCAGCGGCGGCCGACCGGCGCCCCGCGGCCAGGTGAGCACGCACCGCGCCGCCCCGGTCGCGGGCTGCCCGGGGTCGTCGACGAACGTCACGGCGGGCGCTGCCCCGAAGGGGGCACCGTCCACCGCGACGGCCACGCCGTCGGTCCCGGCGGCGGCCTCTCCAGCAAAAACTCTCTCGGCGGCCACACTGCCACTCATACTCACAACTCCACCGGCTCTGTCCGTCGTCTCGTCGGCCGGATTCCGCACCCTCGCGGCAACCGCCGATATCCCTACCAGCTAGAACGCCGCCAGGCCGATCGTCTCGTCCCGCCGGCGCCCGGGCTGGCTCATCGGGCCGCTGCGCCGGCGAGCGACTCCAGCGCCTCGGCCAGCACGCCGAGCGCGTCGTCGAGCAGGTCGTCGCCGATCGCGAGCGGGGGCAGCAGGCGCAGGACGTTGCCGTCGGTGCCGCAGGTGAGGACGACGACGCCCGCCGTGTGGCAGCGGCGAGCGACCGCCGTCGTGGCGGCGGCGTCGGGCCGGCCGGTGGCGGGGTCGACGAGCTCGACGGCGAGCATGGCGCCCCGACCACGGACGTCGCCGATCGCCGGGACGGTGGCGGCGAGCGCGCGCAGCCGGGGCAGCACCCGCGCCTCGATGGCGCGGGCCCGCTCGACGAGGCCGTCGCGTTCGATCGTCTCGATGGCGCCGAGCGCGGCGGCGCAGGCCAGCGGGTTGCCGCCATACGTGCCGCCGAGGCCGCCCGGGTGCGCGGACTGCATGATCTCGGCGCGGCCGGTCACGGCGGACAGCGGCAGGCCGCCGGCGATGCCTTTGGCCATGGCGATCAGATCGGGCACGACGCCCTCGTGCTCGCCGGCGAACATCGCGCCGGTGCGGGCGAAGCCGGTCTGCACCTCGTCGGCGATGAAGACGGCGCCGGCCGCGGCCGACCACGCGGCGATCGCCGCCACGAAGCCCTCGGCGGGGACGATGAAGCCGCCCTCGCCCTGGATCGGCTCGAGCAGGACCGCGGCGACGTTGCGGGCGCCGATCTGGCTCTCGATGACCTGGATCGCGCGGGCCGCCGCCTCCGGGCCGGACAGGCCATCGCGGAACGGGTAGGACAGCGGGACCCGGTAGATCTCCGGCGCGAACGGGCCGAAGCCGTTCTTGTAGGGGTGGTTCTTGGCGGTCAGCGCCATCGTCAGGTTGGTGCGGCCGTGGTAGGCGTGGTCGAAGACGACGACGGCCTGGCGGC
>Ga0068858_100004438_pt1 | contig 13763 bp, 15 predicted proteins | sample KBSSwiS12_FD_66589 | JGI IMG/M metagenome (GOLD analysis project Ga0068858, IMG submission 66589) | Switchgrass rhizosphere microbial communities from Kellogg Biological Station, Michigan, USA - KBS Switchgrass S1-2 | ecosystem: Host-associated > Plants > Roots > Rhizosphere > Soil ... | reverse complement strand
CGCCATGGAGAGGACGGTTCCGACAGTGACCTGTGTCGCCACCGCGCGACCATCTCCGGTCATGCGTACCGCGAGGATGTACGCGTTGGTCGCGGTCGGCAGGGCGGCGCAGAGCACCAGCACCTTCGCGTCGACCCCGTGGAATCCCAGGAGCATGGCCAACCCAACCGCGATCGCGGGCACGATGGCGAGCTTTACCGCCAGCCAGTAGACGTGCGCGCCGAGCGCGCCCTGCCCGCGCTCGAGCCTCATCGCCGCACCTACGGAGAGCAGGCCCGCGGGTAGCGCCGTCTGCCCGAGGAGGCCGAGCGTCTGGTCGGCGAATCCCGGCAGCGGCAGCCCCGCCAGGTTCCAGGCGAAGCCCGCCACGCTCGAGACCACGAGCGGGTGCTGCACGATCTCCATGAGGAAGCCGCGCTCCGACTGCGAGGCGAGCACCGCGACGGCGCCGAAGTTCGCGAGCGGGATCATCACGCCCAGCAGCAGCGCCGCCAGCGCCACGCCCTGCGTGCCGAAAAGGCTTCCGGCCACCGCAAGCCCGATGTACGTGTTGAAGCGGTAGCCGCACTGGGACCCTGTCGCATGCAGCTGGTGGTCGAGGCGGAAGAGCGGCTTCGCGAGGAGCGACAGCAGGAAGCCGGCGACGGTGAACGCGCATGCCGCCGCCACGAGCCATCCCGTCCGGGCGAAGTCGATCTTCGCCACCGCGAGCGAGCGGAAGAGCAGCGCGGGAAAGAGGACGTAGTACACGAGCTTCTCGAGGCCGCTCCAGAACCCGATGCCGTAGCCGAATCGCCGCGCGAGTACCAGGCCCACGACGATGAGCGCGAAGTTGGGAAGGATGAGGAGCGCGAAGCTCACGCCGGCACGCCCTTGCCGAAAGTGTTGTGGTAGACGTGCGCCGAGGTGTCCACGCGCGAGACGCGAAGCTCCACCGGGCGGTCGCGGAAGGTGAGGGCTACGCGGCGGATCTCCAGCAGCGGCGCCCCCGGCTCGACGCGCAGCAGCTTCGCGTCCTCGGCGGTCGCGATCACGGCGCGCAGCCGCTCGTCGGCGCGCAGCACGTTGATGCCGTAGCGCGACTGGTAGAGATGGTAGATGGTGTTGCCACGCGCGAGGAAGATCTTCTCGCTCAGTCCCGGGAAGAGCGACGCGGGCAGCGTGATGTCGTCGAGGATCCGCGGCGCTGCCTCGAGCGAGAGCACGTTGCGGATGCGGATCACCTTCTCGTGGGGCGCGATGCCGAGCGCGCTCGCCGACGCCGCGTCCGCCCGGTCGCGCCGGAAGGAAATCGTGCGCAGCTCCGGAAAAGCCTTGTGCCCGTCGTCGCCGACCACGTGGAAGAAGTGGAAGAGGCGCCGGCTCTCGTCGTGCTGCGTGACGAACGTGCCCTTGCCCTGCTGGCGGTCGAGCACCTGCTCGGCGACCAGGGCATCCACCGCCTTCCGGATCGTGCCGATCGCGACCCCGTACGTCTCGGCAAGCGTACCCTCGGAGGGAATGGCCTCGCCGGGGCGCCAGCGGCCGGCCGAGATGCCCTCGATCAGCCGGGCGCGGACCTGCTCGTAGAGGGGGTGCATGGCCCGAAGGCTAACATCCAAGTCATATAGTTGACTGCGGCATTCCGGCTTCCTAGGATCACCAGTTCGTCACAGGAGGCTCGAATGATCCATTTCGTGGTGCACGACGAGGGCGATTCCGTCGGCGTGGTCGTGGTGGAGGGCGTGAAGTCCGGCCAGAAGCTCACCGGCTGGATCATGGACCAGGACAAGGACATCGTCATCGACGCGAAATCCGACATTCCCATCGGCCACAAGCTGGCGATCAAGCAGCTCGCCAAGGACTCGACGGTGATCAAGTACGGCGTCGACATCGGCAAGGTGATCGCGCCGATCGCCGTGGGCGAGCATGCCCACGTCCACAACATCCGGACCAAACGGTGGTGACCATGGACCTGTCCAAATCGACTTTCTGGGGCTACAAGCGGGAAAACGGCCGCGTGGGCGTTCGCAATCACGTGCTCATCCTGCCCGTGGACGACCTCTCCAATGCCGCCGCCGAGGCGGTCGCTAACAACATCAAGGGCACGCTCGCCATTCCGCACCCCTACGGGCGGCTGCAGTTCGGCGCGGACCTGGAGCTGCACTTCCACACGCTCATCGGCACCGGCAGCAATCCGAACGTCGCCGCCGTCGTGGTGATCTGCATCGAGGACGGCTGGGCGAAGAAGGTGGCCGACGCGATCGCCGCGACCGGGAAGCCGGTGGCGTACTTCGGCATCGAGGGCCACGGCGACCACGACACGATCATGCGCGCCTCGAAGAAGGCGAAGGAATTCGTGCAGTGGGCGAGCGAGCTGCGCCGCGAGGAGCGCCCGCTCAAAGACCTGTGGGTCTCCACGAAGTGCGGCGAGTCCGACACCACGTCCGGCTGCGGCGCGAACCCGACGGTGGGCAACGCGTTCGACAAGCTCTACGACCACAAGGTGACGCTCGCTTTCGGCGAGACCACGGAGCTCACCGGCGGCGAGCATCTCGTTGCCGCGCGCTGCCGCACGCCTGAAGTAAAGAAGAAATTCCAGTTCATGTTCGACCGCTACCAGGCGATCGTCGAGGCGCACAAGACGAGCGACCTGCGCGATTCGCAGCCCACCAAGGGCAACATCGCCGGCGGCCTCACGACGATCGAGGAGAAGGCGCTCGGCAACATCCAGAAGATCGGCCGCAAGTGCCTGGTCGACGGCGTGCTCGACAAGCACGAGGTGCCGACCGGACCGGGCCTGTGGTTCATCGATTCGTCCTCGGCGGCGGCCGAAATGGTGACGCTCTGCGCCGCCGCGGGCTACACCGTGCACTTCTTCCCGACGGGGCAGGGCAACGTCATCGGCAACCCGATCCTGCCGGTGATCAAGCTCTGCGCGAACCCGCGCACGGTGAAGCTCATGAGCGAGCACGTCGACGTGGACGTCTCGGGCCTGCTGCGCAAGGAGATGAGCCCGGACCAGGCGGGCGATGCGCTGCTCGAGTGCATGTTCCGCACCGCCAACGGCCGGCTCACCGCCGCCGAGGCGCTCGGGCATCGCGAGTTCGTGCTGACGCGGCTGTACGAAAGCGCCTGAGCACCCGCGGCGTGGAGGAGGGCCGTGTCGAGGCGTAGGTCGTCGCGCTGGGGCGTGGGCCTCGCCTCCATCGCGGCGACGCTCGTCGCCTGGTACGTGCTCATGGCGACGGGGGTGGTGTCTTCCGCCCGCTTCGCCTCGCCGCGCGAGTTCTGGGCGGCCCTGGTGCAGATCAACGTGCAGGGCTACGCCGACGCCAGGCTCTGGCAGCACGTGTGGCATAGCTCGAAGCTCGTTGCGATGGGTTTCGCCGTCGCGGTGGCGGTGGGCGTCCCGCTCGGCCTCGCGATGGGCTGGTCGCGGCGCGCCGAGGCCTTCTTCAATCCCCCGTTCCTGCTGATCCGCCCGATCCCGCCGCTCGCGTGGATTCCGCTCGCGATCGTGTGGCTCGGGTTGGGCGACGCCGCGAAGGTGATGGTGATCTTCATGGCGGCGTTCGTGCCCTCGGTGATCAACAGCCATGCCGGCGTGCGCGCCATCGAGCCGTACCTCGTGGAAGCCTCGGCGATGCTCGGCGTGCGCCGCTGGCCGTTCGTGCGCGAGGTGCTGGTGCCGGGCGCGCTGCCGTACATCTTCACGGGTTTGCGGCTGTCGTTGCAGGCGGCGTGGACCACGCTCGTCGCGGCGGAGCTGGTCGGCGCGCTGCACGGACTGGGCCAAGTCCTGAACGCCGCCGCCCAGGACATCTATCCCGCGATGATCCTGGTCGGCATGGTGTTCGTGGGCATCGCGGGCGCGGCGATGACGTGGCTCCTCGGCGTGGCGGAGCGCCGCGCGATGCCGTGGAGGGCCGCATGAGCACGCTCGCTGCACAGCGCCCGCCTTCGCGCGCCGAGTCCTGGGCGCTCGGCGCCACGGGCCTCGCGGCGCTCTTCGGCCTGTGGACCCTGCTGGCGATCTCGGGAGTCGTCCCGGCGCAATTCCTGCCGACGCCCTGGGCGGTCGCCCAGCGCTTCGTGGAGCTCACGCACACGCCGTTCACGGGGTACACGATCCAGCAGCACCTGGCCTCCAGCGTGCAGCGCTACCTCCTCGGCTTCGGGCTCGCGGCCGTGATCGGCGTGCCGCTCGGGCTCGCCATGGGATGGTTCCGCTGGCTCGACGACATCGTGACGCCGCTCTTCGAGGCGATCCGGTTCGTCGCGCCGATCGCGTGGGTGCCGTTCGCGGCGCTGTGGTTCGGAACCGGCATCGGCGGTCCCACGCTCATCATCTTCATGGGCGCCTTTCCGCCCGCCCTCGTGAACGCATATCGGGGCGCGCGCTTCGTCGAGCCGCGGCTCATCGAGGCGGCGCAGACCCTCGGCGCCGGCGATTGGCGCATCATCGCCCAAGTCCTGCTGCCCGCCTCGGTGCCATCGATCGTGGCGGGCCTGAGGATCAGCGCCGGGTTGGGCTGGCAGTCGCTGGTGGGCGCCGAGCTCATCGTGGCCTCCAGCGGCATCGGCTACCTCATCGTGAAAGGGCAGAGCAACATCAGCACCTCGACGGTCATGGCGGGCATGGTGGCGATCGGGATCGTGGGCTTCGCGATCGACGTGGCGCTGCGCCGCGTCGAGGCGCGCATCCACGCGAGGCGCGGGCAGTGAGCGCGATCGTCTTCGAGGGCGTGAAGCGCGTGTTCCAGCGCGACGGCCGCGACTTCCCCACGCTCGACGGCATCGACCTCACGGTGGCCGAACGGGAGTTCGTGGCGATCGTGGGACCCTCCGGCTGCGGCAAGACCACGTGCCTGCGAATGGTCGCGGGCCTCGAGTTCCCCACGCACGGCAAGGTCACCGTCGGAGGGGCCACGGTCGACGCGCCGGGCCCCGACCGCGCCGTGGTCTTCCAGCAGTTCGCGCTCTTCCCGTGGAAGACGGTCGCCGAGAACATCGAGTTCGGCCTCAAGAGCAAGGGCGTGGCCAACGGAACGCGCAGCGAGACCATCGCGCGCTTCGTCGAGCTCATGGGGCTGCAGGGCTACGAGAGCGCCTTCCCGCACCAGCTCTCCGGCGGCATGCAGCAGCGAGTGGCGATCGCGCGGGCCTACGCGCTCGATCCGGCGGTATTGTTGATGGACGAGCCGTTCGGCGCGCTCGACGCACAGACCCGCACGGTGATGCAGGAGGAGCTCGTGCGCATCGCGCGCACCAATCCCCGCACGGTGCTCTTCATCACCCATGCGGTGGAGGAGGCCGTGTACCTCGCCGACCGCGTGGTGGTGATGACGCGGCGCCCGGGCCGGATCCGCGAGATCGTCGACGTGGCGAGCGTCCGGCGCTCGGAGCACTGGGACCGCCACGAGCGCATCGAGGAAGTGATGGACCAGGCGTCCTTCGTCCACCTGCGCACCCATATCTGGAAGCTGCTTCGCGAACAGCAACGACCCAACGAGCACTGACCGAGGAGGAGAGACCATGAAGAAGCTGCCGCACGCACTTGCCGCACTCGCCGCCGCCCTCGCCCTCACCGGCGCGCAGGCCCAGGCGCTGGAGGAGATCAAGGTGAGCTACCAGCCCGCGCTCTACTGGTCGCTGCCGTTCTACATCGCCACCGAGAAGAACTGGTGGGCCGAAGTGGGCCTCAAGCCGACGTTCAGCACCTTCCCCGCGGGCGTGCCGCAGATCGCCGCCTCGGCCTCGAAGAGCTGGGACGTGGGAGGCGCCGGTTCCGTGCCGGCGACGCTGGGAGCGGTGCGCTTCGGGATCGTGACCATCGGCATCAGCAACGACGAGTCGCGCGGCAACGCCCTGCTGGTGCGCGGCGACAAGGCCGCGGCGTTCACGTCGAATCCGGGATCGATGAAGGGACAGACGATCCTGCTCACGGCGAACTCCACCGGCGACTACGCGGTCCAGGCATGCCTCGGCAAGTACGGGCTGAGGAAGGCGGACGTGACGCTCAAGAACATGGGCCAGGCCGAGATCATCTCGGCGATGTCGTCCAACAACGCCGAGCTCGTGGGCGTGTGGGCGCCGAATACCTACACGCTCGAGGAGAAGGCGGGCGCCAAGACCCTGTGCGACGGCAAGGATAGCGGCGCCATCATCCCGGGCGCGCTCTTCGCCCGCGGCGACTACGCCAGGGAGAAGCCGCAGAACGTCGCCAGGTTCCTCGCCGTGTACCTGCGCGCGCAGCAATGGGCGCTCGCGCACCGCGCCGAGGCGGTGGCGATGATGAAGAAGTTCTACGAGCAGGGCGGCGTCGCGATCTCCGAGGCGGCGATGAACAAGGAGTTCGACACGCGTCCCGTCTACGACCTCGCCGGGCAGCTCAAGGCGATGAACCGCGGCGCCTCGGGCTCCGAGATGGACGACTGGTTCGCGAAGATCGGCGCGTTCATGAAGGCCTCGGGGTCGGTGCCCGAGGCGCCCGCGCCCGCGACGTTCATCACCGACCAGTACCTGCGGATGGTCGATTCGGACGCGAAGCTGAAGGCGTTCGCGAACCAGAAGAACTAGCAACCACGAAGGAGCAGGCGATGGCCGTCACCTACCTCAAGAAGGCGCAGAAGACGCCCGAGACCGAGTCGGGCAACGCGCAGGCCGTGGCCTCCGCGATGATCGCGGAGATCGAGAAGCGCGGCGAGGAGGCGGTCCGGGAATACGCCTCGAAGCTCGACCGGTGGGACGGCGACATCGTCGTGCCCCCGGCCGAGATCGAGCGGCGCGCCAGGCTCGTCCCCGACACGGTGCGCGCCGACATCGAGTTCGCCACCGCGCAAGTCCGCCGCTTCGCGCGCGCGCAGCGCGAGTCGATCGAGGAGTTCCAGGTCGAGGTGCACCCCGGCCTGGTCGCCGGCCAGCGGCTCGTCCCCGTGAACACCGCGGGCTGCTATGTGCCTACGGGCCGCTATGCGCACATCGCCTCGGCGTACATGAGCATCGGCACCGCGAAGGAAGCCGGCGTTCCCGTGGTCGTCGCGTGCTCCACGCCGTACAAGGGCGAGGGAATCCATCCCTACGTGCTCTACGCGATGAAGGTCGCCGGCGCGGACCACGTCATGACGCTGGGCGGCGTGCAGGCGATCGCCACGCTCGCCTTCGGCCTCTTCGGCGCCCCGCCGGCCGACATCATCGTGGGCCCGGGGAACAAGTACGTGGCCGAGGCGAAGCGCCTGCTCTTCGGCCGCGTCGGCATCGACGTCTTCGCCGGCCCGTCCGAAGTGGCGGTGATCGCCGACGACTCGGCCGACCCGATGATGGTCGCGACGGACCTCGTGGGGCAGGCGGAGCACGGCCACGAGTCGCCCGCATGGCTCTTCACCGACTCGCCGAAGCTCGCCGAGCGCGTGATCGAGCTCGTGCCGGAGCTCATCGAGGCGCTCCCGCCGACGGCCAGGGATGCCGCGGGCGCCGCGTGGCGCGATTATGGCGAGGTGATCGTATGCGACACGCGCGAGGAAGTGGCGAGGGTTTCCGACCTCCACGCCTCGGAGCACCTCGAGGTGCATGCGCGCGACCTCGACTGGTGGCTCGCCAACCTCACCAACTACGGGTCGCTCTTCCTCGGCGAGGAGACCACGGTCGCCTTCGGCGACAAGGCGTCCGGGCCCAACCACATCCTGCCCACCAAGGGGGCGGCACGCTACTCCGGCGGCCTCTCGGTGCACAAGTTCGTGAAGACGCTCACCTGGCAGCGCATGACGCGCGACGCCAACCGCCAGATCGGTCAGGTGACCGCGCGCATCTCGCGGCTCGAGGGCATGGAGGCGCACGCGCGCACCGCGGACGATCGGCTGGAAAAATACTTCCCGCAGGAGCAGTTCAGGCTCGGCGAGCCGGTGAAGGCGTGACGGGCGCGAACGTCATGGAGCGCTTCCGCCTCGACGGCCGCGTGGCCCTCGTGACGGGCTCCGGCTCGGGCATCGGTCGCGCGATGGCCGGGGCGCTGGCTGCGGCCGGTGCGAGCGTCGCGTTGTGCGGCCGCCGGGAGGGCCCGCTGCAGGAGGCCAAGGCCGAGATCGAGCGCGGCGGCGGAAAGGCAGAAGCGGTCCCCGGCGACGTGGGACGCCGCAATTCGCTCGGCGACCTTGCCGCGCGCGCAGCGAAGCCATTCGGCGCGGTGGATATCGTGGTGCACGCCGCGGGCCTCAACCATCGCCAGCCGATCGACGACATCACGGACGAGGCCTGGGACGAGCAGGTCGAGGTGATGCTCTCGGCGCCCTTCTTTCTCTCGCGCCACCTGGTCCCGGCGATGAAGGCGAAGCGGTGGGGCCGCATCCTCAACATCGCGTCGCTCCAATCCTATCGCGCCTTCCCGGGCGGCACCGCCTACGGCGCGGCGAAGGCGGGCATCGTCCAGCTCACGCGCCACATGGCCGAGGCGTGGTCGCGCGACGGCATCACGTGCAACGCGATCGCGCCGGGCTTCTTCCGCACGCCGCTCACCGCGCCCATCTACGCCGATGCGGAGCGCATCGAGCTCCTGCGCAGGCAGACCGCCGCCGGACGCAACGGCGAGCTCGAGGACCTGCACGGCGTCGCCGTGTTCCTTTGCAGCCCCGCCTCCGACTACATCACCGGCCAGACGCTGCCGGTCGACGGCGGGTTCACGGCGAAATGACGATGAAGGCCCTGGTCTACACGCATCCGCTGGAGGTCACCTACCGCGACGAGCCGGATCCGGTGCTCGTCCCCGGCGAAGTAGTGCTGCGGATCGACGCCGTCGGCATCTGCGGCTCCGACATGCACGCATTCCACGGCCACGATCCGCGCCGCAACCCCCCGCTCATCCTCGGCCACGAGCTGGCCGGCACGGTGGTGGAAGGGCCGAACGTCGGCAAGCGCTTCACGGCCAATCCGCTCATCACCTGCGGCCACTGCGAATACTGCGTCCAAGGCCGCAACAACCTCTGCTCGAACCGAACGATGGTGGGAATGACGCGCCCGGGCGCATTCGCCGAGCGCATGTCGATCCCCGCGTCGAGCCTCATCGAGATTCCGCAGGACATGACCGCGCGGATGGCCGCGCTCACGGAGCCTGCCGCCACGGCCCTCCATGCGCTCAACCTCTCGATGCGCGCGATGCAGCGCCCGCTTCCCGAATCGAGGCTGCTCGTGATCGGCGGCGGAGCCATCGGCATGCTCACCGCGTTGCTCGCACGCGACTACGGCTGCCGCGAGGTCCTCGTCGCCGAGACCAACCCGCTGCGGCGTGAATCGGTGGCCAGGCACGCGGGCGTGCGCGCCTTCGATCCGATCGCGCAGAAGGCGGTGCCCGACTCGAGCGTCGACCTCGTGGTCGACGCCGTGGGCGCAAAGGCCACGCGGAACGCGGCGTTCGCCGCCATCAAGCCCGGCGGGGTGATCATGCACGTGGGGCTGCAGGACTGGGCGAGCGAGATCGACATGCGCAAGCTCACGCTCGCGGAGATCACATTGCTCGGCACGTACACCTACTCGACCGCGGACCTGCGTGCCACCGTGGCGGCGCTGGCGCGCGGCGCTTTCGGCGACCTCGCCTGGGTCGAGGAGCGTCGCCTGGCCGATGGCGCGCGCGCCTTCCTCGACCTCCACGAAGGGCGCAGCGCGAGCGCCAAGATCGTGCTTCGCCCATGAACCAGGTCCGCCTCTGGGCCCCGGGGCTCATCGTGTCGGCGGTGGTCGGGATCGCAGCCACGTTCCTCTCGATCCAGTACAAGGCGAGCGCCATGCTGTTCGCGCTGCTGCTCGGGATGGCCCTGCACTTCCTCGCCGAGGAGGGACGGTGCCTCCCGGGGATCCAGTTCGCCTCGAGCTTCGTGTTGCGAACGGGCGTGGCGTTGCTGGGATTGCGCGTGACGTTCTCGCAGGTCCAGGCCCTGGGCTGGGGAACGGTGCTCCTCGTCGTGGGCAGCGTCGCCGTCACGATCCTGGTGGGCGTGGCGCTCGCTCGTGCGCTCAAGCTGGGCAGCGCCTTCGGAACCCTCACCGGCGGCGCCGTGGCCATCTGCGGAGCGTCGGCGGCGCTCGCCATCGCCTCGATCCTGCCGCGCCACGAGAATGCCGAGCGCGACGCGAGCTTCACCGTGATCGGCGTCACCGCGCTCTCGACGCTCGCGATGATCCTGTACCCCATCGTCGTGGGCGTGCTGTCGCTGGACCATCACGACGCGGGCCTCTTCCTCGGGGGCACCATCCATGACGTGGCCCAGGTCGTGGGCGCGGGCTACAGCGTCTCGCCCGAGACCGGCGACATCGCGACCATCGTGAAGCTCCTGCGGGTCGCGATGCTGCTGCCGGCGTGCCTGGTGATCGGCGTGGCGCTGCACGTCCGCGGTTCGCAGTCTGCCCACGCAGCGCCGGTCCTCCCGTGGTTCGCCGTCGCTTTCGCGGCGCTCGTGGTCGTGAACAGCTTCGGGTGGATTCCCGCGCCCGCGATCGAGGCGGGCTCGACCTTTTCGCGCATGTGCCTGGTGACGGCGATCGCCGCCATCGGCATGAAGACCTCGCTCAAGTCGCTGGTGGACATGGGTTTCAAGCCGGTGATGCTGATGGTGCTGGAGACGCTGGTGCTCGCCGGCATCGTGCTGGGGGTGATGTCGTGGAGGTAAGGGTCTGGAGAGGCGGCGCGACAGGGGCTTTCGAGTCCTTCGAGGTGCCGCGGCAGCCGAGCCAGACGGTGCTCGACGTCGTGACCCACATCCAGCGCCATCTCGACCCCACGCTCTCCTATCGCTTCGCCTGCCGCGTCGGCATGTGCGGGTCGTGCGCGATGACGGTGAACGGCAAGCCGCGCTGGACGTGCCGCACGCACGTGGACAAGGTCGCGGCCTCAGGGCGCCTCGAGATCGCGCCGCTCGCCAACCTGCCGGTCGTGAAGGACCTCGTCGCGGACATGCGCGAGTTCTTCGACAAATGGGCGCGGGCGCGGGGGCAATTCACGCCGACGCGCACGCGCAGCGACGGGTTCGCGGTGGTGAATCCCGAGTCGAGCGCGCGCCGCGAAGCGGACGCCGGCGTGGAATGCATCGGCTGTGGCGTCTGCTACGCCGCGTGCGACGTGGTGAAGTGGAACCCCGACTACCTGGGGCCCGCCGCGCTCAACCGCGCGTGGACGCTGGTGAACGACGAGCGCGATGGCGCGAAGGCCGCCAGGCTGGACGCGGTGTCGGGCGATGCGGGCTGCCACTCGTGCCACACGATGATGAGCTGCACCGAGCACTGCCCGAAGCACCTGTCGCCCACGCGCTCGATCTCCGGGTTGAAGCGAATGACGTGGCGGCTCGGGAAGGGCGGCGAGTGAACGGCCGGCGGCTGTGGATCGCGCAGCGGGTCACGGCGATGATCCTGGCGCTCTGCGTCGTCGTGCACCTCGCGACGATCATCTACGCGGTTCACGGCGGGCTCGGCGCCGCGCAGATCCTCGGGCGCACGCGCGGCTCGATCGCGATCGGCGGCTTCTACGCGCTCTTCGTCGTCGCCGCCGCGATCCATGGCGGCATCGGCCTGCGGACGATCGCGATGGAGTGGTTGCGCCTCGGACGCGTTTCGAACTGGCTCGCAGGTCTCGTGGCGCTGGCGCTCGTCGTGCTCGGCCTGCGCGCGGTCGTCGCGGTGGTGGCGGCATGAACGCCGGCCGCAACCATCCCGCGTACTGGGCGTTCCTGGTTCACCGGATCTCGGGCATCGCGCTCGCGGTATTCCTCCCGATGCACTTCTGGCTGCTCGCGAGCGCGCTGGAAGGCGAGGCGGCGCTGCAGGCGAAGCTCGCATGGACGGAGCAACCGCTGGTGCTCGCGGGTGAGTGGCTGGTCGTGGTCGCGCTCGCGGCCCACCTGGCGGGCGGCCTGCGGGTGCTCGCGCTCGAGTTCCTGCCGTGGCGTGGCTGGCAGAAAACGCTCGCGGCGCTGGCTGCGGGCTTCGCGCTCGCCGCGGGGCTCGCCTTCGCGCTCGCCCGTTGAGGCATATGCTTGTGAAAACCAGAACCCAAGGAGACAGACCGATGAAGATCCGCTCGTGGGCGCGCTTCGCCGCGACCCTGGTGGCGCTGGCATTCCCGGCGCTCGTGGCCGCGCAGGCGTGGCCGTCGAAGCCGGTGAAGATCGTCGTGCCGTTCGCAGCGGGCGGCGCCACCGACGTGGTGGCACGACTGCTCGCGCAGAAGCTCTCGGAATCGTGGGGCCAGACGGTGGTGGTCGAGAATCGCGCCGGCGCAGGTGGAAACATCGGCGCCGACGTGGTGGCCAAGTCGCCGGCCGACGGCTACACGCTCCTCATGACGTCGGGCTCGATCGTCACGGCGAACCCGTACATGTACAAGTCGCTCACCTACGACCCGGCCCACGACCTGGTCGCGATCACCAACGTCGCGACCGGCCCACAGGTGATCGCCGTGGGGCCTGGCGTGGAGCAGAAGGACCTGAAGTCGTTCATCGAGTACGCCAGGGCCAACCCGAAGAAGGTGAACTTCGGCAGCGCCGGCGTCGGCACGCAGACGCACCTCGCCGCGGAGAACTTCGCGTATTCCGCGGGCGTCGACATCACGCACGTTCCCTACAAGGGCGAATCGCAGGCGATCACCGATCTCATGGGCGGGCAGATCCAGATGGCCACGCCGAACCTGGGTGCGGCGATCGGCTTCATCAAGGACGGCAAGCTCCGCGCGCTCGCCGTGACCAGCCGCGAGCGCAGCCCGCAGCTGCCCGACGTTCCGTCCGCCTCGGAGATCATCCCGGGCTTCGAGAACGCCGGCTGGTTCGGCCTGGTCGCGCCCACCGGCACTCCGCGCGACGTCATCGACAGGATCCAGCGCGACAGCGCGAGGATCCTGCAGGGCGAGGAGTTCAAGGCGACGCTTGCCAAGCAGGGCATGGCGCCGGTCGGCAACACGCCCGCGGAATTCACGGCGGCGATCCGCGAGGAGAGCGCGCGCTGGGCCAAGGTGATCAAGGAACGTGGCCTCTCTCAGAATTGACCCGGCGCGCGTCGAGGACGTCGCGCGCGAGCTCTACATCCGGGCGCTGAAGGTCCTGCCGCCCGACGTGAAGGAAGGCTTCGCGCGCCTTACCCGCACCGAGACCGACGCGACTGCGCAACGCGTCCTCGGCACGATGGTCCGCAACATCAAGGTCGCCGAAGACACCGACAACCTGCTCTGCCAGGACACCGGCATCCCGATCTACAACGTGACCATCGGCCGGGGGGTCGAGGTGGACGGCGCGGAGCTCGAGCGCGCGATCCGCCGCGGTTGCGAGCGGGCGACGCGTGAGTACCCGCTGCGCTCCTCGGTCGTTCACCCGATCACGCGCAAGAACGCGCATACGTCGTGCGGCCCCGGCGTCCCCCCGGTCCACATCCGCTTCAACGACGACGACGCGAAGCTCACGATCGAGATGATCCCGAAGGGCAGCGGCTCCGAGAACAACTCGTGGCTGCGGATGGCGATTCCCGCCGAGGGCGTGAACGCGATCAAGACCTTCGTCGTCGACTGCGTGATCGATGCCGGCGGGAAGACCTGTCCGCCCACCATCGTGGGCGTCGGCATCGGCGGGACCTCCGACCTCTGCGTGGCGCTCGCGAAGCAGGCCGCCACGCGGCCGCTCGGCACGCATTGCGACGATCCCGAGGGTGCGAAGCTGGAGAGCGCCCTCACCGAGGCCGTGAACACGCTCGGCGTGGGTCCGCAGGGGCTCGGCGGGGACTCGACCGCGTTCGCGGTCCACGTGGAGCTCGCCGCG
>Ga0068858_100004436_pt1 | contig 13766 bp, 11 predicted proteins | sample KBSSwiS12_FD_66589 | JGI IMG/M metagenome (GOLD analysis project Ga0068858, IMG submission 66589) | Switchgrass rhizosphere microbial communities from Kellogg Biological Station, Michigan, USA - KBS Switchgrass S1-2 | ecosystem: Host-associated > Plants > Roots > Rhizosphere > Soil ... | reverse complement strand
CTTTCGACAGGCGGACACACGGCAGACCAGTTGAGCGACACGGAGAAGAATATTCACGGAATTGCCACGACCGAGCAGTCGGCCATCGCGGGGCAGATCGATCTTCTTGCAGGCAGCCTGGCCTCGGCTACTTCGCAGAAACCGGCCGGGCCGGATGCGGCTTATGATTCTTCCAAGGCGGTGCTGGATGCGATCAATAATTCGCTTTTGAAGGACACGGCCAAGCTGGCCTCCAACTTTACGGACAAGGGACCGTTTCCGATGGCGGTGGGGAAGCAAAACACGCTGATTAAGTATCTCGTCGCGTTGTTGAAGACGGCTTCCTCGAAGAATACCGATGCGATGGCGAAGCTGACGCAGGCGAAGAGCCAACTCGACCAGGTGAAAGCGGACCAGAAGGACCTGAACGCGGCGACGAAGGATTCGAAGATTGACCCAGCAACCCTGGCACAACGGCAGCAGGCGATCAATGATCGCGCCGAGGTGGCGAAGGCGCTGCTGGCTTCGCTGAATCCCGACGCGGCCAAACAAGTGGACGCTGCGCAAAAGAGCATGCAGCAGAGCGCCGATGCGTTGAACAAGCCCCAACAGAATCCTGCGACCACACCGGACGCTGCTGCCAAGCAAGACGCCGCAGCGAAGCAGGATGCGGCCGCCAAACAGGATGATGCGGCGAAGGCATTGGCCGATGCGAGCCAGAAGCTCGATCAGCAAGTGGCGGATGTGCAGAAGCAACAAGCTCAATCCCCGGCGGATCAGATGGCGCAATTGCAAAAGGCGCAGGACGAGATCAAGCAGGCCCAACTCGACCAGCAGGTGAGTCCTCAAAAAGCCGCGCAGGATGTCCAGAAAGCACAACAAGATGCACTGGCCCAAGCTCCGGAAGCCGCCGACAAACTTGCCGATGCGGCCGCGCAGCTCGATAAGCAGGCCCAACAAGCGCAGCAACCGGGCCAACAGCCTCCTCAGGCGGGACAGCAACCCCAGGATGCACAGGCAAGCCAGCAACCTCCTCAAGCAGGGCAACAACCACAGGATGCGCAGGCGGGTCAGCAGCCACAAAATGGCCAGCAACCGCCCGGCCAACAAAATGCCGATGCAGCGGCTCAGGCGCTCGCGCAGGCGAATCAGGCTATTCAGGATAAAAAGGATGCTTTGGCCCAGGCGGCACAGGATTATCAAGCGCTCGCACAAGCGAGCCAGGCGCTCGATCAGGCAGCAAAAGATACTGCCGATGCAGAAAAAGGACTTCAAACCGGCACGGGCAAGGATCTCAGCGACCCGGCGCATAAGATTGCCGACGCACAAGCCCAGGTGGGACAAGTGACGCAGGCTCCGCCGCAGGATTTGCCGGCCGATGCCAAGGACGCGCTCGCCAAGGCGGCGGATGCCCTTAAGGCCAGTTCCATCAAGACGGTGCAGTCCGATCGCAAAGGCGCGGACGACAAGGCCAAGGAGGCTCTCGACGCTTTGAACCAGGCGAAGGATTCAGTCGGCCAAGCCATGGCTCAGGTCGCGGCGCAAGCCCAGAAGATGCAAGGCAAGGGCAAAGGCCCAGGCGATGACAAGGACCAGAAAGGCCTCGCGGATGCCAAAGGCGAAATGGATGGCAAACAGGATCCGAAGTACTCCAAGGATCTGATCAAGGGACAATACGGCGCCAAGACGACCAACGGATCGGCCTTGGTGGTGGGAGGCCTGAGCCCGAAGGATCGCGATGCGATCACGCAATATCAGGCGGAAAAGACGCCGCCGGAATATACGTCGCTGGTCCAACAGTACCTGAAGAACCTGGCCGAATCCTCAGAAGCGCATTAATCGATTTTTTGATTTATTCAGGTCTTAGGAAAGCTCCCAGACCTGTAATAATCGAAACTCTACTTTCGGAAATGAATGTCCGTGAGGGCTGATCCTTCGACAGGCTCAGGATGACGGAATGTTTGAAGAGCGATCAAATTCACACTACCGAAAATTGGGCTCGACGGGAGTTGCACTTTTTTTGCCGAAGGTGATTTTGAAATCGAGGCAGATGGCATTGGCATCGGAGAAATTCGCGTTCATTTTGGTGCGGCGACAGTAGTAAAGACTGGTGGTGAAGGTGTCGTTGAATTTTTCCTGGAAACCAGCGAAGGCCTGATCCTGGGTAAAGACTTCCCTGCCATTGTTGTAAAAAAGTTCGTCGGCGATGAAGGCGGTCAGGCCCCATTTGTCGGGGCCCACGGGATGCTCGATCCTGATCTTGGGCCGCAGCCAGAAAGCATCCTGTCCGTATTCGGGCATGCGGTATTCGGTCGTATTGGCGAGCGTCAAAACCGTTGCCGTTGGCTTGAGGGGGATGCGATAGCCGAGAAGAAGGCAGACGCGGTTTTCCGGTCTTGGAAATGAAGTCCAAGGGTCTCTTACGGTATAGAAATAGGATGGAGTTACGGAAAAATTGGGCGTGGCCTGCCATGTACCGCCCACGCGCGCCGAAACACGATTGAAGTCGGTGAACCCCTGCGTCAGGCGATAGGACCCGGCGGTGAAAACGTCGAACTTGTCGTTAAGTTTATAGACCAGCCGGGTTTCGCTCCAGAGCTGGGAATCGGCATCGCCGCTATTTTGGGCACACGATGATCCCACGGAAGAGATGAGGAATCCCAAGAGGAGAAAGAGGCGGAGGGGATTCATGGGAAGATGGGATGACCGCGTTTATGGCGGGCTGTGCGGGCCGTGTCGATGCCTAAGACGGGAGAGGTTATGTTACGGTTTCGATCTTTTTCGGTGTTGCTCTTGCCAAGGAGATGGGGTTGGCCTTTATTAGCGTCGTGGATACCAAAGCCGATGCCATACCAACCTTCCCGGGTTGCGCCCCGGAGGAGGGGAATCATATCGTTCGCTTCGTGCTGCTGGTGGACGATCTCGAAAAAGAGATCAAATTTTTCATGGAGGTTCTCGAGTTTACCTTGCTGGCACGAAAGGAATTTGAGGGGCCGGACCTTGAGGCACTCTATGGCATTCCTGAATTGAAGATCAAACTGGGGATGCTGCAACTGGGGAACCAGATCATTTCCCTAGTCCAGTATGTTGACGCACCGGGTGAAAGTTATCCGATGGAGACGCACGGGAATGATGTCTGGTTTCAGCACCTGGCCATCGTGGTGAAGGACATGACGCAGGCACATGCAAAGTTGGCGGCGGCGGGCGTGAAGGGGATTTCGCCGCATCCGATCACGATTCCGGAGGAGAATCACGCAGCGGCCGGAGTAAGCGCGTATTATTTTCGCGATCCCGAAGGGCATCCGCTGGAATTGATTTCATTTCCGCCGGACAAGGGGTTGCCGTACTGGCATGAGCCGACGGACAAGCTTTTCCTTGGGATTGATCATAGCGCCATAACGGTGGCGGACACGGCGCAGAGCCTTCATTTTTATCGCGATTTGCTGGGGTTGGACAAGAAAGGCGAAAGCCTGAACTTTGGTCCAACGCAGGAATTACTTTCGGGGGTCAAGAATGCGAGGGTGCACATCACCGGGCTGCGGTATGATCATCCGACGGCGGCGGGAATTGAGTTTTTGCATTATCTGGTGCCCAGCAATGGACGACCGATTCCGGCGGGTCGTAGCACATCGGACCGGGCCTATGCACATGCGGTGATTTTTAGCACGGACCTGCCTGCACTGGTCGCGAAGCTGAAGGAGGCCGGAGTTCACTTTGTTTCGCCCGGCATTGTTCAGTTACGGCAACGGGAGAGCGTGTTTGGATCGGGTTGCCTGGTGCGCGACCCAGATGGGCATGATGTGTTGCTGGTGGGGAATTAACCAGAAGACACCGTCGCACGGAGTGCGACGGCTACCTTAGGAGGAGAGAGTTAAATCACCGGCGACCTCCTGTTCGCTTCGCGAACCCGGACAACGAGTTGTCCGGGGCACCCAGAAACGCTTAGGCTTGGTCTTTGTGGAATTCGATGATCTCGAGGACGTTTCCGAAGGGATCTTCGCAGTAAAAACGGTCGCGATCGGCGAGGACGACGGCTTCGTGGATCACGGCACCGGAATCTTCGATGGTCTTGCGGACTTCCTTGATGCCCTTGACCTCGATCGCGGTGTGGCGACCGAGCATGAGGACTCCGTTTTCGGTCCAGGTCTTGGGCTGGATGTAATGATGGGTGAACTCGATGTGGAGGATGAAGTCGAGGAGGTCGAACCAGACGATCTCGTAGACCTTGGTCAATGTTTCGGGAAGCGCGATCTCTTTCAGACCGATCACCTCGCCATAAAATTTGCGGGCTTTGGCTTCTTCGCCGGAAGGCGCGCCAACAGTGATGTGATTCAAGCGACGAATGGGAATGGCCATAGTTTTCTCAGTGTATAGGGGTTGTGACGACTGCGGGTTTGGAAGCGCTTTGCGTGACGATCATGATTCCGCCAACGATGACGAGAGCCATACCGGCGAGGTTCATGAGGGTCGGCACCTCGTTCCATAGAATCCAGCTGATGATGCCGACGAAAAGGAGCGAGCTGTATTGGAGTGCGCCGATCTTGGAGGCATCGGCATAACTGTAAGCGGCGGCGAGGAAGAATTGCACGGCGACCATCATGAAGCCTGAGCCTGCGGCCCATGCGACGCTATGCCAGTCTGGAAAATGAGGCACAAAGAAGACGAAAGGAAGCTGCATCAAACTGGCGAAGACGGTGAAGTAATAGGTGATGAGCGTCTTGCTGTCGGTCGCCGTCAACATCTTGACGAAGATATAACCGAGGCCGAGGAAGAAGCCGGAGCCGAGAGCGATGAGTTCGCCCATTCCACTGTGGGAGGCCGTGGTAGTCGTGGTCGTCGCAGCGGCGCTCCAGGGATGCATGATGACGACGACCCCCAGGAAGCCGATAAAGACCGCGATCCAGTCTTTGTAACCGACCTTGGCGCCGAGGATAAAGATGGAGAGAAGCGGAATGAAGAGCGGCGACGTGTTGAAGAAGAGGGTGGCGCTGACCAACGGGATGAATCCCATCGAGTAGGTGTAGAGAAAACTCGAAAGCACTCCGCAGAAAGCGCGGCCCAGATGCGTGGGGAAATGGGACGTCTTCAGAAAGGCCATGCCCTTGGTCGCCATATAGGGCGTGAGGATGAGCGCGCCGGTGAAGTAGGAGATGAAGTTGATCCAGACGACGGAATCCCCGGTGCCCGAAGCTTTCTTCAGAAAGACGGAATAGAGCGCCATGAAGAAATAGGACGCCATGGCAAACGAGATGCCTTTCATGAACGGGCTCATGGCTGGGCTCCGGAGTTGAGAACGGGCACGGGCTTGGCGCCCTTCGTTGTGAGGCGGACGGCCCAAACGGCGTCGGACGAGCAGATGAAGAGGATGTTGTTGTCCTTGCCGCCAAAGCACATGTTGGCGGTCTGGCGGGGCAAGAGCATCTTGCCGATCAGCTTGCCATCGGGATTGAAGACCTGGATGCCGTCGAGCGCGCCGACGTAGAGGTTGCCATCGACATCGAGGCGCATGCCATCAGGGAAGCCGGGGGCGACGGTGGCAAAGATGCGACCGTTGCCGGGGGTCTTGCCGTCGGCGGACATGTCGTAGACGTGGATGTCATGCGGGCCCTTCTCGTGATAAGTGAAGGAGGCCATACTGGCGCCGCTATCGATGACGTAGAGAAGTTTTTCGTCCGGCGAGAAAGCGATGCCGTTGGGCATGACCAGATCCGAGATGACGACGGTGAGGTCCTTCGTCTTGGGATCGAAGCGATAGACGTTACAGGGGAGGTTGGCTTCCTGGGGATATTTGAGCGTGCCGTAGGTGGGATCGGTGAACCAGACGGTGCCGTCCGACTTGACGACGACGTCGTTGGGAGAATTGAGTGGAGTTCCTTTATACGAGCCGACCAGCGTCTTGACGCTGCCATCCTTGTCGGTGATGGAAAGGCGGCGGCTGGCCATTTCTGCGGTGATGAGATGACCGGAAAGGTCCGCCGTCTGGCCGATGGCGCGACTGGCGGGCCCGCGGAAATTCGTGGCGGCGCTCCAGGAGAGGTTGGAAATTTTGTTGAACGGCACGGCACCGTTCCACTGGATCATGTTAATGGTGTCGTTCACCATGTCGGTGAAGATCAGGTAGCCTTCATCGCTTCCGGCTGTGCGAGAGAAGTAGACGGGGCCTTCGGAAAAACCATAGCCATCAGCGAGTAGGGTCATGCCCGGTTTTTCACCGATGATTTTGCTGAAGGCTTCGTCGTAGATTTCGAAAGGGAGGGAGTATTTTCCCTGGATGGCGTATTTGGGCGGATCGTCGATCGCGCGGGAAATTCCGGGGATGAGCAGGGCAAGAACGAGGAGAGTTTGTAGTTTCATGTTTTCTGAGGTTATAGGTTACAACATGATGCGACTTTGGGGATACCTGCCCTTTTCATGGATGGCGAGAAGATTGTCGCAAGCCCCATGCCTGTCCGGGGATAAAAGCAAAAACGGCGAAGTTCACGCCAAGGAAAGGAGGATCGACATGGGCGGCGGCTTTGACAGTCTTGGCGCGGAAGTCACGCCTTTGTAACGATCGTTTCCATCCTGGAGAATCGCTTCCTGTCGCCTGCGGCGACCCGGGCAACAAGTAGCCCGGGCCACCCACCGGTTTTAGTGCAATCGTTGGAGAATGGTTTCGAGCCAGTCGTAGAAGGTCTGGTAGCAGAGTTCAGGAGCGCCGACCTGGCAGTGCTCCCCTGCCCCTTGTTCGGCATAAAAGGGGAAGTAGGTCTTTTCGCACTTGAGCAGATCGACCATTTCTTTGGCTTGTTCCGTGCCCCGGTCGTCGTGGTCGGCGCAGGAGACGGCCGTGGGGCAACGAATGCCTTCGACGAAGGCGGTGAAATCGTACTTCTTGAGTTCGTGGATGTAGTCAATGGGCGTGGCCGTGCCATGAGCCTGCATGCGACATTGCCAGGAGAATTCGGTGTCCGGGTCCTGCATTTTTCGGGCGAGATAGTCGCGCATTGGGCCGTCATCGCCGTGGTCAAACGCCACGCGGACGGAGGGCGGAAAATCGCGGACGACGTCGCGGTATTTATTGTATTCGCCGGGGTCGGCGAGAAAGGCGGCTACGCGGGGTTCGCTGGCAAGGGCGCGGACGGAAAGAAGCGAATTGAAGCTGCGTCCGAAAACGGCGATGCGTTTCGGGTCGATGCCGGGAAGCGTTTCAGCGTGATTTAACACGGGAGTAAGGACAGTTTCCCAGTCGGGGCGAAAACGAAGTCCCTGTTTAATGAGAGCGGAGCCCTGGCCTGGGCCGTCGTAGAGAAGGATGTTCCAGCCGCGCTCCAAGGCAGCAGCGCCGCCGAGAAAATAGGCTTCCTCGCAGAAGGAGGTATAGCCGGTATTGATAATGAGGGTGGGGCGTGGACCGGAGCGATTTTCGGGCTGAATATAGTAACCGGGCAAAGTTGATCCCTCATAGGGAATCGTGAGCACCTGCATGCGACCGTCCATCCATTCGCCGGCCCGGCGGAAACAGTGCTGCATTTTGTTCACGACGGAGTGGAGGAGTGGATCGCCCGGATTGGCGAGGAGGAAGTAGGCGGCGGAGCGGTGGCATTCAAAGGCGCGCAGAAACATGCGGCGCGCACTGGCGGGATTTTTTTGAACGAGGAAATCTTCCGCGATGGATTGCCAGCGTTCACCGGCAGCGGTCCATTCGGAGAACCAATCTTCTCGGTTGCCTTCGCGGATGCGCAGACAAATGGCGAGGCATTCCCCGATGTCCGGGCCCCCGTAACGCGCATGATGCAGGGCGCGGAGAAGCTGGAAGTCGAAGAGTGGCGACTTGAAATGGATATTTCCGGCCAATGATTTCACGTGGATCTCCTTCGGTTTCTAAAAGTGCCGGAAGAGGGATGAGGATGCGAGTGTCTAATTAAAAATCAGACGGGTGTCGGTGTCGTACCACCTGATGAGAACATTGCCGGGCGGAGAGCGACGAGCTGGCTTTGAGTCATGAGTATCTTGGTCGCTGCCAATATTTTTTGAGAAGAGAAGCTAGGTCCTTCGACGGCGGCTCGGTAGGATTGGGGGAGAAAAGAGAATCGGTGGCTCGCCTCTGCTCAGGATGACGGAGCTTTTAAAGATATTGATTGAGTGAGCGTATATCACCGGGAGCTGATTCTTCGACAAGCTCAGGATGACGGAGCTTAATATGAAGGCTTCGTTGTTATGCATCCCGCGCTCGGAGATCGCGGGCTACCCATGCATAGAATTAGAGATACCCGTGCTCAGCGAGATCGGCCTGGAAGAAATCGAAATCGTGGGTACCCTTGTCGGCTTTCCATTGGCCGATACGGCTGGGATCGACGGGGATTTTCGCGAGCGGAAAGCCGAGATACTGGCCGACGTTGGCGAGAGTCTCGTCCTGCTTGAGGACAAAATCTTCAAAGCGGACGGTGGTCCAATGTTTAGGCTTGGGGGTGGCCTTGACGAGTTCCACCTGGTACTTCCAGCTGATGGCGCGGCGCAGGCGGACATCGTCCGTTTTATCGTAAGAAACGCCGAAGCGAGACATGTCGTCGGTGACATGCCCAGCGAGAATGCAGTCGCGCGGATCGCGGATCCAGTAGATGTAACGGATATCGGGAAAGAGCCGGACGATCCAAGGAAAGACGAGTGTGGTTTCCGGGATTTTCCAGCCTTTGCGTGGAGCATCGCTGCTCATCACGGAAGCGAGGTAAGACTCGATCAGACGGGTGAAGGCCGGGTCGATGGGCATGGTGTGGAGCTTGGAGAAGTCCCACTGATTCTTGCCGAGGTACTCGACATGTCGCGCCATGACGCGACATGCCTCGTACATGTCCTGCGGCGGGACGAGATCACCCGAGTCATTCAGCTCGGCGCCCATGTAGACACCGCTGCCGCTGAGAGTGTGCGACATCGCGCGGGTGCCGGAATGTCCGCGACCGATTACCGTGATGGTCATGTGCGAATTTAGAGCGTTTTCTGTCCGCGCTGTGTCGTGAGTTCCTTGGTCTGAAGCGATTTTGCGGCACCGGGGGAACCGATATGCATGGTGTCGTAAGCCTGCTGCGAAGTTTTGAATGGGCCGCATCCCTTGCCATGCCAGTTGAGATTGGTGAGCATGGGATTCTTACGTCCGGTTTCCTTCGTGCGCTTTGCTATCCAAGCCTGCATTCGAGCTTCCAACATCGCGACGATGGCCGGTTCTTTCTTTGCCAGGTTCACCGTCTCGCCGGGATCATTAATCAGGTCGTAGAGTTCGACCTCGGGCTTGAAATGGAAATCGGGCTCTAGGGCGTGGATGAGCTTCCACTGCGGCGTCCGCCAGCCGTGCTTGCGCATCCAGGTGCATTCGGTGATATAGAACTCCGGTTCCTGTGTGCGAGGTTGTCCGTTCATCAGGGGAGTCAAACTGTTGCCGTCAAACTCGATTCCGGTCTTGATATCCATCAAATCCAGAATGGTCGGCGTGATATCTTTCGTCGCACAGATGTCCTTGAAGCGCGTTTGCGGAGGGACTTTACCCGGCCAGACGAAGACCAGCGGAACCTGGAGCGTACACTCATAGAGGCCGTGGTGATCGTAATAGCACTCGTGCTCGTTGAGGGTTTCACCGTGATCGGAATCGATCACGACAAGCGTTTCCTCTTCGATGCCCAATTCGGCGATCTGGGTGAAGATGTTTTGAATGGCGGAATCCATGTAGGCGACGGCGCCATCGTACTGGGCATCGACGTAATCGGCGTCCGTGCAACCTGGTGGCAGCCAACTGGCGAAGTAATCGCAGAACGGCTTGAAGGACATGGCGCCCTTGAGCGATTGGTTCTTTTTATCAAATTCGTTTCCGGCGTAGAACATGCGCTCGAATGGAAGAGGCGGGAGGTAAGGAGAGTGCGGGTCCATGTGCCGCAGGAAAAGGAAAAAGGGCTTCTTGTCGCCAGCGAGCCGTTTGAGTTCCGGAATTGCGACCGCATTAAGATTGTCAGCCTTGGGGCTGCGACCCTTGTCCCAGGAACCCCAACCCTCGAAATCGAGATACTTTTTGAATCCGCGAGAAGCGGGATTATTGCTGAAGCCGACGCAGGTGGTGTTGTAACCGGCCTTGTCGAGAATCTCCGGCAACGTCTTCACGTGCTTGCCGAGACCGCCTTCGTGGCGCAAGGCCACGACATCGGTGCCGAAGCAATCCATGCCGGTGAACATCGAGGAGTAACCGGGAGTGGTGGGGATGCTGGGGCTGAAAAGATTTTCGAAGACGGCACCGCGCGCGGCGTACTTGTCGATGTGCGGGGTAGTCTGGCGATGATAGCCGTAGAGGCTCATGTGATCGCGGCGAAGGCTGTCGATACCGATGAGAATGAGATTGGGTTTTTTCATAATTATCTGGCTCCGCAAACCTGAAGACAGGCCTGTATGTGTCCGCGTGATTCTGCGGCGATGGCGACGCAACGGGCAACTTCGTATTCTTTCGCGCCGATGACTTCGAGGTCAACGGGGCCGGCGTAACCGTGCTCGTGCAAGACACGGAGATAGCCGGGGAGATTGATATCGCCGCGACCGTTGGCCTGCATTTCCGGAGTACCGGGATTTTGCTGGCGACCTTTGCAATCGCGGATGTGGACGTGCTTGATGCGATCGACGACGGCGCTGAGGGCTTTCACGGGATCCTCGTCCGCGCGATGAATGTGGCTGGGGTCCATGTCGAGACCGAACGACTTCGAGGTAATGGCCTTCAAGGCAACGAGCGTGGTGGGCGTGTTGTAGATGGCGGCACCAACGTGGGCTTTCACGCAGAGGGTGACGCCGTAGCGACCCGCCATGTCGGCGAGCTTGCCGAGGGAATCGATGGATTGCTTCAAGGTTTCCTCGTCGTCTTTTTTTCCACCGGGACCACAATTGATGATCGGACAGCCGATCTCGACTGCAGCCTGGAACGCGGCTTCCATTTTGGCCACATCCTGCGAGGGCTGTTCCATGGCGAGAATGGGGAGGTTGTATTTCTGGGAGAGCTCGCGGATGACGGGAGTACATTCCTTCCAACGATCGAGCACGAGATGTTGGCTCATGCCGTCGATGGCGGAGATTTCGATGCCGTCGTAACCACAGGCGAGGGTGTATTTGAATGCGGTTTCCATGTCGTGGCCGCCGAAGAGGACTGAATTGACGCCGAGTTTCATAGATTAGAAGTCGCGGGGGTTGCGATTGAGAGAAGGAAGCGGATGCGGACGCACGAGTGTGCCGCCTTGTTCGTAGGACTCGATGGCTGCGAAGGTGTACTCGAGCGTGGCCAGGGCGTCGCGGCCCGAGGCGCGGAGGAGGTGCTTGGGGACCTTGTTGGTCACGTCTTCGAGGAATGCGTTGATGCGATCGCCGAAGGTGATGCCGAAGTCCTTGAGGCCGGTGTCGGTGACGACGGGCTTGGGTTGTTCGCCGAGACCGAATTTTTCGCCGGGCTGGGGCGATGGATAGTAGGTCAATTTTTCGACGCAGTTCTCGATACAGAACGTGCCCTTGGTGCCACCGACTTCAATGCTCCACCAACCGCCGAGGCCCATGGTGGCATCGCCACGCTGGCTGAACATGTAGCCGATGGCGCCGTTCTCAAAGCGGACGTGGATGCTGGCGATGGAGACCATGAGATCGTTCGCGTTACGACGATAGCTGGGCTTGTCCATGAACGCCTGGAGATGGGTGATATCACCACAGAAATGGCGCATGAGGCCAAACGGATGAGCGAGAAACGCCTTCACGTGGGCGTAGGGGAAGCCGTCGAAGTTGGGGCCGCTGCCGGGTTTGTAACCGGCTTCGCCGCCAATGAAGCCCATGCGGTGGAGACAGTAAACCTGCTCGCCGATTTTGCCTTCGGCCATGAGCTTCTTGGCATCGCGGGCAACATCGGTGAAGTAGTGGTTCAGGTTACAGCCGAGATAGAGATCTTTTTCGGCGGCGAACTTCACCATCTCGCGCGCTTCGTTGATGTCGTTGGAAATTGGTTTTTCGACGAGCACATGCTTGCCAGCCTTGAGAGCGATCATGGTGGGCTCGAAATGCCAACTGCCGTTTTCGCTGCCGCCGGTGGAGACGTCGACGATGTCGAGCTCGGGATGCGCGTCGAGCATGTCAGTCAGCTTGTAGTAGGCCTTGACCTTGTACTGCGCAGCCATTTCATCCGCGCGGCTCTTGATCACATCGCAAACCGCGACGAGCTCGGAGAGCGGGTTGGTGGAATAACTCTTCGCATGGTTCTGGCCGATTCCTTTCAGCCCCACTAGTCCGACTTTTAAAGCCATGATGATGTCCTCATTTCGTGAGGCAAAACGTATCCAAAATGGTGATGTGTGTCCTTGACGATCCCGCCAAATATCTGGACGATCCTTCCACGACATGAAGCGCATCCGCAAGCTCAAGGTGCCGGATCATTTCCCCGATCCCAGCTTCCGGCTGCACGTGATGCGGATTGCGCAGCATCACGTTTCCCAAGAGCAGCACGGGCACGACTTTGAGGAGTTGGTTCTTATCCTGGATGGCCATGGCAAGCACCAGGTAGGCGAGGAAGTATACGACATCAGCGCCGGGGATGTCTTTGTCATGCTGGGGAATACGAGTCACTGTTATCCGGAAGCGAGCGAGCTTTCGCTGATCAATATCCTGTACGATCCTTCCACCCTGCGCCTGCCGCGGGCAGACCTGGGGGCGCTGCCGGGCTATCACGCGCTATTCCAGGTTGAGCCGAGATTGAGGCAACAACAGCGGTTTCAGAATCGGCTCAAGCTGGAGATGTCGGAGCTGGGGCGGCTGACGGGAATGGTGGCGGAATTGGAGGCGGAGTTGCAAATGAAGGTGCCGGGCTCGCACTTTTTGGCGACGGCGCATTTTATGCGGGTGATCGGATTGCTGGCCCGGGCTTATTCGCAAATGCCGGTGGAGACGGAACGGCCGCTGCATCAAATCAGTGAGTTGCTGGGATACCTCGAGCAGCACTATGCGGAACCGTTGACGATCGAGGACCTCACGAAGAAAGCGGGGATGTCGCAGAGTACGCTGTTTCGCGTTTTCCGGCATATCATGGGGCGATCACCGATGGATTATCTGATTCGGCTACGGGTGAGCAAGGCAGCGCAGATTTTGCGGCGCGAACCGTTGCGGATTTCGGAAGTGAGCGAGGCGGTGGGGTTCAGCGACAGCAATTATTTTTCGCGGCAATTCCATCAGGTGATGGGGGCGAGTCCGCGGGAGTATCGGTTGAGGTCGAGGTAACGTCCCGTAGGGACATTTGAAAATAGTCCGGGAATTGTAAAAAGCCTATTCCGTCCCAGCGAGGACGGTTGAACCGATCAAGCGTCCCGCTGGGACGCCGCGTTTTCTCTCGTTACCCGGCAATAAATTGCCGGGCTATTTTCAAGTGTCCCGCTGGGACAACTAGTCGATCCTAAGCTTTAATATGTCACAGCCCCTCACCGAACGTGGACAACGGTGCCGTTGTCGAGGGATTCGATGGCGGCTTGGAGGACTTTTTGGGCGGCGAGGCCGTCGGCGCCGCTGCCGTCGATTTTGGCGGGGGTGACGCCGCTGGTGATTTCCTCGAGGAAGGCGTGGATGCGCTCGCGGAAGGTCTGCTCGAAATCGAGGAAACCGCCGAAGACGGGGTTTGAGTAGACGGTCTTCTCGAGGTTACCGGCGGGATAGAGCGTGAGTTCGCGCCACATGTCGTCGAGGACGAAACGGCCCCTGGTGCCGGCGACTTCGCAACGTTCCATGGGGTGGCCGCGCTCGATGTCGTAGGAGCCGGTCAG
>Ga0068858_100004434_pt1 | contig 13771 bp, 6 predicted proteins | sample KBSSwiS12_FD_66589 | JGI IMG/M metagenome (GOLD analysis project Ga0068858, IMG submission 66589) | Switchgrass rhizosphere microbial communities from Kellogg Biological Station, Michigan, USA - KBS Switchgrass S1-2 | ecosystem: Host-associated > Plants > Roots > Rhizosphere > Soil ... | reverse complement strand
TTGCTTTGTCAGCAGTAATTCTCAGTGCATCCAGGGCCTCCGAAACGGTCTCATCCTGAAAACTCCCGGTGAAATGGGCGGCTTCCAGGGATGTATCACTAAGTTTGAACATCACACCATATTTTCTTTCCATATTTTTCAACAGATCGTGGAAGGACATATCATTAAAATAAAGCCGGTTCTGCATCCATCCTGTTTCCACTATAGCGCTGTCCGATCCGGTTCTAACAAGATGCTGAATGCTGAATAAAGCGTCTTTGCCCGCAGGCTGATTTTGTACCGGCTCATTAGCGGGAGCGGATTCCGTCTTATTCACAACCAGTTTCTGATTTGGATGCAGGATGATTTTTTTGGAAGGAAGGGATGGGAAACTCACTTCGATACTGCCTCTGATCAGGCTGGTTTCAATCGTTTTCTCTTCCGGATAGGATTTCACGTTAAATGTCGTGCCGAGTACTTTAATATTGATTTTTCCCGTGTGGATGATAAAAGGTTTTTCCGGGTTTCTTACCACATCGAAATAAGCTTCACCGCTGAGGGAGACTTCCCGCAGTTTTGTACCATAAAGAGAATCATAGCTGAGGCTGGATCCCGCATTGAGCCACACCGAACTTCCGTCGGGGAGCAGCAGGTTTGTCCGGGTACCATTATGGGTTACCACTTCCCAATGAGGTTTCTGTGAGATGGTGGTGGATGGATGTGTATAATAAGTATAGGAAATAATAGCCAGCAGGAGGGTTGAGGCGAGTACGGTCCAGGATTTCCAGCCCCATTTCCGCCGTGGCGGATCGGGAAATGTTTCGTGGAAAGCTGCCGCGTCGGGATTCCCCATATCGATGCCCAGCGCCTTCATTCTTTCAAAATGATGCTGGTAGGCGGCTTCGGCGTTTTCCAGCGCCGGGTTTGCTTTTTTCTGCCATACATCCTGAAGTGCTTCCAGGGAATAATGCAGTGCGGGATCGCAGCGCAGCATCGATTCCAGTTCTTTCAGATCGTCCGCGGAGGCTTCACCGGAAAGTTTCCTGACAATAAGGGTCCAGAGCTTTGGATTGTCCATATGGCAAGGTCAGGACAGGAAAAACCTGCGTTACCCCCAAAGAAGAGTGAAGTTTTTTTAAAAAGACTTTGGAAACATGAATAGTGCGTCTTTCAACGGTTAACCGTTAGCCGTTAGCCGTAAGCCGTAAGCCGTAAGCCGTCAGCCGTCAGCCGTCAGCCTTCAACATGGGCTGTAACCCTGATAGCGCGCTGGGGATCAAAGCCAATGTTGGCGCTGATCTTTTTGAGTGCGATGGCCAGCTGGTTTTCAATTGTCTTCGGGGAGACCTGGAGTATTTCTGCGGCTTCCTGGTATCGGAAACCGTATTCCTTGACGAGTTTAAAGGCTTCCTGGCAGCGATCAGGTAATGAATCGACGGCTTCCTGTACACGCCGCATCATTTCAGCACTGATCATACTTTGTTCCGGATCGGGAGAAGCATAAACAAGACTAGAGCGGTGTCCTTCGAGACTTTCATGTCTCCGCTTTTTTTGTGTTTCAAGCAGGTTGACAGACCGGTTGCGTGCGGCCACGAAGCAATACACACGAAGGTTCTCAATTTCGCACAGGGATTTTCTTTTTTCCCAGAGTTTGAGAAACAGGTCGGACACGATCTCTTCGGCAGACTGCCTTGACCTTGTGATGGAAGTGGTGAACTGTATCAGCGCGGGGTATAAGGACGTGAAAACTTCCTTATAGGCTGACTGGTCATCATACCGGCTGATCCGGCTCTGCAGGTACTGAACTCTTGACGCAGCAATCGTAGACATGGAAATTCTTTAGCAGGCGGAACAAGGTAGTGAATTAACCGAATATTAATAATGACCGCCCTTTACGGATAAATGCTGCCTAAATACCAGCTCCCGGGAACATTTTACATTTTGACCCTGAAAGGATATTTTTGCAGGGCCTTAAAAAGGCAGGACCCTTAGCTCAGCTGGTTAGAGCATCTGACTCATAATCAGAGGGTCGCTGGTTCAAGCCCAGCAGGGTCCACTGATAATCAAGCACTTGGAGAGTTGAAATCCGGGTGCTTTTTTATTTACCCAGGGTCAGCGGGCCACCCCAGGCGTCTTTACTGGCATCATTTTTTCGGCCCTTTTTATCATAAACCATAGTGTATGAAAAATAATATCAAAGGCCAGGTGAGTACAAAAATCAAGGCACCCGTCGCACGCGTCTGGGATGCACTCACAAATCCCGAAACGATAAAGAAATACTTTTTCGGAACCGACACCCATACGAACTGGAAAGTGGGAAGCCCTATCCGGTTTACGGGAGAATGGGAAGGGAAATCTTATGAAGACAAGGGGACGGTTTTGGACTTCAGGAAAAATGAACTGGTAAAATACAGTTACTGGAGCTCTATGTCGGGGATGGAGGATAAGCCTGAAAACTACGTGATTGTCACTTACCTGCTGACTGGCAAGGATAATGATGTGAATCTTACCATCACCCAGGAAAATATTCCGGATGAAAAAATGAGGGAGCACAGTGAAGAGAACTGGAAAAAAGTAATGGAAGGATTAAAGAAAGTGGTGGAAGGCAAACAATTGCATCCTGCAGAGTAACGGGCTGTATTGAGGAGAATAGCCGCTTGTTCGGAGGAGAATAACGGGCGGTTCTGAGGAAAATAGCCGCTTGTCCGGAGGAGAACAACCTGCGGTTCTGAGAATCATGACAGGTGGTTCTGAAAGAGAATAAACGGTGGTTCTGCAAATTCAGCAGGCGTTTTTACAAATGTGGGGGATCGTCAGGAATCGGACCTAACCGGGGCGGTCTCCTGCCCGCTTCCGGATCCCATGTATATTTTTTCGTTGATGCCGGGCTGGAATACGTTTTTCGGCTCGGCAAAGTACATGTCTATCTGCCCTACATTCTTTGCGGAGATCTTTCCTCGGTAAAAACAGGAATACTGATCTTTTACCCGGTTGTATACAGCGTCAGAAATATTTACCATGCCCGGAAATCCGCTGCTCTCAATCCGGCTGGCGATATTCACCGTGCTTCCCCATATGTCATATGCATATTTCTTTTTTCCAACCACGCCCGCAACAACGGGTCCTACATGAATGCCAATCCTCAGCTCCCAGACCGGCAGATTAGCATTTCTTCTTTTCGAATTAAAGTCATTCATCCAATCCCTGATTTCCAACGCCGCCTTTACGATATCCTGGGGATGGGTATCGTTTTTTGTGGGAATACCTCCTGCACACATATAAGAATCGCCGATCGTCTTAATTTTTTCCAGGTTGTTTCTTTCTACGATATCATCAAACGCGGTGAAGCAGGCACTGAGTTCGTCTACGACTTCCTGTGGCGAAAGCGCATCGGCGATCAGAGTGAATCCCTGAAAATCTGTAAAGAGTACAGAAACCTGTTCATAGAAGCGGGGCGTCGCGACTCCCTGCGTTTGCAGTTCGGCAGCAACTTCCGAAGGAAGAATATTCAGCAGCAATCCTTCGATTTCCGCATTTTGTTTATCGAGAAGCACATTCGTTTTTACTTTACTCCGGTAGTTACGGTAAATAACAAACGCGATTATAAAAATCAACACCAGTGCTGCCGTGATAAATGCTTTTTGAATTTTCTGGCTTCTGAGGTCAAGCTCCTGCAGCTTCTTGTCTTTCGTCAGAAGGTTTATCTGGTTCTGCCTGGTCTGTATCTCAAAATTTCCCTGCAGGGCAGCAAGCTTGTCGGAAAGTGTCTGATTGTTCAGAGAGTCTGAAATCCCGCCGAAAAGCTGTTGGTAGTGGAATGCGGAATTATAATTTTTCATCCGTGAATAGGTTGCAGCCAGGCCGCGGTAGGCATCTGCCAGTTCCTTATACGCAGGAATGCTTCGGGCGACGGTATCGGCTTCCTTAAAGGAACGCAACGCAAAAGGATAGTTGCTTTGCCTGAGATAAATGCCGCCAAGGGAATTCAATACCTGTGCCGTTGCCAGTTTGGAATCGAATTTCCTCGCCATCCGGTAAGATTCCTCGTCAAATCTGATGGCATTTTCCAAATCACCCTTTTTTTCATACACAAGCCCGATCCCCCGGAGCGGAACCGGTATATTGATGGTATTGGCGTAGGCTTTTACGGATTGATTATAGTATAGCAGCGCAGAATCAAGTTTACCGAGCCCGCTGTATATTTCACCAAGATTAAAACTGACGGCGCCGATGATCACTTTGTCTCCTATCCCTTCGCTTATAAGGAGGGCTTTCAGGAAAAACCCCAGCGCCTTGTCGGTCGTTGCTCTTTTGTTCAGGTAAACATTGGCGATGTTAGAGTATGCTGTGGCGATCCCGCCCTTGTCACCAATTTTTTCGGATATGTCCAGTGACCTGAAATAGCTGTCCAGCGCTTTGTCATCGGAACCGTTGGTATAATAAACCGTGCCGAGGTTACTCAGCATGCGTGCTTTGCTTTCCTGGTCTCCGATGGAATCATATACGCGCAGGGACTCGCTGTAATACTCCAGAGTTGCCGGAGTATTTCCCTGGAAATAGTAGGCGATCCCGATGTTTTTCAGCGCGAGGGCGCGATGCGGTTCATCATTCAGTTTTTCAGTAAGCGCCAGTGCGGACTGTCCGTAAGACTTGGCTTCTTCCGTAGAAATATTCAGAAAATGCGTACTCAGCTGAAGCAACAGGCGGATGCGGGAGCTGTCGTCAACAGCCGTTTTCAGAAGGGATTTCAAACTGTCGGCGGGCCGGTCCTGTGAACGACCGACAAGGCAGCAAAAAGAAAAACCAGCGTAAACAGCAATGTGTTTCCAGTTCATGAGCTCCGCTTTCAACATCAAAATTAGTTGCCTTGTTTCCCGTTAAGGATGTAAGGCTTTTTACATTTTTACCACCCTGAAGATTACAGGTTTGTTGTCCACCAGGACACGGATATAGTACATACCGCTGGCAAGCCGGCTAAGGTCAACCTGCAGGCTCCGATCAGAGATCAATTTACTCAATGCCGGGTAATTACGGCCATAAGCATCCGAAATCTGCACATTCGCTGACGTGATCTTTCCACCGCCTGTTTGTATGGTAACGGTATTCGACGCAGGGTTCGGATATACGGAGGCGACAGGTGCCAGCACCGTTTCTTCAGTGTCCCCGGTTATTTGCATTTCTATAAGGCCGCCTCCACCCGTCGTTCCGGTCGTGCCGCTGCATTTGGTGGAGTAAGAACTGGCAACGGCCGTCAGACAGTTGCTATGGTAGTATTCATTAGTTGTCAGCGACCAGATTATCTTAGTGCCGTCAAAATAAATCTTGAACTTTCCGGTACCGGGCTGGAATAAAACCGGAGGCTGCCCACTGAATTTTCCTCCCGATATATAATTGTTAGGCCCTGCAGGTACGTAAACAGCCGTCGAATTGGGATTGTAGTAGGAGAAATTGGCCACATAAGCAAAGCCTGAAGGATCGCCGCTTAACTTTTGAACGCAGTCCAGTTTCGGTTGTACATTCTTTCCGTCATCATCATTTACATACAAGGTTCCGGTCAGGTAAACCACCGAATAATTGCCGGGATTTTTCAACTGAAGGCCGTAAGGTGTGATCGTGTAGATGCCTGGCTTCTTTTTGTACACCGGGCTGAGCGTGTAAGACGGGCCGCAAACAATGGTCTTGTTATCCCCATTTTTATATCCCGTTATAGTGGAGGTAAAGTTTGGCAGATAGTCATCATCTTCAATTACCTTATCATCTGCCTTAACGGTAAGCGGTGACGCACTTATGGTCAGCTTACCCGCCATATTTTGTATCGTGTAGTTAGCAGCAGATCCGCCCGTGAGCAGAATGGGATAAATTCCAACCGGTGAAAGCAGATTCGCAACCGAACTGCCCTGCGGTGCAACAAAGGATGAAGGATTGTCTCCATTCAGTAATCCTGTATAGGAGACTGTGAAAGCGGGATTCGGATCTCCGTACAACCTGGTCTTATCATCTGCCGTCGCTGTAATCAACGCTTTGGTAATGGTAAGCGTGCCGTTCATCGTTGTAAGCGCATAGTTGGAAGAAGAACCACCCGTAAGTTGAATGGGATAAGTTCCGACGGCAGATTTGGACGTTGCGGTTGTGCTTGCTACCGGCGGTGTGATGCTGCCGGCATTGTCACCGTTTATAAATCCTGTATAGCGAATGGCGAATATGGGATTAAGACCACCATAGGTCCTGGAAGTATCGGTAGCAATCGCTTTGAGGGACAACCTGGCAACCTGGAGGTTTCCGCTTTCATAAGACAGGGTGTAATTCGCCGGATTTATCAGTGTGGCGCCTTCGGGCACAATTTTATAGCTGCCGGCAGACAGAGGATCATTCACCGGCGCTCCTGCGATGGTGGTGAGATGATGACCGGGCAATTGCTGCAGCGTATTCCCAATGGAGTCCAGGTACTGAAACCCTGTAACTGAATCGCTGTAAACGGGTGCAGTTCCATATACCGTAGTCGTATCCAGCGCTTTTATTTTTAGAACAGCCGGTCTGATTACAAGATGCCCAAGACCATAGCTGATATTGAAATTGTTGGAAAGCATCGCTCCCGGAACGATGGTGTTTACGCCCGCGGTAAATCCGGTGATCATGTTGACTGACTTCAGGTCAAAGGCGTTGCCGGATCCCAGATCCGTGCTGTCGATGATGACTGCAAGGCGGTTGTTACTGGTGTCGGTCACATTGGTGCTGTTTAATACAGGAGCTGTCCGCGTGATGGCCTGGCCGTTCACGACGGCGGTTCCACGAGTGATGGCCTGGCCGCTCAACAATCCTCTGCCGTTCACCAGGCTGACGTGCGCTGAATCCAGCTCGTAATTGAAGATGGTTTGCACCGGCACGTCTACCACCATTTGCAGCGTATCTACCAAAGGAGGCGTGGATCTGGTGATGGCTTGTCCTCTCGTAATAGCCTGTCCCCTTGTGATGGCCTGTCCCCTTGTGATAGCCTGACCGCGCGTGATGGCCTGTCCGCTGGCCATGATCGTTAAGTGATTCAGCTCGGCATCCGTGAGCGGATGATCCCTTGTGATGGCCTGACCACTCACCAGTGCTATGACGGAATCATTGAGATTCGATTCGTGAATATTTTTAATCGTATCCAGAAAACGGCCTTTGTCGACGGCAGCGATGTTTGAATCAGGATAAGTGTAATTGAATTTAAAATCGCTAAGGATGTCCCCGTAAGTTACTGTCGTATCCCTGGGTGTGATGAGTAGCGGCATCCTTTCAATGGATAGTATGCCGTCGTTGAAAATATAGTTGTACGTTTCTTTCAGTCCAACGTCCACGGGATCCGATGTGTTAAGGAGACGGTGCAGGGAGGGTCTGATAAAATAATTGCCGACATTGCTCAAGCTAGTCGCCGGACTTGAAAAATCCAGACTGTCCAGGCGCAGACCTGACAAAGAAAGACCTGTATTGGCAAGCGGAATGCTGTCAATCAAAACCGTTACACTGAACTGAGGCATCCGTTCTCCAAACTTTTTAGATTTATTATCAGCCCTGACCCGAATGGTTTTCTTTACCGGAGAAAAGAAAAACAGGGTGTCTGAGTATCCTCCGTCGTTGCCATTCGGAGAAATTGACCTGGTGAATACCTGAATAGGCGGATTACCTGTAAAAGCAGGGATGGTGGCTGAGGCCTGGGTACTACTTATCAGGGTAGTGGGAATCGGCTGTCCCCTGAAAGTAACCACCGAGTTTGAATTAAGAAAATCTCCCAATACAGTAATCTGTACCGGCTGGGACCCTGGTTTCACGGTGGTGTCCTGCAATACCAGTTTTTTGATAACAGGGATGGGAGCTGCAAAGGTTTTCATGGCAGAATCTGCCTGAATCAATCCGAAACCGGTAATCGTATTATATCCGGGAGCGCCATTTTGCAGGGCCGTAGTTTGCAAAAGCGATTTTATTTCCGCCGGGGAAAGAACGTGGTTGGCAAATTTCTTTTTTCCTTCCAGCAGCAGGGCCGCAACACCGGCGGCCTGTGGCGCGGCACAGGAGGTACCGAAAAAACTGGGAAAAGGGGATCCGCTGATATTGATGGAGCCGAAGTTAACAGAAGTACTTACACCGTCGGGCGCTACGAAATCGGGCTTATTCCGCAGCACTCCGTTTACAGGGAAACCGCCCACAGAAGAAAAGGTTTCCATCTGAAACGGACTTACGCCATAGGCGGGTGTACGGGTATAACGGGCAGCACCCACCGACATTACGCCGTCGGCATTGGCATGACCGGCGATGGTGGAAAAGCCGGTATTGAAATTATTGATTGTCAGATTTCCACGGAAAACAATGTATTTGAAATTGACGTTGGCGGTTCCCGACGCCCGGACGATCATAATATTGGTTGTCGCATTCGACGTAACGGTAAATGGCAATACTTCCAGCGGATCGCCGCCGATATTGTTCCTGTTGAATCCAAACAGGGTATGTCCGGCTGTATCTGTCAGATAGATATCCAGATCATTCATGGTACCTGTACTTGTCTGGCCCATGGAATAAATAGGATCCTGCCATTGCAGAACGATCGTATAGGTTCCCGGCGTTAGGGATACACCCTGGTAGATGCTTCCTCCGAAATTGTGGGCCATGCCGGTCATGCCCGCAGGAGCGGGTGAAGGGTTGAACTGACTACCGTAGGAAGAAGCGCCGTTGTTACCCGCTGCCGTAAAATATGAAACACCTTTGCTGGCAACAAAATTGGCAGCCTGTGCAATGACTCCGTCTTCGAAAAAGGGCTCCGTGATATAGGTCACGTCATCGACAATGATATTGCAGGAATCCTGCTGCAACTGAAGGATACCCTGTGCGAAATCTCCGGGACTGATGAATCCCGTCCGGAATTTCAATTCCGCCTGCGGAGCAATCCCGTGGACGACCTCCAGCATGGCCCTTCCTTCATCAGATGCTTTGCCATAAGGATATTCTGCGAGTACTTTAACCGGAGTATAGTTACTGTCCGGATTATCCGGCGCGCCTGGCAGAATCCCGTTGGCCATGTCTGCCTGCGCTGCCGTACCGGTAACTGTATTGTAGCTGTCAGAAATGACACCGATTTTCACGCCTTTGCCACTTATATGATATCCCTGGCGTACAAAATGGGATTTCATCACGGTATCACCCTGTACAGGCAGTATACTGCCATTTCCGAGCGGCGGAAAAAGCGGCCGGCAATAATCAATTAATTGGGGAAGACTGTCCAGTTTCTTGAGATTGGCAATAGGATAGGTGCCGGTGATGATGAGTGAATTCGGGCCATTGGAGATGAGGTTTGTCATTCCGTAAGCCGGAGTCTGCAAAAGATTTTGAAGATTGTCGTGCTGCCCCAGAAGGGAAATGACTTCAATCTGTACCGTGTTCTGGTTAATTAAAAAGATAGTCTTCGCCGAATCGGTCACCAGCCCGAAATTCTGGTAGAGGGAACTAAGTTCAGAGCCGATCAGGTTAGACGTTTTTCCGCCGGTGGGCGGTGGATAATATGGCAGAATGCAGGACACAAAACTGACCACCGCGGTATCGGTGGCCGTGCAGCCACCATTTGGATCAGTCACTGTCAGCACATAGGTTCCGGCTGTTGAGACGGTTGGCGCAGCAGTAAGATTTCCGGACTGAATAGTACCACCGTTCAAGGCATCCCATTTGAACGTGGCACCCTGTGTGGTTGAAGAGCCCTGAAGTTGCACGGTTGGATTGGAACAGGTCAGTTGTTTGTCCGGTCCGGCCTTGGCGTCCGGCCTGGTACAAAAGACAAAAGGTTCGAAATTAAATTTCACTCCGCACTGCACGTTCACCTGTGTGCCGCTCCACATCGCACCGGTTATAGACGAATAACTTGATGGCGATCCTATATTGATCCCCGAATAGGGTGCCCATACAGTTCCGAACCACTGTGAAGTCCGGCCAAAGGCAAAATAATTTGTGATAGTAAATGCAAAATTGCCCAATGAGCAGCTGCTGCCTGTTCCATGAGTCTCAAGAAAAATCCGGCTGGCACTTCCTCCATTGAGGAAATTTTCATTCAGAATATTTACGTCCACATCACCATACACATAGATCCTGAATGTTCCGGTGGCGCTGTTGGCAAAATCAAAATTAAAATTATTGATCTGCAGGCCGGTATTTTTAATGCTTTTAAACACATATACACCTGGTCCGGAAAAGGTCAGGGTCTGACCACCCGTGAGGACAAGATCGCCGTAAGAGCCTGGCTTGATGGTTTTGGTGGAATAAATATTGGTCGAGCCCGCAGCCGGAAATACGGTGATGGGAGGCATGACGGGTAAAACCGGAAGAGAGGCCAGTGGTGTTACGTTGCCTCCGCCGGGAACCGGTCCGCTATAGGTAGTTCCGGCAGGATGGGTATACCTGCCTGCCAGGAGACCACTGCTGATCAGTGTGTTCCCGTTGACATCAGCATTTCCCAAAAAACGGGCATTTAAACCAGCCTGCAGAATCCAGCCGGTTTTCTTGAAACAGTTGGCGGCCGTTATTCTTCCACTAACCGTATCGTTCGATGAAAAACTGATGGTGCCTCCGCTGTACACGCTGCCGTTGATGCTGACGTTGTTGTTTGCCTGGATGAACGAATAACTTCCTACCGCTCCACCCAGTAGTTTGGAACCGCTGCCGATGATAACCCCGCAGCCGGGTGAAGAAGGCGTTTTCTGTCCGGAGCCGCCGGGACATGATCCGTTTCCCCCAAAAAGAGCGAAATCAGAAATGCCGGTTTGCTGTGCCTGACCGGCAGAGCTTAAAAAACATAAAACAATAAAAAACGGGATCCTTAGTGTTTGAACATTAAACGGGTATATATGCTTCATGTCTGGTCAGGGGGTTTGGGGGGAAACAGGAAACGGGCAGGACTTCTACGGATTTATACAGGAAGCATAATCGATTCAAATTTTTTTCGAAATGCTGATTGTATTCCCGGACGATGGCAATCAAACCGGGAAACGATCAGACTAAAAAGCACGAAGGATATTGAAAGTAAGGATCTCAACACGGAAGGGACTCTACCCTGTCTGGTTAAATACTGAAGAGCGGACCAAGATAAAACTTTGTGTTGAGAAATTCCCCGTTCGGAAATTACGGTGACAAATAAATATATTAATAATATAACACCCTCCATTATGCGCCTTGAGGTTCTGAATCCTGCCGGGCGGATAGCCATCCGCGCTTTACCATATTCGTTTTTTTCACCTACTTTTGCGCTCGCCTAAAAACTCCCTGTTAGTCAGGGATTCATACAGGATTTCGGGGTTTTTTTTAAACAATTGCTTTAACCTTTTATTAACCTCAGGGCATATACATTTGTCCCTCAACTGAATATATGAAGAAGCTCGCTGGCATGGCCTTGCTGATTATCCTGGGTCATGCTTCCTTTGCGCAGAATGATACCACGGTCATTATAAAAAAAGACAAGTCGTCCAAGTCCACTTATCAGTCACTGAACCTGGCCAACCGGCCTAACGACCACCTGCTGATCGAATTCAGTTACGACAACTGGCTCAACAGGACGGATTCCATGAACATCAATGGTTTCAACCGTGGCTTTGCCGCCTATTTCATGTTTGACTTTCCCTTCAAGAGCGATCCGCACTTTAGTGTGGGCGTAGGTTTGGGCATTGATGCCAGCAACATCTTCTTTGAAGACACACATGTCGGTGTTGCCGACCTGGGAGGTACCCTTGCTTTCAAAAACACATCACAGACTGATCATTTTAAGAAATACAAACTTGTCATAACCAACCTGGATCTTCCGATTGAACTTCGATATGCCTTCAACCCGGAGAATACCAACAAGAGCTGGAAGGTCGCACTGGGTGTGAAGGTCGGCCTGTTGCTTAGCACGTATACGAAGGGAAAAGACCTGGAGAATGCGGCCGGTCAGGTCATAAATGATTATATCATGAAAGAGAGCTCCACCCGTTATTTCAATTCAGGAAGGCTGGTAGGTACTTTTCGTGTGAGCTATGGATTCATTGGCATTTTTGGGCAGCTGCAACTTACTTCCCTGATCAGAGAGGGTGCGGGTCCTACCGTCAACCCATGGTCACTTGGAATCGTACTCAGCGGACTCTAATCTTAATCCGGCACTATTCACCTCCATCTTACCTTTAGCGAAACAATTCCGATTTGGCAGTAGAGAGAAACATTCTGCAGAGCGAAGAAAAAGCGGTTTTGGTTGCCCTGATGCAGCAGGATCAGACCGAAGCGCAGGTGAATGAATATCTGGATGAACTGGCTTTCCTGGCGGAGACAGCCGGCGCTCATACCATGCGGCGATTCATGCAACGCCTGGCGCATCCCGATCCAAAGACTTTTATCGGCAAGGGGAAGCTGGAAGAAATCAAAAATTACATCCAGGGCAAGGATATACGAATCGTCATTTTTGACGACGAGCTATCGGGCTCGCAGATCACTAACATCGAAAAGGTGCTTGACTGCAAGACCATCGACCGCTCGGATCTCATCCTCGACATTTTTGCACGCCGGGCGAAAACCGCGCAGGCGCGCTTGCAGGTCGAGCTGGCTCAATACCAGTATCTCCTTCCAAGGCTGCGCGGGATGTGGAAGCACCTTGAAAGGCTGGGAGGCGGCATCGGTACAAGGGGACCGGGAGAATCGGAAATAGAAACCGACCGTCGTATTGCCCGCGACAAGATAAGCCTGCTGAGAAAAAAACTAAGGGAGATCGACAAACAGGCTTCCACCCAACGTAAGGAACGCAGCGAACTGGTGCGCGCTGCCCTGGTGGGATATACGAATGTGGGTAAGTCAACCATCATGACCCTGCTCAGCAAGAGCGAAGTGTTCGCGGAGAACAAACTGTTCGCCACGCTCGACACCACTACCCGCAAACTGGTATATGAGAATGTGCCATTCCTGTTGAGCGACACGGTGGGATTCATCCGTAAACTCCCGCATCACCTGGTGGAAAGTTTTAAAAGCACCCTCGATGAAGTGAGGGAATCGGATCTGCTGATTCACGTAGTGGATATTTCACATCCCCAATACGAAGAGCAGCTGGGCGTCGTAAACAAAACTTTGCAGGAGATAAAGGCATTTGACAAGCCTGTCATCTATATCTTCAATAAAATGGACCGGTATAAAGAATTAAATCTGGATCCATGGCTCGAAGACGGGACAAGGGAAGAACTTCTGCGTGACCTCCGCGAACGCTGGGAATCCGAAACCCAGGCGCCCTGCGTATTCATGTCCGCCACCGAAAGATCCAATGTGGACGGACTCCGCGCAACCCTGATTGCTAAGGTCAAAGAGATCTACAGGGAAAGATACCCTTACCGTGAGGAATTCGCCTTCGGTTAACCGTCAACTGTCAACTGTTCACCTTCAACTGTCCACTTTCATCTGCGAAACCCTTAGAATCGGAAAGCAATTCCGATTGCGGGGTACTGGAGTACAACTTCATACCGCCAGTCCGCTCTTATAAGCAGTTTTGACGCGATGCCGACCTGTAGGCCTACTCCTACCACGGCGGCCAATCCGCTTTTTACTTCATGGGAAGGTATGCTATAGGTAAAACTGTTGGCATTGGAAATCGTATATGCAAGGGAGGCACCTGCATAAAAGTAAGGTTGCACGGTTCCGTTCAGAAAATTGTACTGAATGGTTACCGGGACGCTTATTATATTATAGTGGGTTGAAAGTTTGTAGCGGGAATAGTTATTGGCAATTTCATCGCTCTCCTTTGTGAGATTAATATAATGCACTCCGATATTCA
>Ga0068858_100004432_pt1 | contig 13772 bp, 7 predicted proteins | sample KBSSwiS12_FD_66589 | JGI IMG/M metagenome (GOLD analysis project Ga0068858, IMG submission 66589) | Switchgrass rhizosphere microbial communities from Kellogg Biological Station, Michigan, USA - KBS Switchgrass S1-2 | ecosystem: Host-associated > Plants > Roots > Rhizosphere > Soil ... | reverse complement strand
CATTGCCGAAGCGCAGGTGGGTGACCTGATCGGGCAAAATTCGGAGATGACCACCGTTTCGACGGTCGATCCGATCAAGGCAGTCTTCAACATTCCCGAGCAGCTCTATCTCAGCTTTATGCAATCGCATCCCGAATTGGCACAGCAGGAAGCGGCGCAAAAGAACGCGGTGCTGACGCTCCTCCTTTCCGATGGCCTCCCCTACGACCAGAAGGGCAAGCTCGATATCGTCAATCGCCAGATCAACCAGAGCACGGGTACGATCCAGTTGGTCGGCCTTTTCCCGAATCCGAATGCAGTGCTGCGTCCCGGGGCGTTTGTCCGCGTCCGCATGAGTGGGGTCAAAAAGCAGGATACAATCGCGGTGCCGCAACAAGCCGTGATCCAGCTGCAGACGATGTTTATGGTGGCTGTGGTTACACCGGAGAGCACGATCGACCTGCGGACCGTGCAGGTGGGCAATCAAGTGGGTAACAACTGGCTCATTACGGATGGGCTCAAGGCTGGCGACAAGATTGTAGTCGAGGGCACCAACAAGGTTAAGCAGGGAGAAAAAGTCATTACCAAGCCATGGACGGATCCCGGCCTCCAGGCGGCCACCAACAATGCTCCCCTCACTCCCGCCCAATAACGGGCCTCAACTGCGGCACAGCTAACGACGCAATAACGGAAAACGAATGTCCAAGTTCTTCATCAACCGACCGATCGTCGCGATGGTTATATCCATCGTGATGGTGATCCTGGGCATCGTCGCGATTCTCGCGCTGCCGATCTCGCAGTTTCCGAATATCGCCGATCCGCTGGTGCAGGTGAAGGGAACATATCCCGGCGCGGATGCAACAACTGTGGCGCAGTCCGTCGCGACGCCAATCGAACAGCAGATGAGTGGTGTGGACAACATGAATTACATGTATTCCACCAGCGCCAACAACGGCTCCATGACGCTGACGGTCGACTTCAACGTCAAGACCGACCCGAATACAGATTTGATTCTTTCCCAGCTCCGCCAGGCGCAATCGGCCTCCCAGATGCCGAATGCAGTGACCCAGCAGGGCGTGACGGTGGAAAAGTCAAACAGCGCCCCGCTGCTGCTGTTTTCTCTCTACTCACCGGATGACCGCTTCGACGCCAAGTTCATCACCAATTACGCCTACATCAACCTGAACTATCAGCTGACCCGCGTACCGGGTATCGCCAGCGTGACGATTTACGGCGCTGGTCAGTATGCGATGCGCATCTGGGTTGATCCCAATCAGCTCGCCAGCCTGGGCATCACCGTCACCGACGTGATCAATGCGCTGCAGACGCAGAATAATGTCAACCCCGCCGGCCAGATCGGCGGCGAACCGGTTCCACCCGGCCAAGTTTATACGTACACGGTACGCACGCAGGGTTACCTCACTTCACCCGAGCAGTTCGGGCAGATCGTTGTTCGCGCCAACCCGGACGGTTCGGTTGTTCGCGTTCGCGACGTCGCCCGGGTGGAACTCGGCACGCAATACTACAACATCGTGGGCCGCTTCAACGGCAAACCCTCGGCCATCATCGCCCTTTATCAGCTGCCCGATAGTAACGCGCTTCAAGCGGCCATTGGCGCGAAGAAATTCATGGAACAGGCGAGCAAGAACTTCCCTCCCGGACTCGCCTACGAAGTGTCACTGGACACGACCAAGGCGGTCACCGCGGGCATGCAAGAAATCGTCAAGACGTTGTTCGAGGCGCTTTTCCTCGTCGTCGTCGTGGTTTTTATCTTCCTGCAAGGCTGGCGTGCAACGTTGATCCCGCTGCTGGCGGTGCCCGTTTCGCTGGTGGGAACTTTCGCGATTTTCCCGCTGTTCGGATTTTCGATCAATACGCTCTCGCTCTTCGGCTTGGTGCTGGCGATCGGTCTCGTTGTCGATGACGCCATCGTGGTGGTCGAAGCGGTGGAGCATCATATCGAACATGGGCTTTCCCCCAAGGACGCGGCGTTCAAGGCGATGGAACAGGTCACGAGCCCCGTCGTGGGTATCGCCCTGATCCTGACGGCGGTGTTCGTCCCGACGGCGTTTATCCCGGGCATCACCGGACTTCTCTATCAGCAATTCGCGCTGACCATCGCCATCTCGGTGTTGATCTCAGCCTTCAACGCGTTGACGCTGAGTCCCGCGCTCTGCGCGTTGTTGCTCAAGCCAAAGACCGAAACTCGCGGACCGCTGGGAGCCTTTTATGGCTGGTTCAATCGCGTCTTCGGACGCACCACGGACGGTTACGTCAACATGAGCTCGCTGCTCATCCGGCGCTCGACGATCAGCCTGGTTTTGCTGGCAATCGTCGCCATTTTGGCCGGCTACCTGGGCAGCCGTCTGCCGACAAGCTTCCTGCCGGATGAGGATCAAGGCTACATCTACGGATCTCTGCAGCTCCCCAATGCATCCTCGCTGCAGCGCACGTCCGAAGCCGCGAAGGTTGTTGAACAGATGATCTTGAAGCAACCAGGTGTCCAGTGCTGCACCACGGTCGTCGGCTTTAATTTGTTGAGCGGCGTGCAGGATACTTACAACGCCTTCTTCTTCATCACACTGACCGATTGGAGCAAGCGCACAAGTTTCATGGAGTCATATCCCATCATCAAAAAGATGCTGAATATGCACCTCTATCCGATTCCACAAGGTATCGGTTTCGTCTTCCCACCGCCCGCGATTCCCGGTGTCGGCACGTCGGGGGGCTTTACGATGGTGCTGGAGGACCGCGCCGGAAATGGCAACGAATTCCTAACCAAGAATCTAAATGCGTTCCTGGAAGCGGCGAATAAGCGTCCTGAGTTGAGCCGAGTAACGACGTCGGCGCTGCCTGTCATTCCCCAAGTGGGCGTGAACATGGACCGGGACAAGGCGCTGAAGTTGAAGGTCAGTTTGGCCGATGCTTACCAAACCCTGCAGTGCTTCATGGGGGGGGCGTTCGTGAATTACTTCAATTTGTTCGGCCTGCAATGGCAGACCTATGTCGAAGCGGAAGGCGCCTACCGGACCGTGCCGGAGAACATTGGTCAATTTTACGTTCGCAACAGCAGTGGTGGACAGGTTCCGATGTCGTCGATCACGTCGATTGACCGTAACAAATCGGGGCCGGAGTTCATCATGCGCTACAATTTGTACGACTCCGCGCAGATCAACGGAAGCCCGGCGGAAGGTTACAGCTCCGGACAAGCCACGGCGGCTTTGGAAGAGGTTTTCAAACAGACCCAGCAACCCGGCATGGGTTTCGATTACATGGGTATGTCCTTCCAAGAGCAGGTGGCGCGCAATGGCGTATCGCCGGTTGTGATCTTTGGTCTCTCGCTTCTGTTTGTGTTCCTGATCCTGGCGGCCCTCTATGAAAGCTGGTCGTTGCCGTTCAGCGTTCTTTTAGCGACGCCCGTGGCGGTCTTCGGCGCCTTCCTGATGTTGAAGGCTCGCGGGATGGACAATGACGTTTACGCGCAGATCGGTCTCGTCATGCTGATCGGTCTCGCGGCCAAGAACGCGATTCTAATCGTCGAGTTCGCGCGTCAGCAACTGGAAGAGGGCAAGGGAACGAAGACGATTGCTCAAGCCGCACTGGAAGGTGCACGTCTCCGTTTACGTCCGATCCTGATGACCTCGTTTGCGTTCATCCTAGGTTGCGTACCGCTCGCGATTGCCAGTGGTTCCGGAGCCCTTTCCCGCCAGATTTTAGGCAGCGCGGTGATCGGCGGTATGTTGGCCTCGACTTGCATCGCCATCTTCCTCGTTCCGGTCACCTTCTACGTGGTGGAGACTTTATCCGCGAAGAAGGATGAACCGGCAACAAAGACTGAGCCTCCCAAGCCTGAAGCACCCGCAGCCTAGCTGGCGAATCCGCGTTTTACGCGGTACTTTGAGTCATGGACATCCTTTCCAATAAAGAGATGGTCGCGCGCGAGAAGGAGGTGTTTCGCTCCGGCCTGACCGCGGCGGCTCTCATGGAGGCTGCGGGGGAGGCGATGGCTTATCGGATCTCGGCTCTTTATCCCAATGCGCGCGAATTCCTCGTCCTCGTCGGCAAGGGAAACAATGGCGGAGATGGGTTGGTGGTGGCGCGGCACCTCGCCACGACCGGACGATTTATCCGGGTGGCCCTGACAGCGGCGGAAGATCAACTGGGAGAACTGCCCCAATCGATGCTGGAGCGACTGCGGACGGGTGGTCATGCGGAAGTTGTCGAAGGGGCGGACGATCTAGAATTCCCGGGAAGCGATGGCGTCGTGATTGATGCGCTGCTGGGAATTCAGGCCAAGGGTGTCCTGCGCGGCAACCTGGCTGGAGTGGTGGCGAAATTGAATGCGATGCGGGCGCGGAATTTTTTCCGCACCGTCGCCCTCGATTTTCCAAGCGGCCTGGCCGGGTTTGAACTCGGCAAGCCGGAGAGCCCTGATGGCGCGGTAATCTCAGACGTGACCATTGCCGTTGGTTTTGCCAAGGAGGTGCTTTGCCGCGAGACACTCGCAGATTGGGTGGGACGAATCGAGGTTGTTCCGTGGAGCGATTCATCGAATGAATCGGGGTCACATCGAATTTTGGAGGGACACGGATTATCCGGACTCCTACCGCGACGCAATGCGCTTTCCCATAAGGGCGATTTTGGTCGTCTGGTCATTGTCGCGGGAAGTCGTGGATTTACCGGGGCTCCCGTGCTTTGTGCGCAGGCCACCCAAGCCATGGGAGCGGGGTTGCTTTCCATCGTTACACGGGCTGATGTCGCGGACATCGTCGCGGCGCAGGCCCCGCCGGAAGCGATGGTTTCAGGTTGGGCGCCATATAAGGAGGCGCCACAAGTCGTCAAGAACGCCTCCGTAATTGTGTTTGGCCCTGGCTTGGGCCTGGATGAACAAACGGTCATCATGCTGCGTGCCGTTCTGGCCATCGGCTGCCCGGTCTTGATTGATGCCGACGGGCTGAATTGCCTGGCTCAAAATCCGGGTCTTCTGGACAATATTAACACTCCCGTTTTACTTACACCACATCCCGGGGAAATGACGCGGCTACTCGCTCGCAAATTTCAGCTCGATGAGCGGGAAGCTGTAATCCGGGGCTTCACCGATCAGTATAACGTGACCGTTGTTCTCAAGGGAACCCGGACTCTCATTACTGCGTATAAGCATCCGCTTTTCATCAATACCACCGGTAATTCGGGGCTGAGCACGGGTGGGTCGGGCGATACGCTTTCCGGGATCATCGGGGCGCTCCTTTCGCAGGGAATTTCTCCCATCGACACCGCGCGATTGGGCGTCTGGCTACACGGCCATGCGGCTGATCTTGCCCTGACCGAACGCGGTTGCGAGGAAGGCCTTACGCCGACCATGCTCAGCGCCCATCTCGGTGCAGCTTTGGTTTCATTGCGGTCGGAAGCTGCAGCGCCGATCGGTTTGATCGAGCGGGCGAAAGAGTTGATGCCCTAGGTCGACGGTTGATCGCCCGTGAACTTCGGCAAGGGCGCGATGGCGCGACCTTCGAGCGGGCGACGATACTCGTAGATGCCGGGATGGGTCTGGGTTTTCTCGGCGTAAGTCTGCGCGAGCATTTCGAGATGCGCGTCGATGTTGTCGATGTGATGCAGAATCCACGCCTCGGGAGTACGCGGTGTGACCGGAGCTCCGTATTCCTTCTGGCCGTGATGAGAGGCAATGAGATGAAGAAGATGTTCACGCACCTGCTCACGCGGCGGCTGGGTGCCGGCGGGAGAGAACTCGGGATTCGCTTCCAACCCGCGCCAGAGCTTGTTGACGAGTTCAATGCCGATGGTGATGTGTCCGAGCAACTCGCCAATGGTCGTCATGGGGCTGACAAAGCCCTGCGCCTGGTAATCGAGTTCCCAGAGCTTGCCGCAATCGTGAAAAAGAATTCCGGTGCGGATGAGGTCCCAGTTGAGATTGGGATACGCCTGCTGCAACGCAGCACCTGACCGCATCATCTGAGTGGTGTGCTCGAGGAGGCCACCGCGGCGGGCATGATGATAATCCCGCGCGGCGGCGGCGCGGCGGAATTTTTCGCCGTATTCCTGAAGATAGGTTTGGCAGAGCAGGCGCAGGCGGGGATCGCTGATCGCGTCGGTGTAGCCCGTGATGTCGGCCCAGTCGCGGTCGAGCGCGGCGCGGCGCTCGGGCGTGCCAGCAAAGAGATCGGCGATCTCCTGCTTCTCCAGACGACGCACGCGCAGGCGGTCGACATTGAGACCGTATTGATTCCGCCAGAAGGAACCTTCCATGCGGACGCAATCACCATCGATCAGGTCGTGGAATTCCTCGTAGGCGTCACTGTCCTCCCAAATCTTGAATTTCTCCGTGGCGGTGCCGTCGCTGATTTCGACATCGAGGAAAGGCTTTCCCGCCTTGGTCACGCTCTCGCGCGATTTCATGACCTGGCACGCCACCTCCGCTTTCACGGCGCTGCCGTCAGCCAAAGTTAGCTTCGCGATTTCCTGGAGTGTCACGTCCCTACGAAAGCAGGAAATCGGCGGTTGTGGAGTTTCTTATTTGACCAACTTCTGTCGCGCAGGCGACCAGCAAGTCGTGCGACCTCCGATAGTGGCGTGTTGGAGCTTGGTGCCGGTGCGCGGACAAGTGCCGCCTTTTTTCCAGCGATGATTGAAGAGCCACGTGTCGGGTGGATCGGACCAGTCCTTGCCGATGATGCGCAACGCTTCGCGGCAGACGGTGCGGATTTCTCGATAGAGCACGGTGAACTGCGCGGGTTTGAGTGAACCGGCGGGCTGGCTGGGATGGATCGCGGCGCGCCAGAGGATTTCGTCGGCCATCCAGTTGCCGATGCCGGGGAAGCGTTCCTGCATCAGGAGCACCGCCTTGAGGGGCGCGCGGGCACGGCGTTTGAGAAACACGGCCAGGTCATCCTTGGTAAAGGCGTCTGACAAAAGATCCGGCGGGAGCTTGACCCACCATGCGGGAGCTTCCTTGCCTTCGGCGAAGAGTATACGACCGAAGAGCCGAGGGTCCTCGAAAACCAGGTTATGTTTGGCCTGGTGCAGGATGAGATGATCGTGCTTGGCGGGTTCGTAGTCCTTCGGCTGGACGCGCAATTCGCCGGTCATACCGAGATGAACGCCAAGCCATGCATGATCACTCTTCTTTTTAGCGACAAAGAGCATCTGCTTGCCGCGCGACTCCGATCGCTCGAGCGTTGCGCCGGTCAGGATCTCAACAAGCTTTGCTGTATCCGTTCCACGGAAAATCCGGGCCTTGGGGTGAATCAGCACCTTCTCGATGCGATGGCCCAAGCCCGGATTCCATTGTTTGCGAAAATAATCGACTTCAGCCAGTTCGGGCATGTTCCAACCTTAGCCCAACCGGAAAAAAATTCCCTTAATTTCCAGCAGCGCGATCTTCCATCTTCTCCTTCATTTCCCCTTCCGCCTGGTCGATAATCGGACCGAGGGTGGGATCGATCTTCAGCATGGCGGCCTTCATTTTCTGTTGATGCTCTTTCATGGCCTGAAGGAAGGCCATTTTCTGTTCCGGCGTCGCATTCCCTTCCTTCACGGTTTGACCCTGTTTCCGGAGGGCGACCGCCTCGGTCTTGAGTTCGGGATTGTTTTCCAGAACCTGGTTACGGGCCTTCATCAGCCTCATTTTATCCTGCATCGTCAAAGGCTGCGCGCCCGACGAATCTGAGGCAGGCTGCGCAAAAACGGCCTGACTTCCGGCACAAACGACCATCAGGGCAAAGACAACCGCAACAATCTTTAGAGAGAATTTCATATATCTTAGATGCCCGTTGGGCGGGAAAGTTACGAATTATATTCGGATATTTTGGCGCAGGCCAAATATCGACTCAGCGCCTGACCCTAGATAAGGTAACAACGCACATGCTTTATCGCCGAATCGTCCGCCCTCTTCTTTTTACCCTGCCACCCGAATGGGTCCATCACACCTCGATGCGGATGTTGACCCGCACACCGGCGGCAGCGGTGATCGAACCGTTCGCGCGTCGCGAATTTCCCAGCCTGGAAAAGAAAGTTTTTGGACTTACTTTCCCCAACCCCATCGGGCTGGCCGCAGGTTTTGATAAGAATGCCGATGGAGTCACTGTCTGGCCGCGATTGGGCTTCGGCTTCATGGAACTGGGCACGATTACGCCGCGAGCGCAACCGGGGAATCCGAAGCCGCGGGTCTTTCGACTTCCTCCGGAGCAGGGGCTGATCAACCGCCTGGGCTTTCCCAATATCGGTGTGGAGGAAGTGGCACAGCGCCTGGAGAAGATCAAAGGTACGCCGCGCTGGCCGCGCGTGCCGGTGGGCTTGAACATCGGCAAGAACAAGGACACGGAGTTGGAAGACGCTGGTCGCGATTATGTCGCCTGTTTTCGTCGCCTGCGGGAACTCGGCGATTATTTTGTGGTCAACGTGAGCTCACCCAATACGCCCGGACTGCGGCAGCTGCAAGGCGGAGCTTTTCTCGATTCGATCCTCGGCCCCCTTCGCGATGAAGACCCCGAGGGCAAACATCCGTTACTGATCAAGATCGCGCCGGACCTCGTCGAGGAAGACTTGGTCAACATCGTTGCGGCAGTAGTAAAATATCGACTCGCGGGAATCGTCGCGACGAATACGACAATTGATAAGACGGGGATGTCGTGCCAGGAACAGGGTGGTCTGAGCGGACGCCCCCTCACGACAAAAAGCACCGAGATTATTCGCGCAGTGCATCGCCTGACCGGTGGCCGCCTCCCCATCATGGGAATGGGCGGCATTTTCAATGCGGACGATGCCCGGGCGAAATTCGAGGCGGGGGCGACTCTTTTGCAACTCTATACCGGCTTTATTTACGAAGGCCCCCTCGTGGTGCGAAAGATTTGCGAGGGATTGCTCGATTCCGCCTCGAGATGAAATCCAAATCGAACGCAACCCCACCTGAACGCATGGCCGGCATTGAGTGGATGCGGGGGGTGGCGGCATTTGGCGTCATCTGCATTCACTCCGGACTCGCAGTTCATAATCAAACTGATTCCGCCGCCGCGGCTTTACGCGCCAGCTTTAGTTTTGCCGTTCCCTTTTTCCTGGCCCTTTCTTTCTTTTTCGCCATTCGGGCTGAAACCGTCCGTCCCCTCTCTTGGAATCCATGGCTTCGGCGTCACTCGGAACGACTGCTCATTCCGTTTTTTTTCTGGAGCCTCGTCTATCTGGGCTTGCATGTCGCGAAGCTCATCCTTCACCACCAGACCCAGGAAATTAAAAGCCTTTTACTAAACGATCCGGCTGGCTTGCTCTTATCGGGCGGCACGAGCGTCGCGCTTTATTTTGTGCCGCTCCTGTTAAGCGGACTGATATTGCTTCGCATCCTAGCGCCCCTGCTCAACCGGTTACCCCTTCCGGGCTTACTTTTGGGATTTATGGTTGGGGCCATTCTTCATCAATTGGTTCCGGACCGTTTTCCCGAGGCCAGTTTGCAGGGCCCCTGGCTCGCACTGCCGAAATTCTGCCTGAGCCTGCTCGCAGAGGCTGTCCGATGTTTTCCGCTCATCTTCATGGCCGCAATTCTGAATCGATTCCTGTTTTCTCCCTCCACCAAGGAGGCGCCTGCGTTTCTTGCGTTGGGAGGGGTGATCCTGATCTTGCAGAACTTATTTCCGCTGACTTTTGGATTAACCGAGTCGATCTGGGGCCTTGGCGCGTTTCTTCTCGCATGGGGCCTTTCGGGTGTCGTGAAGGCTAATCCCACCGCCTTCATCGTCGGTCGTTTTTCTTTTGGGGTCTACCTGGTTCATCAGGTGTTTCTCGAATTGATTCAAGTTACCTTTCCTTACGGCGGAACGATTGGAATTGGGGGGACTTTGCTGATCTCAACCGTGACATTTGCCGCCTCGATGGCGACGGTGGCGGTGGCCAGTCGAAGCGGACCATTCGTCTCCAGGGTATTCGGACTTAAGTAGTCCAAGCCTTACGCCATCCGCATTACAGCTTCAACATCCGTCTGAGGAATGGCGCCGTCGCGGAGTTCTTTGCCTTCGCGACTTCCTCGGGAGTTCCTTGCGCGATGAGTTTTCCGCCGGCATCTCCGCCTTCGGGGCCCAGCTCAATGAGATAATCGGCATCGGCGAGAACATCGAGATGATGTTCAATCACGATCACGGTGTGTCCCGCATCGACGAGTTGATGCAGGACGTGCAAGAGTCTTTGTACGTCGGCGAGATGCAGCCCGATCGTCGGTTCTTCCAGCAAATAGAGGTGGTGAAGATTGCCAAAGCCACTCGTCTTGAGCCGTTTTTGCGTATTCATTTCCAGCGAACGTGCCAGCTCCGCCACGAGCTTGATTCGCTGTGCCTCGCCGCCGGAAAGAGTCGGGCTGCGCTGACCCAGCGTGAGATAGCCGAGGCCAGTGTCACGCAACAAGGAGAGAGGACGATGGAGACGCGGGACATCGACAAAGAAATCGACAGCCTGCTCGATGGTGAGATCGAGCACATCGGCAATCGACTTATCCGAGTAGAGAACTTCCAGGGTCTCCGGATTGTAGCGGCGACCGCGGCAGGTATCGCAGGGCACGAAGGTCGAGGGAAGGAAGCTCATCTCCACCTTGACTGCGCCCTGGCCGAGACATGCCGGACAACGGCCCGCACCACTGTTGAAGGAAAAGCGCGAGGCTTCGTAACCGCGTTGACGGGCCAACGGAAGGCGCGCGAAGAGTCCGCGAATTTCGTCCATCAAACCGATGTAAGTCGCAGGCGTGGAACGCGAGGTCTTGCCGATGGGCGCCTGATCGACCTCATAAACCGAGGTAAACGCCTCGAAGCCTTCCAGCTTTTTCCAAGGACCAACGGGCGCCTTGGGTCGCTTGCTTTTGCGCATGGCGAAATGGTGTGCCGCCGGTTTGATGACATCGTGAAGAAGTGTGCTCTTGCCCGCGCCACTGACTCCACAAAGCGCGATGAATCGTTCGGCAGGAAACTTCACGTCAAGATTCTTGAGATTGTTCGCATGGGCACCGATCACACGACACCAACCCGGCGCATCCTTCGTGGAACGGCGTGAACCACGCAGCGGATGCTTGAGGGGCTTGCCCAGGATTTTTCCTGTCGGCGATTCGCCACTCTTCGCCAGCGTCTTCCACGGGCCTTGCGCGACGATTTCCCCGCCTTGAATACCGGCACCAGGACCGAGATCGATGATGCGATCCGCGAAGCGCATGGTGTCTTCGTCGTGCTCAACGATGACAAGCGTGTTGCCTTTGCCCTTGAGTTGGCCGAGCGACTCAAGGAGGCGCATGTTATCGCGCGGATGCAGTCCGATAGTCGGCTCGTCGAGGACGTAGAGGACGCCCTGCAGTTCGGAGCCGAGTTGCGCGGCGAGACGTATCCGCTGGGATTCCCCGCCGGAGAGAGTCATGGCGGAACGATCAAGACTGAGGTAGCCGAGGCCGACCTCGACGAGGAAGTCGAGGCGCTGGACGATCTCGGGAAGAATGTCACGGGCGATACGGGCGTCGCGACCGCCGGGTTTCACGGTGCGGAAAAATTTCAAGGCATCGACGATGGTCAGCTTTCCAATCTGGCCGATGGTGAATCCGCCGTGTTTTTGTGCACCCTGACCCAGCGGCAATCTCACCGAACGGGCGAGAGGATTCAGGCGCTCGCCGTTGCAATCGGGACAGATCGGAAGCACGTCATCTGACCACTCGCGTGCGCGCTCAATTTCCACTTCGCGCTCGGCTTCGGTTTCGCCTTCCGTGCGCACTTCCAGCAAGGTGCCGAAGCCCTGGCAAGTCGGGCACCAACCGTGAGGCGAGTTGAAAGAAAAGAGACGGGGTTCGAGTTCATCGAATGACCTCCCCGTGCCGGGAACAAATAGCTGCGTGCTGTAGACGGTTTCGATTCCCTTGGGATCGAGCGCGTAGAGCGTGCCGCGTCCAAGTCCCAATGCGGCCTCGACCAGACGGCGGCGATCGGCAGCAGACTGCCCTTTGCTGAAGCGGCCCATCTCGACGCTGATGGTGTGCTCGACGTAACGGTCAAGCGCCTTGAACTTGGCGGGCTCGATCCATTTTCCATCGACGCGCAAGAGAGGGTAGCCCTTCTTTTCGGCCCACTTGGCGACTTCGGTATGATAACCTTTGCGGCCTTTGATCAGCGGCGCGAGCACGCGCAGTTCTTTGCCGCGCGCTGCGGTTTCCAAACGCGCAAGAATCTCGGCGGGAGTCTGCCGGATCGCGGGTTCGTCCGTTTCGGGATCGCGCACCTGCCCGAGCTTGGCGTAGAGCAGTCGGACGAACTGGAAGATTTCCGTGACAGTGGCGACGGTGCTCTTTCTTCCACCGCGCGTGATTCGCTGCTCGATGGCGACGGAGGGAGGAATGCCGGTAATGGAATCGACATCCGGCCGCTCAAGTTGCTCGACGAATTGCCGGGCGTAGGCGTTGAGGCTGTCGAGATAGCGGCGCTGACCTTCGGCGAAAAGGAGATCGAACGCCAGCGTCGATTTACCAGAACCACTAAGACCGGTCACGACGGTCATCTCGTTGAGCTGAATATCAACGGAAATATTCTTGAGATTGTGGTGACGCGCACCGCGAATCTGGATCGACTCCGGAATGGTATCGAGGCGGTTCTTCATGCGGGCGGTGTCGCGTCCGTAGGTCTTGGTGGCTTCGCGCAGAAGCGAACCGGCCTTTCGTGTTCCCAGTTTTTCCTGCAAAAATTTTCCGGTATGGCTGGCAGCGGTGACGGCGACTTTTTCGGGAGTTCCGGCCGCGACAATACGTCCACCCTCCAATTCCGCCTCAGGGCCGAGGTCGATGAGCCAGTCGGCGCATTTAAGAACGTCGAGGTTATGTTCGATGACAACGAGGGAATCGCCTTGATCGACGAGGCGCTGCATAACGCCGAGCAACAGGCGGATGTCCTCGAAATGAAGACCGGTCGTGGGTTCGTCGAGAATGAAGAGGCGGGTTTGGCGGGCGTTTGCATTTACCGCACCGCCGCTAGGGACAGCGGCGGCTACCTCCGAATCTTCATCGTCGATGCCGATGGGTGCGTCACTGAGATAGCGCAGGAGCTTGATTCGCTGGGCTTCGCCACCGGAGAGTTGATTGAGCGGCTGGCCGAGACGGAGATAACCGAGACCCACTTCGGAAAGCAGGGCCAGTTTCGAGCTGATTTTTTCGTGCAGACGACGCTCGCTATTGGTCAAATCGGCGATCTTCGGATCGAAATGGACGCGGGCTTCATCGACGGTCATTTCGAGGATTTCATGGACATTGCGACCACGATATTTGATCTGCAGCAAGGAATTCTGGAAACGGCGTCCTTCGCAAATCGGGCAGGTCACAAAGACATCGGCGAGAAACTGCATCTCGATCTTTTCCGCGCCTGATCCGTTGCAACGAGGACAGCGCCCCGTCCCGCCGTTGAAGGAAAAGTCTCCCGCGCCATAACCCTGCGATTTGGCTGACTCCGTCCCTGCCAACAGATCGCGGATCGAATCATAAGCGCCGAGATAGAGCGCGGCGTTGGAACGCGGGGTGCGAGAGAGCGGCGATTGATCAACCCGGACGACTTCCGAGATGAACCCGGTGCCGAGGAGCTCGCGCCACGCGGCGGTTTCCTCGCTGTCGGACTGGACATGGCGCGAGGCGAGAATCGCCGGATGCAGCACCTGATGGACGAGCGTGCTTTTCCCCGAGCCGCTGACGCCGCTGATCGCCACGAAGAGTCCGAGCGGGATCGAGACATCGATATCACGGAGGTTATTGGCGGAAGCGCCCTTGAGTTGAAGTTGAAATTTACTGT
>Ga0068858_100004431_pt1 | contig 13772 bp, 8 predicted proteins | sample KBSSwiS12_FD_66589 | JGI IMG/M metagenome (GOLD analysis project Ga0068858, IMG submission 66589) | Switchgrass rhizosphere microbial communities from Kellogg Biological Station, Michigan, USA - KBS Switchgrass S1-2 | ecosystem: Host-associated > Plants > Roots > Rhizosphere > Soil ... | reverse complement strand
CGTGCGTTCGGCGTACTCGCGTATGCAGCGCACCATGGTGATTGAGACCGGCAGTGTGGCATTCACGGCTTCCTTGCCTGTCGAGGTCTTGATGAAATCCGCACCTGCCATCATGGCCACCCAACTGGCCCTGGCTACGTTGCGCAGCGTCATCAGGTCGCCGGTTCCCAGGATGGCTTTCATGTGAACCGGGCCGCAGGTTTCCTTGAATGCGGCAACCTCGTCATAGAGAGCCTGCCACTCGCCATTGAAGACGTGGGCGCGAGTGATCACGATGTCGATTTCGGAGGCACCAGCTTCGATAGAGCGGCGGATTTCTTGCACGCGTTCCGCAAGGGGCGACAAGCCGGCCGGGAACCCGGCTGATACTGCCGCGACTGGAATGTTCGATCCCTCGAGGGCTTTGGCAGCAGTTTCGACAAACGTGTGATAAACGCAGACGGCACCGACAGTGAGATTCAGCTCTTCGATGCCCAGGCTCTCGACTAACTGACGCTGCACGGGATTGCGAGCCTTGGCGCAAAGGCGTTTTACTCGCTCCACTGAATCGTCTCCGCTCAGGGTTGTCAGATCCACGCAGGCGATCGCGCGCAGCAGCCAGGCAGCCTGATGCTCTTTTTTGACCGTCCGGCGTGCCGTATGTGTGGCTGCACGGCGTTCCACGGCGCTGGTGTTGACGCGAACCTCTTCCACCCAATCCAGATTGAGCGGAATGCGCCGGTTAGGCTCCAACTTACGACCATGCAGGGTCACGGCGACGGGATTGCCTGCGTGCGGGGATATTGCTGTTGGGGAAGCCATATCGATTCCTATCTGCAAGGTGAATAGTTTAAACGCATTTCGATAGTGTCGGCACGCTTGGAATCCCAAGTCCCCAGATGCTTGGAATTTCAGGTGCCCAAATGCGAGGGACCTGGGGCGCCCGGCAAAGCCCCTGTTGCGCGACATCATTGCCCGTGCAATGATGTCGCTACGTTGGAGAGCCGCGCCCCGGCAGCGCGGCTTCTTACTCTGATCAGAGGTACGGGGAGGCGGGAAGATATGGGGGTCGATCACGCATGGGAGAAGTTCTCGAGCGAAATTCGTTTCGCGCTCGTGTCAGATGCTTCCCTTCAGGAACGATTGAACGGCTTGATTTCCGGTGTCAGCCATCTGCAGCGCGATAGCTTTCCCGATGATCACGTGTGGGATGAATTCAGAAAATTACTGAATGAAGTTACGAAACGAGGCGCCCGTTTCCCGGAAGACGAAAAGATTCGCGCCACCACTTCCCAGATGTCGGATGAGAAAGCGAAGGAATCCCTTCAGGCAGCCTTCGCGATTTATACGCACCTTGCCAAGGCGTTCGGCAGGACCGAATTCGTGATCTGATCCCGGCTGGTTCTTCGTCAGTGCCTGTTCCTCACAAACATTGAAGCCGACGCCGATGCGAATGCAGCGCCGGCTCAATTGGCTGAATACTATCGCCAGGAGGCGTGTCAGCGCATGGCGACGATTTCGACGTTTCCGTTTCTGCGGAGGATGTTGACGCTGACAGTGTCGGCATAGCGCTCGCAGGAGATGTCGACGCTGCCGTTGCCGATCCGAAGATTGCGAATGCGAACGTGCTGGAGCTTTTCAGGCAGCGCCGAGTGGTGCATGTAGAGGCGTGACTCGCTGGCCTTGATCTCCAGGCCGAGGCAGGCCTGGAGCACCATGAACACTGATCCCGCAGCCCACGCCTGCGGCGAGCAAGCGACTGGATAGAGCGTGGGCCCTTTGCCGGGACGGCGGCCAAATCCGCAGATCAGTTCCGGCAAGCGATGGATCATGACCTCTGACGCGAGGTCAAGGAGACCGGAAGTGATGCGCAAGGCGAGATCCTTGTCGGAGCGCCGCAATGCGCCGAGGGCGATGAGCGCGTTATCGTGCGGCCACATTGAGCCGTTGTGGTATGACATGGGGTTGTAGCGGCGCTCGCCGGTGACGATGGTGCGGACTCCCCACCCTGAAAAGAAAGCGGGAGAAAGAAGACCTTCGCTGATGGAGCGATATTGGGCGTCACTGGCGATGCCGGAAAAGAGACACTGACCGGCATTGGAGCTGCGCACGCGGCACTGCTTCTTCTCTCCGTCGAGCGCAAGGGCGAACATGCCGAGTTCATCTGACCAGAACTGAGATTGAAACTTCGAGCGGAGATCGGCAGCCTGGATGCGAAGTTTATCGGCGAGATCCTTGTGGCCGAGATCGGCGGCAATTGAGGCGACGCCGTTCTTTGCGGCGTAGACGTAGGCCTGGACTTCACAGAGGGCAATAGGGCCCTGGGCGAGACGCCCATCGCTGTGGAACACGGAGTCGTTGGAGTCTTTCCAGCCCTGCTGCACGAGGCCACGGTCGGTGGCACGGGCGTACTCCACGAAGCCGTCATGGTCAGGGTCGCCGTAGACATCGATCCACTCGAGGGCGGCGAGAATGTTGGGCCAGATTTCCTTCAGGAATCCGATGTCGCTTGTGCGCTCGTAATATGCGGCTGCGAGCAGGACAAAGAGCGGAGTGCCGTCCACGGTGCCATAGTAGCGGCCGAATGGAATTTCACGCAGATTCGCCATCTCGCCTTTACGCATTTCGTGGAGGATTTTGCCTGGATCTGCATCGCGCTCGGCATCGTGGCTGGTGGCCTGGGTTGCGGCGAGATAGGTGAGTACGCCTTTGGCGACAGAGGGAGCGAGCCATAGCAACTCGAGTGCTGTGATGATACCGTCACGCCCGAAAACGGTGCTGAACCACGGCACTCCGGCATACGGGTAGAGACCATGCGATGTAGGGGTGATCATCATGGCTAGGTCGGCACGAGAACGGCGGATCCACTCGTTGAACTGCTCGTTGGAGGTGTGAATGTCCACGTCGGCTAGCGGACCGGAGCTACGCTCCTGATTCATTTGCTGCAGCGCATCGTTGAAGGCGGGCAGATGAAGATGCTGACCGTCTCCGCCGTGAATGCACGCCATGTTGATCGTGAAACTGGCTTCGCCGTGAGACTCGATGTGGAGTGGAACAGTGATGCCGCCGTCGTGCGTCTCGCAGGGAATGCCGCACTCAATGAAGGTGGCGCGATGAATGCGATCTAGGCCGACGTAGGAGAGTTCGACGGAATTGCGTGTGACTTTGGCGGGGCGTTTTTCGCCGCGGCGCTGGCGCTTCTGACCGCGGACTTCGAAGATGTCGGCGAAGTCGGCGTCGAATTCGAAAGAGAGTTCGATATCGACGGCAGTCTCGGAGTAGTTGTTGACTGTGATCTGGTCGTAGCAGACCGTCTCGGTGAGGAACTTGGCGCGGTAGATATGGACGGTGCCGCGAGGAAGCAAGGTTCCATCTTCGAGATCGAGATCGGGATTGGTTGAGTCGGCGGCAAAGAGGATGTTGTCCTCGCGAACTGTCGAACTCAACAGAAGAGGACGGACGCCGCAGAAGCGCATCTCGAGCCGGGAGAGATGGCGAGTTTCGTTGTGGAAGATGCCCTGCTGCCCAAAGCCGACGGGCTGTACGTCGCCGCTGCGGTCGAAGACTGCGAAGGTGTCGCCGTTAAGCAGGACTCGCGTGCGATCGTCGGCGAGCGCTGACGATGCGCGGATATAGAACTGTTGCCCAACTTCAATGATGTCCTGGTGATGTTCTTTCTGAACCGTTGGAAGCATCAATAGAGAACTCCTCAATTAGACTGCGAGCGAGAGCCCGCGATTGCCACTTGCGGCGCGTTTCTTTTCTGAGATTGCGAGTTCGTACGCTTCAATATAGCGTTCGCACATCGTGCGTGCGGTAAAGCGCTCGAGAAACCGCTGGTGTACGCCTTGGCGGTCGAGCGAGGGAATTTTCTTCCAGGCCTCCACCGCTTCTTCGACGCTCTCCACGATAAATCCGGTAACTCCGTCGTCGATTATTTCTGCGACAGACCCGCCTCGGAATGCGATCACCGGAGTTCCACACGACATGGCTTCAATCATGACAAGGCCGAAAGGCTCAGGCCAGTCGATAGGGAACAACAAAGCAGCTGCTTTTCCCAGGAAATCTGTTTTGTCTGCTTCTCCGATTTCGCCGACGAACTCGACGTCTGAATTGACGAGGAGGTCGCTGATTTCAGATTCGAAATAGGTGCGATCTGCTTCGTCGATTTTGGCAGCAACACGAAGAGGCATCCCGACTTGTTTGGCGATTTCGATGGCTCGGTCGACCCTCTTTTCAGGAGATATGCGCCCAAGAAAAGCAAGGTAGTCGCCTTGCGTAAAGGTGGGCTCGTGTAGATCGGCCGGCAGGCCATGATGTACGGTGGCAAGCCAACCGGCCCATGGCATCGGAGCCCGCTGTGCGTCGGAGATGGAGATCAGGCGCATGTCTTCGAATTCCCGAAAAAGGGGATAAAGGTCAGGGATATCGAGGCGGCCATGCAAGGTGGTTACGGCGGGAATGTCGAGGCGCCGAATCTGCGAAAAGGGCAGGTAGTCAAGGTGGAAATGGACGAGCTCGTATTCGTCGGCTTCTTGAGCTACGGTTTCGATCAAGTTGAGGTGATGCGCAAGTGGGGAGAGAAGCTTGCCGCCTTCCAGACGCAGAGATCGATCACTTATGGATCGCAGGCGTGCGGCGGTCTGAGAATCTCCACTTGCGTAAAGCGTGACGTCATGGCCCAGTCGAACAAGCTCCTCAGTAAGGTATGAGACAACTCGCTCCGTTCCTCCATATAGCTTAGGGGGCACACTCTCATATAAGGGCGCAACCTGCGCGATTTTCATATATACGCTCCCGGCGGTGGTAGCCTGCGGGTCCTAAACAGGTTGGATGCGAGAAAGGTTCGGCGACGTGGCCTAAATCGGCGGTTCCATATTCCGGCAAAACGTACAAACGTTTGTAGATGCGGCGAGGTCAGGAAGGCAGATCCGGTTCAAGGGAAAATTGAAGTCAGGGTGGGGTCGGGCGGCCGATTGTCGCATTCGATTTGCATTTTCGCCAACATCCTGCCAAAATCGATATATGGACGTTCGGACCTGTTGTCGCCTCTGTATGCCGCATTCGCGTGCACAGGTGACCTCTAGACCGAAATAAGTCTATACACATTTCAAGGTTTCCTGAGAGCCCGCGATACAGCCTTAGCTGACGCGGGCTTTCTGTTTTTAGCGAATTCCCCCACGAGAGGTCTAATGACTGAACCAGTCGAATCGAACCAGCCCGTCCAGTCGATCCCCCCGAAAGAGACGAAGGCCCAGCGCACAGAACGCCTGAAGAAGGCGAAGAATCCCTGGGAGACTTTTGACGAAGTACGTGCCTTTGCGCGCGAGGGCCGCTCGAGCGTGGTGCCCGAGTGGGCCGGCATGTACTTCAAGTGGTGGGGGGTCTACACCCAGGGCGACGGCGTGGGCGCGACCGGCGGCAAGGGCGGTGAGGGGCTCGTAACGGACTACTTCATGATGCGGATCGGAATTCCGAACGGGATTGTTTCGTCGCATCAGCTCAGGACTATCGGTGGGCTCACGCGGAAGTATGCGCGCAACCTGGCCGACATTACGGTGCGGCAGAATATTCAACTGCACTGGCTCACGATCGAGGCGCTGCCTGAGGTGGTGGATGCGCTGGATGCGATCGGGCTTTCGCCGAAGGGGGCCTGCGGCGACGTGGTTCGCAATGTGACGGGGTGCCCGCTGGCGGGCGTCGCTCACGACGAGATCTTCGATGCTTCGCCGATCGCGCTGGAGATTGCACATTACCTTACCGCGAATCCGGAGTTCGTTAACCTTCCGCGCAAGTTCAAGATTTCTGTCAGTGGATGCCGGACATGGTGCAATTATCCGGAGATCAATGACATCGCACTGACGGGAGCGGAACGCGATGGGCAGGTTGGATTTTCAGTGCGGGTTGGCGGAGGACTTTCCAATGAGCCGCATCTGGCCGTCCGGCTGAATGCGCTTGTGCTGCCGGAACAGGCATTGCCGGTGGTCAAAGTGATCACGGAGATCTTCCGCGATCAGCAGGTGCTGCGCGAGAGCAGGGACCGGGCGCGGTTGAAGTACCTGTTTATGCGCGAGGGGTGGACTACGGAACGATTTCTGGATGAGATTGAAACGCGGCTCGGGTACAAGCTGCTGCCGGGTGTCGAGGAGAATGTGCCCGACGAAACGCTGCGGGATCACGCGGGGATTCATCGCCAGCGGCAGGCTGGGCTGAGCTATGTGGGCGCATCTGTGCTGCGCGGAAGGCTTAGCGGTGAGCAGCTGGAAGCGGCGGCAGACCTGGCGGACAAGTATGGCAGCGGCGCTCTGCGCGCGACCGTGGCTCAGAATCTGATCTTTATCGACGTGCCCAATGCGAAGGCGCCGGATCTGGTGCGCGAACTGGGCGCCATCGGGCTGCATGTAGAGGGCTCGCCATTCTGGCGAGGGGCGGTTGCGTGCACGGGAACGGAGTTCTGCAAGCTGGCCATCACGGAGACGAAGGGATTTACGCGCTGGCTGGTGGATGAGCTGGAAGAGCGTGTTCCGCAATTCGATCAGCAGCTTCGGTTACACGTGACTGGATGCCCCAACGGGTGCGGACAGCACTGGATTGCGGACATCGGGATCGAGGGCAAGAAGATCAAGCACGAAGGCAAGCTGGTGGATGCCTACTACTTCTGCCTGGGTGGATCCGTTGGGAAGGATTCTGGGATCGCGCGGCCGGTGGGTTATCGTGCTCCGGCAACGCTGGTGCCGGAAGCCATCGCGCGCCTGCTGCGGAAGTACCTCATCACCCGCGAGACGGAAGAAAACTTACGGGTATGGTTCAGCCGGCATACGAACGATGAACTGCGGTCGTATCTTGCGGGAGAGGTTCTGTCGCCGGTGGAGCGAGATCTGCCGACGGGGCGCGTACCGCACGCGGTGGGAGACTGAGGCCGATGAACCTGCAGCCAATATTTCTAATACTAGACGGCCGACCTGGACTGCTCGTGGGTGCCGGAAACGTAGCGCTGGAGAAGCTCATCACGCTGCTGTCGAGCGGAATACGGCTGCGGGTGATTGCGCCGGTGGTGAAGGCGGAAGTTCGCGCATTCGCGGACGAGGGAAAGATCGAGCTCGTGGAGAGGGAGTTCACGCCCGGAGATTTGGACGGCAACTTCATTGTGATCGCGGCTACGGACGATCCGGAGGTGAATGCGACGGTTTATCGCGAGTCGGTTGCGCGCGGGATCCTCGTCAATAGCGTCGATGATCCGCCGCATTGCGATTTCTACTTCGGGTCGGTTGTACGCCGCGGAGATCTGCAGGTTGCGATATCGACTGCCGGTGAGAGCCCGGCTGTAGCGCAGCAGCTTCGTCGCGAGATCAACGAACAGCTGCCAGAGGACCTGGGATCGTGGCTGGCGCAGGTGGGCGAGCTGCGGCGGGAGATTCTGGCCAGGCATCCAGCAGGAGCAGAACGTAAGGCTCTGCTGCATCGAATCGCGAAGAGAAAAATACTGCAGCCTGCGCGGCAGTCTGGTGGTTCCGAGGCGGAGGGTGCGAAGGTCTTTCTGGTAGGAGCGGGACCGGGCGATCCGGACCTTCTTACAGTGAAAGCGCAACGCCTGATCCAGACAGCGGACGTAATTCTGCATGATGACCTGGTCACGGCGGAGATTCTCCTTCTTGCCGGCCCGGATGCAGAGATCGTGAACGTAGGAAAACGCTGCGGGATGAAAAACATCACGCAGGAGGAGATCAATTCCCTGCTGGTGAGCTATGCGGCGGACTATCGCGTCGTGGTTCGTTTGAAAAGCGGGGATCCGCTGATTTTTGGAAGAGCTGCCGAGGAGATGACGGCGCTGGGCGAAGCGGACGTGCAGTTCGAGGTTGTTCCTGGAATCACGGCGGCGTTTGCGGCGGCGGCAGCGATTCCCTGCTCTCTGACGGATCGCGGTGCTGCGTCGAATGTCGTTTTTTCTACTGGGCACCATGCGCAGTCGCATAACGAGGCTGCGATTCCGGAGCTTGAGGATGCGACTCGGATTGTGTATATGCCGGGACGCGACCTTTCCCTTCTTGCCCTCGAGTGGCTGCAGGAGGGATTGCCGAGCGAGCTTCCATGCGCAATCGTTTCTCACGCGGGGCGGCCCGAGCAACAGGTGACCCATACAACGCTGGGTTCGCTAGGCAGGACCGAAGCGGTGCAAGCTCCGAGCATCCTGCTGGCCGGCTGGGCGCTCGAGAAGCCGGTGCAGGCCGCGATCAAGACGCAACAAGGCGTCGAGAAAACAACGAGACGCTGACCAGAACAGGACAACACCGAACGGGCTTGTATAGCTATGTGCCAAGGCTGGCCGGGCTGTCCGCATCGATGAGCATGTGCCCGCCAAACCAACTCTTTCGGGTTTTGCATGTGCATTCAACTTAAGAGCGCGGTGTGCTCTCCGCCACAAGCTTGTGTGCGATGACGATTGTATGATGGTCCAGATTCACCGGGACCTGTCTTTTCGCGCAAGGATCGCATTTGCCGAGAGGATGAGCCTGTTTCGGAGGCTTTGGGATGCGGAGCACGTTGCGCAGAACGGCCGTGTGTTTTCTGACAGTAGTGGGCGTTTTGGCGAGTGGTTGCGGAGGCGGTGGTAACAGCGGAAGCAGCGGGAGCGGGAGCCAAACCCCGGTGACGCCGACCGTCACCGTGAGTCCGGGCTCATCGGCAATTACAGCCGTGCAGTCGCTCAAGGTGACCGTAACGGTGAGTGGAAGCGGGGGCACCGCGACTGGAAGCGTAACCTTGACCGCCGGCTCCTACACGACCTCGGCAACTGCGCTGAGCGGCGGGGTGGCGTCGATCACGATTGCACCGGGTTCGCTGGCGGCGGGAACCGTGACGCTGAAGGCTGCATACACGCCTGACTCGGCGAGTTCCGCCGCTTATAACAGCGCTTCGGGAACGGCTCCTGTGACTGTGAGCCTGGCGACACCGACTGTTGTTGTGACGCCGGCCTCGCAGAGCATTGTTGTAGCGCAAGCGGTGCAGGTTGCGGTGACTCTGAGTGGAGGAACCGGTGCTCCTGCCGCGACCGGAAGCGTGGTATTGAGCGGCGGGGGATACAACTCTGCGGCAGCCACAGTTTCGGGAGGCACGGCGAGCATCACGGTCCCCGCAAACACGTTTGCCGCGGGCAGCGTGACGCTGACGGCACTGTATACGCCGGACAGTTCCGGCGCATCGATCTACAAGTCTGCGTCGGAACAGTCACCTCCAATCACGGTGTTCCAGGCAAATACGGTGACGGTTGATCAATCGGGCACAGGCGTACACGTGACCGACCAGTTGCTGGGGATGAATTTGCCTTCGTGGTACGACGTTTACAGCAATGCGAGTGGAATCAACGCAGCTTTCGCGCAGGCGGGAATCAAGGCTATTCGCTGGCCGGGTGGCTCCTGGTCGGACGCGTATCACTGGGGGCAGAGTGGCGGGCTGCCGTTCATGTGCAACACCACCGGAAGCGGCACGGGATGGGGCGGTTACGGCACATTCGCACAGTTTGCGACTGACATTGTTCAAGCCGGGAACTACGATCTTGCGCTAACGGCCAACTACGGCAGCAATGCCGCTTGTAGTGCAGGAGGAGATCCTGCCGAGGCTGCAGCGTGGGTTGCCGAAGCAGTGAAGGATGGTGTGCACCCGAGCCATGTCACGGTAGGAAACGAAAATTACGGAAGCTGGGAATACGATCTGCATGCGAAAAAGAACGATCCCGCGACCTATGCGAGCACAGTGATTGGGGCGAGCGGCTATTACGCAAAAATCAAAGCTGCGGACATTTCCGCCCTGGTGGGAGTGGTGGTCGATGCTGACCCGTCAAGCAACTGGGACAAAACCGTGCTCGGCAACGCCAAGGGATCCTATGACTTTGTTGAATACCATTTCTACCCGCAGGGCCCGGGCAGCGAGAGCGACACCTACCTCGTGCATCAGGGTGCTCAGGATCTCACCAAGAACCTGACTTTTTTGAAGACTGAGCTGGCGACCGCGGGTATGCCGAATACTCCGATTTATGTAGGGGAGATGGGATCGGTTTACACCACTCCCGGGAAGCAGAGCTGGTCGATCACGCAGGGGCTGTATGCGGGACAGACTCTTGGCGAGATGATGAACAGCGGTGTGGTGCGGGCTACGTGGTGGATCGGGTTTGGGAATTGCGATGAGAACGAGCAGGGCGTCGCTCTGGGGAACATGAGTTCGTCGCTCTATGGATGGCAGACTTTTGGAGCTTATAACGTCTTTTCGGATGGTCCTGCTGACGGGCCGTGCGGCGTGGGCTCGGGGCCGCTGGGAACGATGTCGCCGACCGCGCGCGCGTTTCAGCTGTTCAGCCATGTTGCGGTCACGGGCGAGACGGTTCTGTCGGCGAGCGTCAATGGTATGCCGGACATTCGCGCATATGCAGCCACACACAGCGGCGGCACGGTGCTTGTGCTGTTCAACCTGAACCAGACGATGAGCGAGCCGGTTACGGTCACGCTGTCGAACCAGATTGGCTCGACGGGCGTGACGGTAATGAGCTACGACAAGGCGATCTACGACCAGACCAACTCCGCCAGTCCGGTGTGGGCGCCACCCGCAACCACCGATCTGGGAGCGCAGACCCTGCCTTTGACCCTGATGCTGACGCCCTGGAGCATGAACGTGGTGACGATTAAATAGCGCGGCCCTTTATACTGAGGTAGTTGCACCAGCGTACGCAGGAGCGTGATTTGCCTCAGGCAGAGATTGGAATTATCGGCGGAAGCGGGCTCTACTCCATGCCCGGTTTCACAAATGTTCATGAAGAGAGGGTGGAAACGCCCTTCGGCGAACCATCAGATCCGTTCGTGCTTGGGGAGTTGGAAGGGCGCAAGGTTGCGTTCCTGGCCAGGCATGGACGCGGTCATCGGATCCTTCCTTCGGAGTTGAATTTTCGCGCCAACATTTATGCGTTCAAGAAGCTTGGCGTGGAGCGGATTATCTCCGTCTCCGCAGTGGGCTCGCTGAAGGAAGAACACAAGCCCACCGACTTCGTGATTCCAGATCAGTTTATCGACCGGACGTTCCATCGTATTTCGACGTTCTTTGGCGACGGCATTGTCGGCCACGTTGCGTTCGGCGATCCGGTGTGCTCGGTGGTGGCGAATGCCGCGGCGAAGGGCTGTAAGGATGCGGGCGTCGTGGGCAAGCTGGGTGGAACCTACGTCTGCATGGAAGGGCCGCAGTTCTCGACCAAGGCGGAATCGAATCTCTACCGCAGCTGGGGAGCCGACGTAATTGGCATGACGAATCTGCAGGAAGCGAAGCTGGCTCGTGAAGCGGAGATTTGTTATGCGACGGTGGCCATGGTTACCGATTACGACTGCTGGCGCGAGGGGCATGACGCGGTGACGATCGAGGAGATTGTTGCGGTGCTGCACCAGAATGCGTCGAACGCCTGCACGGTGGTGAAGGCTGCTGTTGCGGCGATGCCCGTCGAGCGGAGTTGCGCGTGCGCATCGGCGGCGAAATATGCGGTGCTGACGCAGGCGGATGCGATTCCTGCGGCGACGAGAGAAAAGCTGAAGCTGCTCTTCGGCAAGTACCACGGCTGGTAAGTCAATTCAGAAAACAAGACAGACTAGAGAGGTCTCATGGCAATCACTGTAGTTGGCAGCGTCGCGTTCGACACTGTTGAAACACCTGCAGGGCGCAGGGAACGCTGCCTGGCCGGCGCGGCAACTTACTTTTCACTGGCCGCCAGCTTCTTCACCGACGTGAGAGTCATCGCAGTGGTAGGCGAGGACTTTGGTGCTTCAGAACAGGCGGTCTTTGACGCGCGCAAGATCGACACGACCGGCATTCAGCACCGGCCCGGGAAGAGCTTCTTCTGGCAGGGCTCTTATATGGACAATTTGAACGAGGCGAAAACGATCAATACGGAGTTGAATGTTTTTGCAGGGTTCGAGCCAAGCATTCCGGCTTCTTATGGCGATTCGGAGTACCTGTTCCTGGCCAATATCGATCCGGTGCTGCAAAGGCGCGTGCGCGAAGCGATGCCGCAGGCAAAGCTCGTGGGCGGCGACACGATGAACTACTGGATCAAGGACCACAAGCCTGCCCTGCTCGAGGTGCTGAAGGGCCTGGATGTGCTGCTGATCAATGACACAGAAACGCGCATGCTGACCGGTGCACGCAGCATTGCGCTTGCGGCGGGGAAGATTTTTGAACTGGGCCCGAAGATCCTGGTTGTGAAGCATGGCGAATACGGTGCCACGGCATTCTTTGCGCCGAAGCGGCCGGACGGAGCGGAGCGGATGGCGCACCGGGCATTCCATGTCCCGGCATTGCCGCTGGAAGAGGTTGTGGATCCGACGGGCGCGGGAGACAGTTTCGCGGGAGGGTTCTTCGGGTATCTTGCTTCGCAGAAAGAGCTGACGCCGAAGTCGTTCCGGTTTGCGATGTTCTACGGAAGCGTGATGGGTTCATTTGTGGTGGAGCGCTTTGGAACTGAGCGGCTTCAGGAACTGACGCGCGAGGAGATCGATCACAGGTTCAAGCTGTTCCGCGAGTTGACGCACCTTGACTGAAGGAGCGGCAGGCCGCTGCATCAGCCGCGGTGAGTGGCTGCTGGTGCTGGCGTCTACCGTGGCGGCTTCGATTGGCGCCGGAATCTGGAGCTGGCGCAATCACGCGATGCTCAACTACGGCGATGCGGTGGCACACCTGCACATCGCGCGCCGCGTGATCGACGCGCATGAGCCGGGGCTGTCGCAGTTCGGTTCAGTATGGCTGCCGATGCCGCATCTGTTGATGATCCCGTTTGTGGCGGTGTATGCGTGGTGGGCGAATGGGCTGGCGGGGTTGATTCCGTCGGCGCTGGCCTATATTGCGTCGTGCGCAGGGATCTACAAGCTTGCGAGGCACTGGCTGCGCTGGCCGGCGGCTGTAGTCGCGCTGGCCTTCTTCGGGCTCAATCCCAACCTGCTGTATTTGCAGACGACAGCGATGACGGAGCCGCTGTTTCTGTGCGAGATGATCTGGCTCGCGGTGTGGCTGGTGGAATGGCGCGAGACATTGGAGAACGATCCGCAGCGAGCGGCGCGACTGCTCCGGGGCATTGCGCTGGCGCTGGTTGCAGCGGTGTTCACACGATATGACGGATGGGTGCTGGCCTTTCTTGCCTGGACCTGCGTGGGGATCGTGCAAATGCGCAAGAGCACGCTGCGGTTACGAACGTTCTGGGCGATGAGCGCAGTGGTGGTAGCTGCGCCGCTGTTGTGGTTTGCCTATAACGGATTGATCTTTGGCGATTGGCTCGATTTTGCTCGTGGACCGTATTCTGCGGCTGCGATTGAAGCGCGAACGACGACAGGGTCGGGCCCGCCGCATCCGGGCTGGCACAATCCTTGGGTCTCGTTGCTGTTCTTCGTGAAGTGCGGCGAGATGGATGCTGCACCCGAAGCGTGGGGCAATTTTCTTTTGTATACATCCATCCTGGGGACCGTGTGGGGCTGGCTAACGAGCCGCGGAAAAGGATTTGCCTGGACACTTTTCTTATGGCTGCCAGTTCCCTTCTATGCGTATTCGGTGTCGTTCGGGTCGGTGCCGATCTTTCTGCCGGTGTGGTGGCCGCACTCTTTTTACAACACCCGGTACGGAATGGAGATGCTGCCGGGGTTTGCGCTAGGAGTGGCATTCGCGGCAGGCTTTCTGATTTCGGCTGCGCGTGAATTCAAGCCGAAGCTGGTACTGTACGCCACAACCGTTCTACTGGCAGCGGTGGTAATTTGCGATTGGAGTGTGCTGCGCGA